>ERZ773359.487-NODE-487-length-56596-cov-232.672768_pt1 | contig 56596 bp, 58 predicted proteins | sample MGYA00374955_ERZ773359 | MGnify/ENA primary metagenome ERZ773359 (study PRJEB29098, sample SAMN04486028) | biogas fermenter metagenome | study: EMG produced TPA metagenomics assembly of the Biogas fermentation microbial communities from Germany - Plant 4 DNA1... | reverse complement strand
AACGAAACGTCCCCCTGCCGGGTGAAACGAAACATGCCCGGACCGGCCCTTTTATTTTTCAATGCCTTCCCGGGCAGGTACTCCTTTGTTGTAGTAGTGTTTTATCTCCTTCATTTCGGTGACCAGGTCCGCCCTATCTATCAGTTCCTGGGGGGCGTACCTGCCGGTCAGGACCACTTCGGTCTTCTCGTGGCGCTTGTCCAGCATGGATAAGACCCTATCTAAGGGAAACAGTTTGTAGTACAGGGCTATATTTATCTCGTCCAAGACCACCAGGTCGTATTCGCCGGAAGCAAGTATCCGCTCGCATTCTTCCAAGCCCTTGACCGCCGCCTCTATGTCTTCCTCCGTCGGCTCATCGTAAATGAAACATTGTCTTCCGAACTGCTTGATGGTGAGGCCCGGAAGGTATTTTTCAGCATCCAGCTCGCTGTACCTCATGCCCTTCACAAATTGGGCAAAAAACACCTTCTTGCCCGCACATACGGCTCTTAAGGAAAGGCCCAGCGCTGCTGTGGTCTTGCCCTTGCCGTTGCCCGTGTACACCTGAATGTAACCTTTTTCCATGGCCATCTCCTTTCACCGTCTTTTGCCTAGTTTTCCCCTAATAGCTTCTCTACAATATCTAAACTCAATTCGCCAAGGCTTTGCACTATCAAATCCGCATCGGACAAGTCCTGCCTTTTGGAAGTGGGGCTCTTGTAGCCTATGCACTTCATGCCTGCCGCCTTTGCCGCCTGCACCCCGGCAAAGGCATCTTCAATTACCAGGCATTTTTCGGCCTTGACCCCCAGCATCTCGGCAGCTTTTAGAAATATTTCCGGGTCCGGCTTGCCCTTTACGACATCATCGCCGGATATGGCAACCTTTAAGTACTTGGACAGCTCGAATCTCTCCAGCACCTTGTCCACAATGGCCCTGTTGTTGGACGAAGCTAGGGCCAGGGCGTAATTTGCCCTGTAGGCACTCATCATAAACTCATAGAAATGCTCCACCAGTTCAATCTTGTGGATATTTTGAAGGGATCGCTGTTTCTTTATTTCCATCAGTTCATCCACTGAAGGCTCCAGATTGAATTGTTCCTTTAGAGTGCTCCATATGTCATAATCGGTTTTACCTAAGAAAATTTCAAATTCCTCTCGACTTATTTTGCCTCCATATTCTTCAACCAAAGCAATGCTGATTTCCGCGTGAAATTGCTCGCTGTCGATTATTACTCCATCCATGTCAAAAATTATTGCCTTCAATTTAACACTCCTTCTCCCATTTTTGTGCTTGCAATAAGTTAATAACTTAGGCGCCTGGCATCGAAGAGCTTTTTGAAGTTGGCATAAGTGATGTCCTCTACTTCTTGCGGGGAGACATGATGAAGCTCTGCCAGCTTTGCCGCAATTATGGGAATTTTAGTGGGATCGTTTCGCTTGCCCCGGTAAGGCTCCGGCGTAAGATAGGGGCAATCGGTTTCGAGTATGATGTTCTCCAAGGGCAGCTCGGAAGCCACTTCCTTGGGCTTTTTGGCGTTCTTAAAGGTGATAACTCCCCCGAAGGAGAAATAAAAGCCGAGCTTTAAGAGTTCCCGGGCCGTTTCCAGGCTGCCGGAGTAGCAGTGCATCAAGCCCTTAATCGGGGCAGATTTTTTTAATATGCTCAAGGTATCCTGATGGGCGTCCCTGTTATGGATGACTACCGGTAGGTTTAGGCTCTTAGCCAGTTCAAGCTGCTCCAAGAAAACCCTTTGCTGCACCTTTCTGTCGGAAAACTCGTAGTAGTAATCAAGGCCGATTTCTCCTATGGCTATGACCTTCGGGTACCGGGCCAGCTCCTCCAGCTCCCTTAGGTAGTCCTTCGGGGCTTCTGCAGCTTCATGGGGATGAATTCCCACACAGGCGTATACGAAATCATAGTTTGTTGCCAGCTCCACCGAAAAGCGGCTCGACTGTAGATCCGAACCGGCATTTACCACTGTCATGCCGGCCTTTTTTATATCTTCCAGCACTTGCTCCCTGTCATCATCAAAGGCTTTATCATCCAAATGGGCGTGGACATCCACAAACACGGCAGCACCTCCTTTAGCCGCTCGAATTCTTTAGACCTGTTTGATGCCCTCCCGGAAGGCCTTAATGTTTAGTTCGTGTAACTTTTCCGGCAGGTAAGCCTTAATTATGTCCTGCCAGTTGGCATCCATTATACCGAGGCGCTTTACCGCTGCTCCCAAGAGCACCATGTTTTGTGCCCTGATATTGCCAAGACTGCTTGCGATTTTGGCCGCATCGATTACGAAATGATTTTCGATGCTTTCTTTGAGTTTATCGAGGACCTCCTCCGGGTACTTTTCCTGGCCCGTCAAAACCGTCGTTGAATATATTTCATAATCGTTTACGATGAGGATGCCGCCCGGCTTCAGGTAATGCAAATACCTCACAGCTTCTATCTTTTCAAAGGCTAACAGCAAGTCTGCTTCCCCGGAAGCTATCATGGGTGAATACACCTTTTCGCCAAACCTGATCTGGGTGTTGACGCTGCCCCCTCGCTGGGCCATGCCGTGGATCTCAGACATCTTCACATCGTAGCCGAGGCTAATCAGGCCTTCAGCCAGTATATTTGAAGCGAGGATGGTCCCCTGACCTCCTACGCCTGCCAGTATTAGGCTCCTTGTCATGTTACTTGCACTTCCTTTCAATTGCAGCAAATCTACATACCTGCATGCAGAGGGTGCAGCCGTTGCAGGCGGCCTCATCTATCGTCATCACACCGTCTTTAAAGGATATGGCGGGACAGCCAAGTCTCAGGCACAGCTTGCACTTGGTACATTTTTCCTGGTTTATGGTGCACTTTTGATTTGCCCTCTGCCTTTGAACTTCCTTTAACAATGCACAAGGCCTCTTGGCGATGATGACGAAGGGCTCCTCTGCCTCATAGGCGTCCTTTACCGCTTCCTGGGTTTGGACCAGGTCATAGGGGTCGATAACCCTGATATTATCAAGCTTTACCCCCACCGCCTTTACAATCTCCTTTATGTCTATCACCGGCGCCGCGTCGCAATCCAAGGTTTTGCCGGTACCGGGATTTTCCTGGTGACCCGTCATGGCCGTCGTCCTGTTGTCCAGGATGACAATGGCCAGCTTGCTCCTGTTGTAAACCGCGTCGATAAGGCTGGTTATCCCCGAGTGGAAAAAGGTGGAGTCGCCGATCACTCCGAAGACCTTGGTACCTTTTTCTCCCTGCATGAAGGCCTTTTCAAAACCGATACCTGCTGAAATGCCCGCCCCCATGCAGATCAAGGTGTCGGTGGCATTTAATGGGGGTAAAATCCCCAAGCTGTAGCAGCCGATATCACCCGTAATTGCGGCATCTTTGTATTTGCTCAGGGCGTAAAACACGCCCCTGTGGGGACAGCCGGCACACAGCACCGGGGGCCTTGCAGGCACCTCGACATCGACATTGTAGCTCTTTCGCGGCTTTTCGGGGGCCAGCACCTTCTGGACAATTTCGGGATTCAATTCCCCGCATATTGGAAAGGCGTCCTTGCCGATACAGCTGATTCCGAGGGATTTCACGAAGGTCTCTATATAGGGGTCGTTTTCTTCAATCACATAGAGGCTTTCCACACTTTGGGCAAATTCCCGGATTAATTTTTCCGGCAGCGGAAAGCTCATGCCAATCTTAAGATACGATGCATTGTCTCCCATCACTTCTCTTGCATGCTGATAGGATATGCCGGATGTTATGATTCCGACCCTTTTATCTCCCCAAATTATCTGATTTAAGGGGCTTTGATTGGAAAGCTCCTGAAGCTTTTTAAGCTTTTCTTCCAAAACAGGGTGCCTGAACTTGGCAAAGCCCGGAATCATGCAGTACTTTTTTACATCCTTTTTGTATTCCTTTATGCCCACATCCTGGGGCGGGCCCAAGCTTACCAAGGACTTGCTGTGGCAAACCCTGGTGGTCACCCTGAAGAGCACCGGGATATCGTACTCTTCGCTGAGCTGGAAGGCGTATTTTATATAATCCAGGCACTCCTGGCTGTCAGAGGGTTCCAGCATGGGCACTTTGGCGTGAAGGGCATAATAGCGGTTGTCCTGCTCGTTTTGCGAGCTGTGAAGGCCCGGGTCGTCTGCGGTGACCACTACCAAACCACCGTTTGTTCCCGTATATGCCAGGGTGAACAGCGGGTCCGCAGCTACATTTAATCCCACGTGCTTCATGGCGCAAAGGGCCCTGGCACCGGCAATGGCCGCTCCCCCTGCCACTTCCAGGGCCACCTTTTCATTTACCGACCACTGGGAATATATTTCTTTATAAGTTGCAATATTTTCTAATATTTCGGTGCTCGGCGTTCCCGGATAGGCAGCTGCCACCTTACAGCCGGCCTCATACGCACCTCTGGCAATGGCTTCATTGCCTGTCATTATCTTCTTCAATTGTTCTCCTCTCCTCGTGTTCCAGTCATATAAAATAATTATAACATTCTTTTAAAGCTTTTTTAACCTTAGGGCCAAAACATAATTGTATAAATGCTCCCTTGTCCGTCTGTGGATAACTTGTGTTTTTATCAACAAATTTCCCACAAGTTATCCACATATTCACAAGTTATCCCCACAAAAATGTGGATAAATGCAGGTCCTGTGCATAATTCAAAGGCGGAAGCCTGAAAATTTTCAGTTCCCGCCTTGTTAAAATAATTCATAAAAGATATTCAAAGCATTGATTTGCTTACTTTACCCTTGCTCCCGACTCAATATCCCTGTCAACGGTAATAAGGGACAGGCCTTCCTCGTTGGATGCGGCAAGGAGCATGCCCTGTGACAGTTCGCCCCTGAGTTTGGCAGGCTTTAAGTTGGCGACCACCACTATCTTTTTGCCTACAAGTTCCTCCGGGCTATAGTATTTGGCAATCCCCGCCACGATTTGGCGCCTTTCATCCCCGATTTTTACCTGGAGCTTTAAAAGCTTATCGGCACCCTTGACCTTTTCCGCTTCCAAGACCTCGGCTATGCGAAGCTCCACCTTGGCAAAGTCTTCAATGCTGATGATATTGGCCGCCTCTTCTTTGGCCTCTGCCTGCTTCTCCTCTTTTGCCTTTGCCTTTGTTTCCTGCTCGGCTTTTGCTTTCTCCTTGGCCTTCTCATCGATCCTGGGGAAGATAATTTCCTTCCTGGACACTTTCAGTCCTGCAGGGAGACCGCCCCATTTTTTCACGCTTTCCCAAGAAGAAAGGCTTGCATCGTCGATGCCCAGCTGCTCGAAAATTTTGGCCGGTGTGTTGGGCATAATTGGTGAAATGTGAACTGCCGCAACCCGCAGGGCTTCAGCCAGGTTGTACAGCACCGTATCCAGGCGCTCCTTTTGACTTGAATCTTTTGCCAGGCTCCAGGGCATGGTTTCATCGATGTACTTGTTGGCCCTGCCGATAAACCTCCATATCTCCCTAATCGCAGCATTTAGCTGCATGCGGTTTACCATGGTCTCCAGCTTGTCAGGCAGGCTTTCAGCCAGGGCTATCAGTTCATCATCGGGACTTGCCTTGGCTTTCGGTGCGGGAATTTCTCCGCCGCAAAACTTTTCGATCATGGTGATGGTCCTGGAAAGGAGGTTGCCCAGGTCGTTGGCCAAGTCTGCATTATACCTGGCCACAAGGTGCGTTTCGCCCACGGAAGCGTCCTGGCCGTAGGGCACGTCGCTTAAGAGGTAGTAGCGCACCACATCCGCACCGTATTTTTCAGATAGGTCAAAGGGGTCCACCACGTTCCCTAGGGTCTTTGACATCTTCCGGCCGTCCGGTCCCATGAGGAAGCCGCCAACGTTGAGGTGCTTGTAAATTGGCATGCCCGCAGCTTTCAGCATGGTCGGCCAGAATATGGCGTGGGGCTTTATGATGTCCTTGCCGATGAGGTGCCAGACGCTGTCCCAGTAGCGCTGATATTTTTCCCCATCGGGATAGCCTACGGCCGAAACGTAGTTTATAAGGGCGTCGAACCAGACATAGGTCACGTGCTTTTCGTCCCAGGGAATGGGGATTCCCCAAGGCACCCGTTCCCGAGGCCTCGATATGGAAAGGTCCCCTATCGGTTCAGACAGTATTGAAAGGACCTCGTTCCGGTAGCCTTCGGGCCGTATGAAATCGGGATGCGAATTGATGTAATCTATAAGCCACTCCCGGTACTTTTCCATGCGGAAAAAGTAATTGCCCTCTTTACGCTTCTCCGGCGGCGTCCCGTGGTCGGGGCAGCAGCCGTCTACCAGCTCCTTGTCGGTGAGGAAGCGCTCGCAGCCTACGCAGTAATAGCCCTCGTATTCGCCATAGTAGATATCCCCCGCATCGTATACCTTTTGCAGTATCTCCTGGACTATCTTCTTGTGCCTTGGTTCCGTGGTGCGGATAAAGTCGTCGTACTCGATGCAAAGCCTCTTCCAGGCTTCCTTAAAGCGGGTGCTGACCCTGTCTACAAAGGCCTGGGGCTCTTCCCCTGCTGCTTTGGCAGCCTGTGCAATTTTCTCCCCGTGCTCATCGGTGCCCGTTAAAAAGTAGGAATCGTACCCGGCAAGACGGTGCCAGCGGGCCAGAAAATCCGCAATGACGGTGGTATAGGCATGGCCGATGTGGGGCTCGGCATTTACGTAATAAATAGGTGTTGTAACGTAAAAAGCTTTCTTGCTCAATTTTTATCCTCCTTTAAAGTTTATCGAATTAAAAAACCCCGCCCCAAAGCAAGGGGCGAGGGTCTCTCGCGGTACCACCCAAATTCGCCTAAAAAGGCCTCAGCCAGGTGCGGGAAATCTTCATTGAAAATTTCCGATACCTGAAGAATTTTAACGGTCCTTAGCCGTAACTGCCTACATATCGACAGCTAGACTCCGAGGCCATCTTCAGCAAAGTATTCGGCACCGGCTTTCACCTGACCCGGCTCTCTTTTAGCCTAGCCCTTTTGCCTACTCTCCCCTTCATAGTCTTTGCCTAGTGATTTTTTGAATTTATAAAATATATACCATATTTACCGTGGGAAGTCAAGCTGCAGGGCTAAGGCACTCTTTCTAACCTTGCTATCATCTCATACTGCTGATGTTTAGAAGATTTTTACTGATTGCGCCTTGTGTTATAATTAAGACAAAAGTCCGGAGGTGGCCATTGTGAAAAGCTATCGGAAGGAACTTTGGTTTGAAACCAAGAATCGAAGGGAATTTATAAATATCACCCCTCAAGTGGAAGAGTGCCTACGGGAAAGCCAAATAAAAGAGGGCCTGCTCTTGTGCAATGCCATGCACATAACCGCTAGTGTATTCATAAATGACGATGAGAGCGGCCTTCATCACGACTTTGAAGTTTTCCTGGATAAACTGGCCCCCGAAAAGCCCTACAGCCAATATCGGCACAACACCTACGAGGACAATGCCGATGCCCATCTTAAGCGTACTATAATGGGCAGGGAGGTAGTCGTTGCGGTAACCGAGGGCAAGCTGGACCTGGGGCCATGGGAGCAGATATTTTACGGCGAGTTTGACGGCAAAAGGCCAAAACGGGTCCTGGTAAAAATTATAGGGGAATAGAAAACTTAGCTAACGGCTCAATAGTATTAGTTTTATATCAAACCCATTCTTCTAGCAGAATTGCCACTCTTTTTAATACCATTATCCTTCATTAGAATACAGAATAATGCAGGAAATACTGATAAGTCGTAGAATAACTAAAAAAGATATGTTTCTTGTAACTATGAATCTTGGAGGAAATAATATGAAAAAAAGAATTTTACTATTTATCCTCATTCTAGCATTGATGTCAACACACGTTATTTCGTTCGCTTCTGATTCTGTGTTTACAGACATCAAGCCGACGGATTGGTTTTATAACGATGTTGTACAAGCACAAAAAGAAGGTTTAGTCCAGGGAATAGGCGCTGGCAAATACGCGCCAAACAAAACAATAAGCTATGCAGAATACATTACAGTTTTAGTAAGAGTATTGGGATTGGATGTAACAGACGAACTCAAAGGGAATCACTGGGCCAGCCAGTATATGCACGCAGCCGTTAAAGCGGGAATCTTAACGCAAGAAGAGCTGATAGATCTAAAATTCGATGAAGGAATACCAAGGCAGGACATGATAAAATACACCTGCAAAGCGCTAGGTGTAAAGCCCATAACAACCACAGAAACTATTTTTAATGATCTAAAAGACAAAAATGATGAAGAGGTAGGCCTCATCAATACTGCGTTTGAAGAATACTTAACCGAAGGGGTAGGCAGAACACCTGAAGGATTAAGAATCTTTGGATATGATAGGCAATCAAATAGAGCGGAACTTGCAACAATGGCATTGAGGATAAAAGCGTATAAAGAGGACCCTGTAGAATATAAAAAGGAAAGAGCGGCAGCTAGAGAGGCGGCGGATAGGGAATGGGAACAAAAGTATGGAGCGCAAATTAAATGGGAGCAATTGAAGAAAACTGGAATAACGTCAGAAGACCAAATAACACCTGAAATTGTAGATATTTTGAGAGAAAAGGCGGTTGGGGGTTATAAAAGGGATGATTGGAAAATATTGGATGATAAAGACTTTGAGGGATATAAGAAAGCTATTATAGATGATTTGAAAAATGTAGAAAAATTGGGAAGCGTACCAGTAGTAATTAGTAAATACTTATTTTATGAAACAAAAGACGAATTTAAGATAAAGACTTTTTTTGTTATCGTTAACGGAAGGGAATCTTGGATAGTTAGTGTTGGAAAATCTGGTAACAAATATAAAGTGCGTGATGCGGGAGTATTAATAAAGGATATATTTTCGTAGGGGTGGGAAATTTAATGGCTAAAAAGAGGATAGTAGCTATAATCTTAGTTTGTATGATGTGTTTTATTAATTGTTATACGCATGCATATAATGACCCTAATATATTATATATGAATGACGGCATACGAATAGATTATAGACGGCCTGGAGAATTGGAGGATGGAAGATATAGAGCAGACATAGAACGCAGCGGAGGAGAAGACGACAAAGAACATCTAGATAGCGTTACAGTATTCGACCAATCCAAATACGCTCCAAAAATAGAAGGCGGTTTATACTATAGAACAGTCGGATACCACTTTGCACTATTAGACGGTGACCTCATACCAGTTCAAGAGGATGGTATAATCCTAGAGAGTGAGACTGGGAAGACTGTTAGTGAACTTTGAAGATAACCAAGTAAACATAGGACTAGGATGTAATTAATATTTTTAGATACTTAATTGACCCTTTGCCAGATTTGCTAGTGAGAAAGATTCTTCACAATGTTTAGAGATAAAGACTTGCCGACATTAGCGTCATATAAAGAACCATCAAATCATCCATATTACATCTTAGACTAAAATATAAAAAAACGCCCCAAGATGTGAGACATACAACTGGGGCTTAAGTTATGGTATTTCAAGGTATAGCAGAACACTTGAAGTTATGCATGGAATATACTAAAAAATATAATTCCATATAAAACTAAAATAGCTTTTAATGGCTCACAAGAAAACCCTAACAATGAAAGATAATATCATTCTCTTCCTTCTGCAGTGCTGAGAGCTTTTAGGGCTTCCAGGGCCAGTAAGATTTCCCGCCTTTCACCTTCCTTGGCAGGCCCTTCAATGGTTTGATACTGGGTTATTCCTGCTTTTATGCTGTCACCTTTAGGGACGACCACGTTTAGAATACACGAGGCCCTTGCTCCCCGCAGGCGGGCCACGGTATATAGGGTGGCCGTTTCCATGTCCGAGGCCAAGATGCCTTTATTGCTCCAGTAACCTACTATCTCCTCCTGCCGGTCGCAGTAGAAACTGTCGTGACTCCTTATAATGCCCGACACATATGTATATTGTAATTTCTCGGCAGTGTCAATTATACAGGAGGTCAGTTTAAAATCCGATACTGCCGGATAGTTTTCAGATACGTACATTTTAGAGGTGCCATCCTCCCTCACGGCAGCTATCGGGATTACAAGGTCACCGATATTTATTCCGGGCTGTAAGGCGCCGGCGCTGCCTATCCTGAGAAAATTCCTGCCGCCGCAGGCTATCAGCTCTTCCACCGCTATGGCACATGATGCGCCGCCTATACCTGTGGAAGTGATGGTTACGGGCACACCTTTGTACTTCCCAGTGACCGTCCTAAACTCCCTGTTAAAGGCCAGTTCCCTGGCCCCATCCAAGAATTCGGCGGCTCTCAGGACGCGCTGGGGATCTCCCGGTAAAATCACGTTTTCTGCTATATCGCCTTTTTTGCAGAGTATGTGTGGTTGAAGCATAATTATACCCCTTTCAATATTCAGGTGTTCTGATTTCTTAATAGCTTGCTGTAGAACAACAATGTCAAAAATATTTCTTTAAGAAATATAGGAGTTTCGGTTTTTTGTAAGGGTTGCATGTTGTAATCATTAAGCAAAACTCGCAAAGAAACATATTTTGAAAACTTATCAATTTAATTCCTTTAATGAGCAGTTATATTAGCCTTAATGAGGCGTCAAGTAAAGCCTCCGACAAGCTGGGATGAACAAAAAGGCTGCTTAAAATCTTATGGGCACAAAGTTCTTCTTTTAGTAAAATGCCATGCATGCCCACTAGTTCCGAAACATCCCTTCCCACCATCCATATGCCTTGCAGCTTGTTTTCTTTATCCGTCAGCACTTTTACAAAGCCATCCTTGTATCTCCTTGATATGCCCCGCCAGGTCTTGGCAAGGTCGATTCTTGTGGCTTTATACTTTATGCCCTTTTCCTTGAGTTCCCATTCCTGCAGGCCCGCCCCGGCTATTTCCGGGATTGTAAATATGGCCCTGGGAATGCCTTCGTAGCTTATGTCTTCAAGGGAATCCTTCCTGCCCAGGATGTGCAGGGCAGCCGCTATGCCCTGATTTATGGCTGCGCTTCCCATAAGGCACATGCCGTTTACATCGCCAACGGCGTATATATTTTTCACCCCGGTTTGGAAGTTATGGTCAACTTTAATCCCCACTTCGTCATATTCTATTCCTACATCGGCTGCACCCTTTGGGATATTCGGCAGCCTTGACAGGCAGACGAGGCATTTTTCTGCCTTTAGTTTTTCACCCGTCTCCAGCATGACCACAGCCCCGTCTTGGGATTCATCAACTTCTGATACCTTTATTCCCGTTACAAAATCCACATTGAGGGATTTTAACCCATCTATTACAGGCTGTCTTAAATCCTCATCGTTGCCCTGCAGGATTTCATCCACCATATCCACTAGGGTGACTTTTACGCCGAAGTGGGCAAATATCGTGGCAAACTCGATACCTTCCACATTCGCCCCTAAAATGAGCATGTCTTTTGGAAGCCGCTCCATGGCAAGGGCTTCCTTATGGGTCAGGATACGGTTGCCGTAGGGCACTTTAGAGATGTTGACCGGCCTGCTGCCGGTGGCAATTACGATGTTTTTAGCTTTGATGACTTTATCCTGTACTTGAAAGGCGTCCTTCCCCACAAAATGGCCCTCACCGAAGACTATGCTGACACCGGATTCCTTAAGGTCTGATTCTAGCTTCTTTTGAAGCTCTGCCATCTTTCCGCGATAATCTTCTAGGAGCTCATCGAAAGACATGTGAGGATCGTCCTTTATGCCGTCAAGGAGCATTTTCACCGGCAGGGCACCAAAGCGAAATCCGGTCCCTCCAAGGGCCTCCTTTTCCACCAGGGCCACGTCAAGGCCCTTTGACGCACACAAGAGAGCTGTATAGTAACCTGCACAGCCGCAGCCTAAAACCAGCACATCTTTCATAGCCAAGCCTCCTTATTTGGCCAAGTTATCGGCAGCCTTTATCTGGCTTTTATCTAGGCCTTTTTGCCTTGCCTGGTGAGCTCTCTTCTTGTCCCTTTCCCTCTTTACAACAAGGATTAGCACCAGCACCGTAACAATGTAGGGAAACATCTGGGTAAACTGGGAGGGAATGCCTACCCCCTGCAGCCTTATGCCCAGGGCATCGAAAAAGCCGAATATGAGTGCTGCCACGTACGTCATCAGGGGATTGGCAGCTCCGAATATGATGGCGGCCAAGGCTATGAAGCCCCGATTGGCGCTCATGTTTTCCGTAAAGAGGGTGAGATAGCCCAGGGACAGGTGCACTCCTGCGAAGCCGCAGAAGATACCGCACAAAATGCTGCTGATAAACTTTATCCTGTTTGAGCTAATTCCCACAGTGTCCAGGGCTTCCGGAAACTCCCCTGCCGCCCTGAACCACAGGCCGTATGGAGTCTTGTAGAGAAATATGTATATGGCAATGACCAGTATCCAGCTCACGTACACGAAGAGGGAGTGGTCGTTCAGGAGCACATTGAGTACCGGGATATTTTCAAGAAAGGATATGGATATATCCGGAAGGGGTTGAATCCTAGGAGATGAAAAGGCTCCCTTTACCCCAAATATGCTCCTCAAGAGGAACATGGTAAGGCCACCGGCAAACATGTTTATGGCAATGCCCACGATAAACTCGTCGGATTTTAATCTGATGACGAAGAGGGCAAAAATTAATCCGATAATGATTCCGGATGCCACGGCAAACAGGATGCCCATGAGGTAGCTTTCAAAAAAGTAACTGCCTGCTACGCCAAAAAAGGCTCCCAGCAGAATCATGCCTTCCATGCCGATGTTTAATATGCCCGTATGGGATGTGAGCAGACCCCCAAGCGCCGCTAAAATAAGGGGTGTGGCGGTCCTTATGGTGTTCTGAAGTAGAGTTATATTGAAGATTTCCCTATACATCCTGTCCTGCCCCCTCTTTTGCGTATATCCGCCGAAGGATATTTGCAAAGCCCTTTTCACCGGCGATAAATAGGATTATAATCGACTGTATCACAAGCACCAGTTCCGATGGAATGGCCGTTTCGTACTCCATGGCGATGGAGCCGGTCTTTAACATGCCAAAGAAAATTGACATGAGTATGACCCCTAGCACATTGTTTTTTACTATAAGGGAGACCAGCATGCCGTCAAAGGCATAACCGGGAGAAATTGCCTGCAAAAATCGGTAGTGGTTGCCCAACACTTCGAAGGCCCCGGCTATGCCGCACAGGGCTCCGGATATAATCATAGCAATTACCATGTTTCTTTCGGCATTGATTCCCCCGTACCTGGCAAAGATGGGATTTGAGCCTATCATTTTAAAGTCATAGCCCGCCGAAGTCTTTTCCATGAGGTAATATATGAACAGGGCTATAAGTGCCGTATAAAATATGCCGGTATGCAGCTTGGAGCGGGCTACCAGCCTCAGGAGCTTATAAGCAGGGGCTATCATCTCGGTAGCGCCCATCTTGCCTACAGAAGATGCAAAGGGGTAATTGGCAAGGTAGCTGGTAAACAGTGTGGCGATACTGTTAAACATGATAGTCGTGATGACTTCGTCAATTCCATATTTCACTTTTAGCAGTGCCGGTACCAGGGCATAAAAACCGCCGGCCAGGGCTGCAAAGATAAGGGCCAGTGGTATGCCTGCTATGCCGGGCAGATTTGTAAAGGTAAATCCCACGTACGCTGCGGCAAAGGCCCCGAGGTACAGCTGCCCTTCGCCGCCGATGTTGAAAATCCCGCTGCTAAAGGCCACAGCCGTGGCCAGGCCCGTCAAGATCAGGGGCACGGTTTTGGCAAAGGTAGTGGCGATTTTATAGGGACTGCCTAAGGCGCCGTTTATAAGGGCGGCGTACGCGGTAAAGGGACTTTTGCCGTTGGCAAGGATTATAATCGCACCGATTATTAGTGCGAGGATAACGGATAAGGCCAGCGAAAAGATGTATTCCAGGTCCTGGGATAGCTTTAATTTCTTCATACCATCACCCCGCCGTGGATAAATTTTTGCCGGTCATGTAAAGGCCTATTTCTTGCTTCGTCACATCAGCAGTTCTAAACTCTCCCGTCAGTTTCCCTTCGTATATGGTCACGATCCTGTCGGATAATCTAAAAATCTCATCCAGGTCCGCCGATACCAGTAGTATGGCCCTGCCCGCATCCCTCATGTCGATTATCAGGCGGTGGATAAACTCAATGGCTCCCACATCCAGGCCGCGGGTGGGCTGTGCAATTATGAGGATCGGGGAATCAAAGGAAAACTCCCTAGCAACGACAAGCTTTTGCATGTTGCCCCCGGAAAGGCTCTTCACCCTGGTCTGGCCGGAAGGTGTTCGGATGTCAAACTGCCGGATGAGCTGAGCGGTCTTTTGGGATATGGCCTTTTTGTTTAATTTCATCCCAAGGCCCTCATAGGGCTTTTTGTGCTGATATCCCATCATCAAATTCTCGTTTACCGAAGCTTCCGGTGCGAGACCGGTTTTAAGCCTATCTTCGGGAATGTGAGCGATGCCCATCCTGCGGAAGTCTGAAGGAGAGCCCTTTGCCATGTCCCTTCCCTTAACGAATATGCTCCCTTCCTCAAGCTTCCTGAGGCCCGTCAGGGCTTCCACCAGTTCCGTCTGACCATTCCCCTCCACTCCTGCAACGCCTAGGATTTCGCCGGCGGCAATGGAAAAGCTAACTCCGTCTACGGCAATAAAGCCCCGGTTGTCCCTTACCACCAAATCCCTTACTTCCAACAGCTTTTCGCCGATATTTTGGTTGGCATGAAATTTTTCAAAGACCACTTCCTTGCCCACCATCATTTCCGCTAGTATCTGTTCGGTGGCATCCCTGGTGTCCATGGTGCCCACAAGTTTTCCCCTGCGCATGACGCTGACCCTGTGGGAAACCTCCAGCACCTCCTGGAGCTTGTGGGTGATTATGATGATGGTCTTGCCCATGTCTTCTACCAGCCGCCGCATGATGGCAAAGAGTTCCTGGCTTTCCTGGGGGGTCAAGACCGCAGTAGGCTCATCCAAAATCAAAATATCGGCTCCCCTGTAAAGGACCTTCAATATTTCGATGCGCTGCTGTATGCCCACCGACAGGTCTTCCACCTTCTGGTAGGGGTCCACATAAAGGCCGTACTTTTCGGAGAGTTCCTTGGTTATTTTCACCGCTTTATCAAAGTCCATGAAAAGGCCATTTTTTTGAGGCTCGCTTCCCAGGACCAGGTTTTCCGCCGCAGTAAAAGAGGGGACCAGCATAAAGTGTTGGTGGACCATGCCTATGCCGTTTTTTATGGCGACTTGGGGATTTGTGACATTCGTAAGTCGGCCTCTTATGTAAATTTGGCCATCAGTCGGCTGGTACAGGCCGTAAATAATTTTCATGAGGGTGGATTTGCCGGCGCCGTTTTCCCCGACTATGGCGTGTATTTCCCCTTCCCTTATTTCCAGGTTAACATTGTCATTTGCCACAACTCCCGGAAAGACCTTGGTGATTCCCACCAGCTTAATTATACTTTCTCCCATACTAGCACCTGCCTCAAAGCTTTTCTTTAAAAAAGGAGAAGTAAGGTTACTTCTCCTTTATATGCGGGTTTTAGCTTATTTTGCTGTAGGCACTTCAATTTCGCCGCTCTTGACTTTTGCTTTTATTTCCTCAACTTTCGCCTTGATTTCATCGGGGACAATCTGCTTCATGTCGGGAGTGCCGTAGCCGACATCCACGCCGCCCTCATTGATGCCGTAGTAGATGACCTTGCCCGGCTCGAAGCTGCCTTCCTGGATTTTCTTTATGGTTTCGAAGACCGAGAGTCCTACGCCTTTAATCATGCTGGCCACTATGACATCGGGATTTATATACCTCTGGTCCGAATCTACGCCTATGGCATAGGCCTTGACCTCTTTTGCGGCTTCAAAAACACCCTCCCCGGTCTTGCCGGCAGCATGGAAGACTATGTCAGCGCCCTTGGAATAAAGGGCCAGTGCGCATTCCTTGCCCTTTGCCGGGTCTTCAAAGTCGCCTGCATAGATCGTCTCGACTCTTACTTCCTCGTCTATGTACTTGGCCCCTGCTTCATAACCAACCTGGAAGTTGCGGATTACGGGAAGGTCCACACCACCCACCATTCCTATAATCTTTTCCTCATTTATGCCTTCTATAGTAGTTTCCTGGGTGAGCATGGCAGCCAAGGCGCCTACCAAAAAGGTCCCTTCATTTTCCATGTAGGTTATGCAGGTTATGTTGTCATATCCTTCGACCACGTTGTCCAGGTAAATATAGTTGACCTCGGGATATTCCTGTGCCACTTCCTGGATTACATCGTAAAATTCAAAGCCTACCACTACGACAACCTCGGCATTTTCCGATGCCTGAACCAGCTGGTCCTGGTAGAGGGATGGATCGTTTTTGCATTCCAGGACGCTTCCTTCAACGCCCAGCTCCTTCTTGGCCCGCTCAAAGCCCTCGTGAGAAGAGTCGTAAAAGGAGCGGTCACCTAAGCCACCTGACAGCACCAGGGCCACTTTCAAGGGCTCTTGTGCTTCCTCCCCAGGCTCTGCCGGCACCTCCTCCTGCTGCTTTTCTGCATCTTGGGTCTTGCCGCAACCGGTCAGGAACAGACCCCCGATGAGCAGCAACACAAGCAACACAGCAATGGCTTTTTTCATTGGTAATCTCCCCCTTGTTTTATTGATTTTTATTTCCCCATTGTTTTTAAAGGACATCCTCCTCTTGTTTCAGGCCTTCCAGGTCTTTCACAATTATGGATTTATTCTTTATATCGATAATATCCTTTTCTTTCAGTTGTTTCAGAATTCTGTTGATACTCCTCGTCGTGGCCACGATCTGTTCGCTCAACCGCTCCCTGTCGAAGGGTATCTCGATATACTTGTCTCCCAGGTTATCTTCATCTACACTTCGAAGGAGAAAATTGCATATGCGGTACTTGAGGGGATACAGGGTATCTTCCCCGGCCTTTTTTGACAGCCTGTAAAAACTGTCACACATCGTGTTAATGAGATACAGCAAAAAGTTTTTATCCAGCTCCACCCAGCGCAAAAAATCAGTGCGGGAGATTCTCCAAACCTTTGCCTCCGTTATGGTCTCAACAGAGCAGACGTAGGGCTTCCTGCTGAACACCTCCAACTCACCGAAATAGTCACCTTTTCTATAGATGGCCTGGGAGTACTTCTTACCCTCTATTGAAATCCTGTATATGTTGACAAGGCCCTCGGCGATGACGTAAAAAAAATCGTATACCTGGTCCTGATGGCAGATTATGTACTCCTTGGGGTATTCTTTCAATTCAAACTGGTTTAATATTTCGTAAGGGCACTCTTTAAACATTTTATAGTTTACGTTCACAATATCTTTAACGTCCATTGCCTTCACCTCATATGGTAAGATATTTTACCTGTAAATGAAAGGACATATGTCCCCTTTTGCTGAATTATACCATAATTTCTGCAAAAACTTGCCCTTAGAATACACCACAAAACTTTTTAGTCAAGAAAAAAGAGGGAAAAAAGGATCAATGCATATATAAACACCTGACAATATAAATGCAACAGGTAATTCGTAGAGAATAAACGGATTACAAAATCGTGTTACAATAAGACTGTAGGTCTGTTTTTATAAAGTAAAAAAGAGCATGGATAAGCTCGCTTTTAAAGTTAGCTGTCCATGCTCTTTCAATAAATCGGTGCTAGGCACTAACTATTAACTTATTCGGTGACTGGCGCCGTGTATATGTTGCCGAGGGGGCTTGGCTGTCTTTTCAGCTTGCCCTTTTCTACAAGGCTTTCAAGAGCGTCCCTTAAGGTCCTAACTTCATAGTTTAGGCCGGATGTACTGTTTATGTCTTCCACTGCCCGAGCTAAGTTGGCTGCGTATATGGGCAGATGGTCTTTTATCGATTCTAGCAGTTTATCTTCAGTGCTTTCTCGGTGCAGCTGTATCTCGTCCAAGGGATTTTGGGTATGGGGGCTCCTGGTGTGGGGATATCGCACCCTGATCGCCACGGTCCTGCCGAAGAGGGGTGATGACACGAAGGCATCACCGGAGGGCAGGTAAGGCAGCCTGCGTGCTTCCTCCGCCTTTATATCCGTTTCCTCCGTTATCGTGGCGATGTCCGATGCCCTGACGGTCCTGAAGATTATCTTGTTGTTGAGCTGGGCGGTAACCGTCTCATCCAGCAGTGTCGGCCGCTGGGTCGCCAGCACCAAAAACACCCCGTACTTCCGCCCTTCCTGGGCTATTTCGGTGATTATCCCCTTGGTGGCGGCGTCCCGACCCTTGGGAGCGAAGTTGTGGGCCTCATCGGTGGCAATGACAAAGGGCGGGAAGTACTCTCCACCTGCTTCCCCTTTTAGCTCCCCGTCCTTGTAATCCCTGCGCTGCCTGTAGAGATTTGAGACAAGATAGGTGGAGAAGACCTGCAGCAGCCATATGGGCCCTTGGACCACCGCCAGCTTGCCCTGCATCATGGCCTCTTTTACGGGCTTTATGTCATGGCTGAAAAGGCCCGAGTTGTGAAGCCGCCTCAGGCGCCAGGAAATCCCCTGCAATGAGGCCAGGGGGATGTCCTGGTACTTTTCCAGGAGCTCCCTCATTTTGTAGTGCTTGTCTTTTTCCATCGGGTCCATATCTTGCCTTAATGCCTGCTCAATTTTGGCCCTTCCCTTTTCTAATGCTTCTGATAAAAGTTCCAAACGATGGGAAAAGCTCAAGTAAGTATCGCCGTGAAGGTGCAGCCTTTCTACGGCGCTGGCCATGGCTTCGCTAAGGGGCGATACTGCCGATAACAGGGCCAGCAAATCCCTTTTTGACAGGTTTTTAAATTCCACTCCTATGTGCTCGCCAATTTGAAACTTTTTAAAGTCCTGGCTAAAGTCCCGGACTTCCTTGAGATTTTCCTGCCTTTCGGCAAACTCCATCTCGTAGTGGGGGTCCAGCATCAATGCGGGAAAGCGGTGCTTCATGATTTCCTCCATGATTACCCGAAGGCCGAAGGACTTGCCGGAGCCGGACCCCCCAAAGACCCCGATGTGGGGGTACTGCTGAAAGGATCTCAGGTCGAGAAAAAAGGGCACGTTCCTGGTCTTGTAAAGCTGGCCCCTGGAGAACATTTCGCAAAGTCCCTTTAGCTCATCGTCCATGCTGGCAGCCGTTTCCTCGGTGTTTTTTATCTCCCCCAGCAATAGGGCGTCTTCCCGCTTTCCCTTTAACAAAAAGCCCTTTACCTCATCAAAGGCCGGCAGCCTCGCCCTGCAGCCCGTGACTACAGGGAAGTTGGCTTCCGTCAAGAGCTTGACCTTGGCAATGTTTATCTCATCTTCGCTGATGGAGTATCCCAGGTGCTTCAAAGACTCTATCACATCCGCATCGTGGATGCCGCTGCCGATGGAAAGGGGGATAAAGCGGTTGTAAGAGTTGCTCTCCACCACTTCCCCTATCAGGCTTCCCTGGTGCGGGTCCTCTATGACCAGCAGCTCATTTATGCGAAACTTCCTGTCCTTGGAAGCTATGTAAACCTCTTGAGGTGTTGTAAGTCCTACAACTTGCATATGCCTTCCTCCTAAAACTCCCGTTTTTCCCGCTTGGGCCTTATAAGCTCCGCGTAATCTTCACCCAAATAAGTGCTCAAAAGGCCTTCCATAACTCTATCGGAAATCCTGACGGTTGCGTCAATGATGTCAAGCCAGAGGGGGATTCCCCGCCCGTCTTTTGGCGTCAAGGTGTATACCAGGTTTGCCACTTCCTTTAAATATAGCTGCTGCTCTTCCAGCAAGTCAATGCCTATGGGCTTTGGATCTGTGGATGAGCGCATGAAAAAGGTGCGAAAGCCTTCCTTAAAGAGGCCCTGGGCTATTTCAAGCCTTTCACCGACCTCTAAAAGACCAAATAATATTTCCCAATCCGAGGCCTGATGGATTATTTCCGGCAGCTCGCCTCTTAGGCACTGGCTGATTAGGTTTGTGGAAATACCTTCTACCACCCCCACCAGTATGGTATCCCGGGCAAGGGCAAGGCTCTTTAGCTTTTCCCAAAGGGCCGCCGCTTCAATTTTATAGCGGACCAGGGAGCCGTCAAGCAGCATTACCTTGGGGACAAATTCCTCAATGGCCGCGAGGGCTGCCCTCAGCTCAAGGACGGCCAGGTTGCGCTTGGCAAAATCCCTGTACTCATCTTCAGTCAAAAGAGTATCCATGGTCAATGGCGACAGGGCATCGGTTGCTGTAATTGTCTTCATGTCATTGCTGCAGGTCTTTGCCATTGCCTGCTGAAGGGTAACTATGTAGGGAAAATGGCCTTTGGAACTGTTTGAAGAGCCATCCACTCCTACGATTTTTCCTTTATCGATAAAGTTCAGCAAATCTTGCCTATCGAGTCTTTGGCATTTGTTAAAAGTCCCAACACCCTTGTTAACTATCGCATTCCGCAGAGTTTTTAAGGAAGGCCTTTGCTTCAGCCTTAGGCGCATCTTCTCTGCGGCTTCCTCAAACTTTTGCCTTAAATTCTTATCCAGCTCTAGCAAGGGCTCACCACCTAAACAACATATTGACTTTTTTTGGTATTTCTGGTATTCTTTTTATGCGGGGTAAATGTCGAATTATCTATAATAATGGGGGCGAATGTATGAAATCAACAGGAATTGTGCGAAAAGTCGACGATTTAGGGCGTGTAGTCATACCAATTGAACTTAGACGCACTCTAGGGATCTCTGAAAAGGACCCTCTTGAGATCTATGTGGACACCGATAAGATTATCCTAAAAAAATACCTGCCAGCATGCCTTTTCTGCGGAAACGCAGAAGAATTGGTCAATTTCAACAGCAAGAGCATCTGCAAAGAATGTGCCACCGCAATAAAGAGCTTGGTGGGTGACACGGCTGCACAAGCCGACCCTGAAAGCTCTGACACAGTTTAATTGAATTTTTGCTTAAAAGAAGAGACTGGTATGACGGTCTCTTCTTTTATTTTTTGAAAGCCTAAGGCCCTTTTTAAAATAAAGCCAAGTTAACTATCGGGCAAACGGCTGTATTCTGCCATCATCTCCTTTGACCTCTTGACAGCCCTTGATACGGCATCGATAAAGGCAGCTTTGATATCAGCTTCTTCCAAGGCTTGAAGGCCTGCCCTTGTGGTGCCGCCGGGTGTGGCGATCTGCTCTATAAGCTGCTGGGGACTTTCTTTCGTGGAAAGGGCCATCTTGGCGGCTCCGTACAGGGTTTGATAGGTCAACTCTTCGGACATTTGGCGGGAAAGCCCCTGCTTCATGCCTGCCTGGATCATGGCTTCCATCATTAAATAGACATAGGCAGGACCGCTTCCGGCAAGTCCCGTCACCGCATCCATCATCTCTTCCTGTACAATCACCGCCTTGCCAATCGATGCAAAAATCCGCTTTGCAAAGTCCCTAACTTCCTCATCCACATACCTGCCGAAGGCTATGCCACTTGCCGATTCCCTTACCCTGCAGGATGTATTGGGCATAACCCTGATGACGGCTATTTCCTTCCCCAGGCTTTTTTCTATAAATTCCGTGGTAATGGCAGCAGCTACAGAGATAATGACGTGTTCTGCCTTTAGGTGTTGTTTGATTGCCGCGAGCAGCTCTGCCACATCCTTGGGCTTTACGGCAATCACCAGGTACCTGCAGTTTGAGGTTATTTCACCGTAGTCCCTCGTGGTATTCAGTCCGTGCTTGTCCCTTAATAGCCTTAGCTTCTCATCATTGCTCTTGTTGGTCACGTAAATGTCTTCGGGCCGCACTAGCCCCTCTGCCAAAATCCCATCCAGGATGGCCTCGGCCATGGAACCCGCGCCGAAAAAAGCTATGCCTTCCCGCTTCATGTTATTCCTCCTTGCTTTAATATTGTATGGAAATGAATGGGTTCAGCTCTTATTTATCAAAAGCTCGTAGGCCTCATTTCTCGAAATTCCCAGTTCCTTTGCAGCTTCTCTCAGGGCTTGGTTTTTGGAAAAGCCTTTCCTTATCTTATCTTCAATAATTGATTCGAGTTTTGATTTCCGCTCTATTGCCGAAAGCTCTGGATCCCAACCCGGACTATTTTCTTTCCCCGGCTTTGAATCTGCCCCTGCCCCTTCCAGCACAATCACCATTTCACCCTTCGGCGCTGTTTCGGCAAACTTTTGTATTAATTCCTCCAGGGTCCCCCGGATAAATTCTTCATGCAGCTTGGTCATCTCGCGGGCTATAACTGCCTTGCGGTTACCCAAGCCGTCTTTTAGTGCCTTTAAAGTCTTTGTAATGCGATGGGGCGCCTCGTAAAAAATGAGGGTTCGCGGATCGGGGGCCAATTCGGCAAGCCTCTTGTCCCTCTCCCCGGCCTTTTTTGGCAAAAAGCCTTCAAAGGCAAAGCGCTCGGTTGAAAGGCCCGAGGCGACTAGGGCAGATATGACGGCTGCAGCCCCCGGCAGGGGCACTACTTCAATGCCTGCCTCGATGGCCAGCTTTACCAGGTCCTGGCCCGGATCCGAGATTCCGGGCGTCCCCGCATCGGACACAAGGGCTATGTTTTTCCCTTCCTGCAGCAATCCTATCAGCTTTGGCCCCTGGCCCCTTTTGTTGTGCTCGTGATAGCTGACGAGGGGTGTCTTTATTTCATAGTGATTCAATAGTTTTATGGTAACCCGCGTATCTTCCGCAGCTATTAAATCCACCTCTTTTAGTATTTTCAAGGCCCTTAGGGTGATGTCCTCCAGGTTGCCTATAGGAGTGGGACATAAGTACAAAGTGCCCTCCTTGCCCATATATCATACCTCCCGCCCTTTTCCAAAGTACATTGCCTTTACTTCATCGACGTATGTTCCGTCACTGCCGTACAGCACAAGAGGTGGAAGAATTTCTAAGCCGGCAGAGGCCCCTTTTTTGGCCATGACCAAAAATAGGTTCGGGCCTTCATCTGCCCTGGGTTGAATGAATTGCAGGAGCTTGGGCTCCAAGTCTTTGGCCCTAAGCTCGTACATGGCATCTGCGAGTCTTGCCGCCCTGTATATCATGTAAAAGCGGCCGCCGAATTTCAAGAGCTCCCAGGCAGTGCTTACCAGGTCTTTGAGGTTTGCCTTGACTTCATGCCTTGCCAGGGCCATTTCGGGATTCGGACTTGGTTTGCCCTCAGCCAGGGTCATGTAAGGGGGATTCGTGACGACCACAGAGAAACTGTCCCGGCCGAAGTTTTTAGGGGCTTCCTTTAAATCGCCGTGGACGATTTTTACCCGCCCTTGGAGCTTGTTCATCTCTACGCTCCTTGCAGCCCTGTCAAAGACGGCTTTGGCTATCTCTATGCCCACAATTTCCCTGGCCCCAGTTTTGGCTGCAAGCAGTATGGCAATCACTCCGCTTCCGGTGCCCAAATCCATTATCCTGTCGTCTTTTCCAGCTTTGACAAAGTTGGCCAGCAGCACCGAATCAATTCCGAAGCGGTAGGAGTTTTGGTGCTGGATAATCTTGAGCCCATTGCAGGGCAGGTCATAGATTTGTTCGCCCGCGCATTTTAGATACTTTTCCACTGCTACGCCCTCTATCCATGAAGTCTTTAAATACAAAGCCCTACAGTTTTCTGTAGGGCTGATATCATCTTCTGTCACGGCCTATCCCGGCTATAACAAGGAGCCTGATGAGCTGCATGACGGCCATTAGGGTGGCAGCCACATAGGTTAGGGCTGCAGCATTTAAAACTGCCCTCACCGGTCTCCTTTCACTCCTGTCGATAAATCCGTAATTTTCCAGCACCGCAACGGCTCTGCTGCTGGCATTGAATTCTACCGGTAAAGTAATCATCTGGAATATGACCGCCAGGGAAAAGAGCATGATTCCCAGCATCATGAGTGTGTCCGCTCTGAACAGGAGGCCTATAAAAAACAGAGGAAATGCCATTTGCGAACCTATACCGGCTGCAGGCACGATGGCGTTTCTTAAAGCAAGGGGCGCATAACCCACGTCATGCTGAATGGCGTGGCCGCACTCGTGGGCAGCTACTCCAAGAGCCGCCAGGGACCTGCCATGATATACTTCACTGGAGAGCCTTAAAACTTTATGTCTCGGGTCATAGTGGTCGGACAGCTTTCCTCCTTGCACTTCCACGGAAACATCGTAAATACCGCTTTGCCTCAGTATTTCCCGGGCCACCTCGGCCCCCGTCAATCCGATTTTTGCCGGGACCCGAAGGTACCTTTCAAAGGTGCTTGAAACCTTGGTTTGGGCATATAGGGCCAGTAGGATGGCCGGTAAGAGTATTATCATAGTGTAATCCCAAAAGAACAAGGCAATACCTCCTTCCGCTTTGAGTAAATACCCCTATCGGGTATATCTAAATATATGATATATCTTTAGCGATTTTCAGTCAAGGCTGTTCTTCTACTTCGTCCACCTCTTCGACGGGAAATTCCAAGACGTCCTTGTTTTCATCTATCTGAACACTAATCGTCTCCTTCGGTTTGTATACCGCAACTACGGTTCCCTCGCCGGCAGGTGTCACTACCTTATCACCTATATCAGGATATTTCACGGTGCTGTCATCATAAGAGTCGCTTTCAAATCTCAGGCAACACATGAGGCGTCCGCAAAGGCCGGAGATTTTCACCGGATTTAAGGACAGGTTTTGCTGTTTGGCCATTTTTATGGATACCGGGTCGAATTCGCCGAGAAAGGTGCTGCAGCAAATACACCTGCCGCAAGGGCCTATGCCTCCCAGCATCTTGGCTTCATCTCTCACACCGATCTGGCGAAGTTCAATCCTGGTGCGGAAAACTGCCGCCAAGTCCTTGACCAGTTCCCGAAAGTCAACCCGGCCATCGGCAGTAAAGTAAAAGATGAGCTTGCTCCTGTCAAAGGTGTACTCCACATCTATAAGCTTCATTTCCAGCTTGTGTTTTTGTATCTTTTCTATGGCTATTTTTTCTGCCTCCAGGGCCTTTTGACGGTTTTCTTTGACTACAACTTCATCCTCCGGTGTGGCCTTTCTCATCACATCTTTTAGTGGTGTTATAATGTCCTCTTCTTTTACATCCTTTGGGCCGGTCACTACTTCACCGTATTCCACTCCCCTACTGGTCTCAACGATGACCTTGTCTCCTACGGCAAGGTCCAGGCCTCCGGGGTTAAAGTAATACACCTTGCCTGCCTTTTTAAATCTAACTCCAACTACTGTTACCAATCAAACAACCTCCTCAAGGCCCAACAGCAAATTGTACCAAACCAGGTTCTTGTTGGCCCTGGCTTTAACTGCCTTCAGTTGCCTGGTGGCCAAGTCCAGGGACAACAGCACGGCTTTTAGGCTAAGTTCCGAGGCAAATTTATCAATGGTCGCTTGCAAATCTTGATTTATAAACGATGCGCTGCTATTAGTTTTTGCAAGCAGCACATCCCTATACAGGGAAATAATAAATTCCAGCATTTCCTCCGCCTTTTCATCGGTTTCCGAAAGCTCCCTTGCCAATGGGCCAATTTCGGCAAGGTCCCTGCTCCGCAGCCTGTCAAGCAGTATGTCTGCAATCCTTTGCCTCGTCGCTTCAGGCAGCAAGGGCTTTGCTAGATGGGAAAAATCCCGTACCTGGCATCTGGAAATGACGGTAGGTATCAGTTGCTTGAGATTATTTGAAAGCAAAATGACGATACTGTCGGCGATGGGATCTTCCAGGGTTTTCAGCAGCGCATTTTGCGCCTGGACTGTCATGGTGTGAGCTTGATGGATTATATAGACCTTATTGGCACCTTCCACGGCCTTTCCCGCAGAATCCAAAATGAGTTTTCTCACCTGCTCTATCTTAACGGAAGCACCTTCCGGGTAAATATGGGCCACATCCGGATGGACCTTGTTTTGAATCTTTCTGCAGGATTTGCAAAATCCGCAGGGGGCCAAATCCTCATTTTCACAATTTGCGGTCTGGGCAAGCTTTAGCGCTTCCCCCGTTGTTTCATCGTCTGTGCCTAGAAAAATATAGGCATGGGAAATCTTTTTCAACGTACCACCTCAAGCGTACAGGTCTAATAGCAGGCCTCGAATCTCATCTACCAATGCCAAAACCTTGAGGGAATCCTTGTTGCTGGATAGCAGCTCATTGCCCAGATCAACGAGCTTTTGGTTTACGGTTTTGACGACGGCCAGTATTTTGGTGCGGCCAAAGCGGCTATCCAGCCTTTCCTCATCAAAGGAAAAGCCATGGGAGATGCACATTTTTAAAAAGTTGGCTACCTTTTCCTTGTACTCCTTTAAATCGGAAAGAGACAGGTTTTTGACAAGTCTTTGCCCAAGCTCCGATATGGCATTGAGTTCCATATCGAAGGTTTGTCTCAGCTTGGCAGTTTCAGCAGCCCGCAAGTGTTCCGTAAAGCTTGCCTGGGCCTGCTCCTGGTGCAGTTTTATGTCTTTTTGTATTCGATAGTTGGTCGACATATCAACTCTCATGGCCGCACAAACCTTTCTAGATTCTATAAAAACAGCTCGCTCTTCCACCCAGATAAATAGTACACGAGGACCGTCAGCTTCTCAATCGGCGGCAGCAGCTGTTTTGACGGCTATATGGATTATAAACCTGTTGGGCATTTTTGAAATATTCATATAGCTACATATTTATTATACCGGATTTTTGAAGCTCAAACAATATCGTTTCAAATACCTGCCGGGAATCCTGCGCAGCATCGACTATTTTGATGCGGTCCGGATATAAGGCCTTTAGCTTTAAAAAGCCTTCTCGCACTCTTCTGTGAAAATCCAAGCCTTCCTCTTCCAGCCGGTCCTTTTTCCCAGAAATGCGCTTCAAGGACAGGGCCGGGTCGATGTCCAGGACGATTGTCAAGTCTGGCCAGGTATCCTTTAAAAACCAGCCGTTTATATCTGCCAGCCGCTCTATGCCCAAGCCCCGGGCCCATCCCTGATAGGCCAGGCTGGAATCCACGAATCGGTCGCACAAAATAATAAAGCCATCTTCCAGGGCGGGCTCTATCAGCTTTTTTACCAGCTGGGCGCGAGAAGCTGCATAGATGAGGGCTTCCGCCTCGGGCACGGGACTTTCCCCATCCAAGCTGAGCAAGACTTCTCTGAGCTTTTCCCCCAAGGCTGTGCCCCCCGGCTCACGGGTCACCAGTACCTTATACCCCTTAGACTTTAGATATTCGCTGATTTTTTTAACCTGGGTGGTCTTTCCCGCACCATCCGGCCCTTCGATGGTTATAAATTTTCCTTTCATGGGAAACTCCTCATTTTATATTTTTCAGGCAGCAGTGATGCTTTTTGATTCATCACTTGTTAGATAACGATAGTAAGTAAATCACAAAAGCGTAAGATTTTCAAAGGCTTTATTATTGCAGTCAAAAAATGATAGTAGCGCTTTTTATACCGTACCTATGCTTAAATAGATGATGGCAGAAAGCAATTTTTAATTTTTCGTCCTAGTTCTTGACGTGATTTTAAAAAAATCCGTTAAATATCCTATGCCACTACCTGGACCAGGTCACCGCTGGTCACGCCGTGGCAGCGGCCTCCGGATTTTAAAAGCTCCCTCAGCATCTCAACATGTTCCCCTTCCACCAGCTCACCGGGCATGAGTAGCGGCACACCGGGAGGATAGGGCACCAGTGCTTCTTTTGCGATTCGCCCTACAGATTCATCCAGAGGCACGTACTCCCCAGTCGCATAAAAAGCGGCCTGCGGCTTTATTGCAGCTTTAGGCAGTTTGTCCGCCCAAATTATAGATTTTTCAAAGCTTCCTTTTGTTTTAAAAGTGGACAGTGCCTCCAGGAGCCTATCTATATCATATTTTGTATTTGAAAAAGTCACTAGAAAATACACGTTGTATAAGTCCGCATATTCGGCGTAGATGTTGAAGCTTTTTCGGAGAAGCTCTTCCACTTCAAAGCCGGAATATCCTGCCACCGAAACATTGATCATGAGGCGCGACAGATCTATGTCGTATATGCCCCTTTTCCCCTTGACTTCTTCACCAACAGCATAAAAGGGAGTGGATTTGTTTACGTAGAGCCTTGCGGTTTCGGCCAGTTCCAGGGCCTTCTCGGTCAAGGCTTGTCCCTCCGCTTCCATTATAGCCCTGGCCAGGTCCAGGGACGCCATCAATACATATGAGGGGCTGGTAGATGTTACCATATTCAGAAAGGATTTTACTCGACCCCCGTTTATTCCGTCCCCCTTTACATGCAGCCAGGCAGTCTGGGTAAGGGAAGTCAGCATCTTGTGGGGGCTTTGAACCCATGCATCGGCAAATTCTCCCGCACTTTTAGGAAGGGCAGAACTAAAACCGAAGTGGGGGCCCTGGGCTTCATCAACGAGCAATTTGACATTATTTTTACGGACAATTTCTGAAATTGACTTGATATCCGGACAAAAGCCCTGGTATACGGGATTTGTCAGTAGCGCCGCCTTTACATTTGGCTTTTGCCCGACTTGCTCTGCCACAGCCTCAGCTGTCACCTGGGTGTAAACGCCAAGCTCCTCATGTCTCTCCGGCATCAGATAGACTGGTTCGGCGCCGGTCAAAACCAGGCCTGACAGCACGGATTTATGGCTGGCCCGGGAAATCAGGACCTCATCGCCGGGCTCAAGGCATGCTCCCATCATGGCAATGACGCCGGAGCTGGCGCCGTTGACCAGGAAAAACGATGCATCGGCACCGTAGAGCTCGGCAAGTTTTTGCTGTGCCAGCTTGATCGGTCCTTCCGGCTGCTGCAGGTCGTCAAGGCCGGGGATTTCCGTCACATCCCAGCTATAAAGGTTCTTTGCCAACTCCTCTGATGCAAAGCGAAACTTTCTTCCCTTATGGCCGGGCATGTGAAATCTCAGAGAATCCTCTAAACCATATTGTTTAAGCGCCTCAACCAGGGGCATCTCTACGCTTCTTTTATTCATTTGATCTCCCTATATGTTTTACTTAATAAAATGCTAATCTCCACTGAATAAAAAAATTTTAGTAACTACTTAACCTTATTTTGAAAACAAAACTCCGGGAATTAACTAGACGCATAATCTAATATAGCCTACTTTTTACGGATTAGTTAGGTAATGGCAGCGACTGAATTTACTCTAAAGGAGCGCCATTACCTAACAACTATAATGTGCGCATAACACACTTTCATTTTAAGTCAATTTTATAATGAAACGGTGTTTAGTCCCTTCATGCTTTTAAATTGACAATAATAAAAACCACAAAAGGAGGCATCCTAATCCTGAGGTGATAGCCATGGACTTTCAATGTCCCCTTTGCAATGCATTAATCAATGTCGACGAAAACTGTCCTCGGTGCGGTAGCAAAATGGACGATTACGGTCCCGTTGAGGATTACTTCGCACCCTATAACCCCTATCTCGACAGGGATTTAGTTTCTATGGGCAAGCCAGACCACCAGTGCATACACCTGTTTGCTTGCCCGGATTGCGGCTATGACAGCCGCATGGTCATAAATCAAATCCCGGTCTAGTCTTCGGTGACCACCGCCATCGATGAAATAATGTCGTCCTTTTCCAGTTTGATAAGAGTCACACCACGAGTGTTGCGGCTCATCTTTGATATGTCGGAGGCCATCATGCGGATCATGATGCCCGATGCGGTGCAGAGCATGATTTCGTCATTTTCGCCGACCACCCTAAGGGACGCAACCGGACCTGTCTTATCGGTGACCTTTTGGAGTATGACGCCCTTGCCTCCGCGGCCCTGGGCTCTAAATTCCCTTTCATCTGTGCGCTTGCCAAAGCCCTGCTGCGTAACTACCAGCACGTCTTTTTCCGGAGTGATGATGTCCATTGACACCAGCTCGTCGCCTTCGCGCAAGGTTATACCCTTGACGCCATATGCGGTGCGGCCTACAGCGCTCACATCATTCACCGAGAACCTTATGCTCATGCCAAGCTTTGTGCCCAAAATTATCTCATCATTCTTATCTACGAGTCTTACACCGATTAATTCGTCATCCTCCCTCAAGGATATGGCGATAATACCGGTCTTCCGGCTGCTGTCGTATTCGGAAAGCAGCGTCTTTTTAACTGTGCCGTTTTTTGTAACAAAAATCAGATAGCGGGCTTCGTCAAAGCCCTTTATAGTAATCATTCCGTTTACTCGCTCTCCGGGCTTCAGGGGAATCAGGTTTACAATGGCCGTCCCTCGCGCGGTGCGGCTTGCTTCCGGTATCTCGTAGGCCTTTAACCTGTACACATTGCCCTGGTTTGTGAAAAACATCACCACGTGATGGGTGGTGCCGATAAATATGTGCTCCACGAAGTCTTCATCCCGGGTGGTGATACCCGTTACGCCACGTCCTCCCCGCCTTTGACTGCGATAGGCGGAAAGGGGCATCCGCTTAACATAGCCGTAATAGGTCTGGGTAATTACAATTTCCTCTTCAGCTATCAAATCCTCTATGTCCAAATCCGCTTCGTCGTAGCTTATTTGGGTCCTGCGCCCGTCCGCAAACTTGGACTTAATCTCCAGTATCTCTTCCCTGATGATGGAAAGGACCAATTTTTCATCCGACAGCACCTTTTTGTAATACTCTACTTTCTTCAAGAGCTCCTCATACTCTTCATCGATTTTCTCACGTTCCAATGCCGTAAGGCGCCTGAGCCTCATGTCGAGTATTACTTGGGCCTGCTTTTCGCTAAGGCCAAAAGCCTTTATCAGGGCATCTTTGGCCGTAGCATCATCTTTGGAAGCCCTGATAATTGCGATTACTTCATCGATGTTATCCAGGGCTATTTTTAATCCTTCTAAAATGTGGATCCGCTCTTCGGCCCTGGCTAAATCGAACCTGGTCCTTCTGACGATGACGTCCTTTTGATGCTCCAGGTAGTGGTAAATTATATCCCTCAGGTTTAACACCCGGGGCTTGTTATCTACTAGTGCCAGCATGATGGCACCGAAGGTGCTTTGCATCTGGGTGTGTTTATAGAGCTGATTTAATACTACACGGGCATTGGCATCCCGCTTTAAATCTATGACAACCCGGATTCCGCGGCGATCGCTTTCATCCCTGAGATCCGATATACCCTCTATCTTTTTATCCCTCACTAGCTCCGCTATCTTTTCCAGCATCCTGGCCTTGTTTACCATGTAGGGGACCTCTGTTACCACGATGCGCTGCCGGGAAGCATCTATGTTTTCGATTGTGGCCTTAGCCCTTACAACTATGGAACCCCTACCGGTCCTGTACATGTCCTTGATGCCGCTGTCCCCTTTTATTAAGCCACCGGTGGGAAAATCAGGGCCCTTGATTACCTTCATCAGATCATCGCAGCTAAGATCGGGATTGTCGATCATCATCACAACCCCGTCTATTACTTCGCCAAGGTTGTGGGGGGGAATATTTGTCGCCATTCCCACCGCAATTCCCGAGGAGCCGTTGACTAAAAGGTTGGGAAAACGTGCCGGGAGCACGCTGGGCTCTTTTTGAGATTCGTCAAAGTTCGGCACGAAATCTACCGTATCCTTGTTCAGGTCGGACAGCATTTCAAGGGCTATCCGGGTCATCCTGGCTTCCGTGTACCTCATGGCCGCCGGTGGGTCACCGTCAATGGAACCGAAGTTGCCGTGGCCGTCCACCAAGAGGTACCTGGTGGAAAAGTCCTGGGCCAGGCGCACCATGGCGTCGTAAATTGCAGCATCGCCGTGGGGATGGTAATGGCCCATAACTTCTCCGACGATGGTGGCAGACTTTCTGTGAGGCTTATCGGGCGTTAAGGAGAGCTGGTGCATGGCGTACAGAATTCTCCTGTGAATCGGTTTAAAGCCGTCTCTCACATCCGGCAGGGCGCGACCGACAATGACGCTCATGGAATAATCTATATAGGATTTTTTCATCTCCTCTTCGATCTTAACAGGTATGATCTTTCCCGCTGCTTCTGCCATTTATCTCACTCCTATACATCCAGGTTTTGGACCTCTGCTGCATGCTGGAAAATAAATTCGCGGCGAGGTTCTACCTTATCTCCCATAAGTATTGTGAAGATCTCGTCAGCCTTTACGGCATCCTCCAGGCTGACCCTTAATATCGTCCGATTCTCGGGATTCATGGTGGTTTCCCAGAGCTGTTCCGCTACCATCTCCCCAAGACCCTTAAAGCGCTTAACTTCCGCCTTATCCCGCCTGTCACCGAGCCCATTTATAATTTTCGTAAGTTCATCGTCATCGTAGGCATAGTAGTCCTTTTTGCCGAGGACAACCCGGTAAAGGGGCGGCTGTGCAATGTATACCTTGCCCGCTTCGATAAGGGGCTGCATGTATCTGTAAAAAAATGTAAGTAGCAAGGTGCGTATGTGGGCGCCGTCCACGTCAGCATCAGCCATCAGAATTATCTTGTGGTACCTTAGTTTTTCCATGTCAAATTCTTCGCCGATGCCGGTACCGATGGCCGTGATGATGGCCCTGATCTCTTCGCTGTTTAAGATCTTGTCCATCCTTGCCTTTTCAACATTTAAGATTTTACCCTTCAGAGGCAGTATCGCCTGTATCCTCGGGTCTCTGCCCTGTTTTGCGGAGCCGCCGGCAGAATCTCCCTCCACCAAGAACAGCTCGCACAGCCTCGGGTCCCGTTCGCTGCAGTCGGCCAGTTTGCCGGGCAGGGTGGACCGCTCCAGGACGTTTTTCCGGCGGGTAAGTTCCCTTGCTTTCCGGGCCGCCTCCCTCGCCCTTGAGGCACTGATGGCCTTTTCCGCAATGGCCCTGGCAGTGCTTGGATTTTCCTCCAAAAATCTTGACAGACCTTCTCCAACTATGGAATCCACCAAACCACGCATCTCGCTGTTGCCCAGCTTGGTCTTGGTTTGGCCTTCGAACTGGGGATTTTCAAGCTTTACGCTTATTACCGCAGTAAGCCCTTCCCTGACGTCCTCTCCCGCAAGGTTGGGATCGCTCTCCTTTAAAAGGTTCATCTTGCGAATATAATCATTGAAGGTCCGGGTTAAGGCGGTCCTGAATCCCACCAGGTGCGTGCCGCCCTCCTCCGTGTTGATATTGTTGGCAAAGGATAGGACTTTTTCGATATATGTATCGTTGTACTGAAGGGCAACTTCCACTTCCATATTGTCCCGCTTGCCGCTCATGTAAATGGGGTTATCGTGAAGGACGCCTTTGTTTCGGTTTAGGTACTCGACAAAGGACACAATTCCCCCTTCATAGTGAAACAGGCTGCTTTCCCCGGTCCGCTCATCATTAAGCTTTATCCTTATTCCCTTGTTCAGAAAAGCCTGTTCCCTCAGGCGCTTTGTTAAAATATCCGATGAAAAGGTGATGTCTTCAAACACCTCGTTGTCAGGCAAAAAAGTAATTTTGGTGCCGGTATCTGCAGCATCGCCTATTCGCTTTACTTCGGATACGGGCTTGCCCCGCTTGTATTTTTGATAGAAAATACCGCCATCCCGCTTAACCTCAACTTCCATCCAGCGGGACAGGGCATTGACTACGGATACGCCCACACCGTGCAGACCTCCTGACACCTTGTAGCCGCCGCCGTGAAATTTGCCGCCGGCGTGCAGCATAGTGAGGGCTACTTCTAAGGCGGATTTCCCGATCTTTGGATGGGTTTTTACGGGTATGCCGCGGCCATCATCTATGACGGTTATGGAATTGTCCTTGTTTATGGTAACCTCTATATTTTTGCAGTACCCAGCCATTGCTTCATCGATGCTGTTGTCGACTACCTCGTAGACCAGGTGATGCAAGCCCCGGCTGTCGGTGGAGCCGATGTACATGCTGGGACGCAGCCTTACATGCTCAATTCCCTCCAGGACTTCTATTTCATTTTCATCGTAGACATGCTTGTTCTCCAAACTTACAACCTCCACAACTAACTATTTGAGATTCTTTACAAAGTTTGCTCTCTTTAAAAGGGTGACTGATGAGATAGGTGAATATACTATTCTCTTATCAAGCACTATGGCACTTTTTTTGTCTTTTGGGTTCTGTCCCATTTCATCATCCGATACAAATCCCTCTTCTTTAGCTATTTGCACAAATTCCAGAGTAGCTTTTGCACCAAGTGCACTTTTGTCCAAAATCATGATCACGTCTTTAGTCAGAACTACCTGATCACTGCCTATGTGTATGAACAAGGATTTCCCCTCTTTTCATTTTAAATTTTATATCTTTTATCATGAGCAGCTTGAATTTTTCCCTTAAATCCTCATCATCAATATCTTGGCATATATTATATACAAAATCCATAATTTTTTCAGGAATTTCATAGTTTATGTCTTTTTTTTCTCGAATATCTGCCTTTGCCTTTTTCGTGCCCTTTATGTCACATATCTGAAACTTGATATCCTTGATTATTGGACTCGGCAAATGGGAATTTATCTTGTCCATCAATTCCAGCTTTAACATGTAGAGTTCGTGCATCCATATATGATTTTTGACACCGATAAAGAGTATGCCGTTTCGAATGAAGGTGGGCCTTGAAATTTCGGCAATATTTTCTCCCACCATGTCCTCGTACTTCAAAAAGATCGTTATTTCATTGAGCCTTTTCTCAAGGCGGGTCCTGCTCAGGGTGTTTTGCAATATTTCGCCTACATTTTCCACAAACATCACCTCAGTGCACCGGCCTCTACCCGGTACAGAGCACTCTTGTTTAACAGCTTTTCAGGCAACATGTTTTTATCAGTTGTCGATATAAAGACCTGGTGGCCCTCCTCTTCTAAAAGCAGCTGCCTGCGATGGCTGTCCAGTTCGGACATCACATCATCCAGGAGTAAAATGGGATATTCCCCTCTTTCCGCATATAAGAGATTTCGCTGGGCAAATTTCAGGCATAATACCACCAACCTCTGCTGTCCTTGGGAACCGTAGTATTTCACGGATTTGCCATTAATAAAAAATTCTATGTCATCCCGATGGGGCCCTACAGTAGTGTAACTCCTTTGGATGTCAGCTTTGCGGTGCTCTAGAAGCTTTTTCTTAAAATCCTCTTTTATAAAATCCACATCTCCAACACGTATTTCGCTCTTATAGCTTATTTTTAAACTATCGGTTGCCCCGGTAAAATCCCGAAAAAAGTCTTCTGCCATTGACGCCAGCTGCTCCAGTACCTTTAGCCGCAGACCTATTAGCTGGGCTCCAAACTCCGACAACTGTTCATCCCAGGGATCCAAGGTCTTTGCAAGGTTCGGCTTTGACCTTATCGTCTTTAGGAGGGTATTGCGCTGGCTAAGCACCCGATGGTAGCCCTGCAGGTACCTGTAAAATGCTGGCCTTGCCTGGTATATCAAATTATCTATAAATCTTCGGCGGCCCGCCGGCTGGCCCTTGACAATGTCAACATCATCAGGAGAAAAATAAACCGCACTTATGCCAGGTGAAAGTTCCGACCATTTGGTCTTTGTGCTTTCTCCCTCCTGCACGGTTTTTTTTCTGCCGCGGCATATTGTCACCTGCCGGTCAACTACTCCTGCCGCAGTGCTAAATATTCCCTTTACAAAGGCCAAGGGCCTTTCGTGCCGGATGAGTTCCTGCTCCCTGAATGCCCTGGCAGGCTTAAGCGTTGATAGGAAATAAATGGATTCTAATAAATTGCTTTTACCCTGGGCATTGTCTCCGTATAAGACGTTTATTCCGTTTTCAAACACTGCATCCAGCTCTGTAAAGTTTCTAAAATCGTACAGTCTTAAATTGGCAAGATACATACATTCTACCTCCGGGCAACGACATAACTTTTGCCCTCAAATTCAACAACATCGCTGATTTTTAACTTCCTAGACCTTCTAGTCTCAACTTCACCGTTTACTTTTACACTGCCCTGGGAAATGATGAGCTTTGCTTCGCCGCCGGTGGAGACGAGGCCTGCCCACTTTAAAAACTGGTCCAGGTGGATCGTTTCGGTATTTATGATAATCTCTTTCACATGTCATCACCCAGTCTTACCGGCAGTATGAGATTCTTGTGGTTTTCAGCTTCAACCGGTGTTATTATGCAGGGCCCGGTGCTGCCGGAAAAGCTCAGCTTGATCTTAGACGAATCTATGGTCCTCAAGGCGTCTATAAAAAACCTGGCGTTAAAGGCAATGATCAGCTCCTCACCTTCAGTGTTGCACAAAACCTTGTCCGAAATGCTGCCGAGCTCGGTGTCGGCTTTTACTTCAATGGTATTATTCTTTATGTCAAAAATGATTAAATTGTTCTTGTTGCCTTCCCTGGCAATGATGTTTGCCCTCTCTATTGCCCACTGCAGGCTCGTAGTATCAACTTCCACCACGGTATCGGGTGCTACATCCATGACCCTTGCATAGTCGATGAAATCTCCTTCTAATATCGCCGATGAAATCAATATGTTTTCCGTCTTAAACTCCACCCTGTTTTTATCCGCGTAAAGTTCAAAGTCCGCTTCATCATCATCTACAAAGATCCGGGATATTTCCATCATGGTGTTTGAAGGCACGATAACCTTGAAATCATTAGAAAATGAAGTCGCTTCCGGGTCCTGCTCCTCGTACCGCCAGGCCACCCTGTAGCCGTCCAGGGCCACCATATTCAGCACATTGTCCTTGTAGTCTATCAGTATACCCGTCAGCTGTGGCCTTGATGTGGTCTCATCGGCCCTTGCAAAAATTGTCTGCTTAATCATCTCTTTAAAGAGCCCTTGTTTTAAGACAATGCACTCCTGGCGATCGATTTTTGAAATTTCAGGAAAATCTTCAGCATCAAAGCAGGGTAGCTTCATGTTAAAGTCACCAGAAGATATGAGGGCGATATTTTCCTCAGTTTTGAATTCAACCATACCCTCGGGCATCTTTCTTACGATTTCGGATAAGATCTTCGAGCCTATTACGATGCTGCCATCCTCCTGTATGTCAATTATGTCGGTTTCGCCGCTTATCTTATAGTCTATCCCCATTTCCAGATTGTTTGCGTTAAGATGCAGCACATCATCTTCTATGTGAAATTTGATGCCCGAAAGTATTGAAACGGTGCTTTTTGAAGGTACGAATTTTTCTACAGTTGAAATCCCTGCAATAAGCTGGTCCTTGTTAATCAAAAATCTCATGATATACCTCCAAAAAAAATTATTGTTTTTAGGAATAAAAGTCTACTAATTCGAATATTATATTTTTTTAGTAGTAATAGTAGTAGTGGCTGTGGATATGTGGATAAATTATGTGAATAAGTATAAATTACGTCTTTTGACTGTGGACAACTTGTGGAAAATGGGTATAACTTTATTAACAGTACTAACAAAGGTTGTTAACAGTCGAAAATTGTCCACTTTTCATTAACAGTTTGTCCAAAGGATTTCCACAGTTTATCAACCGTAGAGGATTTTTTTCCTTAAGTTTTCAATTAAGGAGGACAACTGGGAATCTTTATTGGCATCGTTTGCGATTTTATCCCTGGCATGTATTACTGTGGTGTGGTCACGGCCGCCAAATTCTTCACCAATTTTTGGAAGTGACAGGTCTGTGAGTTCGCAGCAAAGATACATTGCAACCTGCCTGGCAAAGGCCACATCCTTGGTCCGCTTTTTGGATTTAAATTCCTCCGGGCTGACGGAAAAATAACTTCCCACTTCTTCTATAATTTGTTGAGATGTGACTTGTTTTGGCTTTTCATCGGGCAAGATGTCCTTTAATACCTGTTCAGCAAGACTTAAATCGATAGGGCTGTCGGTCAGTGACGAATACGCGACTATACGAATAAGGGCACCTTCGAGTTCCCGAATATTTGTTTCGATTTTTGTGGCAATAAAATTGATCACATCGCTGGGTACAACTAAATTTTCCATCATTGCCTTTTTCTGTAAAATAGCAATCCGGGTTTCAAAGTCCGGAGGCTGAATGTCGGTGATGAGGCCCCATTCGAAGCGGGATCTCAGTCGCTCTTCCAGGGTGGGAATTTCCTTGGGCGGACGGTCGCTGGAAATGACTATCTGTTTATTGGCGTCATGGAGCGCATTGAAAGTGTGGAAAAACTCCTCCTGGGTCCTCTCCTTTCCGGCGATAAACTGGATATCGTCAATCAGCAAGACATCAATTGTCCTATACTTGTTTCGAAACTCGACGTTCTTGTCATCCCGAATGGAGTTGATGAGTTCATTTGTAAACCTTTCTGATGAAATATACAAAACCTTGCAGGAAGGGTCCTGCTCGAGTATGTAATGGCCTATGGCATGCATGAGATGAGTCTTTCCCAGACCTACACCTCCGTAGATAAAAAATGGGTTGTATGCCTTTGCCGGCGATTGGGCTACAGCCAAAGATGCTGCGTGAGCGAAGCGATTGCTGTTCCCAACTACGAAGGTGTCAAAGGTGTATTTTAGATTTAAGCTAGGTTTTATGTCTTCCAATACCGATTTAACTTCTGGCTCATTTTCAAGCAGAACTGCGTCAGTCGGAACTGTCTCAGCATCAAATCCCTGTGGATTTATTTGAAGTAGTACGCTAATATTTTTCTTAAGCACCGAACTCAGTATATCCTTGATGAGATTTAGATAGCGTTTTTGTATGACTGACTGGGTAAAATCATTTGGGACTTCCACTATGGCAGTACCTTCTTCCAATGAGACCAGCCTGGCAGGTTTTAAAAAGGTGTTGAATGACACGTCGTTATTTAATTCATTGCTGAGAATCTTTAAGACATGCTGCCAGATTTGTAAAGGGTCAAGCGTCATAAAAAAACCTCCCCATAAGCGAAAAAAAAATAAAATAAGCCAATTTAATAATATCAGAATAAAAGCTTTCGTTCAATAAAGGAAAAATATTATTCCGTGAATATGTTTGGCGGTGAATTTCTTGACAGTAAATTGACTTATAAGTTATAATCTAAAATAGTCTAGTTGGGAAACAATACAAATATTTTTAATTTAGTGGTTGGAGGTGGACAGGGGTGAAAAGGACATATCAGCCAAAGCGCAGGTACAGAAAGCGGACTCATGGCTTTAGAAAGCGCATGCTTACAAAGAGCGGAAGAAATATCATCAGAAGAAGAAGGCAAAAAGGAAGAAAGAGACTTACTGCCTAATAAAGGCATCGTAACTTTAAGCGACCTTAACGGTCCCAGGAAGGTCGCTTAAAGATATATATACTCTTTCCCCTGGAGGATATCTATTGAACAAGTCTTTAAGATTAACAAAAAATTTAGAATTCATTCGAGTATACAAAACGGGAAGGCGTTTGACCAGCCCTTTTTTTACTATGTACATCAAAAAGAATGATCTAAAGGTCACCCGCTTAGGGGTTTCCGTCTCGAAGAAAGTAGGCAAAAGCGTCGTGAGGAACAAGATAAAGCGGCGCATTAAGGAAATTATCAGGACTAATTACGATCATATAAAACAAGGGTACGACATTGTAGTCTCCGTGAGGCCGCAGGCTGTCCAGCTTGATTTTAAGGGGATAGTCCGTGAAATCAAAGGCCTCATGAAAAGAGGGCGCATATATAGTGCTTAAAAAGTTTATAATTTTAATGATACTCTTTTACAAAAAATTTATTTCCCCTTTTAAACCGAAGAGCTGCAGGTTTTATCCTACGTGCTCCGATTATGCCCTGACGGCGATTGAAAGGTACGGGGTGGTAGTAGGTGGAATTAAGGCCTTAAAACGCATTTTTAAGTGCCATCCCTTTAATCCCGGAGGATACGACCCCGTTTAAATACATTTATGATAAAATTAAGGGGGATCGACCATGTCCTATCTTCAAGAACTCATGAAGCAGTTGATGGATTGGATTTTTGTGTATACCAACAATTACGGTGTAGCAATAATTTTACTGACGGTGCTAATAAAGATTCTTTTACTGCCCTTTAATTACATGCAGATTAATTCGGTAAAGAAGATGCAGGAAATAGCACCCGAGCAGAAAAAGCTCCAGCAAAAGTACAAGAACAATCCGGATAAGCTAAATGAGGAGTTAATGAAACTGTACAAGGAGAACAATATCAATCCCATGGGAGGATGCCTTCCGCTGCTGATTCAGTTCCCTTTTATCATTGCCCTTTTTAGAGTGTTTCAGACTTACGATTTCGGTGGTGCCGGATTTTTGTGGATAAAGGATCTGAGCTTGCCGGATAGTACGTACATATTGCCAATATTGGCTGCAGCAACGACCTATTGGCAGGCAAAATTATCTACTCCTTCCGGACCGGACAATCCAAATGCCACCATGAATATCGTGATGCCTCTCATGATAGGCTGGTTTGCCTTGAAATTTGCATCGGGTCTGGCATTGTACTGGGTTGTGAGTAACTTGGTGCAAATTGCACAGATGTTGTTGACACGACCACGAGCGCTTGCCAAGGATGGTGTTAAATGACATGAAGACTTTGGAAAAACAGGCCAAGACCGTAGAAGAAGCGGTCCAGATGGCCTTGGAGGAACTCGAGCTAAGGCCTGAGGATGTGGAAGTTGAGGTATTGGAAGAAGGCAGTAGGGGAATACTAGGTTTTTTGTCCAAAATGGCAAAGGTAAGGGTAACGGTAAAGCCGAAGCCCGATGAAGTTGCGAGCAAGTTTTTGGAGGGTTTACTGGAGTTTTTTGACAGCGATGCCAAAGTCGAATGCTCACTAAATGGCAATGTTTTGAGCATCGATATCACGGGCGAAAAGGCAGGAATACTTATAGGCAAACACGGAAACACTTTAGATGCCCTTCAATATTTAACTTCCCTGGTGGTCAACCGACATTCAAAGGAATTCATAAGGGTTCTGCTGGATGCGGAAAATTACAGGCAAAAGCGGGAAAAGACCCTGCAGCGACTGGCTATTAAGATGGCCGACAAGGTGAAGGAAAACAAGCGAAGCATAACCCTTGAACCCATGTATCCCAATGAGCGCCGCATTATACATACGGCTTTGCAAAAAGATCCCAGGGTTACAACAAAAAGTGTAGGCAAGGAACCCAACAGAAGGGTTGTCATATCTCTAAAGTAAGTACATTAAGTGGCCCCATTGCGTAAAGCTTGGGGCTTTTTAAAAGCGGTGATAAGGCATGAAGATATTAGAAAGTTCTGATACTATTGCTGCTATTTCTACTGCCATCGGTGAAGGTGGCATTGGAATAGTAAGGCTTTCGGGACCCGAGTCCTTTGATATTGCACGGCGAATATTCAAGCCAAGGCAAAAAGGTGTCAAAGATTATGAGGGCAGAAGACTGTACCTGGGCGACATAGTTGATTTCAATGATGAAATCGTAGACGAAGTCCTCGTTGCCTTTTTTAAGGCTCCCTACACATACACGAGAGAAGACATGGTGGAAATTAACTGCCACGGAGGCCTTGCGGCTCAGAAAAGGATTTTGCGCCTGGTCTTGGATGCTGGTGCTAGAATGGCAGAGCCCGGGGAATTTACAAAGAGGGCTTTTTTAAACGGTAGAATCGACCTATCCCAGGCGGAGGCTGTAATTGACATAATCCGGGCAAAAACCGATAAGGCCCTTTTCCTTGCAAATCGCCAGCTTTCGGGAAGCCTGTCTAAGAAGGTAAACAATATACGGCAGAAGCTCCTTGATGTGCTCGCCCATATAGCGGCAAATATAGACTTTCCCGATGAGGACATTCCGGATGCTGATATTGCTCATATAGCAGGGGAAATCTCCGATGCCAGGGAAATGCTCAGCGATTTGTTAAAGAGCATCAGTGCCGGTCGCATCATCAGGGAAGGTTTAGCTACGCTGATATTGGGCAATACCAATGTGGGCAAGTCGTCCCTCTTAAATGCCCTGCTCGACGAGGAAAGGGCAATCGTGACCGACATTCCGGGCACTACCCGAGATATAATTGAAGAATACATCGATATAAAAGGAATACCCATTAAAATAATCGACACTGCCGGGATACGGGAGACAAGTGATGTGGTTGAAAAAATAGGCATCCAGCGGGCCATGAAATATCTTGAAGAGGCAGAGCTGGTACTTTTGATGATTGATGTTTCCCGAGAGCTGACCCGGGATGATAAAAACCTGATTCAATTGATAAAGGATAAGACAAGCATTGCGGTTATAAACAAAGTTGACTTGCCAGCCAAGATAGATGAGGAAGAACTGATGGAAGTCCTTCCGACGGATAGGATTGTAAAAATTTCGGCACTGAAACAAGAGGGCATCCAGGAATTAAAAGATGTGATATACGAACTTGTGACATCTAAAATGGAAGTCAGCGAAGAGGGCTTAATCGGCGCCGGGGAGCGGCAGCGGAAGGTAGTTGAAACAGCTCGAGACTTTTTAGACAGCGCCCTCAATGCAATAAATGATTTTGTGCCCATCGAGATGGTGGAACTGGATATCAGGGATGCCTGGAGAAAGCTGGGGGAGATTACCGGCGATACAGTGACCGAAGATATAATTACTACTGTTTTTCAAAAATTTTGTATCGGCAAATGAGGGTGAAAGCATGGAATACAATGTAGGAAACTACGATGTGGCCGTGGTCGGTGCCGGGCATGCTGGGTCCGAGGCGGCCCTGGCTGCATCCCGGCTGGGCCTAAAGACGGTGGCCTTTGCCATAAATTTGGACAGCATAGCTCTGATGGCCTGCAATCCCTCCATCGGTGGTCCCGGAAAGGGGCATTTGGTTAGGGAGATAGATGCCCTGGGGGGCCAGATGGCAATAAATGCGGACAAGACTCTCATACAGATGCGGATGTTAAATACCAAGAAGGGGCCCGCAGTCCGGGCCCTTCGCGCCCAATTGGATAAAAGGGCGTATTCAGCCAGCATGAAATATACATTGGAAAGCCAGGAAAACCTGGATATAGTTCAGGAAGAAGTGGTGAAGGTCCTGGTTGAAGGGGATAGAGTCTCCGGAGTGGTGACCAAAACCGGAGGTGTCTACAGGGCCAAGGCCGTTATTATAACCACCGGTGTGTACCTGCGGGGCAGAATTGTCATAGGCGATTTGAGTTACAGCAGCGGGCCCAGCGGGCTTTTTCCCGCCAATGAGCTCTCCAAATCCCTGGAGAGCCTGGGCTTTGAGCTGGGCAGGTTTAAGACGGGAACTCCCCCCAGGATTCACAGGGATTCTATAGATTATTCGAAGATGCTTGTTCAGCCGGGGGATGAGGTCATTATTCCCTTTTCCTATGCGACTGAAGAGATTTCTCGACAGCAGGTACCCTGCTGGCTTAGCTATACCAATGAACTTACTCACAGGATCATAAGTGAGAATCTCTATCGGGCCCCCCTTTACACCGGAGAAATAAAGGGCGCAGGGCCCAGGTACTGTCCGAGCATAGAGATGAAAATAGTCAACTTCAAGGACAAGAGCAGCCATCAGATCTTCATAGAACCCGAAGGTGTCAACACTAATGAAATGTACGTGCAGGGCCTTTCCACGAGCCTTCCGGCAGATGTTCAAATAGAGATGACCCGTTCCATTAAGGGATTGGAAAATGCAAAAATCATGAGATTCGGTTATGCTATTGAATACGACTATATAATTCCTACTCAGCTAAAGCCCACCTTAGAAACCAAGGCCATACAGGGGCTTTACTTTGCGGGTCAGATAAACGGCACTTCCGGTTATGAGGAAGCTGCTGCCCAAGGTTTGATTGCAGGTATCAACGCGGCATTGAAGATAAAGGAGAGGGAACCCTTGATTTTAAGCCGCTCAGATGCTTATATCGGTGTGTTAATTGACGATTTAGTGACAAAAGGCGTCAATGAGCCGTACAGGGTCTTAACCTCTCGTGCTGAATACCGACTGATATTGCGCCAGGACAATGCGGATTTGCGCCTTACGGACATGGGGCACAGGATAGGCCTCATAAGTGATGACAGGTATAGAAAATTCACTGAGAAGAAAAAGATGATAGATGATGAGATAGAGCGCTTGCAATCCGCCAAGATAACCCCCACTGCCGGGGTAAATGAGATTCTAAATCGGCTTGACACGGCTCCAATAAACACGCCTTCAACTTTGGCTGAACTAATTAAGCGGCCGGAGCTGGACTATGACAAAGTGAAAATTTTGGATGAAAATAGACAGCCCCTGCCGAAGGATGTTATTGAGCAGGTTGAAATCAGCATTGCTTACGAAGGCTATATTAAGCGTCAAATTGCACAGGTAGAGCAGTTTAAGAAAATGGAGAACAAAAGAATCCCTGCCGACCTGGATTATGATGGAGTTTACGGCCTGAGCTTTGAGGGCAGGGAGAAATTGAAAAAGCTAAAGCCCATGTCCATCGGTCAGGCATCCAGAATATCCGGAGTAAATCCTTCTGATATCACCGTGCTCATGATTTATCTAGAAACGAAGAGAAGGAAAGCCAGATCATGAAAAACTTTGCTGATTTTTTGCGAAAGGAAGCCGAAAAACAGCATATTTTCCTAAGCGAGGACAATATCCGCCAATATGATCATTTCAGGACCCAGCTGTTGAAGTGGAACGAGAAGTTTAATCTCACAAATATAACCGAACCCGAGGAATTCGCCAGCAAGCATATAATCGATTCCCTGATGCTTTGCAAGTTAGGGGATATTATGACGGGTGCCCGGCTAATAGATGTCGGGACTGGCCCCGGCATACCCGGCCTTGTCGTAAAAATCTACAGGCCGGATATAAAGTTAAGTTTACTCGAATCCGTTGGTAAAAAAACCATGTTTTTAAGATGGATTGTGAATGACATGGCGATAGCCGATGCAGAGGTCATAAACGACAGGGCGGAAAATATAGCGCATGATCCCGCTTACAGGGAGAAGTTCGATGTGGCCGTTGCTAGGGCGGTGGCCGCCTTGAATACCCTTTGCGAACTCTGCCTGCCCTTTGTCAAAGGGGGCGGCACTTTTATTGCCATGAAGGGCAAATCGCCGGAAGACGAACTAGAGCTGGCAGAAAACGCCCTTGATATTTTGGGGGGCAGGGTAACTGAAATACAGAGGTATTCCTTAGATAAAAATGTGACACGTTCATTAATACTTGTCTCAAAGCTAGGGGAGTCTCCATCCAAATATCCTCGCAGGCCCGGTGTTCCCGTCAGGAAACCCCTGTAGTTGGAGAAAGATGTCAAAGGACAGGGTATTATGGCAAATGGTTTTAGGGCCTGTAAAGGAGGAAATATGCGGATAATATAGAATAGAGTAATAGAGCCGTTTCGGCATTTCTAAATATTATCATATGAGATATATTGATTAAGGGGGGACTGATATGTGGGGGCCTCCTAGGTCTAAATTGAATGTTGTAAATATACCGATTGATGAGATACAGCCTAATGCATACCAGCCCAGGAAGACGTTCAATGACGAAACCCTGGACGAGCTCACCAACTCTATTAAGAATTACGGAGTTCTCCAGCCCATTGTCGTAAGGCGAAGGGGCCGCAGCGGCTATGAAATCATTGCCGGTGAACGCCGTTGGCGCGCATGCAAACGGGCAGGGCTCAAGGAAATCCCAGCCATAATCAAAGATGCAAAAGACATGGATTCGGCAATCCTGGCCCTGATAGAGAACATCCAAAGGGAAGATTTGAATTTCATCGAGGAAGCCGAAGGATACCGGCAATTAATCCAGGAGTGCGGCGTGACCCAGGAACAGTTGGCAATGAAGCTTGGTAAAAGCCAATCTACCATTGCCAACAAGATGAGAATACTAAAACTGCCGCCCGAAGTCATAAGGATTATCTCCCAGGAAAAATTGTCAGAGCGCCACGCCCGTTCCTTGCTAAAACTGCCCGATGAAGAGCTGCAAACGCATATTTTAAAGCGGGTAGTTGAAGAGAATTTAAGCGTCCGCCAGACGGAAGAGCTTATTGAGCGAACCATTGAAAAAATAAACAAGGCAGATAAAAAGGAAAAGGGCAAAGCCTTTAAAATAGCCATAAAAGATGTAAGGATTTTTGTGAACTCCGTGCGCAAACTGGTAAAGACTATTAAAGAAACGGGTGTCAACGCTGAATACAAGGAAATCGACAAAGGAGATTATATAGAACTGCAGGTTCAGCTACCGAAGAGGTAATTGGACCTCTTTTTTTTGATTTAAACATAAAAATAGCCTAGAAAAATGAAAAAAAAGAAGGAAAAAGCAAACAAAAAAAGAAAGTTATATAAAGCAAGTTTACAACTAGATGAGAAGGGAGGTCAGGAAACAAAAAGCGCAGGATACGCTGTTTGTTTCGTCTTTTATGGCAAGAGTTATTGCGATTGCTAACCAAAAGGGAGGAGTTGGCAAGACAACCACATCTATAAATTTAGCAGCATGCTTAGGAGTACTGGACCAACAAGTTCTGCTAGTTGACATTGACCCCCAAGGCAACAGCACCAGCGGCGTTGGCGTTGACAAGATGAACAACGAGAAGACCATCTACAATGTTTTGATAAATGAAGAGGCCATCGAAAACAACATTGTAGAGACAGAGTACAAGAATCTATACTTACTGCCCTCAAACATTCAGCTGGCTGGTGCAGAGATAGAGTTAGTTCCTGCCATATCTAGGGAGTACAAATTAAAGAATGCCATTGATGATGTAAAAAATAAGTATGATTTTATCATAATCGACTGTCCTCCGTCTCTTGGCCTCTTGACATTAAATGCATTGACTGCAGCAGATACCGTCCTGGTGCCGATCCAATGCGAGTATTATGCCCTTGAAGGATTAGGCCAGCTCATGAACACCATAAATTTGGTGCAAAAACACCTAAACAAGAACCTGGAGGTGGAAGGGGTCCTTTTGACCATGTTTGATGCCAGGACTAACTTATCTATCCAGGTGGTAGATGAAGTAAAGAAGTACTTCAAAAACAAGGTTTACAGGACCATCATTCCCCGAAATGTCCGCCTAAGTGAAGCACCAAGCCACGGCAAACCCATTATTAATTACGACTCTAAATCAAGGGGCTCCGAAGTTTATATGGATTTAGCAAAGGAGGTATTGGGAATTGAGTAAACGGGGACTCGGTAGAGGTCTGGAAGCTTTGATTCCCATTGTTGAAAAAGACGAAGAAAATGTACAGGAAATAGACATAAAAAAGATCGTTGCCAATGAAAAACAACCCAGAAGGGGTTTTGACGAATCAAAACTGGAGGAGCTTGCTGACTCCATGAAACAGCATGGGGTACTGCAGCCGGTGATCTTGAGAAAGAAGGGCAACAAGTACGAACTGGTGGCAGGTGAGCGCAGGTGGAGGGCGGCTGCCAAGGCCGGCATCGAGAAAATACCTGCCATCGTTAGGGAGCTTAACGATTCTGATGTCATGGAAATAGCCCTTATTGAAAACCTGCAGCGGGAGGACTTGAATCCCATCGAGGAAGCGATGGCGTACAAAAGCCTGATGGACGATTTTGGCCTCACCCAGGAAGAGCTGTCAAAGAGGGTTGGCAAAAGCAGGTCGCAGATTGCAAACACCGTTCGGCTGCTTAATCTAGATAAGGAAATACAGGACTTAGTTTACGAGAATAAATTAACCGCTGGCCATGCCAGGGCCCTTTTGTCGATCCAGGACAGCAAGGAAAGGTTAAAGCTGGCCAATATGATAAGCAAGGAAGCCTTATCGGTGAGACAGACCGAGCAACTGGTAAAAAAGCTTGTCGATGAACGGAGCAAGGCAAAAAAACATAAACCTAAAGAAATCAACCCGGTTATAATTGACGTGACCGAAAGACTGCAAAGGACCCTGGGAACCAGGGTAAAAATAAAGGGCAACGAGAAGCGCGGCAAGATCGAAATAGAGTTTTACTCCAGTGAGGAACTGGAGCGAATCCTGGAAATCATTGCCGAATAGAAATGTTTCACGTGAAACAAGCACCGTATTGTGAAGTTGTTCCCGCACAAAAGATGAGTCAACAGAGCATAGATTCCAGGAGCAGCATAGGCTCTTTACGCATCACCGAACTCGTGATAAAATGTAGAGAAAATCTTTCGCATTAAGGAGAGAGGACATTGCTTGGGACCATTGTAAACGCTGCAACAATTATCATAGGGACGATGCTGGGCAACTCATTAAAGGGCCGCTTCAGTGAAAACATAAAGCAAACCGTAATGCACGGCCTGAGCCTGACGGTCATGCTGATAGGCTTTTCCATGGCCATAGGCACAGAGAACATGTTAATAGTGACCCTCAGCATGGTAATAGGCGGCATAATTGGGGAGCTTTTGAAGATTGAAGACAGGCTCAACAGCTTTGGCAGGAAGCTGGAAACACGCTTTTCCAGTGAAGGGGGAGACTTTACAAGGGCCTTCGTCACTGCGAGCCTGGTGTACTGCGTTGGCGCCATGGCAATATTGGGTTCGATACAGAGCGGCCTTGAAGGTGACCACAGCATACTATTCGTAAAGTCCATCCTTGACGGAGTTTCGGCGGTGGTGTTTTCATCAAGCATGGGAATTGGCGTGGCATTTTCAGCACTTCCGGTTTTCATATACCAGGGAGCGATTACCCTGGCCGCCTCATACATAAAGGCATTCCTCACTAATAACATCATAACTGAAATGTCGGCTACTGGCGGGCTACTGATATTCGGCATCGGTTTAAACATGTTAGGAATAAATGTAAATATAAAGGTAGGCAACCTGCTGCCTGCCATATTTGTGGCTGTTCTTTTGGCGGCAGCCTTTGCGCGTGCGCCAATTTAAGAAAAACAAGAAAAATACCAAACAATCGTTCTGCATCAAACGATGATGGGGGAATCTTAATAGTATGGATTACATGACAATAATAAATAACTTTACAGCTGCCAATATCGAAGAACTATTGCTGGCTTCTCTGGTATTATCGGTGATAATGCTAATTGCCTTTTTGAGCATAAACATAAAACTGGCCAAGGTAACCAAAAAATACAATGAACTCACGGAAGGTGCCGAGGGAATAAACCTTGAGGAACTTATTTTGAGCCAGGGGAAAAGACTCAATCAGTACCAATCAGAACTAAATGAGTTAAAAGCTTCATTTTATCAGCTTGAAGAATTCAGCCGGGAAACTATCAGCAAAGTATATTTTAAGCGGTACAATGCTTTTCCAGATATGGGCAGTGATTTAAGCTTTTCCGTGCTCTTGGTCAATGCAAAAAACACGGGAGTCCTGCTGACCAGTATATACGGACGGGATGAAAACCGGGTGTACTTAAAGCCCATAGTAAACGGAAATAGCGACTACGTCCTTTCGCCGGAGGAAAGAGAGATTCTAAACAAATGTATCTCGAGCTGAGGACCAAAACTTAATTTCCCCGGGCAAGAAGGATTTTTTGACTGCATGGCGAATTATATATTGGATATATTGTCCATAATTACATATACGAGGTGGTGGTTCAAGGAGTGAATGAAAGCAATCACAAGTTTACAATGATGATCGTTCCTCACTCAGGCAAATCCACCTTTTCTATTTCTGTGTCAATTCTGACCTTGAAAATTATCGGTGGTCTGTTGGCAACGGTTATGATAGTTTTGCTTGTAACAAGTTTGATTTTTTTCAGCAGCTACGCCAAATTAAAGCAGGACACGCAGGAACTTAAAATGGTAGCGGAAGACTACGATGTGCTACAAAGACAATTGCAGCTATTTTTACAAAAGACCAACAGTATAGAAAAGAAGATGCAAGAGTTAGAGCAGTTGGACAACGATTTAAGGGGACTGCTAAAAGACGATCCGGCTCTTAAAGACGTCCTTGAGAAAAAGGATAGCCAGGCAAGCTTACAAAGGTCAACACTTTCAAGTCGTGGCAGTATTGACAGGCAGCAGGCAATCAGGCAATTGCTGCTGATAGAGCAAACGATTCCTGAGCAGCAGCAAAGCCTTGAAGAGCTAAAGGAAGTCATCATAAAAAGGGCTGATCGCTTATCACATACACCTTCTATTTATCCCGTCAAGGGTAAAATCACATCCAGGTTTGGATATAGGAGATCCCCCTTTGGCCGAAGAACGGAATTTCACGACGGCCTAGACATCGCAGCAGCTTACGGGACGGAAATAGTTGCTACAGCAGATGGTGTGGTGACTTTTACAGGATACAAAAGCGGATACGGCAGGACAGTGACCATAAATCATGGCTACGGATACGAAACATCTTATTGCCACAATTCCAGCATTCTTGTAAAGACAGGCCAACAGGTGAAAAAAGGCCAGGTTATAGCAAAGGTGGGAAACACAGGCAGGAGCACAGGCCCTCATCTGCACTACATGGTAAAAGTAAACGGGCAGTTAAAAGACCCTGCTGAGTTTTTGAATTGAGAGAGGAGATAACATGTTGTTCTTATTTAAAAGTGAATCCGCCGTAAGTCAGGACAAGATAGACACCATTCTTGGCAAGGATGCTAAATTAACCGGTGAAATAAAGACATCGGGCCTGATGAGAATCGAAGGCAGCTTCCAGGGTGACATAGAATGTGAAAGGGATTTGACCATTACTAACAGTGCAAATGTGGAAGGTAAAATTAAGGCCAAAAATGCCATAATTGCCGGTACTTTTAAGGGAAATATTTTTTTAGATGGGAAATTGGAAATAAAAAACACCGGCAAAGTAATAGGTGATGTAAAGATAGGGACGCTGGTAGTTGAAGATGGGGCCGTTTTCGATGGCAAGTGCGAGATGATCGGTGATGCCAAGGACAAAAACTTAAAACCTACGACAAAGGATGCAAAGTTTCAAACAAACCCAACATGAGTTGGGTTTGTTTTAGATAAGGGGAGAAATGATGAAGACATTATTCATAGTAAATCCTGTAGCCGGACGTAACAACTGTTACAGAATATGGAACGATATAAAAGCTCATATAGATTTTCCTCACGAGGTTATCCTCACCAAGGGCCCCGGTGAAGCAAAATATTTGGCCGAAAGCGCCGTTAAACAAGGTTTTAAGCGAATGGTGGCGGTCGGAGGGGACGGGACCGTTTCTGAAGTCGTAAACGGTATAGTCGGCACCGATGTAGAGCTGGGGATAATTCCTGCGGGCTCGGGAAACGACTTTATAAAGGCATTAAACATTCCTCAAAGGCCCCTGGATGCCCTTGCAGTGATTAAGAAGGGCAACAGCCAAAGCGTAGACCTGGGAAAGCACGATAAGGGCTATTTTATCAACGTGGCAGGTGCAGGCTTTGATGCTGAAACCCTAGATACGAACAGAAACCTAAAAATTTTGCGAGGGTCTCCGGCGTACGTGGCAAGCGTCATATTGACCCTGCTTCGGCATGGCCCTGAAAAAGCGAAAATCACAATTGATGGCAAGAGGTACGAGCGTAAACTGTGGCTGGTGGCGGTGGCCAACGGCCAATATTTCGGCGGTGGAATGAAAATCAGCCCTGATTCCGCAATAGATGATGGATTGTTTGACATTTGCTTGCTGGGGGATATAAGCCGCCTAGAGATTATAAAATTTTTGCCTAGGGTTTTTAGTGGATCACATAAAGAACACAAGGCCTTTGAAGTCATGAGGGGGAAAGAGGTAAAAATAGAATTTGAAACACCGAGACTGGTGCAGACAGACGGAGAAATTATCGGGTATACTCCGGCCAGATTTTCCGTGCTGCCGAAGGCCTTGAAGGTAATAAGGTGATTAGGAATAATTTTGCCTCCGCCTGATAACAATATAAAGGCGGAGGCGTTTATTATGAGCTTGCTTGTTGCCTTGGAGGAAGGCCTGGAAGAGATTAAAGAGTACTTGCGAAGTAAGGGCTTACAAACGGTCAACTTGGGAAATGAAAACATGGCAGTTGATGCTGTGGTATATAAAGACAGGAGCCTTTCGGAAATCCAGGCGGAGCAGATACTATCATCTGCCGATTCATTGCAGGATTACGCTGGCGGTAATTCTTACGGAGTGCTGCTGGTAAATGCACGCGATAAAACGCCCCAGGAAGTATATGAAATAATAAAAAATAGGGTGTATGAGCGTTTCATATAGAGATAAGCAAATAACATAAAACAGCGGCCCTTAAGATAGTAGGACATGGTCGGGAAAAAATTAAGCAACAATACCAATTAGAACAATTTAATAATAATTAAAGAGCTTGTATATGAAAATAAACTGCCCCTTCAAAGACTGTGAAATCTTCCCCTTTGTGTAGGTACCCTGACGATGATACAGGACTACATGAAGGGGAGTTTTTTTATGAGGGAAACAAGGCTTGCTCATTGGCCTTTGCCGAAGAAAATGTCCAATCCATCCCTCATGCCCAGGGAAATGATGTCAACCATTTTCATAACGGTAAAAAGCCTGGTGTTTTGGAGCACCAGGTACTCCATGAATCCCCCCACATTCACCACGCCGGTAATGTGAAAGTTGCCTACCGGCGGCAACTTCTTGTTGACACCCGCTCCGGGTTTAAGAGACCCAGGGGCGATTTTGATGGTGCCTACATTTTCCGATGGACCCAGGGAGGCATCGACGGCAATTATAAAAGGGTTTTCATATGTATCCCGTATATTATCCAATATTTTTTCCAGGTTTACCGCGTGAACCGGTTCTTTAAGATTTCCAAATACCCGGGCATGCCTGCATGTTTTGTGGAGCCGCTCACCTACCAGGGGACCCAGGGCATCTCCTGTGGAGCGGTCCGTGCCTATACACATGATGACGAGGGGCCCGGCATTATATGTATCGGCAAGGGTTTTTACAAAAAAGCTGCGAAACAGTTTATAGGCAGATGGGGAATCAATGTGTATGCGAAATTCCCTGGCCTTTACACAGGTCTGCTTTACGAACATGGTTTTCCTCCCGAGAAACTTTGTAACATTATATGTAATACCCCATTCCAGTATTCATTTAAATTATGCGCATAGTTTCTTTTTTTAATCATATTTATAGGTAAATAAATATGGGAGGGGAACAGCTTGAATCTCAGGACCGAAATCGGGCTAGGCGCAATATACATGGGGACCGTTATCGGGGCAGGCTTTGCTACCGGCCAGGAGATAATGAGCTTTTTCACGGTCTATGGGAAACAGGGTTTGCTGGGGATAGCCCTTGCCTCCGCCCTCTTCTTCCTGCTGGGGTACCTAGTACTGCTACAGTCTATTCGCAAACAATCCCAATGCCTAAGGGATATACTGCTGCCCCTGGCAGGGGAGAGATTGACCTTGGCCTTTGAGCTGATGGCGGATGTTTTCTGCCTCGCGGGCTATTGTATAATGCTTTCGGGCTGCGGGGCCGTATTGGAAGAAAGTTGGAATCTCAATTACACGATGACGATATTTCTCCTAAGCGTGTTCCTGATTTGGTGTTTGAGCAGAGAACTCAGCGGCCTTGCAGCGGCCAACAAACTGCTGCTATCCGTGATCCTGGCCCTCACAATTGTCATAGGATCTGCGTGCATTTCGGACCGGCAGGGTATTTCGGAAACGAGCCTCCAAGGAGAAAAAGGGAGCTGGCTGATGTCCTCGTTACTTTATGTCAGCTATAACGGTACACTGGCACTGGTGGTCCTTTCATCCCTGGGCAGCTATACTGATAGAGTCGGAGCGGCCTTGGGAGGGGCAGCCATCGGCGCGCTGGGAATCATGTTAATGGCTGGCCTGATGTGGTTTATAACCTGGGTAAATTACCCCGGGCTTTACGGAGCACAGGTTCCCCTGCTCCAGGTGGCCAGGCCCCTGGGCAACTTATTATTTCTGTCATCGGTTATAGTGCTGCTGGCAGCTATGATTACTACGGCCTTGGGCCTTGGTTTTGCCTTTGCAAGGAGCGTTTCAAAAAGATTCGGTCTGAGTTACAAAAGGGCAATTTATTTTTTGCTTATCGGAATACCGCTGGCGAAATACAACTTTGCTGCTTTAATAAATACGATATATCCCTTTTTTGGAAAACTGGGGATTATTTTTGCCATTTTTTTGGCAATAAAGCAGGTTTTTAAACATGAAAATAGAATGATATAAGTATAAATGCAGACTAACAGAGCCTGGGGTGACAAAATGAAGGAAAGGTCTGCCTTAAGGCCGTCGATCTACTGCGGGCTTTTACTTTTGCTGGTACTGGCCATTACTTTGCTTGTCAACAATAAGCCCATCGGCTATTCAAAAAATGCCCTTTTCCAGACCCTGCAGCCAAAGATCCTTCTCGAAGTGCAGGGGGACCTTGCTTGGGCAGGGGGCGATTCCTATTATAACTATAGCGATGGCAGCCTGAAAATGATGGAGGAAACGGGGAAAGTTCTGTGGGACACAAAAATAAAGGGGCAGCTTCTCTGGATTGGAGAAGAAGGAGTAATCGCCGCACAGGATAATATGCTGCTGATGCTGGACGGCAATGGCCATGAAATCTTTCAAAAAGCGGATTTGCCGGATAAGCCTAGGGTATTGTGTGTCCAAGGCAAATACTTGCTTTTGTCGGGAAAACTATCAGGTGTGGAACATGGCATATTGCTGCATGATCGGGGAGACATCGTGTGGCAGATTCCCCTTGATGGAAGTATTATCTCGGGCAGCCTTCATCCTAAGGGAATTTATGCGGTTTTCAGCGTAATTGACAATGACGCAAAGTCAAGGCTCGTTGTCGTTGGGCCAAGGGGAGATATTTTGATAGACAGCGGGCATCAGCTTCCCCTTTACCGAATAAGAGCGGTATCCCAGGGCATTTGTGTCATAACTGCTGACAGGGCATATTTAATGGATTATGATGGACGGCTGCTGTGGGAATATGGGTTCCAGGGGCAGGTATTGCGGGGAGATATTGGCAGCGATGGGTCTGTTGCGGCTATTGTGGAAGAGCATGCCGGGAGCTTAAGCCAGGACCTTCATCAGGTGCTCATCATGCTATCGGAGCAGGGGAGGCATATATGCTCGTACAGCCTTGATAGTCGACCGAATAATGTCAAAGTAGACAAAGACCGCGTGTATATTGTGGACGATTACGGGATTATGCTGTTATCCCGTGAAGGTCTCTTGCTATCGAAGATAACGCAAAGAGGGATAAAAAAGTTGACCTTTACGGATAAAAATAATATTATAGTAAATCTTGAAGCAAGTAGTCTGCTGCTGGAAAGTCCAACTGGGGGGATCTGAAATGAACTGGCTGGATATCGTCCTGCTGATAATCATAATCAAAAGCGCCCTGCAGGGCTATTTTAAGGGTTTTGTCCTTGCAGCTTTTAAAACGGCAGGTGTTATCGTATCATTGTTTATGGGCATATTTTACAGGGATGAAGCGGTGAGTTTTTTGAAGGCCCAGCTTGCAATGGATAGGCACATAAGCAGCATGATGCTCAGCCCGGCCATGAGGGATTTAAACACGCTGGGAGTAGCTAATATCAGAAACATCATCGATCTCATGCTGGCTGCCGTAGGCTTTTTGTTGATTTTTTTACTGGCCCAGGTTATTTTTCTAGTGCCGGCCTACTTGATAAGCGGCATAGTAAAACTATCAAACTTGTCCTTGTTTGATAGGCTGCTGGGAGGCCTGTTTGGCATTGCCAGGGCAGCGCTGTGGCTGGCCCTATTAAGTGCCGTCACATCGCCTTTTCTACTCCTTTTTCCGGGCAGCATCCTGGACAGGGGAATCAGCTCATCGTATATTCTAAATCATCTTAGGTTTTTAGACTTTATAAGTCCCATTGTGGTAAAATTAATCTAAAAAAGGGGTGTTGGATTTGGGAGAACTGGTCCAAACATACAACAATTTGATAAATCAACTGCCAACATCTGCAAAATCGCTGGTCAGAATCGCCGTTGTCCTGCTTGTGTCGGCATTAATCATAAAGCTGGCCAACGAGTTTATCACCCGTTTTTTGTTTATGCCTAATAGGGATAGAATAAAAATTGACGAAAACAAGAAGAAAACCCTGGCCAGCCTTTTAAAGAGCATCGTAAGGTACGTTACATATTTCATGGCTGCCATGAACATTTTAGAAATCTTGGGGATCAACACTACATCTCTGCTCACGGCGGCAGGTGTCGGAGGTCTTGCGGTGGGCTTCGGAGCCCAAAACCTGGTAAAGGACATTATATCGGGGTTTTTTCTGATTTTTGAAGACCAGTACAATGTAGGTGATTATGTGGAACTTGCCGGAGTTTCAGGAATCGTGGATGAAATCGGGCTTAGGACCACCAAGGTGCGGGATTTCGGAGGCCAGTTTCACATCATCCCCAACGGGGAAATAAAGCTGGTGACCAACCACTCCAGGGGCATGAAGCGGGCCCTGGTAAACATAAACATCGCCTATGAGGAAGACTTAAACAAGGTTTTGAAGGCACTGGAAGAGGTCTGCCAGCAGGTAAAGGAAAAACGAGAAGACATTTTGGAAGGTCCGAGCGTTTTAGGAATATCCAATTTGGGTCCAAGCGAAGTTGTAGTGACTATTTTGGCCAGGACCGAGCCAATGCAGCAGTGGAGTGTGGAAAGGGAAATTCGGAAGGCGGTTTTAGAAAAGTTTGGCAAAGAAGGTATAGAAATACCTTATCAGCGCATTGTGTACATTAACAAACAAAGTAAGGGGGAAGTCCAATGAACTACGAATTAGGTGACATAGTTCAGATGAAGAAAAAGCACCCCTGCGGCAGTGACAAGTGGCAGATTTGGAGACTGGGCATGGACATTGGGATAAAGTGCATGGAGTGCGGGCGAAAAGTGATGATACCCCGCCGCAAATTTGAAAAATCCGTAAAAAAGATTTTAACTTCAGAACAAAGTCCCCCGTCTAATAACCTGTAAGAATGTCGTCTTTAAATATAATGATGTTGTCCATCTTTTTATTAAAGTTCCCGGAGGCTTGAAAACAATTTGCATAATTCATTGTAAGTACTTTCGGGATTTTTTCTGTTTGGATGAAGCCAATTTATCATTATCCCATGTATCCACAAAATCTATAAAAAGGGATTCCGCAAAAATTGCACATAAAAAAGCGGAAATTTGACTCATCTCCTTGTCTTGAAAACATATTCTCATCTTTGACACTTACAGAAGACAAAAAGCCTGAAACCCATTGAAAATAATG
>ERZ773359.486-NODE-486-length-56597-cov-9.349563_pt1 | contig 56597 bp, 49 predicted proteins | sample MGYA00374955_ERZ773359 | MGnify/ENA primary metagenome ERZ773359 (study PRJEB29098, sample SAMN04486028) | biogas fermenter metagenome | study: EMG produced TPA metagenomics assembly of the Biogas fermentation microbial communities from Germany - Plant 4 DNA1... | reverse complement strand
TATGCTATAATCAATTTTAGTACGAGGCCATTTCAGCTTCTTAAATAAGAGATGTGAGGTAAAGGGATATCTTCACGCCGCACCTTTTTGGTTCAGCCTCTGCGGCCTCCTCTGTAGACTTCCAAGTTCTGCCTAAAGCCCCTCTTGTGTCCTTTGCAATTGGGTCCCCAAAGCTGTGCAGAGATTAGGGATTCCTGCAAATTCCTTTTACCTCACCATCTCTTTTTTTTTCAATCCGGTGTCTGGTTTTGAAAAGTCAACCTGCTAAACACCACAACATGAAAAGGAGTGCTGACGGTGAAAAAGTACTCGCTTTTTAGAGAAGGTAGCTTCTACAAAGGCAATCTCCACACCCACACAACGGTCTCAGACGGAAAACTCTCCCCTCTTGAGACCATCGATCGCTACAAGAAAAACGGCTACAGCTTCCTGGGCATCTCCGACCACAACGTTTTTAGCTACTATCCAGAAGCAGAAGAAGAGAACTTCCTTTCCATTCCTGCTGTGGAAGCCCACACTTCCAAAGGCGGATCGGGTATTCACCACGTAGTGGCCTTTGCAGACCCGAAAACCATGAAGTTTGCAAACGGCCACAAGCTGGATCAACACTTCTGCAACGGACTAACAACCCAAGAGCTTGTAGACTATCTGCGGGAATACAACAACATGGTGATCTACTGCCATCCCCACTGGTCTAGAGACGAAATTGGGGACATTGTGGATCTCAAGAACATCGTCGGCATGGAAATCTACAACCACGGCTGCCAGGTTGAGTGGCGGTGCGGCTTTGCGGAGGTTTTCTACGACCACGTCCTCTGGCACGGCAACTACATCTGGAACTTCGCTACAGACGATGCCCACGGAGCCACCGCCTCTAGCGACTACTGCGGCGGATACATCACCGTAAAGACCTGTGACTTCTCCCATAAGGGCATTCTGGATGCGATCTCCAAGGGAAGCTTCTACTCCTCCGCTGCCCGGGAAGGCGAAGCGGCACCGGAGATCCTGGATTTTCTTGTTGAAGACGGCTTAGTCAAGCTCTGGTGCACTCCCACCAGAAGCGTGTGCTTTTTTGCGGGGATCAAATCCCATCCCATCATATTCGGCGGATACGGAACTAAGTCGTTTCAGGGAACCAAAGACTCCCCTATCACTTACGCAGAATACCAGCTCCCCGAAGGAACTAAGTTCGTAAAGGTATCTGCAGAAGACTTCTCCGGCAGCGTCTCCTGGAGCCAGCCGATTCTCCTATGAACAGGCACCTTAAAAAAGGCAAGGTAGGTCTTAACACCTGGCTCCTTGCCACAAGCTGCTTTTTAGCCTATACGTCATGCTACGCCGGAAGGAGCATCCTCAGCGCCATCATGCCCCAGATGATCGCCGAGACGCACTTTACAAGAGGCGATCTTGGAACCATGGGTTCTGCATTCTTCCTCACCTATGGCGCCGGCCAACTTGTTAACGGTGTCCTGGGAGACAGGATCGGAGCCAAACACATGGTACCGTTCGGGCTGTTTTTTACCGGCATCCTTCTTGCACTCTTTTCCCCTCTAGAAAGCACGTCTCTTGGAGTTCTCCTTTGGGCTTTTTGCGGCTTACTCCTTTCCATGCTGTGGGGACCTCTTTCCAAGGTAATCGCAGAAAACACCAGCACAGAAGTGGGTACTGCTATACTCACCTCTTTGAACGTAGCTTCGATCCTCGGCACCTCTTCTGCCTACATGACCGCAGCCTACGGAGCATCTAGAGGGTCGTTTCGCATCGCCTTTCTGGCCTCTGCAGTGGTTCTTACCGCAACAGCACTGATTTGGTATGTAATCCTCACCTACCTGGAAAAGCAAAATGCCATCACTTCCAGGAAAGACGACTCTGCGATCTGGTTCACAAAAGAGCTCGCAGCAGAGCTGGTAAGAAAAGCCTTTCTTCCCATGCTTTTGGTTTCCATGGTAAACGGCATTATCAGAAATGCGGTAGCCTTTTGGATCCCGACGTTTCTGTCAGAGAGACTCGGCTTTTCTCCTGCACTTTCTGCAAGCATCTCCGGAGGGCTTCCCCTGGTAAACCTTGCAGGGACCTTTCTGGGGCTCGTGATCCTGAAAAAGCTCCGGGGAAACGAGTTCAGGACCATCGGCATCTTGTTCGGAGCATCTACTGCTGCATTTACCCTAGCCATTCTCTTCAGCAAGCTGAGTGCACTGCTGGTCGTCTTCATGCTGTTTGTTGCCTGTGGCGCCATGTCCAGCGCTTGCAACTTGATCTTTGCTTCCTACTGCCTGAGGTTCAAAGATACCGGACGGATGTCTGCAGTAACCGGGCTCCTCAATTTCAGCGCCTATGCAGCATCAGCTCTGGCTAGTGCAGGCTTTGGCGCTGTTATCTCCAGCTTTGGCTGGAGCCCCCTTACCCTTTCTTGGGTGCTTCTGTCTTTAGTCGGGGCTTGGTCCGCCTTCATATCGGAAAAAGTATTTTTCCGCAAAAAAGTGCATTAATTCTTCGAGCAAAACACTTCCCCTTCACATCGCTTAGGTGGTCTGAAGGGGATTTTTGCTTGCGGTGAAGCACCAGCCGAAGTGACTTTTCTCCGTCTGCGTCTATTTTCTCTATTGGCAGATATTTTTCAAAAAAAGTTGCCTTTGTTGCAAGGATTAGGCAAAATACCCGCGAACACTAAATCAGCACAACACTGAGGAGGAGGTCCTCGTATGAAAAGAGTCGTTTCGCTGTTGGTTCTTTTAACGGTGTTGGTCCTTCCCGCTTGTGCGTGGGAGAACTTCCTTGAGGTCATCGTAGGACAAACGGCAAGAGGCGCCACACTCAGCCCCGATGAAAAAACCATCTATGTAGGCGCCATTCTCGACCGGAAGATGGTGGCGTTCGATGCCAGAACCGGGGATGTCATCGCTGATGTGCTTCTTACGAACTACAACTCTGCAGCGTGGGCCAAAGGCGGCTGGGTCGATGAGCGTGGGGACGTTTTCGTTCCCGCCACCGGTGCGCTGGAGATCTATCACTTCGACTCTGAGTTATTCCATATTGACACATACTACATCGACGGCTTTGGCATCGAAAACTGCGAAGGTGTAGTAACAGACAGTCATGGCAACCTCTATGCGTTTGACCGCAAGGGATCAGGTGGTGTCTACAAAATCGACAAGAACGGCAATCTCGACACCAAGTGGGGCAGCAGAGGCTGGGCCGATGTAGGATTTGTACGCCTCGGTTTCCTGAAAGACGGGTATATCTACGCCGTAGATAACTCCTCTTCCACTCTGTTCAAAGTGGACGTTGAAACCGGCAAGGTTACGCGTCTGGCCACGCTGGCTTCAGGCGGATTTGCAGTGGCAGTGGATGATTCAGGAAAGATCTATGTGGCTCACTACAACGATCCCTATGTAGCTGTTTCCATCTACGAAGACGGCAAAGTCAGTGAAATATCCCGTTCTGAGTTCGGCATTGTTTCCAACATCGGAGGCATCGCCGTAACCCGCGACGGCTCAAAACTGTTCCTCATCGAAGAGCAGACTGACATAGGCGGGCTTCTCTTAGGGTTTAAGAAGTAGACGTCAAGGTTTCCGAGACGGTTTTCGGTTGTTTAAGAAAAAGGTGGACGTGACCAAAATCACGCCCACCTTTTTTTACCTATGCACGAGCAAAAAGCTTCCTAAAAATGTCAACAACCACGAGGAGAGCTGATATGATAGTGACTTCTCCGCTTTTCTCTGCTACTTCGTACTTTTGTGCTTGTAGTAGAACTCCTTGAGCGAGGCTTTGGTTGGCGCATCCAAATGGTGCCACCTAACGCCCTGAATTGCGCCTTCTAGCGCTGACAACCGCATCATACAGGCAGACGGGTCTTGCCTTAGAATACGCAGCCAAGCTTCACAGCTGCCAACTTCTCTCAGTTCTTCAGGTGTATTGATGCCAACAGCCATAAGCTGCTTTTCCAGTTCGGGTCCGATGTTCGGAAGTTCGGACAGTCTGGGCATTAGCCACCCCCTCCTTCTCCTCAACATCAAAAGGACGTTTATTTTCTTGCCAAACAGTGCAGTACAACCCCGTCTTCGCGTTTGTAAATCTCTCCCCGTTCGCAGAGAACAACCGAAAAACCGGCCTCTTCTGCATGTTTCGAGAGTTCTTGAGGGAGAAACGCTTCCCAATAGATTTCGGCTCCAGGATATGGGTAAAACCGTCTTTCTACCAACTGAGCGCGGTAATGATCCTTTAGGTACTCATAGTCGTGTCCGGAAAAACTGATCAACCCGTTCTCTTTTAAAACGCGCTTGCATTCCTTAAGGAAACTGCTTTTGTAGCTATCTCCGTAAAGCAACCCGAAGGTTTGCGCCCAGATAATCACCACGTCAAAGGCTTCGTCTTGAAACGGCAAGTGATGCCCATCGTAATGAAAAAACGGGATATGGTAGCCTTTTTGCAATGCCAACTTCGAAACCTGCTCGACGGCTGCCTCTGAAATATCAATCCCCACTACCGAAAAACCCATGTCGGTTAAAGCAAAAGCCTCTCTCCCCATACCGCAGCCCACATCGAGGATCTGCGCTCCCTCAGGCAACAAGGAGACGACTTTTTCTTCCCACTTTTTCAGTTTTCGTTTGTTCCAGTCAAGCATCTCATCGATGTTTTCGGCATCCTCATACCACTCGCGTACAATATCGCTCATACTACACCTCACTTGTTGGCCCTAGCCTCTCTAACCTCAAGTGATCGTCCGCCCATCGCACAACTTCACGGACACGAGCAATTAAGGAACCTTCTCCCTACTGAAACAGCAGCTCCTCGTATTGGTTATCTACCCATAGAAAGACTTCTTTGGTGGTGAACTGCAAAATGCAGTAGTTCGGGTCCTGAACGCCGCCTGGGAAATGGTCGATGAACCAATCCTGCCACAGTTGTTCTTTAAGTTCAGGAGAAGTGATGATCTCAACGTCGCCGACAAGCGTGACGTTGTTTCCGCCGTCGCGGTAGCAAACACTCGCCTTACTGTCCTTTCTAAAAAACTTCACCTTACTAGATCCAAGGCCGGTGGCAAACCACACCTTTCTCAAACCATCGGTCTTGAGGTTTGAGATCGTCGAGACTCTCGGATATCCTTTGTCGTCGACATTGGCAATTGAAGCGACTTCCGCATTTCTGGCAATCGCCTCTGCTTTGGTAATCAGTTCGACGTTCATCAGCGTCACGCACCTTATAATTTTCATTTTTTCCGCGGCACCATCGAAGCATAACCGTCAGGCTGAAATGTCACCCCATCAGAGCTTGTAAGTCTGACTTGCAGCCCGGCTCATCGAGGCCTTAAGCGCGTTCCAAGCAACCCTTTTCAAGCCAACGTTTAAGGAAAGATACACCAAGAACCGGTGAAACTCTCATTCATGCCAAATCTAGTAGTTTTAAATAGCCTCTAGCTGAAAGTTACCACGTTGTCAGAACAGCTGAAGGTTCCTTTGTGCTTTTCTGTACCTGAAAGGAGATTTGACAGATCGCCTCCTGCGCGGACTGCTTCCACTAGCGGGAATACTTTGAACATGGATTTCGAACAGAATCCACCCGGACAATCGTACTCGCAGTAAAAGACGTCACCGACTTCATGTCTGTTGCGACAGCGTCTAGGTCTCCGATCATCTACTAGTGAAAGCACCTTGATCCGAAAACTGTACTGCTCTTTCTATCATTTCTTCACCTGTCGTTCTCTCTACTCGACCAGTCTATCAACGAACTACCTCAGCGACTTTCTCACTACAACTCCTTGATCTGTTTCTGCACAGACGCTAAAGCCTTTTTTCTGGTACATCTCAAGGTAACCGCCAAAATCCGATGACTGCCAGCTGGAGCTTTTGTAAGGATAGGCTTCCACAAGATCAAATCCTTCCTCAGCTGCATCTTGACATACCCGTTCCAGAAGAAGCGTTGCAATACCCTTTCTTCTCATTTCCGGAGCGATCACGAAGCAGAAGATGGATTTAACCTTCAGCCCTGCAGATACATCGTCCAAAGGGACGTAACCCATCATCCTGCGCCAGCTGACGCACTTTAGGCAGTCTGATTTTGTGTTGGCGTTGCACCAACCGACGATTTTCCCGTCGTAGTATGCGAGGTAACCTTGGATGCTCCCGTCTTTTACATAGCGCAAAGCATACTCTCTTCTCTTCTGAACTGTGGAGTAGTCCCTGCCCTCGCAATCGTCGCTGCACCAGCATACGCAGTAGCATTTGTGTTCATCAACACAGTCGTCGTGAGGCGTCGTGTCGAAGAACCTAACGTAGTCTTCTGCATGTTCTGGCGCAAGTTTCCGTATCTCGATGTTCATACTTCAGCCGTCTCCTTTCGACTTACTCTCTTGCGAACATATGTTCTATTTTCGTCTCCTAAATCCTTTTTTCCACAAGGTGCACCACAATATTTTTTGGCTTTTCATCAGTAGCTCTACTTAAGCCACTCGACGCAAACGAACAAACTGCGGTTTCCCGGTTAGTACCGAACCGCAGCACAGGCAAACAAGCGAGTTTGTTACAAAGTAGCGTAAAAAACTAGCTCTGCGCCTCCAGAAGCGACGTGCTGTGGGCTGAGAAAAACTCCGATCTCGAGATCTCCATGAAAACGAGATCGTGCCAGATGCCGTCCGGATCCTGCCAGAAGTTCTGTTCGGTCTTCACCTCGTAAAACCCAACCTTCCGGTATAAGGCCTCAGCTCTGACGTTGTCCTTCAAGGTGTCGATCTCTATTTTTTGGAGGCCAAAGCGGTCAAAGAGGTAGCGCATAAACGCAAGCAGCGCGTCCTTCCCAAACCCTCTGCCCTGAGCAGAAATCTCGCAGATCTTGATGCCCACGCGGCATTTTCCGACTTCCGTATCCAGTTCGCCGTAAGAGAGCTCGCCTATGGGCGCTTCAGTTTCTCGGTCCAGGACGACATACCTCCTCCGCTCGCGGTAGGGGTTTTCATCGTCAATTTCCTTTTTAAAGTCTTCGTAAAGCTTTTCCTCGGTCACTCCAAGCCCCTTCCTGAAACCCACAGCCGCCATGAGCCGCCCGTCATTCCACCACCTAGCAAACAGCGGAGCGTCTTCCAAACGTAAACTCCGGATCTTGGTTTTCGTGCCCTCGGCAACAACCGTCATGGAAATCCAACCTCCTGCATCTCTCATACTTGATTTGCTGTTCATCTTGCTACATCACTTCTCTACTGCTTCTTTGATCATCTCGGCCGCTTCGACCGCGGAGATGGAGCTAACATCGATCTTAATCGTGTTCATCTGCCTGTACAGGGGGAGCCGGGCAACGCTGCGTTCGATGATATCCCCTTCACGCCTTCCAGAGGCAATGTCCTTCTGCAGTCTTTCTGTCAGCGCGCTTTCCGTACAGACTAGGGAGAACTTGTGGAGTTCAAACTCCAGGCCTGTAAGGCCATCGACAATCCAGTCCAAGATGCTTTCCTCGTGCATCACCCAAGAAAAAATCACGTAGCTGTACTGGGAACAGCTGAGGAAATTCCTGAGGAGATAGGTGATGTTGTCAAGTACCATTTTCTTGGTCTCCTCCGTGACCTCGAAGGGATGCATGTACCAGCACCAGTCTCCGTCCAAGTAGACCCCGGGAGTGAGCATCTTTAGAAGCTCTGTAGATACAGAGGTCTTTCCCACTCCCATGGTGCCGTTTATCATAATGAGCTTTTTCATGGCATTTACTCCTATCTTTTGGGCTTGTACCTGCATCTTCAAAATCATCAGAACACCGAATAGCTTGACTCCCCTACCGCATCACTGCTTCGGCGCTGTGTGGAACTAGCTGGTAAGTCCTGATATTACCTCAAGCGCCTTTCTCTCGTTTTCGTACGCGTCTTCCAAAAGCTCGGCGATTTTGCTCCGTACTTTAACGTTGTTTAGATCTTCTTTTTGCTTGAGATCGAATGCCTGCTGCCAGAGGAGGTAAACGTTTTCGTAGAGCCTTGCTAGCTCCATCAGATTCATTTTAGCAAAGTACCTGTGGGCGAAGTACTTCAACCCTCCGTAGGTGCCTAAATAGTACTCGATGTTCCAAGATCGCTCGGGATTGAAACTTTCTCGGAGGTTTTTGACAATCACCGGATACGCGCTGAGGCCGCTTGCATTTGAGCACCACTCCATGCCGTTTAAGTGGAACGCTGCAAGCCTCAGAGTGTCTTTCAAAATGTGCTCAGGGCTTTTTGTCGATCTTCCTTTAACTGTGAGCACCGAGAGGATGGGGATCTCTCCCTTTCCGAGCTGGTCGTATGACATTTCTTCCTCTCTTCCAGTCACCGAAAGGACTGTCAGCTTTTGCCAGTCATCGTCGTACCCGATGACAGCTCCCCATTCGGGAACGCCCAGATCCCAAGCAACAGCCGGAATGCCTCTATCTATGGATTCTTTAATGATTTCTAAAGCTGCAAGGCGCTTCTCTTCTTCCACCTGATCCATGTTCCAGTATCTTCCTACATAACCGCACTGGAGACCGCCGTTTTCTACCCAAGGTTTCTGCCCGTCGAAGTCCCAGATGCTCGTGGCACTTGGGCAGAGATCCTCAGCTGCCCACATCCTGAAGGCAAATCCGCTGGTTGCAATGATGTCTTCTGCAAACTCTGCATATGGACTGCATTTGACCGCAAGACCAAGCGACTTGGCAAAAGAAAACAGGTAACCAGTGCGGTCGTAAACGCCGCGATCCCAACTAACATCTAGTTTTTTCATATACCTACCTCCGTACATCGCCGAATCTACTGGCTGGCAAACGATTCTCCGTGTAGAAATCTTGCTTGGTTAAGGTAGATTTCTTCCCGAGTTTTTCCTCTCCTTTTGGAGGTTCGAATTTTTCGGCAAAGCAAAAGGGTGTGGTTTGACACACCCTTTTGGGAAGACCCGTTTTCAAGATTTATAACTTGAGACCCGGTTATTTCCCTGTATACTGCTTGATGAAGCGGTTGTACTCGGCGATCTTGACTTTGAGATCGCTGTTCATCTGCGCTGCTGCTCTCAGGAGGGAGTCCTCAGGCTCCATTCCCTGAACAACCACTTCGTTGATGGCAAACTGAATGTACCTGTTTACCACGTTCTCCGAAGCGATGGCAAACGGAGGTGTGGTGGAAAGCTCTGCGATCTGGAGCAGAACCTCTCTGTGTTCTTGGGGAACGGGCATAGCCGAGTACGCACTCCTTGTAGACGGGAAGTAGAAGACTCCGGGAATGCGCTCGGTGATCATCGCCGTGTACCTCTTCTGGAACTCGGCACTGGTAAGGAACTTCATCAGAGTCCAAGCCTCTGCCTTGTGTTTGGTGGCTTTGAACATGGCCAGAGGCGTTCCTGCCGCCCAGTTGGTACGGTTGATCGTGTTACCCCTCCTTGTACCGGGCACCACAGAGATCGTGTACTTTCCTTCGAGTTCGGGAAGGCCGATGGTGTAGTTGGCATAGGTCCAGTGCGGTGCGCACGTCACCGGCAGCTCACCCCGCCGGAAGGCTTCAAAGTGCTGGGGCACCTGCGGAATCTTATATTTGGTGTAAAGCTCGGTATACTCGGTAAACGCTTTGATGGCCTCTGGAGTATCCCACCCAGATTGAGTGCGGTCGTCTGTGTACATCTCACCACCGTTTTGCCAGAGGAACATCTGGAAATCCCTGAACGACTCGGCGTCGATGCCGTAAGCCAGGGCAAAATTCATCTGATTGGACTGGAGTTTGGGAATCATCGTCCGCACATCGTCCCAGGTTTCGGGTTTTTCAAGGCCCATCTCCTGAAGAACGTCGATGCGGTAGAACATGGCAGAGACTGCCATCTGGAAAGGCACGCCAAAAACCGCCCCCTGGAACTCATAGGTTCTAAAGGCATTGGGGAACGAATCTTGGATGTGGCTGGCAAAGTCGTCGCCGAACTCCAGCTTCAGGTCGACCATAGCACCACGGATGCCAAGTTCCGCGGCTAAAAGGCCGCTCATGAGAGCGATATCAGGAGCATCTCCCGATGCAGCTGCCAGCATCATTCTGCGGTCGGAATCTGCCCAGGGAAGTGGATCGATCAGGACTTCGATCCCTGTTTTGGGCGTGAAGTCCTCTTCCAGGATGTCCTGGATGATTTTGGCCTGCTCATTGCTGATGCCAACCATCCAAGCCCTGAGCTGTACTGCCGAAGAGAGCAACGAGCACAGTAAAAAGATCACCAACAAGAAAACTATCGAACTACCCTTTCTCACAGTTTTAACCCCCTGTTGATGTTTTTAAAACAGCATTTCTGCTCTGCTGCAAGTCTCAGCTTGCTTAAAGCTACACGCCCTAAGCTAACTGAGATTTTCTCCTGACTTATTATTTAGACAGATTTGAATTTATCCCTTTCTGATATTTCAGTTTGCGCATCAAACAGCTTGTACAAATTCTGAGTTTTTTTGTTATGGTGCTCTAAGCGTTCTGCAACATCTCCAAAAAAACCTGAGGGAAAAATGGCAAACTTACAGGAACGAACAGGTTTTTCTTGAGTGAAGAGCCAATATCTTATATTTGTAGCGTTGTCGGCTTTTCAAGTACTGGGTTGGCCACCGAAAACTCAAAGCAGGGAGGGTCCGAAATGGCCGATTTAGGACAGATTATGGAGTGGACATTTCTGCAGGAAACCAGCGTTCCCAAAGAAGTGGAAGAGGTACTTCTTGAGGGCGAAGTGGTAGAAGCCTGCTACAAGACAATCAGGGACGTTGCGGTGATTACCAACAAACGCATCATGGTTGCCGACAGACAAGGAATCACCGGCAAAAAAGTTGAAATCTACACCATTCCCTTCAAGTCCATAGTGATGTACTCGTCGGAAAATGGCGGAATCATCGATTTGAACTCCGAACTGGAGCTGTGGACCAGGGTTGGCCGTTTTAAACTGAACCTGAACAGGAAAGTGGATATTAGAAAACTCGACCGCATCATCGCAAAACATGTCCTCTAACCCAAGTCGCCTACGATGCAAAGAAAGCTGCTGCACAAAAACATGATTTTTTTAGAAAAGGATGTGAACTGCATTGATCGTTGTATTACTTTTGGTTTTAGCACTAGTCGCACCCGCTTTGGCAACCGAGCCTGCCGTTGTGCAGGAGGGCTTCAGGAACTTCCGTACTAAGTCCGGATACGCCAAGATCTCTGACAGCACTTTGGAGATCACTCAGATGTCTTTTGCCGAAGCATCCACCGGAAGCCTCCTGTGGGAAAACTACGAGATGTCGTTCAAAGTTACTCCCCTGGAGCTTGGCTCTCAGTATGCCGGTTTCAGCGTATTCTTCCGTTCGCTAGGCGGTCATCACTGCTACTCGCTGAACGTTACCCCAACCGGCGTCAGCCTCAATAGATATCACGGCGTTTACACCGATAGAACTGTGCTTGCCTCCTATACCAGCGGCATCCAGCTGGGCGAAACTGCCGAGGTGACCCTCAAAGCCGAGGGTAACGAGTTTGCGGTCTTTCTCAACGGAAGAAAGATCATCAGCGCCAAAGATCCGCTGAACATGTACCCCTACGGTCACATCACTCTTAGAGCCGAACTTGCCCGCCTGCGCTTTGAAGACTGGAAAGTTGAAGCCTTCGAGATCCAGGACCCAGAGCTCCGCAGGAGAGCGGAACTAGGCTATGGCCTTCCTGTAGAAGTGGCAGATGGCCAGATGCATCCGGTGCAGGAAGGCGAAAATGAGCCGGAAAACATCGTGCTCATCTACGAGCAGGCAAGCGGCAAGAACTGGATCACAGTGGACGCTCTGCCCTATGTAACCTATATCTCCGAATCGTACCAACCTCTGGACTGGTTCTTCGATACGTTCCTCTTCTTAGGTCTAAGCGCGCCCGGTGGACGCAACTTCCAGGGAAGTCCCTATGCTGTTCGTTCCGACTACGAGTGGTGGCTGGACAGGCTGTTTGCAAACGACAAGAGCGGCCTTTGGGCCTTTGAGCGGGCTGTTGGAAACAATAAGTACCTCCTAGGCGATCCCGACTACAAGGCAAATGTCATCATCATGATTCCCTACCCCAACGAAAACCCCAACACTCCATTTGGCGAGATCAACGGCGTACAGCCCGTTCTCAGCGGTAACGTCCAAGCCGCCGCCAAAGGCAGACTCTCGGTTGTAGAGTGGTATATCAATGAAGTGCTGGACAGATGGGAAAAAGCCGGTTTTGAGAACCTCCGCCTTATCGGCCTCTACTGGAATGCCGAAAGCATCGATACTACAGGCATCGACGGACGGTACCTGCCTGAGGTTGGCAAGATGGTGCGCGAACACGGCTTGAAGTTCTACTGGATCCCCTGGTACAAGGCTCCTGGATACTCCCAGTGGAAGGATCTCGGATTCGATGCTGTTATGCTGCAGCCGAACTACATGTTCGACCACGACATCTCCAGGACCAGACTGATTACCGCTGCAAGCGAAGCACGGAAGTACGGTTTGGGTATGGAAATCGAAGCAGATAGCACTGTCTTCACTCCTGAAGGCAGGGAACGCTACCTCGACTACCTCAGAGCTGCCAACTCCTACGGCTATGCTTCAGGGGTTCTGAAGGCGTTCTATCAGGAGACAAGCCTCCTTGCAAATGCAGCGCTTAGTTCCTTCCCGCAGGACAGGGAACTCTACGATATCACCTACGACTTCCTCAAAGGTAACTTCACAGAAAAGCTGCCTATCATAGACTAAAAAACGGAGCTAGAAGGTTTTCCGCCTTCTAGCTCTTTTTTCGCTTACTCGCTTTTTGGTTTTCGGTTATGTTTGGTGGAAGTTTTCGTCCTGCTGCTGCGTTCAGTTCATCGGCTCCAGCAGCTTTTTTGCCTCTCGAACCCCTTCTTCGGTCAGGACTGCGCTTTTTGCTCGACTGCTGTCTGTGCTAAACCCTTTTTCGGCGAGCTTGTCCCTGTCTTGCATCGACAAACCTTCTTTCGCCGTCGTCACTTATATGTACATGACAAAAGCCCTTACATTTCACATTCCACAGGCCTTCAGCTGTCAAAAACATACGCTCCACCCCGGCATCTTAGGCTAACTTGGAGGGTTTTTCGAGCGTGATCAGAATTTGTTAGTTGAACGAGATATGCTGTAGACGAGCAGCCAGCAAAGCGAGGCGGATGAGATGCTAAACCATACTTTAGAACTGCTACGATCTAGCGCAGAGAAGGCCACGCTGAAGGAGTTTCTGACAGCACAACGTGAATGCAGGCTGAGAGAAATGGCAGAAATGCACAGCATTCAAACACAGCCCACAACCTGCAAAACGAAGCTTGTCGAGAACCTGCAAGCCAAACTCCTGGACCTTCGCCACTTCAGAAACTGTTTTCTAGGCCTTACCCCTGAGGAGATAGACCTGTTTGATAGGCTCGTTCGAGAAACGGTCGTTCCCTTTGATGACACGCTCCACAGCGCCAGCAGGTACTTCTGCTACAGCGGGTTTCTCGAACTCAGAGAGGTTGAAGGTACCAAATACCTACTGGTTTACCCAGAACTGGTGTTATTATACAGCGTAATCAACACTGAGGAGTTTCGAGCCGATCTAAGACTCCACCAAAACGTTGACCGCTACGTCAGAGCAGCGACGAGTCTTTACGGTGCAGTCCATCTTGGCCAGTTTTTCGAAATCTACAACGCCCATAACAGGCCGATAAGCCTCTATGATGTTGACCGGATCTCTGCCCATCTCGAACTCAGCTTCAAACCCTACTTTCTCCACAAAGACTACTTCCTGCACGACTCCTTTAGGGACGGTCTCTCGGACCCAGATGGTCGGCTTAGCCGCTGGCTGACAGCTACTGAGGGCATTCGTAACTATTTCTCGCCCACAGTCGACTTTTTGAAGTACGTAGATGCCGGGTATGTTGAAGAGACGCTTCAGTTCTTGGCAGTGCAGGACTTCCTTGTGGACCACGTCACAGGAGACATATCGAAGGCAAATGCTCTTACAAAACGCCTCTACTTCAAGTGTGCTGCAGACAGTTCCCTCTCGGACATTCTAAAGGAGCTTGAAAGATCAAAAGTGACCATCTCCCCAAAGATGCTATCGGGATTTGTTCCCCTTTTGGTGGAGCTGGACTGCTCCGCCCGAAAATGGCGGTACAAAGGTTTCACCTACAACGAACTGCATCAAAGAGGCACCGGTCTTGCCACCCACCGCTTCTATGTAGAGCTTAGGGAAAAGGCAGGAAAGCTAGAAGGCGACCTGCGTCTTTAAGAACAAACATTTGGGTAAGAGCCAGTGCAAATAACACCACATGTTGGACAAAAGAAAGAGAATCAGACCGGAGAACTCCGGAGTGATTCTCTTTTTCTGCGTGTTTATTGTCCTGTAAGCTTAAGGGGCTTTACTATTAAACTTCCACTGGCTCTGCAATCTTGCTGGTCTTTCGCTGTGCCATGACCAGGTTGTAGTAGATGCCCTTCTTCTTCAAAAGTTCGAAGTGGGTGCCGTACTCGGCGATCTTGCCACCGTCGATAACAAAGAGCCTGTCGGCGTTTTTCAGCGTAGAAAGCCTGTGGGCGATGGCGATAGTGGTTCTACCTTTAACGATCCGGTCCAAACTTTCCTGAATGATGGACTCGGTCTCAACGTCCAGAGAACTGGTAGCCTCATCCAGGATGAGAATGGATGGGTTTTTGATGATCGCTCTGGCGATGGCAATTCTCTGCCTCTCGCCTCCCGAAAGGGTATAACCGTTTTCCCCGATGATGGTATTGTAGCCGTCTGACGTCTGCATGATGAAGTCGTGGGCATTGGCGATCTTTGCTGCTGCAATGACCTGTTCTGGGGTTGCACCTTCCTTACCGTAGGCAATGTTGTCGTAGAGCGTTCCGTGGAAGAGGAACGTATCCTGGAACACTACGCCGATGTTTTCGTGGAGGTACTCCGGCGAGATCTCCCTGATATCCACGCCGTTGATGGTGATCCTTCCCTGGTTCGGATCGTACAGACGCAGGAGCAGGTTGATGATAGTGGACTTACCTGCACCGGACCTGCCAACAAGACCGATCATCTCCCCGGGCTTGATCTCAATATCAATACCCTTGAGGACGGGCTCGTAGGACTTGTAGCCGAAGGTGACGTTCTCAAAGGTAATCTTGCCTTCAAGAGGGACGTTTTTCGGGTTTTCCACGGCAATGATCTCGGGTTCTTCGTCGATGATCTCAAACAGCTTAACCATGCTGGTTGTGGCATCTGCCAGCCACCTGGGGAACGACACCAGCCAGCGCAAAGGCCCGTAAATGTAGCCGATGTACATGGTAAACTGGATCAGTACACCCAGAGTCAGTCCACCGCCAAGCACGCTCCTTCCGCCGAAGTACAAAATGAGAAACTCGCCGATACCGGTGAAAAACAAGAGCGTTGGGAAAAGGAGCGACCAGAGAGCTTCGTTGTCTGACGAAACCTGGGCTAGCTCTCTTGTGGCTTTGGCAAACTTCTCAATCTCCATCTCTTCCTTACCGAAGGACTTGACGGTGCGTATGCCCCTGATGATGTCGTGAAGAATGGAGTGGGCTTTGGAGTTTTTGCGCCATTGCTTTTCATACCTGAGCCTGATAAACCCGCGGAACCTAGAAAGGGCAAAAGCCACTAGAGGAACTGGCAAAAAGACCAAAAGGGTCAGGCGCCAGTTGGTGACAAGCAGAATGATGAGAACAACCACAAATACGATCATCTGCTCGATGGCCCAGCGGCCGGCGTCGGAGATGAAGTTCCTGACGGTTCCGGTATCCTCCATCACCCTCCTGATGAGGTCTCCCGGCGTCCGTTTGGCCAGTGAGTTCAAAGAGAGCTTCTGGATCTTTTCATATGCCAGAACCCTCAGATGGTTGGAATAGAGAATGCTGCACTTGTTGTAGACTCTAGAGCTGATGATGTAAATGAGCTCGCCGAGCCCTCTAGCAAGAAACATGGCCCCTGCAAGTATGATCACCTGCATGGCGGTGCCGGTCTGTGTTCGCAGGTGGTCGTCAATGAGCATTCTGCTGAAAAGCGGAACCAGCAGGTACAGAATCTGGGATAAAGTCAGGAAGAGCTGGGCGGTGATCATCTTCGGCGCGAAGGGTTTGAGCAGCATCAGTGCTCTTTTGAGCACACCCATCTGGTCGTAGCAGAAGAGGCACACCGAGATACCCTCGGCAAAAGGCCTTCCGCACTTTTCGCATACCAGCTTGTGCTTCTCTTCCGACTTGGGAAACTCTTTGGAGTTTATATAGTAGTTGACCACCTTGCAGAACTCCCCTGCCGCTTTCAAAACCGACATGGTAAAGCGACAGATCAGGACCTCGCTTTCATCTTTCATGGTGGCATACAGGAAACCGCAGCCGACGCCTCCGGAAACTGAGAGCTCGGTCATATTATCTGCAGAGAGAGTTAGTAGAACCTCTCCGTTTATACTCGAGGTGATCGTACCGCTTTCATCAAAGGTGACCGTGCCATTTGCTCTATTCATTGAAAGATCCAAATCGTAGTTAAACACGTGTTTTCCGGGCATTTGGCATCACTTCTTTCTCAGGTTCTACCTAGAGCAGGTATGGTTCGAGCCTCTTTAGGCTCTTTTTGTCCAGTTTGGACAGAGACTCCACAATATACCTGTTGCCGTCTACGTCGAAAATCGCCAGCGTATCTTCGCTGAGAAGCCTGATGTTGCGGGTCACGTCCTTTACCGCGCAGTTTTTGGTGTACGTTGCGCCGTTTTTCCCCACCAGAAGCTCCATGTAAACGTAGCCTAGTTTGTCTTTAACGGACTTAACCTCGTACACCGTAGGACTGTAGTAGCGCTTTTCCAGCTCCGCTACTACAATCTCGTACTGATCCTTGTCGAGGTCCGCAAGGGAACGGATAATACCGATCTCCTTGTTGTCCTTGTCGGCTACGGAAATGTATTCGGAAGGCTTGCCGATAGGAAAGGCCCTGCGCAGCGTGATGCGCTTGTAGTCGTTGCCTTCGTATCTCAGACCTGTAAAACCGCCGGCAGTAACGTAGAACTCTGCCTTTTTGGGATCTAAAAAGCCAATATCTATAGCAGAAGCTAAACTTCTTGAAGCTTCGTTTGTGTTTTCCATTACATTACCCTCCTACCGAACCTGAACTTCTAAGCATCCATATTGATAATTTTTAAACCTTCCAGCTGAATAGTGTAAAGCTTGTGGTACTCACCTTTTTTCTCCATCAGTTCTCTGTGCGTACCGCTTTCCACAATCACCCCATCCTTTAGAACTGCCAAGGTGTCGGCATCTCTGAGGGTGGAGAGCCTATGGGCGATGGCCAATGTGGTTCTGCCTCTCTGCAGCTGGGAAAGGGCGTTCTGGATTTTGGCTTCGGTTTCGGTGTCCATAGCAGCAGTTGCTTCGTCGAGAATCAGGATGTCGGGATCCTGCAGGATGGTGCGGGCAATGGAAAGACGCTGCTTCTCTCCGCCCGAAAGATCCTGCCCGCCTGCGCCAACCCTGGTTTCGTAGGCGTCGGGCAGCTTCATAATGAACTCGTGAGCTGCTGCCGCTTTTGCCGCCCTGATTACGTCTTCCATTGTGGCTTCAGGCCTGGCGTAGCGGATGTTGTCGGCGATGGTGCCGATGAACAGGTAAATGTCCTGGGACACTATACCGACGCTCTTTCTCAGCTGCTCAAGCGAGAGCTCTTTGACGTTAACCCCGTCGATGGTAATGGTACCTTCGGTAACGTCGTAGAGGCGGGCAATGAGGTTTGCCATGGTGGACTTACCTGCACCGGTCTTGCCCACAATGCCGAGCATCTGGCCTGCTTTTACTGAAAGGTTCACGCCTTTTAGTACTGGAGTTGCGGCATCGTACTCGAACTTCACATCCTTTAGCTCGATGTCTCCCCTGATCCTGTCCAGGACTACAGGGTTTTCTGGGTCAGTAACTTCTGGCTTTGCGTCGATGATCTCAAATACCCTCTGGGCCGAGTCCACGCAGCGAGCCCACCAGTTGGATACCCAGGACATAAACTCCAGGGGTCCGTAAAGCATCGTCAGGTAGGAAATGAACGACATCAGTACACCGATGGTCATACCTTCGGTTCCGTTCAGCACCATGATACCGCCTACACCGGTTACCACTACCTGACCCAAGAACATGAAGAGATAGATCAGGGGGAACGCGGTCGTAACCGTGTTCATGGTGTGAATGTCCACAAGGGTCTGCTTCCCCGACACCACCGAAAAGCGCTCCGTTTCAGTGTCTTCCTTGGCGAAGGCCTTAATGACCCTCTGGCCATTAACTGCATCGCTCACCAGAGAGTTGAGCTGCGAGTGGTAGACCCAGTTTTTGTGATGGAAGCGTCTGAAGATACTCCACAGCACTCGGAAAAACAGAATTGCCAAAGGAATTATGACCAGACAGATGATAGCAAGTTTTGCGTTCAAAAGGAACATCACCAGGACCACGCCTGTGAAGGTGAGAAGGTTCACCACTACATACGGAAGTCCGTCTACAAAGAACCAATAGATGTTGTTGGCATCTTGGTTTACCCTGTTCATCAGGTTTCCCGTGCGCTTTGAGGTGTAGAATCCCACGTCCAAGCGCTGCATGGCCTCAAAGATCTTCATCTTCAAGTCCTGCACGATCCAGGGAACGGTCCTAGCGAGAACGTAGGAGTACAGGATGTTCAATCCCGTGTTCACCGCTCGCACGATGAGAATCATCAAAACCGCTCCGAGAATGTAGCCGTAGTAGCTGCCGCCTTCTGTAAGGACCTCGTCAAAGAAGAACCTGCTGCTTACAAGAGGCGTGATCATGGAGAAGACAGATCCAGCAAGCATCGTCACAAAAACCCAAAACACTTTGGTTTTGTAGTGGCCAAAAAAGCTAAAGAGCCTCTTGGTGATGGAGACGCGATCCAAGCACTTCGGACAGATCTTGCGGACTGGTTCGGGGTATCTGGTACCGCATTTGGGGCAGAAGAGTTCTTCTTCTACCGGTAGATCGGTCAGGGGATCCTTCCCCTCGCGGATGTTGCTGATGACCTTAATGAGTTTTTCTACAGCACCTAAATAACCGATGGAAAAGACCAAAAGAATGCTTGTCTTATCGTCCTTTTCGCTGCAGAGGCGCACTGTTGAAACCAAGCGTTCCGTTGAAAGGTTCCCCACATCTTCCAAGGGAATGACGTGGAGTTCTTTGGGCTCGTAGACCGCAACGATTCTCCGCGCCCCGGAAGCCTTTACCACTTTCTCCTCGCCTAGGAGGATGTAGAGGCTATCGCTACTTACAGCTAAATACGCGTCCAGATAGCCGCTGTCGTCTGAACTGTCGGCGTGAACTGCGTAGATCAGCTTTGATGCGTCGATGCCCTGCGTCTCAAAAGGCGAGACCATGTACTCCGGAATCAACGTTTTCATCGAAACTTCCTCCCTAAACTCTTCCAAAACATCCGGACGTCATCCTAGATGATCGTAGTAAAAATGCTAGTTGTGCTGTGCCAGTTTTCCTTGAAATTACAACGCATCCGCGGACTCTACCGCTCATATTCGCTCCCCATCTACGTCTACCTCCAAAGATAGTGAAATTTTTCTTCAAAAAGCAAATTTCGTGAAAAACCCGTTCGTGACCCTGCCCCATCATATTGAAGCATCAAATTCGGTGAAAGAAAAGGGTATGGTCGGTTCGTAATCAACTCTCCCGAGGCCTTACTGCAGGGGCTTTTAGCCCATTGTCTTCAGCGTACTCCAAAGCCAAAGCTCCAGGAAGTAGGACTTTCTACCGATTTAACCTGCGGAAGCTGCACTTCCACTCCAGCTCGGCAGGTCAAAGGCAAAAACTAGCCGTTAAAAAAAGGTGCGCTCAAGCCACGCACGCTTTCATGCCCGGAGGTAGGTTAACCTCTCAGGCAAATACTGCAGAATGCAGTGTATGGAGTTTTCCAAGACAACGAGTCTCTCGCCTTCCTTTACCACTCTCGCAGAACTTCCATATAAATATCGTCGCACCACTTGCCGTCTACATAAACGCTCCTTGTTCTCCTGCCAAACTCATTGAAGCCGCACTTTTTGTATGCGGCGATTGCAGCTTTGTTTTCCGCATTTACCTTGAGCATGATGTTTTTCAGGTTCAGGTACTTAAAACCGAAGTCTACAATAAGCCGTAGGGCTTCGGAGCCGTACCCCTTACCCCTGTCTTCCTTGTTTCCGATAAATAGCCCTACTTCAGCGGTTTGGTGCAGATGGTTTACCTTCATCAGCGAGATGTTGCCGAGCAGGCGGTCTTCTCCCTTCAGAACAATGGCAAAGTTGTGCTCGCCTTTTGCAAGCATCTCCAGGGCTTCCCGCTCTTTTTCCAAGCTGATGGTTGTTGCAGCAGCACCAAGGTACTTTGTCATCTCCAGGTCGTTCATCCACCGGGTGTACTGTTCCAGATCGTCCAGAGACATGGGAGATAGGTAAACCGCATCTCCAATGATCTTCGGGAAGTACTTTGCCATACTTATACCCCACTTTCATCTTAAATAAAAGGCTTTCCAGAAAGCGCAACGTGCGTCTTTCCCGCGTTACAGCCCAATACGAAAAAACCGGTCCCAAAATCGCACTGAATCTGCGAATATTTACCTTAACAGCTCCTCTGCAATAGTTCTGTAGTTGTTCGCCAAGAAATGCGTTGTTCCTTGCGATTTCTGCCGCTTTGTAAAACTTTTTTTATGGTCTACTTAAAAAGCTTCGCTGCCAAAAAAGCCGATGCATGAGCATCGGCTGAAGCGCTTTTTAAGGGTTCCCCGCAGCATCTCAAGTCCTCGGTTTTTTGAGAGTGACGGTTTTTATCTTTCTCTGTACTTTATGCCCTGGAAACTGTCCCGCTTTTTTAACTCCTGATCGATCCCTGAAAGCACCCTGAGCTTATCGAGGCTCCACCAAGGCCCTACTAGCCTGTCCTTTTTGCCGTCTCCGGTGAGGCGGTGCACAACCATATCAGGCGGGAGGATCTCAATGGCGTCGCAAACAACACCGGTATACTCTTCCCTGGACATAAGCGGGAAGGGGTTTTTCAAGTAATATCTGTGGAGGTCGGTGTCCATCAGTACGTGGAGAAGGTGGATCTTTACGCCCCAAACCCCGATCCCTGCCACATAATCTGCGCTTTCTAGCATCTCTTCCCGAGACTCGCCGGGAAGTCCGAAGATGAGGTGAACAGCAGTCCTGATTCTCTTTTCCTTAAGGTTCTCTACAGCAGCCTCGAAGCATTCCAGGTCGTATCCCCTTCTAATGAAGACAGCGCTTTTAGGGTGAATGGTCTGCAGCCCCAGCTCCACCCAGAGATAGGTTGCTTTGGACAGATCTGCAAGGAGTTCCACCGTTTCTGCAGGTAGGCAGTCGGGACGGGTGGCGATGGCAAGCCCTACAACGTCTGGGCAGGAAAGAGCTTCTCGGTAGAGTCGCTCCAGCTTCTCAATAGATCCGTAGGTGCTGGTGAAGTTCTGGAAGTAGGCGATGTATTTTGCGCCTGGCCACTTGTGTGAAAGGAGCCTCTTCTGCTCTTCGATCTGTTCCCTGATGCCGAGATTTCGGCTACCGGCAAACTCGCCGCTGCCTACCTCGCTGCAGAAGATGCAGCCTCTCGATCCAAGAGTCCCATCTCTGTTGGGACAGGTGAAGCCGCCGTCGAGGGAGAGCTTTGCCACCTTCCTGCCGAAGGTGGTCTTCATTTCGTGGTCTAGTGTGTGATACCTTTTGTCAAACCATCTCATTTTTGCCACCACGATTAAGTAATATGAACGTCTCTTCCGCTTCCTCTTATGCACACCCTGCAAACTGCCAGCTTCATTTGCCTCTTACATTATACCAAGAGTCTTTTGGTTCTACTTATGCTTAAAACTTGTTTTGCTGTTTTTTTGTTACGTTCAACGTCTTTAATACATTTGTAACACTCTTAATACTGACTGTGAGTACCCCATATACCGGGCGGATCACATATAGTAGATAGCGATGCATACTAGAATGCTCCCTCTACATCCATTGCGCGAGAGAGCATTTTTGTCAATGAACTGTCCGGGTTTAATGCCTCGATGAAGCACCTACATCCAACTCAAAACTTCTTAGGGCTGCACTGTTTCTGGTTCTGAGTAGTTCAGCTGCCAAGAGACACCAAACCTATCGAACACAGAACCGTAGCACTTGCTCCAGTGGGTTTCTCCCAGTTCCATCTCCACCTGACCGCCGACTTTGAGCTTTGCAAACCAGGATTTGATCTCGTCCATGTCATCGCTGATCACAGCAAGGCTCATGTGGTTTCCCACGTTGTAGGGCATGCCGGGGAACTGATCGGAAAACATGATAGTGTCGCCGGCTATGGTCATCTCTGCGTGCAGGACGAGACTCTTTGCTTCAGGGGGAAGAGAAAAGTCGTCATTGCCCTTTGGAAGGTCTCCATAGGTCATTACTACCGGTTCGTCGGCACCGAAGACTTCCCTGTAAAAGTCCATCGCTTCCCTGCAGTTTCCGTTAAAAATCAAATACGGCTTTACGGACATGTCTATCACCTCTGATGTAGATTTACCCAACCATCGGTGTTTGAATCTACTTCCGTCACTTGGTTTGCAAGTTTTTCGCGTTCTTCTATTGTCTTACAACGCTACAAGCCGTTTTTGGGGTTGCTTTTGGAAAGAGGGTATTTGAACTCTTTGATCAATACTATAAGCAGCAGACCGCTCTGGAAATTTTTTCTGTCAAAAATGCAACCTTTTGAAAACGAAGCGGCTCGTTTAAAGTGAAGGAGGAGATTTTTGTGTCCCTTACCGCGGGAGGGTCTATCTCCAATCTACACTTGGACTCACAAGCAAAACTGATCGAAGGACTAAAAAACGGGGATGAAAACGCCGTAAAGCAGCTGGTCTTTCTCTACTCGGACAGACTGCTGCAGGTTGCAACCCTCATCCTCAAGGACCAGTACCTGGCAGAAGACGTGGTGCAGGAATCTCTTCTTGTAGCCATCAACAAAATCCATCAGCTTCGGGGCGACGATCTTTCTCCCTGGCTGTACCGGATTTTGGTGAACCGCTGCCGCAAGGAGCAGCGGAAAAAGCCCTGGTCGGTGGTGGAATACCTGCCAAAGAACGAGCTTGAGCTGGTTCCGGCCACGGGGGTTGATGTGGAAAGGGATGTGTTGGAAAAGGATACAGACCGCGAAGTCATGTACGCCATCGCACAGCTGCCTGCAAGGTACCGGGAAGTAGTTACACTCTACTACCTCGAGGAGTTCTCCCTCGAGACCATAGCCAAAGTTACCCAGGAACCTCTCGGCACCATCAAAAGCAGACTGCACCGGGCGCGCAAACGACTCCAAAAGATCCTGATTGAAGGAGGGTTTTTTGATGGATTTGAATGATCGCAAGCTGAAGCAAAAGCTAAAATCGGAAATCGGTAGCATTAAGTTCTCCTCTTACCAAAAAAACCAGCTTGCAGAAGCCCTCATCGCCGGGCAGAAGAAAGAGAACCTTCCCAAACGCGCCTTCCACTTGCTCTCGGAGTTTTGGCACGGCACCACCGAAATACCTCTTTACCTTGGAGCTATCGGTCTTTTGGTCCTGATTCTCGGTGTAAGAAACACCGTCGATATTTTCCTCATTGACAGTGAGTCTGCAGCATTCCTCCTCCAACAAACAGTTGAAATTATCGAGAGGAGCGGTCTTTGGTGATGCGGACGATAAAGATCAAGAATAAATACCTCATTATCCTGGTTGCGGCAATACTGCTTTTTGGGGTGGTTATACCGAACCTCGGAGGAGACGTCCTCTTCTCTTTAGCCGAGCGTAACTTCAGAAAGTCCAACTCGGTAAAAGCCCTCGCCTATTACAACAAGCTGATTGAAAGGTATCCGCACCACAGAAACATTCCGGAAGCTTTGTACCATTCAGCTATGCTCTTGCCAAGTGAGGCTGACTCGATGGCAATGGTTTTTTCCGACAACTGGTCGTACTCCCATTCGAAAGTAGATGAAGAAAAGTACGCTTCGCTATTGAGTAAAGAAGAAAGGTTGTGGCGCCTCTACAACGACTATCCAAACCACCTTTATACCCGAGACGCAGAGTTCTACCTTGCAGAGATTCTGGACGTCAAAGGCGATGCGGAAAGAGCCATAGAGCTCTACCTAAACTGCCTGCAAAACGAAGAAGCACAGTTCATGCATAGAGAAAGCGCCACGCATGCTCTGATTAACCTGTTCTTGAGGCAAAAGGACACTGAAAAAGCGAGGTGGGTCTACGAGTACTACAAGGCAAATGTGCCTAATGTTCTTTCTGGAGAAAACCCCTACATCCAAATGGCCTACGGCGACATCCTCCTTGCCGAAGGAAATAAGGAGGGTGCAAAGGAGGCTTATGACAAAGCTTTAGAACTCTATTACAGTAAACCCTACCGAACGGTACTTTTAAACGATGGGCCTGGTTTTCCCGTAGGATACACGCCTATGGAAACTGCAAACTACTACCGGATGCAGATCGAACACAATCTAGGTGCACATGACTTGCGAAAGATCGTTGCCGGGCAGGTCACCCTAAACGGCGAACCCCTCTCAGGTATTGAGGTCCTTCTCTGGCCAAGACCTGTCGACGGCGCGGTTTTCAGTTCTCGGATGGACGACAAGATCGTTCAGGTTACCGACATTAACGGCGAGTTCGTCTTCTCGTTAAGCCCGGAGCTAACCTACCAGGTGGGCATCAAGCTGAATCGTGGGCAAATGGAACGTTTTGGAGATTACTACCTGAGCCTTAAAGACACCTTCATAACTTCAGACTTCTGGCCTGAGAAGGTGGAAATCTCCTTTATAGAACCTGTTAAGCTCAAGAGCCCACAGCCGGGAACAGTATTGAACGGAGGACAGTTCACCGTCGAATGGGAGCCCTATCCAAAGGCAAGCTTCTATCTGGTGAGCATCGACCCCATCTACAAGGTTCAAGCAGGCAGTATGTTCCACAACGGGTTTTCCTACTATACCGAAGACACCAGCGTCACCTTTTCCAAAATCCCCTTCCTGTTTGGCATAGTCCCAGGATCCAACCAGGGCATCCACCCTGGCTACTTCACCTACCCCGATGCTGTGAGAGTTGTGGTTTCTGCCTGCGACGAAAACGGAGTTCTTCTTGCAAAAAACACAGGTCTGCCAATTCCTCCAGCCACAACTGCAGATTATGTGTACAACGTGGAAGCACCGTTGAAGCACGAAGAACAGCTGCTCGCAGAACTCCGCTTCGACCAAGCGGTGGAGAGTTTGGAACACCTCCTCAGATTGAACGAGAACGACGCTTACGCATTGGGTCTTCTCGCCAAAATCTACGCCACAGGAACCCACTACCTCGACACCAACTACCGGTACCGAGCCAACCAAGACGTTGATAGGGCTATCGAGCTGATGGAGCGGCTGGTGGCAATCGATCCCTCGTCAGAAAACCTGGAGCTCCTCGGTAATTTGTACGGGAGGGTCGATAATCCGAAGCAGTACGAACTGTTTCACATTCTCGAAGAGCGGGGAGAGCTTCTTCCCAAGTATTACGGCACCCTGGGCGAAAACTACCTCTGGAACGAGGACGACTACAAGAAGGCTATCCAGTACTACCTCTTTCCCCACAGCCTGAGCATGGCAGACAAGTTCCTTTTCCAAGAGGAACTGGTGGGCCTCTACTTGCTTCTAGGAAAACCGGAAGAAGCCATAGCCCTTGTTGACGGACGGGATATCCCGAGCTTTAACAGAGACCGGCTGGTCGATCTTCTTTCGGACTACGCTGCCTACATCCGCTCTGGAGAAGACATCTATCTTTCAGTGCTTTCCGACTCCTTCCTGGAATGCCGCAGGATTTGGCAGGAGACGGATACAGCTCACGCCAGGTTCCTCTACATCGTAAGCGAGATGATTCATCCTGAACGCTTTGATCTCAAGGAGGAACTTCGAGACAGGATCTCGAGTTTTGGAGCTACCTACGGAAAATCCCACCCTCAGCTTTCAAACCTTTTGCACGTCCTCGCAGATCTTTTCCATATTTAAATCACTCCAAAACTTCGGTGAAAAACGCCGTCTTTGGGTATGTAAACCCTTTTCCACTGCAAAAGTGACAGTTGCTGGGTTTTACAAGCTTATCTCCATATAGAAAAACGGGCTCCCGCTATCGGGAGCCCAATTTCTTTTTGAGGTTTTTATTTGGTAAGTTCGATGAACTCCTCCACGTCTTTCTCCAGAAGATTGATGCCGTTAAGCCAAAAGTCTTCTTTGGTTAGATCCACTCCCAGGTGCTTTGCAGCAAGGTCTTCTACCTTCATCTTTCCTGTGTCCTGCAGGAGGGCAATGTACTTGTCCTCGAAGCCTTCGGGGTTTTTCAGGTACTCTGCGTACAACCCCAAGCTGAACAGGAAGCCGAAGGTGTACGGGAAGTTGTAAAAGGGAACGCCTGCAATGTAGAAGTGGAGCTTGCTGCACCAGAAATGAGGATGGTAGCTTCCCAGCATATCGCAGTAGGCTTCTTTCTGGGCGTTTTCCATGAGCTCGCTAATTCTCTTTGTGGAAACTACACCCTGCACTCTCTCGTCGTAGAACGCCGTTTCAAAGAGGAAGCGGGCGTGGATGTTCATAAACATGGCGATGGCGTTTTCCATCTTAGTATTGAGCAGAATGGCCTTTTCTTCTCTGGACTTTGCAGCTCTTACTGTAGCATCGCTGACGATGAGCTCTGCAAAGGTGCTTGCAGTTTCGGCCACGTTCATAGCGTAGTTCTGGTTGAGGAAAGGAGCGTCCTTCAAGACGTAACTGTGGAAAGCGTGTCCTAACTCGTGTGCGAGAGTGCTCACATCAGACGAGGAGCCCGTATAGGTCATGAAGATCCTTGACTCTTTAAGCTCCGGAAGGCCCATACAGTAACCCCCGGGCCTCTTGTTGGGGCGGTCTTCCGCCTCCACCCAGCGGTTTTCTAGAGCGTTTCGAGCAAAGGCTTCCAGCTTCGGTCCGAAAGTGGCAAAGTTCTGTAAAACGAAGTCGCAGGCTTCATCGTAATCGTAACGAGAGGGCTCCACGCCGCCAAAGGCAATGGGCGCATCCACGTCCTGCCAGCCTAGTTTATCCATACCCAGCACTTTGGCCTTTTGCTCCAGGAACCGTATGAATGGCTCTTTGCTCTTTGCTACAGCGCTCCACATGGCATCCAGAGTCTCTTTGGACATTCTGTTGATCTCCAGGGGCTCTTCTAGATAGTGCTCGCGGTTGTGCAGCTTCTGCAGAGTGAGCCTGTATCCCGAAAGGTGGTTCAAAATGTCGGCAAAGATAGGAGCGTTCTTCTCCCAGGCTTTTTCCCAGTTTTCAAAGAGCTGCCTGCGCACTTCAGGATCGGGATCACCGTACATTCTGTTCATAGCCTGCCCTACCGAGTATTCAACAGTCGTGCCGTCTTTGCCGGTGAAGGGGATGGTCATGGTGGAGACAACGGTGTCGTAGATCTGGCTCCAGCCCGTAATGCCGTCTCTGTTAAGCTCGTTAATGATTTTCTCTTCTTCTTCCGAAAGGAGTCTCTTCCCCTGGTCTCTAGCTTCATTCAGGGCAAAAGCCACTTCTTTCAAAGTCGGATCCTCCAGGAGATCTGCCCACAAACGGTCTTCTACAGCTACCATCTTTTTAATGAACACGGTCTGGTAGTTGTCCAGTGCCGTTTTAATCATCATGATCTGGCCTAAAACCACCGGTCCGTAGTCGTCCTTGGTATTGGCATCAAGGGACATTCTCACGAAAGCGTAGCCCTGGATCAGTCCCTTTTCGATGCTGTCGAGCTTATCCAGTAAGGCTTTCAATGGTTCAGGGGAGTTGTCTTCTGGGTTCCATGCATCGAGTAGGTCTTTAAATTCCCCGACTTCAACTTCGACGCTCTTAACTTTCTTCTGCAGGTCTTCCGATCTGGTTCCCCCTGCAAAAATCGCTTCCAAATCCCAGGTGTTTTGATACTTCATTTAATCATCTCCATTTGCACGGGTTTAGTTGGTTTTCAGGTGGCCGCTGCTTACCCTTAAACGCGTTGATATACATATTTTGCCGTTCTGCTTGCATTTCCTCTGACGTTTTAAAAAAGCGACGCACTTTTGCAAGCTAGGTGCGCTCTTTCCGAACTATCTTCAGAATACCCCGAAAGCTCTTATCTCAAGCGGCCCGCTGTAAGAAACGTCCCTCTTCTCGTGCCGATCCCGGTTTTTTTCGCCAGATATGCCGCGCATACATTAGGACCGCAAGTTCTGTAACGACAAAGGAAAGCCAGATGCCGGCCATCTGCAGGATACGGCTGAGCAGTAAAACAGCTGGGATCAGAAGGACGCAACCCCTGAGAAGGGATACCGCAAACGCCGGTCGGCTCCGTTCCACAGCGCTCAGGTACTGAGCAAAAGCGATGTTCAGACCTGCAAAGAGAAAGCCCGTGAAATAGATCCGCAGTCCCCTGTTTGCCAGGGATGCGATCTCTACGCTTCCCTCGCCGTTGAAAACGCTTACAATCCCCTCTGCGCCAAAGAACACCAAGAGGTAGATCACCAAGCCGATGAAAATCGACGTTAGGGTAGCCATTTTCAACAGGCTGGATGCATCCTCGGGGCGTCCCTTTCCGTGAGCCCTGCTAAAAAGGGGCTGCACACCTTGAGCTAGTCCGGTAAAGATGGCAGTGGCGATCAAGGCCAGGTTGGCAACTATTCCGTAAGCTGCAACCCCCGTGTTCCCTTCCAGGTTTACAATGGCAAGATTGAAGACCATGAGTGTAACCGCCGAAGAGATTTCGCCTACAAAAGATGAGGCTCCAAGACGAGCTATGGTAAAAAACTCCGCCGGTTTGAACTTGGTCTTTACCAGTCTAAAACCGTTCTTCCTTTTGGCAAAATGCACTGCTAAGATCGAAATGCTGATCAGAGGTGCCAAGCAGGTTGCAAAAGCCGCACCGAACATACCCATTTGCAGGGGAAACATGAAGACGTAGTCCAAAACAACGTTAGATGCACTGCCTGTCAACATGGCTATCATAGGGAGCCTCGGGTTTTCGTCGTTTCTGACAAATGCCAGCAGAATGTTGTTTGCAATAAAAGCCGGTGCGAAGACGAGAATGGTACGCAAGTAGGTTTCGGTCATGGGAAAAACGTCTGCATCGGCTCCCAGGAGCACCGCAAGCTGCCTTGTGCCAAACACCCCGACCACAAACAGCCCTGCTCCTAAAACAGCTCCCAAGACAACTGCAGAGGTGAAAACTCGGTTTGCCTCTTCATGTTTTTTCTGGGACTGCAAAATCGCGTACCTGGCTCCGCCGCCGATTCCCACAAGCAGGCCAACGCCGGCGATTATGCTGTAGACGGAAATCGAAAAGTTAAGCGATGCAATGCCTAAAGGGCCTAGAGCTTTAGCTATGAAGAAAGTGTCTGCCAAGATGTAGCAGGAAAGGCCAATCATGCCTAGTACGTTCAAACTTACGTATTTTGCAAAATCTAGAGCTAAAGTTTTCATTCTATCCTCCAAAGAAAAAGTGCCCCGAGCATTCCTTTTTAAGGTATAGGGAATGCCACAAGCACTTCCGTTGCTCTGCCCTACGTAAAGAGCCGTAGATACAGTTTATCTCATTCTAAGGAAATCTACCGAATCAGTCAACAGCCCTCATTCTTGCGGCAAGGTCGCACTCCTTTAGCACTACTCCATGTAACCAAGGATCATGGCGGGGACCTCGTCAGGAGAGATGCTGAGGGCGATGGCAACCTCTTCGCTGAGGTTCTTCTCTGCTGCTTTCATGATCTCTTCGTCGGTTTTCATGAGCTTTTTGCCTAACTGACTCTTCTCCTCTCGCTGAAGATACAGAGTTTTAACGAGCTTGACCCAGCTTCTGCACTCACCAGAGTTCAACTCGCTTTTGAACGTGTGATTTCTTTCTCTGGCATCGTCGATCCAAGCGGTTTCCGTGTCGGGAATCCCGGCCATCAGTTCCAAAATATCCTCACGGCTTCCAACCTGCCTCATATACACCTTGCGGCAATCTGTGGGAATCTTTACCGTAAGGTTGCCGCCGAAAGCGGGTCTGAGGATGTAGTACTGGGTATCACGGTTTTCTATATCTTTTTCCGTACGTATATCCACGATCCTGTATACACCGGTAAGGTTGTAGACTACGTAGTCGCCTATCTTAAACACAGGCATCCTCCTAGAGCTTGCTTGGCGATATCTTCCTGCATCAGGCAAGACAGGGTGCAGTTTCAGTATGCCCTAAGCGCCTCAAATTAACCGAAGGAGGTCCCGTGTAAGAAGACACATTAGATGATAACCGAAATTTACTTCTTGTTCGCAAAGTCCATGTAGAGGAGGCTTGGCTGGATTCCGCTGTTGTTTTGGTACTTACCGCTGGAATACTTTTCGTACTCTCCCATAATCAGGTGGTAATAGATCTGGCAGATCTCAACTCCGGCGTAGATCCTGATGGGCTGCACGCACTGGATCTCCAAAGTCCAGTATCCACTAAACCCGACGTCCCCAAACCCTGCTGTAACGTGGATGTAGAGCCCCAGTCGCCCTACCGAAGAACGCCCTTCCAGCATGGGCACAAACTTGTCGGTTTTCGTGTACTCTAAAGTCCGCCCTAGATAGAGCCTTCCAGGCTCTAGAACCAGACCTTCCTCTGGAATGACAAGCTTTTTGGTCTTGTTGGGCTTTTTCATGTCCAAAACAGGTTCATCGTAGACGAGAAGTTCGTTGTGAAGTCTTAGGTTGTAGCTGTTGGGATTAAGGTTCTTTTCGTCGAAAGGATCAATGATTATTTCTTTGCCAATGTGTTTTTTGATCTCTAGTCCTGAAAGTATCATGTCTATCTCCCCCAATTCTGCCTCTATTCTTCAAATCACATACCCAGTTTACTTAGGTTTAACCAACGTCGATTGACTGACAGGCTCCATCGAAGTCTACCTCTGCCTTGCCACTATTGCTTTCTTTCGGGCGTCCATTCCCTGTCACCGTCAATGGAAAAGTATCTCTCTTATTAGGAACTCTTAGTTCCTCAAGGTTTCGTCGATAAAAAATCGACGGGCTTCAACGCGAGGCTTGAGCCCGTCGAGTAAAATGGATACTCACCAAAAAAACAGCGGAATGGGGGGTGACCACCTTCCCACTTTTCAGCTATTGATTTCTGCTTCCATTTTTGCAATAAGATCGCTAATGAACGCTTCCACTTCTTCTAGTTTCACGTTGACCTTTGTGGACTTATCTCTGGTTACTACCTCTACTTCTCCATTTTCCAGATTCCTCTTGCTGACAATTACTCTAACAGGTACACCGATAAGGTCGGCATCTGCCAGCTGGAAACCAGCGGACACGTTGCGGTCGTCCACAATTACCTCAAACTTGCTGCCGAGTTTGTGATAGAGGTCCATTCCTGTATTTCGTACCTCTTCGACGTTGTTGTTCAAGATGCAGATGTGGACCTGCCACGGTGCCACGGTAATAGGCCAGATCGGGCCGTACTGGTCGTGGTGCTCTTCTATGATGCAGGCAAGGAGTCTGCCTACGCCGATGCCGTAGCAGCCCATAATCGGCGTCTGGAGCCTGCCGTTTTGGTCCAGATAGGTCATGTTCATGGACTTGGTGTACTTGTCGCCAAGCTGGAAGATGTTTCCGACTTCAATACCTCTTGTGATCTTCAGCGGATTACCGCAGAAGCTGCAGCTGTGCCCTTCCCCTACGCTGGCAACGTCCACGAACTTAACGTCTTTAAGATCTCTAGGTACGCTGACGTTCTTCAGGTGGTAGTCGGTTTTGTTGGCACCGCAAACCATGTTCTGCAGACCGTCAAGAGACTTGTCGAAGATCACCTCAGCGCCCTCGGCCTTCAAGCCCACAGGACCGATAAAGCCGAAGTCCAGGTCGCTTTCTGAGTAGTCTGTAAGGGGATAGATCTCCGCCTTAACCACCTTAGTGACTTTGGTCTCGTTCACCTCGAGGTCGCCCCTGACAAACACCACGACAGGTTTGTTGTTATCTTTTCTAGCAAACACTGCCGCTTTGATGGTCTGCATGGGCAAAACTCCCAAAAACTCTGCAAGGCTTTCGATGTCCTTGATGCCGGGAGTGTGAACCTCCTGGATCTCTTTTTCTTCACCGACGATCGGCGCCGGAGGCGTTGAGACTGCGACTTCCATGTTAGCTGCATAACCGCAGCTTTCGCAGTAGACGATGGAGTCTTCCCCACCGTCGCAGATGTACATAAACTCGTGAGCGGTGCTTCCGCCCATCATACCAGTGTCGGATTTGATGACTTTAACGTTTCCGAGACCTGCCCGTTTGTAGATCCTCACATAGGCATCGAGGACTTCATCGTAGTAGCTTTCTAGATCCTCCTGGGAGGTGTGGAAGGAATAGGCATCCTTCATCGTAAACTCCCTGACCCGAATGAGGCCTCCTCTGGATCTGGGCTCATCGCGGAACTTAGTTTGAATCTGGTAGATCATGAATGGATACTTCGTATATGATTTGGCCTCGCCCCGGGCAAGATGCACGGCGGCTTCTTCGTGGGTCATCCCCAGCACGAAATCCTGGCCAGTCCTATCCTTAAACCTTAAGAGCTCGCTGCCGACGCTCTGGAACCTCCCCGACTCCTCCCAAAGAGAAGCAGGCAGTACCACAGGAAACAAAACCTCCTGTCCGCCAACTCGATCCATCTCCTGGCGAATGATCTCCTCGATCTTTCTGGTGACTCTCTGTGCCGGCGGTAGCAGAGAAAAGATACCGCTTGCAACCTGGCGGATGTAGCCGCCTCTCAAAAGAAAGATGTGGCTGATGAGGCTTGCGTCTGCTGGTTTTTCTTTGTAGCGCTCTCCTAGCAACTGACTAACTCGCATAATCGTCCCTCCGTCGTTGTTCAAACCTTTCACCGTTTTTTATCTCTGAAAAGCAAACTGTTTGACTGTTTCCTCTGTTAGTTAAAAACACTCTGATTTGCTTACTGACTATAGTATAGCAGAAAAACTGCAAGGTCCCCAAAGAAAACCTTGCAAAAAACCGAGAGGCTTTACCGTTCCAAATAGCCTTGTCAAAAACTTCCATGGGCCTTGGCGACCATTTCGCCAAAGCCCTTTTGATTTTTAAACTAGACGGTCCACTCGTTATTGATAATGCCCACCAAATACCACTGTCCCTCAAACTGTTCGAAGACCAGGCGCAGGCTGCGCCAGTCCAGTCCCCCGTAGTCTGGGTTCATGCCCGGGAAGTAGTACTCCACCACGATGGGGTTGTGATAGACCTTAAACTGGTTCTCTAACATGTTCCCGTAGCTGAGGACCTCGTTATAACCCACTTCAGGGGCACTGGCAAAGTCTCGGGTGTAGATAAACCTTTGGTAGTACTGCCTGGGCGTCATCAAGATCTCGTCGCCGGTTCCATCAAAGTAGCCCCATAGATACTCGGTGTCGTCCTCAAAGAAGTCGGCAATCTTATCCCTATTCAGCACCACATCAGTGTCGACCATTACATAGGTATACGGAGTAAACCGCACTCCCTTTTCCGGATGGACAAAACCTGCCAAAGTCCTGAAGTCTTTATCCCTGATCAGTCTGATGACCCTGTCGGACCGTTCTTCAATCACCGCTTTCGCCTGCTCGGGTACGATGACTCCGTCTTCTGTGTAGTCGAACTCCTGCCTGACGATTTGCGGAGCCTCTTCCCCGCCCTGCTCGAAGCCTCTTAAGTCCTGGCCGCCTTCCTGTTTGGAAAAGCAACCGCAAAGCGCAAGCATAACGGCAAGTACTGCTGCCAGTTGAGCTCTTTTCACTGCACTTCACCTCGCGCTTAGTATACTCCCTGAGAGTTTCGCAAATACCCTGCCGATCCCTGCTACCTTTAAAGGTGATTGCTGCACCTTTCCCAAACCACTAGCGCAGTAAAAGGCGGGTCTGCCTATAAATGGCAGCCCGCTTTGATGTCAAGGTTCTTTGGTTTCCTGATCCTCTCTATACCCTTCTCCTGCCAGTAAGTAGTTGTAAGTCCTGCTGCAGGAGCTTTAGGCAAATGAAGGTTGCAAGTTAGAGGAATCCGCCAGTTCTTCAGTCATCTTTTTCTTTTCTGCATCCTCAACGTACCATTTTTCCTGCGACTTATACAACCTGTGGTACTCGCCACTTCTTGCAATAAGCTCATCGTGGGTACCAACTTGCACCACTTTTCCATCCTTCAAAACCACGATTCTATCTGCAAGCTTCACCGAACCGAGCCTGTGGGTGACGATCACTGCAGTTTTGTCTTTGGAGATCTCGGCGAAGCGGTTGTAGACCCGGGTTTCTTCGTAGGGATCGATGGCAGCGGTAGGTTCATCGAGGATGATCAGTTGGTGGTCTCTGAAAAAGCCTCTAGCGATGGCTACCCTCTGCCACTGGCCGCCGGAAAGATCAACTCCGTCGAACTCCCTTGAGAGCATGGTCTTGTAGCCTTCAGGGAAAGACCTGCCGTTGGAATCCACCCCGGCTTTCCTGCACGCATCATCCAAAGCCAGGTCATCAAAGGTTTTTTTCGCATCGCTGATGGTGATGTTGTCCTCAAGAGTCATCAAGTACCTCTGATACTTCTGAAAGACCGCGGAAGTGTTTCTGTACAGCGCGTCTAGCGGGAGGTCTCTGGTATCTACGCCGCCTATGGTTACCCTGCCTTCATCGGGGAGGTAGATCCCTGTCAAAAGGCGGATCAGCGTAGACTTGCCTGAACCGTTTTCCCCTACGATGGCCAGCGTTTCACCATGCTTCAAGGTAAAGCTTACATCTTTTACAGCGTATTTTTCGGAACCGGGGTACTTGAAACTTACACCTTCCAGGACAACATCGCCTAGCTGGGGCACCTCTTGCACCTTGCCCTGGCGCTCTTCTAGGTCCAGGAAGTTTAGGTAGTTGGTGATGCTGCCCATACTCTGAGCCATTTGGCCTGCGTGTCTGCAGACGACCTCTTCCATGATGCTGTAGAGTAGGCCTATCGAGTTAGTTACCGCAGCAAACGCACCTACCGTAATCTCGCCTTTCATCACAGCATCAAAGAGCATCAAGAAGATAGTGGAAAAACCTAAAACTGTTAGAAAGCTCATCAAAAGCTCCAGGAGATTGGTCTTCAGCGTTGCTTGGAACTTCAACTTTTGCAGTGTATCCAAAGTGTCCAGGTACAGCTTCTTGAAATACTTGTAGCCTCCAAGGAGCCTGGTTTCTTTAAAGTACTCCCTACTTACGATGCAGCTTTCGTAGTAGTCGAACTCGCGCCTTTTAGGAGCCGATTTGTCTTCCAGTTTGGCAAAGACTTTAGTGCGGACGATTTGGGTTAAAAAGGCCGGAATGAAGATGATCACGATGCTGATCACCAAAATCGGCTTTAAGGTGAACAGATACCAGCCCATAAAGATAAAGTAGGGAACGTAGAATGTGAAAATAGCACAGAGCATGAACACAAACCACAAGGCGTTGTTCTGTCCCTGAAGCGCCTTGTTAATGTCGTCGAGAACATCTGTGTCTTCAAAGCATTTAGGATCAAGTCTTGCCATCTTTTCGTGAATCCCCTTACTGAGCCTACCGATAACTTTTTGGCCCAAAACCTCCGGTACGAAATTCACGACGCCGTTTAACACTTGGCAGAGGATGTTTGCACCGCCGAGAAAAGCCAGTGCCACCAGCACGCTCCTAATGGTACTCTCTCCTTGAGCGAACACAGTGGCGGCATCGAAAAACCGCTGCTGCATCATGGTCTCAAATCCCCAAGAGACGCCATGGAGAATGGCCAGTACGCTGAATGAGATAAAGAAAACTGGAGTGGCTCTAACCACGATCGGCACCAGACGCTTTACTACGCCAACAAATCCCAACTTTTTCTTAGATGGACTTTTTTCACTCATTTGTACCAGCTCCTCTGGGCTTCGAACATCTCTGCGTAAATGCCCCCGAGTTTCAATAGCTCATCATGTGTGCCTTGTTCCTTAACCTGACCGTCGTCGATGACGATGATCTGATCAGCAAGCTTTGCTGCACCTAAGCGGTGAGTGATGAAGATCGTCGACTTGCCCTTACTGATTCGGCCGAACATCTCGTAGATATTGCTTTCTGCAACGGGGTCCAGAGCCGCAGTAGGTTCATCCAAGATCCTAATTTGTGCTGGATTGTAGAGGGCTCTGGCAATTGCCACTTTCTGCCACTGGCCTCCTGAAAGGTCTACCCCACCTTCGATAATCTTCCCGAGGGGAGTGTCATAGCCCATAGGCAGGTCCTTTACCTCCTCATCGAGACCGATGATGGAGGCTACCTGCTGCACTTCCTGATCATTGAAGTTCAGCACATTTCCTAAGGCGATGTTGTCTTTGAGCGGAATGTAGTATTTGGCAAAGTCCTGATAAACTACGGCAAATAACGCCTTCAGCTCAGCCTGGCTGTAGGTTCTCAGCTCTCTACCGTTTAAGAGAATCTCCCCTTCATAGTTGTCGTACAGACCGGTAAGAAGCTTTGTCACCGTAGTTTTGCCTGCGCCGTTAATTCCCACGAAAGCGTAATGCAGGTCCTTTTCCAGCCTCAAGTTAAAGTTCTTCAAAATGTATCTATCGGTTCCCGGGTATTTAAAGGAAACGTTCCTAAACTCGATGTTCTCGAAAACCACGGAATTTTTGTCTACAGGAAGTTCCAGCGCACCGTCGGTCTCCGACAGCTCGGAAAACTTGGTGAGATCCTTAAGGTATTCGCGGTTTCTGGCCAGCTCGCTCATGGTCCAGGCGAGCTGCCAACTCATCATCTGGATGAGGTTCAGCGTTCCTATCACAAGCCCCATAAACATACCGACGGTGATGATTCCTTGTGAAAGAGGTGCAAGGAGCACGCCGGTAATCGCAATTGAAAGAAAGACCGTGATGAGACTAGAGCCTTTCATTCTGATGAAGTATTTAAGACGGACTTTAGTGTTGATGATTCTCGACTCTTCGTACTTCCCCAGCCACTTCTCGTTGACACTGTCAACGTAGCCAAACAGAGCCCGTTCTTCCACGTTTTCTCTGCTCTGCAAAAGGCTTTGAAGGTAGTTGGCTCTCCTCATGTGCTTCTCTGCTTCAACGCTGGCTTTGTAGGTGGCCTTTCCGCCTTTAATGGCCAGAGCAAAAAGAGGCACCGAGATCAGAACGATAGTGACTCCCGCCCACGGAACCTGGGCCACCAGTACAGACAGAATCGAAAAGACCTGAATCACAATACCCGCAGCACTGAGCAGATTATTGAACCCTCCAAGGATCCTGCCTACCGGGTCCTGACAGGTGCGGCTTATAAGATCCCAGGTGTCGTTGTCTTCGATGTGCCGGTACTCGAGCTTTGCCCGTTTCTCCGCTATTTGGCTTCTGTAAGCCCTGTTAAGGTTCATCTCCAACTTCAGGTTGACAAAATTCATCAGATGGTTGTTGAGATTGGCGTAGGCGATAAACAGCATGAAGTAGACAAGTGGCCTGTAGATCTCGACCCTGGCGGCTTCTCCACTGAAAATCTTCATAGCCGTGTCGATGAAATCTGCAGTTACCAAGATTCTCAGCGCAGGAATGAGCGAGAGCAAAACCTGGTTAAAGATCTTGATCAACGTGAGAATAGGACTTACCTTCAAGGGAGTAAGAACGAAGTCGTAAAACTTGTATTTGCGATTTTGAACAAGACTTGCTTCCACTAGTAAACCCTCACTTTCCCACTCTGACTCCACCACCGGCTCTAATCTCACCTGTCACTTCTGAACAGGTGACGCTACCTCCAGCATTCACATTCCCATCTATATTGCCACAGGTAATACTACCTCCAGCTTTAACATCTCCGCCAACATTGCTGCATTTGACCGACCCTCCTGCGGACACGTTCCCTTCAACGTCTCCGCAGCTGAGACTGCCGTAGACATCTACATCGACAGCTTCTCCATTGTAGGTTACCTCAATGGTTTTGCTCTCCGGAGCGGATTTCTCCAGAAGCTCGTGTCCCAAAAAGGCCACAACCCGGAGCTTGCCGTCGTCGGCCCAAGGCAGACCTCCTGCTACCATACGTCCAAGAGAACCGCCTCCTCCTTTTGGCAGTTCCTTCAGTGCTTCGATCATCTTCTCTGCTTCATCAGCGTTGATCTTACCTTCTTTGTAAAGATCCATGATCTTTGTGAGGGTTGGACTTGCCACCTTCGGTTCCTCCTTTACTATCACTTGGGCGCTTTCTTTTATGATCTTCCGCACCACACAGGTGCTGTCGATTTCAGCTTCACCGTCGACGTAGAGCACATCCACTTCGCAGTAGTCGGAAAGCTGTACGCTGTGCGCTCTAACAGTCTTGAACTTTGTTCCAGATGCGGTGAGTGACGTGCACTCTACGCTGTCCACAATGCACTTCTCGGCATCTAGCTTCCTGCCAAAGTAGGAGCTTATCAATCTGGCAAACTTCCCATCGATGGAAATCTTATCCCCTGAACTTCTCGCATAGCGGATCTTTATCTGGTCGCCTACCAAAGATGCAATGGAACAGACTCCCTCAAAGTCGAACTTGTCGGTATTGATCTCTTCGGTGCAGGTGATCACGCCGTCGCACTTGATTCTATCTGCCATGAGAGATGCCCGTTTCAGCTTCAAAATCCCGTCAATGATAACCTCTTCAGCCTTGATGTCTCTAAAGGCCCTGTGCACCCCTTCGATCTTCAGGGTTTTAGCTTCGATCCGCCCTTTCGACTTAAAGAACCCCTCGATAGTGAAGGTCTCGGCTTTCACATCGCCCTTCAATTTGGCAAGGCCTTCAGCCTCGATGGATTCATACTCACCGCCGACAATCGAACCGATCCCCTCAATTCGCTCTTTTCTCATAGTCTCACGATCCTCCCAACAACCGCTTTCTCTGAAATCCTGATGGAATTTTTGTATGCGACCTCTTCCACGACGCACAGGTCGCCAATCTCCACGTCTATACCGGAAATCGAATCAGCACACACGTTTTCTACGGACACTTTGTCCCCTTCAATAGAACCGATCTTAATAATTGCTCCTCTGGAATCGGCATCTCGAACGGCCAAAGTCTTCGGTAGCTTCCTAAAAGCCCGATCGGGCTCAAACCGCTTGGATACGGTAACTTTAGTGCCCGCAACTTCGCCGATCTCGGTCCCGTCTGAAGTCAAGATGAACACCTCTTCTGCGTTAACAGCTGGAGCAAAAATCTTTGCCAGACCGTAGAAGTTGGTGCAAACGATTTCCGCCTTTGCCCGCATCTCTCCGGTGGCGATGATGTTTTGAAACTCGTACTCGCAGGACAGCGTCAAAGGCATCACAAGTTCGAACGTTTCGGCCTTGTAAAAACCGGAAAGGCTAGGCGCATTATTGGTTTTAGCTTTGGGAAACCCGAACCTAAGGCACTTGCACTCCAGATATTCTGCAGACACGTCCCCAAAAGCCACAAAGTCTTTGGCTGTGCAGACTCCTTTAAGCTCTATATCGCCTACAACTTTGGCCGAACCAAGCGTCACTTCTTCCCCGTTAACGTCGCCTGCAGCCCGGACCTTTTTCACTTCTGACCGTTTGATATCCACATCTCCTGCAGCATAGATCGAACCTATTTTGCTGTTTACAAGTTCGATGTCCCCTGCAGCAAAGATACGCTTGTAGGTGCCTTCAAAGTACTTATCTCCAAGTGCAATGGTCATGTTAAAACCTCCCCGGGCTTCATGAGGGTTATCTTCTGTTCGTTTGTTTCCCGCTCTTCGTCGAACTCGAAGTTGAAGCTCTTTCTGTACTTCAGCTTCATGTTGCTGGACACTTCGTTCAGGCGAATCTCGTCAACCTTCTTGATCCGCTTATCGATAAAGACTGGTACGTTTTCATCCTGAATTACAGTGAAGTAGCCGCCATCGTGGCTGAGCAGGAGACACAAAAAGTCTGTCTGCTTGATTTCGTCTAGGTAGTCCTTGGCACCAAGGCAGAGGTTCTCCACATCCACAAGCTCTAGATCGTGCTTTTTGTAGAAGGTGGAGATAGCGATGAGAAAGAGAACCTCGATAAAGCTGAAACTCTTTTTCTCAAACACCTGGAAAAACAGCGGTATCAGGCCGTTTTCTACCTCTTCAATGATCTCCAGATCCCTGTGGGAAAACATCCTTTCCGAGATCTCCGGCGACAGCATCTTGGCCAGCTCTTCTAAAGAATACTGATCCTTCAGACGCTGAATGGCGTTGATGCGCGCGAGTATCTGCTTCTTGGGGAAAAAGGTCTCCTGACCGGTGAAAGTCGACTGCTTGATGAACCACTCATCGGGTATCAGCCCCTGCCTCTTCCACCGGTACAGCTGACCGTAAGAGATCCCCGTTTCGGCCAACAAGTCTTTTTTAGAAATTAACATAGCACTCACCTAACGTAACAATGTTTTGTTACGTTCACTATAACATAACATTGTTACGCTAGGCAAGGGTCATTTTAAACTTTTTGCAAAATTCTCCCAAACCTCTATTGGCAACGAATACGCACCTTTAAAAGGAAAAACGCCCGATGTCGGGCGTTCTAAAGATCTATCACTTCTCCGTTTTTGATCACTGTTTGAACACGGAATCTCCCGTCGCAAAACCTCCCGAGGACGAGATCTGCTGGCGCTCCTTCCTCGATGCCGAAAGACTCTTCGTCCAAGAAGCGGTACGGTCGGAGGCTTGCCATCTCCCAGGCTTGCTCGAAAGTGGACAGACCGGTCCTTGCCATAAACTCCACAGTGTCCAGGAGCGCTGCAGCGGATCCTGCAAGGAGCCTTGGATCCGACACCATCTGGAGCCTCCCCTCCTCTGTGAGCTCGACCTTCCCTCCGATTAGGCTTTCGTACACTCCAGGCTTGCATCCGGCAAAGCTCACAGCATCGCTAACCAAAATCGCTTTCTCCTTTTTCACTTCCAGGAAAACCTTGATTACCGCAGGCGGTAGATGGAATCCATCGGCGATCAGTGTCAGCCAGAGCCGATCTTCTGCCAGCTGGTCCCAGATGTAGTTGGGGTGTCTGGGCAGAACCGGGTGAGCGCCGTTTCCTAGATGGGTGGAAAGGGAAGCCCCGGCCTCTGCTGCAGCCTGTATCTCGTGGGTGTTTGCTGCGGTGTGGCCAATTGCAACTTTAACTCCGCTAGCTGCGCACTTGGCGATGAAATCCGCTGCTCCTTCCCACTCAGGCGAAACCGTGACTATCCGGATGCCGCTGCCAGCAGCTTCCTGGAACTCCTGAAACAGAGCCCAGTCTGGCTTTCGCACGTGCTCTTTAGGGTGAGCTCCACGGGGGCCGTCCTGAGGTGAGATGAACGGGCCTTCCAGGTGGAAACCGCAGATGAAACTCCCCCATTTGCTTTCTTCCTGGAACCGCCGTAAAAACGCCAAGCGGTCTTTGATGGCCTTCGGACTGTTGGTGATAATCGTAGGCATAAAGCCAGTTATACCGGTCTTAGCCAGTGCTATCACGGCCTTCTCTAGGTCCTCACAGGTGAGATCTGGGCCGTTAAAGTCCACTCCGGCAAAGCCGTTGATCTGCAGGTCGAAAAGGCCGGGAAGAATCAACTGCTCAGTGTTGGTACCATCGGAGATCCGCTTAATCCTTCCCCCGGCGATCTCGATGGCGACGGGCTTTTTATTGAGATAATCAATTCCTGATATCATTACCCCTTACCCCTTCTCGGCCTTAAACTTCCTTACCGTAGGCCGCTTTGTCCAGGAACAGGATGCAGTTTTCCTGATTGCGGAGAACAGAAGCGGGGCACTCAGTAGAAATAGGACCGTAAAGGGTCTTGGAGACTGCTGCGGTCTTTGTGGGACCGGGAACGATGCAGAACTGCCTGTCGCTTCTTAAGAGCCTTGGTATGGTCAGGGTAATGGCATGGGTTGGCACGTCGTCTATGGTAGCAAAACAGCCATCATTTACCTGCTGATTGCGGCACACTTCATCGAGCTCTACGATCTTCACGTCGAATGGATCGTTGAAGTCGGCAACCGGCGGATCGTTAAAGGCCAGGTGCCCGTTTTCTCCGATGCCCATAAACACGATGTCGATGGGAGCTTCATTTAAGAGGTCCGCATAGCGCTGGCACTCTTTCTCCGGATCGTTGGTACTATCTATCAGGTGAACGGTCCCGGGATTGACTTTGTCGAAGATTGCCCGCTTCAGAAAGTTGCTGAAGAGCTGAGGAGCACCGGTGGGAAGCCCGATGTACTCATCCATGTGGAAAACGGTGATCTTCGACCAGTCGATCTCCTTGACCTGGCAGAGATTTGCCAGAAACTCGTTTGCAGACGGAGCTGCAGCAAAGATCAGCCTGGCAGAGCCCTTCTCCTCGAGAACCTCAAGAATTCGCTTGGAGCCCTGCTCTGCAGCAGATCTACCCATATCGTCCCTTGTTTCGTAAACCTCCACTAAAAGCTTGTCGTACCTGCGGCGCAGGACCAAACCGTTATCAGACAACGCAATACCTCCTACTATCGTTCTGTGCTAAATACTACAGACTTTTGATGAGCTCCATCAGGTGCGTCAGGCAGTGCTCTGAAGCTGCGTAGCCGCCTTCGGAGAAGTCTTCTCCTCCCGGTCGCATGAGCTGCTCTTCAGATAGCTTCTCCTTGAACCTGTAGTGGGTCTCTACAACCAGGTAACCCTGGTAGCCGTCTTCATGGAGCCGTTTCAATATCGCCCCAAAGCCCACCTCACCGAGTCCGATTCCGACCGCCTCCACTTCACCGTCTTTCTTCACAGCATCTTTTAAGTGGACGTGGCAGAATTTGCCTTTCAGAAGCTCGTAGGCTGTGGGATAAGGCTCTTCATACTCCGGAGCCCAGATGTTGTTTCCGGGATCGTACAGAGCGTAGAGGTTCCTAAAAGGGCGGCTTTCAAGGAGTGCTGCCACCTTCGCTGCAGTGCAGGCGTAGACCGATGGGTCGTACTCGATGGCAAGGCATACCCCGGTTCCCTCGAGAACCTGGTCTGCAGCTTCGTACCACTTCAAGATCTTCTCTTTCGCCTCGGCAAACGGCTTTCTCGCCCAGAAGCTGAAACCCCGGACGATGCCTGTGCCCAGGAGCTTGGCGATTTCAATGTATTTCTTCAGAAGTTCGATGTGCTCCTTAGCTTCAGCGTCATTCAGCTCGCACTTGAAGATCGGTGCGGAAAGGGCGCAGATCTTCTTTCCAGCCTTTTCCGCCTTCTCTTTAATCTCCAAGAGTTCTCCCTGCTCTAACTTGTGGAGGGGCCTACCGTAGACGCTGCGGAGCTCTACTGCTTCCAGATTGAACCTGTCTGCAAGCTCCAAAGCCACATCAAAATCCTGAGAAACCTCGTCTGTAATGATACCCAGTTTAAACCTATCAGGCATTGAAATCCCCTTTCAAAGTTTTACTGTCTTTCCGGTTTCCCGGCTCTCATTGGCTGCCTCGATGAATCTGATAACTTCGTAGCTTTCTTCAAGATCGATAGGAACAGAGCCTTCCTGGAACATCTTCATGACTTCCTCCAAGAGGCTGGCGAAGTAGGGCTTCTTGTGGCTGTAGACATCCACAAACTGCGTTCCCTGCTTTCTGTGGACCACGCCACCGAACTGGGAGTTCCCGGAGCGGTTGCCCCTGATGGTACCGATTCTGCCATCCTCCCAAACTCCCACGATCAGGTCGTGATCGTCGTTGGTTGTAGCGGTGACCTGAACGCATCCCTTTCCGAGTGCTGCAAAGAGCATCTCTACTGTGTGGATGCCGTACCAGAAAAGACCGGGCTGAGTTGGCTCGATGGCCATGGGACCGTAGAAGTCGGCACCGATGATTTCGCCTTTTGCGTCATCTGCCAGGACTTCCTGAAGGGCTTCCGCGTAGCGGAGAGCAGATGAGGACATTAATGGTATGTTGTGCTGTCTTGCAAGTTCGATCATCTCGCGGACGTGGGCGCTTTGCACCGCAAAGGGCTTGTCGACGAAGATAGGCTTGCCGTAGCCGACAATCTTTTTAAACTGCTCAAGATGTACTCTGCCGTCTACAGACTCAAGAAGGATGGCATCGGAAGCCTCGGCAACAGCTTCAACGCTGTCAACGATCTCTACGCCGTACTTGGTCTGCAGTTCTTCTGTAAAGCCCTTTACCCTACCGATACTGAGCTCAAAATCCGGTGAGCCGCCGGGATAGGCTACTAAAACCTTACCTCCGGGAATGTGGTACTCGTGGTTTTTGTCGTTCAAAAGGCCTGTAAAAGCTACAACGTGCGAGGTATCTAAACCGATTATGCCGACTTTCAACTCTTTCATCTGAATACCTCCGATCTAAAAAAAACAGATTTCGCATTTTTGGGATAGAAGGGTCCCTGAGGACCTTCTATCCCAAAATGATTTCCTTGCCGGTTTTTGACGACTCGTAGATTGCCAAGATCAGGTCTACGGCCTTTCTGGCTTCCTCTCCCGGAACCATCGGTTCTCTGTCTTCGAGGACGGCTTTAGCCATGTCGTCGATCTGGATGTAGTGTCCAGAAAGGCTAAGAGCTGCAGGATCTGATGCTGAAGTCACGTAACCCTCTACCTCTGGGACTTCCTCTTCGCCACCTAGGAACTTCCAGGTCTTGAAGCCGTGGTCGTCGAAGATGACGGTGCCGAGCTCCCCGTGGACCTCAAAACGAGTGTCCAGACCTGGATATACGGAGGTTGTGCCCTGAATTACGCCGTAGGCGCCGTTTTTGTACTTCACAATGGCGACTGCTGTGTCTTCTACTTCAATGTCACGGACCAACGTGCCGCACTTGGCCACTACAGAATGAACATCTCCCATCATCCAGGTGATCAGGTCGATGCCGTGAATGCCCTGATTCATTAACGCTCCTCCGCCATCGAGCTCCCAAGTTCCCCTCCAACCAGCGGACTTGTAGTACTCGGGGCTGCGGTAATACTTAAGGTAGGCATCGCCTAAAACCATCTTGCCAAGCTTGCCGGACTGGATGGCCTCGCGGGTTTTTATAGCGGCAGGGAGCGTCCTTCTCTGGAAGATACCGCCGAGCTTGACACCGTGTTTTCTGCAGGCATCGATCATCGCCGTGAGCTTTTCGTCGGTGATCTCGATGGGCTTTTCGCAGAGAACGTGGATTCCAGCTTCAGCTGCAGCGATGGTGACTTCGCCGTGGTTGCCGCTTGGGGTGCAGACGCAGACCACATCGATGTCGCCTCTTTTGAACATGTCTTCGTAGTATTTATATACATGCTCTACTCCGTACTTATCGGCAAAAGCCTGGGCTTTCTCCTCGATAATGTCACAGACTGCAACCAGTTCTGTGAGCGGGTTTTTAATGATGCTTTCAGCATGCAGTGGAGCAATAACTCCTGTTCCGACAATGGCAAATCTTACCTTTTTACTCATGACATTTCCTCCTTGAATGCAAGTTGCCTATCTACCTTTCATATACTCCACAATCAAGGAACATCCTCTGTTTTCTGGCAACTTTTACAAGGCGTTTCTGTTTTACAAAAAACCAAAAAAAAGACATCCCGCAGGATGCCTTTTTCAGACCAAATGATGCTTATGCCACCTGTTGCTTTTGTAGCGAAGCACGAAAAACGTGCTGCGAACCACCCAATCGATAATCATGCCCCACCAAATTCCCAAGACCCCCAGTCCGAAGGTGGTGGCAAGGAGAATGCTGGATCCGATTCTAAAGGTCCACATAGAACCCACACCAACTAACATGGTAAAGCGTACATCGTTGGCTGCCCTTAAGGTGTTGGGCAGGGTAAAGGCAAGGGGCCAGATCAGGCAGGCAAACACACCGTGGACGATGTTGATTTCTTTTGCCATCTTGGCGGTTTCCGGAGAGAGACCGTACATCTTAATGATCAACGGGAGGCTCAAAAGGATCAGTCCGTTTACGGCAATCTCGGCGATGTAGGCGTACTTCAATAGCTTCTTGGTATAGTATCTAACCTGGTCGTACTCTCTCGCTCCCACGCACCGGCTGACCACCGAGACCAAAGCAAGGCCCATTGCTGCTCCCGGCAAAATGCCAAAAGCGGTAACTGAGTTACCTACGGCGTTAGCGGTGATGGAGGCTGTGCCAAATCCCGAGACCACGCTGAGAAGGAGGATTTTCCCCAGCTGGAACATGCTGTTTTCCACACCGTTGGGAATCCCGAGAAAGAGGATCTTCCGCACCAAGTCCTTGTTGAACTTGTACTTGAAAGGCTTTCTGATGTGGATCAGTAGATCTTCGTTGGTGAGCAGGATGGTAATGATCACTGCACCAACTGCCCTGGAAAGCAGAGTCGATGCTGCAGCACCTGCTGCCCCAAGCCCAAAGCCGTAAATGAGAACTGCGTTTCCCACAACATTGATGACGTTCATGAGAACCGAGATCTTCAAAGTGACCTGGGAGTTGCCCATAGTGCGGAACAGAGCGGCTCCGCTGTTGTAAAGGGCGATAAAAGGAATACTGGCAAAGACGATTAAAAGATAAATATTAGCATGCATGCGCACATCAGGCGCAATTTTCCCGAAAAGTACGTCCAGGATGAAGTTCTTGCCCAAGTACCCCAAGGTCATGATAAGAAGAGCTGCAAACACCACAAACACCAGGAGCTGCTCTCCTGCTTCCACCGCTTTCTCCTGATCCTTCCGCCCTAGGTACTGCCCGGCTACCACCGCACCTCCTGTGGCAAGGGCTGCAAAGATATTGATCAGGAGGATGTTTATAGAGTCCACAAGGGACACTCCGGACACAGCACTCTCACCGACACTTGCCACCATTACCGTGTCCGCCATTCCCACAAGAACTGCTAAGAGCTGCTCCAAGATCAGGGGAAGGATTAAGCGCCTCAGGTCTTTGTTGGTAAAGAGATATCTTTTTTCCAGTTCCAGTTGTTTTTCCATATAGTTCTACCTCTACGGCTGCGCGAAATAAGAAAAGCCCCGTATGCAGAAACAAGGGGCGCTGCGTTCAATAATACATATTATATTAACCTTTCCTAAGAGAAGTCAAACAAATGGAAGAACATCCAGTCGAAGAAGGTGATAGGATGATTGCAAAGTACTTAAAGGCAGTTCTTGCCTTCCTCGCGGGCTTTGTCTTCTGGCTCAGCTTGATGCTAATGGTATTCGCGAAAAACCTTTCTGCCCTCTCTAGGTCTGCGGCGGTCTATGCCGAGTTTTTCACTAAGCTGACTGTAGGGACTCTGCTACTTCTTGCAGCTTGGCTGATCGTCACTTTCGCAAGGAGATCCTCGAAGGATCTAAAGCAGGCAGCATTAATGACAGCGGCTTCCGGCGTTCTTGCCTACATCGCAATGGGCTTTCTGGTTTTCATCTATCAAGACAGCTTGCTATTTAGTCCTGGCTCCTTCAACGACTCGAGGCGCGAGGTGATCAGCCGCACATTCCCTAATGCTGAGGAGTTCTGGGTGACTGCAGCTGATGGCACAAGGCTGCAGGGTTGGATCGTAAAAAATGCGACTTTAGAAAAAACGCCTCTTGCCATCTTTTTCGCTGGTCAGGGAAGCGAGGCCTCCAGGTACCTAGAACTGGCAAACAGGCTCGAAGGTTTTTCGGCGGCTTTCGTTAACTACAGAGGCTACGGTCAAAGCGGCGGAAAACCCAGCGATAAAGCTATATTTGCAGATGCCACAGCAGTCTATGACTACCTGGTCTCCAGGGGAGATGTCGATCCCGAGAGGGTCGTTGCCATCGGCGGTAGCCTCGGAACCGGTGTTGCCACCTATCTAGCTTCCCAAAGAGACTTAATGGGCATTGTGCTGTTCTCGCCGTACGACCGCATTGCAGGTGGCGTGACTCAAGACATGCTGCCATTTCTGCCTACAGCACTGCTCTTTCGAAACAAGTTTGACGTACGAAAGTACGCTGAAGCAACTGACGCTTTTGTCCTTGCTATCGTCGGCGACAAAGACCGAGTGATCACCCCTTGGAGGTCTATGCTCCAGACAGCAAACTTCAGAAACAGTCCCTCAGTGTGGACGGTTTTCATTGATGGCGGGGATCACTACTCCATCTACGAAGCCACAGAAACCTGGACTGCGGTGAACAACTTCCTTTCCTTTCTGCTGGAACACTCCTATGACAGTTCGGCAGAACCTCCGATTTTCATGATGCTCTAACAAAAATGAGTCTAAATTGCAGAAGCTCTGCCCGAGTGCAGAGCTTCTTTACGCTTTCCTTAGCCATGAACCCTCCAGATCTATGGCGCCTACTCTTCATAGGTTTTCAAACGCCGGGAGTATTAGGTGCTTTCTACCGCTCAAGCTGCTTTGGGGCTGTGGCGTTGATGTAGAAGGCTGCAAACGCTGCTTCTATGTAGGGATAAACAAAGATCCTGACGAGTCCAAACAGAAGGAACAGGTCCAAGAGAATCCAACCGCAAAAAGACAGCCCAAGAAGCGCATACTCCGGTTTTCTTCCGTTCATGATGCTTCTGCTTCGCTCCATGACCTGAAGCACTGATAGGTTCGGGTTTTCAGCAAGGACGTAGAATACCACCGCATAATCTAAGAACAAGAACAAGGCCGCCACCGCTGCAACAGAACCAACGATTGCGCGGAATCCAAGACCTAGTCCCAGCCAGTTTCCAACTACTGCTCCGAAGCCGACAATGAGGATAACCGGCACCCCTATTGTTAAAAGTAGCGCAAAGAATAGCCCAAGAGCTTTGAACAACTTGCGGAACCCTCCAAAGACCTCCCTCACGCGAACTTCCTCTCCCCTAATCAGCTTCAGAAAAAACGTTGAGCTCCCCAGTACAAGAGCTGGGTACAGCGCTAAGTTTAAGCACAAGATTAGATCGAGATCGGCGAAGGCAGGTACCAAGGAGGTGATCGCACTTCCTTTGGAGCCTGTTAGAAGCCTACTTAGACTTCCGATCCAGTTGTAGACGTTGTAAAAGTTGGCTATGTTATTGACCGTAAAAGCAGCCCAGTAGAAAGAACGCATGCGCTCTCTTGCGGTCTTTTTCAAGCTGCCAATGGAACTCATCTCTATTCCATCTCCTCTGCATCCTCGCTCAGAAGATTGCTTCCCGATCCAGTGCTAGTGTTCTTGGGAGCTACTCTGTTTTACGGAATTTGCAGTTTGATTGCTTCCTTCTCCGATGCGGCCTAAACTGGTGACTTTAACGTAGAAGCTCGCAAGAATCTCGAAAACATACGGATAATACAAAATTGCAAGTGTTTTCGCTACAGCGTTGGACGTGAAGCCGAGGAAAAAGAGTACACTAGCTAAAGATTCGTTGTTTTTCACTCCACTGGAGATCGCTGCACTTTCCCGTAACACCTGTGATAGCGTAAGGTGTGGCCTGTCTGCGAGAACGAAAAAGGCCATTCCGCATCTGCCAAGCACAACCAGAGGAAGGATAAAAGAAAGAAGCAGAATCGGTAGGATAAACTCGTGGCCGAGCCCAAACATACGGTTAATTGATAGTACGAAAAGGTAGTTAACCCCGTAAGCCAGTCCGATGAGGAGAAACAGGCAAAGTGCAAGCCCAATAGCTTTGAAGAAAAGGTGAAAGCGGCTAAAAACAATGAAGAAATGGACATCTTCTCCGCGCACAAGCTTTAAGAAGTAGTTGGCGCAGCCAAGAAAAAGGACTGGAGCAAGAACCCAGCAGATGATCCATACCCAGGGGAGATCTACAAGTCTGTACTCTATAAGTGTGTAAACAAATTCACCCTGGTCCGGCCTTGCAATCCATGCTCGCTCTACCGGGATGAAACCCAGTTCCTTCAGTCGCTTAAGCCAAACCTCCAACAGATCAAAGAACTGGTGAAGGAAGGGCATTATTGCGACCACAAAAGTCGGGAAATACGCTTTGCGGACGTAGCCTAAATCTAAGTCCAGTTTTACTTTTTCCGCCATGTCGTTTCTTCCACCTCCAGATAGAGAGCTTGGATTTTCTGAACTTTCCCAGCACTTTGCTGCAGACAGAGTCCTCAAGGTTAGCGTTGCCTGTATCCAAATTATCTTACAAGTTAATAGAACTCAGCTGGGCCGGGTTGGTAATATCGATGTAAAAACCGGTTATCGTGGCGATAAAGTAGGGATAGATAAAGATTGTAAGGAGCCCCCTAAAAAGCGCACTTAAGATGATCCATCCCAGAAATGAGAGAAGCAACACAAACAATGTACCCTTTTCTCCGCTCATGATCTTTCTACTTTCATTCATAACCTCAAGTGCTGTGAGATTCGGGTTGTCAGCCATGACGAAAGACACCATGGAGTAACCAAGAGAAACCACAACTGCTGGGATCGCCGCGATGAGCGGTGCAAACGCCATTCCAAGAAACCTTAAGCCGATGATCCAAAAGAACAGATACCCAGCAAGAAAGCCCAAAAGAAACACGCCTCCACAGATTAGTGCAACCAAAATAGAAACGCCCAGTGCTCTAAAAAACAAGTGGAAGTAGCCGAACACTTCTTGGACTTTTGCATCCTGTCCGCGGAGAAGCTTCAGGAAATACGCAGCGCACCCCACCATAAGTACGGGACCGACGATCCCGAAGAGAAACTCTACCCAGTCGAACTGTCTTGCAGCTGACTGAACAAGAAGACTTAGATTCTCCCATGTGAGAGCGATGTCCGGTGCTGGTCCATACGGTTGGACCGTAAAGAACATCCCAGGTCTGGCAATCGCGACGTAGATGTTTTTTAGGAATTGCACAGTCTGGGCAAAGAAGGTAATGGCAATTACCGCAAAAGACGGCCAGTATGCGTCGCGCAAACGGTCTTTAGCGATACGTTTAAGCTCAACTCTCGATCTCATGTTGGTACCTCCTCTGTTTCAAATTACTGGCTTTAACCTGTCCAGGTGACTGCAAATCCGAACCTCTGCATCGGTCATTTCTTTGGAGATATAGATTCAGCAGTCCTGAAGAAACTCCTTCCTGATACTTCTTCCGCAGATCTTCTCAGCTCCTCAAGTCTACGCCTCCAAACAGCGCGGGAAGGTTTTTTTGCATTACCGACGAAAGTTTTTTGAAGGCAAAAGCGGAAAGGGGTAGTTTTTATGATCAACACGGAAAAACTGCGGCAGGTTCTTGCCCTCTACAAAAAAGATCATGCTTGGTACTTCGCCAAAGAAAAGTACAAGTGGGAGGCCGTCAAGCATTTCCATGTCCACTGGAATATCAATGCCCCAGTTTTCTCGGACATGTTTGCCAAGGCAACGGAACTAACAGGTAACCTGCTTGCTTCCCGATACTACTTCCCGCGAAAGATGATTCTGCGCTTCTGCGACGCCGATGAAGAAACTGTCAGGGGCATGTTCCTGGACCTATATGATGAAAGCAGAGACCTTACCTTACGAGTTGAGAAGTTCATAGCAGAAGCCGATACGCTTAAAGAGAAATATACCGCCGGCAAATGGGATCAGCACTATCAAAACATAAACTCCATAAGCACCTACCTGTGGCTACGCTATCCCGACAAGTACTATATCTTCAACCATAACGTTTTAGCTGATGTTGCCAAGTGCCTCGAAAATCCCTTGCCCCTCAAGCGGAGCGCAGGTACTGCTAACCTTCTAAGCGGCTTTGAACTATACGACGAGATTCGCCGAGAGGTTGCCAAAGATAATGAACTAGTGGAACTTCTGCAGGTGTCCCTTGATGAAAACTGCCACCCAGATGAATCGCTTAGAACACTGACGATGGATATCGGATACTACATAAGCACCGTCTACCTAAAAAACGCCAAAAACCAGTCGAAATGGTTCCCTTCGGATTACGAGCCGAATATTTCGGTGGAGACGTGGGTTGAACTTCTGCAAAACGACGAGGTGTTTACCGAAAGCAGCCTCGAGATTATGAAGCGCATGAAGGACATCGGCGGAGAGGCCACCTGCAAACAGCTGAGTGAGAAGTACGGTGAAACTCCCAACTTCTACAATGCCGGTTCTTCGTCGCTGGCCCGGAGAGTTGCCAAGTTCACAAACTGCCCCGTACCTACGAAAAACACTGAAAATTCCAAGTGGTGGCCTATTCTTTACGTAGGTCGGTACTCGGACGACAAGACTAAGGGGGTGTACATCTGGAAGCTCCGCAACGAGCTCAGCGAAGCACTGGACAGGGTAGATTTAAGCCGAATCAAGCTTTATGCAGCATCCAGTGAGAACCGAACCACAATCAACTACTGGTGGCTGAATACCAATCCCAAGGTTTGGTCTTTTAGCGACCTCAGCACCGGAAGCATCCAGTACTTCACTTTCTACAATGAGCGGGGCAATAGAAGACGGGTTTTCCAAAACTTCGTCGACGCCAAGCCCGGAGACTTGGTTGTAGGCTATGAAGCCAACCCTACAAAGAAAATCGTTGCCCTAGGAACTATCGCTGAAAACGACGGCGAAAGGCTGGGCTTTGAAAAAACCGAAGCCTTGCTAAATCCCATCAGCTACAGCGACCTCAAAGGGTTTGAAGAATTGAAGGATATGGAGTTTTTTGCCAATCCCAACGGAACTCTCTTCAAACTCACGAAAGCAGAGTATGAGTTCATCTTGGACTTGATTCGCGAGGAAAATCCGGAAAAAACTGAACAAGCGACTTCTTACACCGAAGAGAACTTCCTAAACGAGGTCTACATGAGCAGAGAAGACCTGGAAACCCTCCTTTCCCTTCTGCGTAACAAAAAGAACCTAATTCTCGAAGGACCTCCAGGTGTTGGGAAAACTTTTGCTGCGAAGCGCTTGGCCTACGCATACATGAAGCAGGAGAAGGACGAAAACATTGAGTTAGTCCAGTTTCACCAAAACTACAGCTACGAGGACTTCGTGATGGGTTATAAACCCAAGGAGGATGGTTTCGAGCTCGAGTACGGTATCTTCTACCGCTTTTGCCAGAAGGCGTCCAATAAACCCGACGAGCCCTTCTTTTTTATCATTGACGAAATCAACCGGGGAAACCTCAGTAAGATCTTCGGCGAACTCCTCATGCTCATTGAAAGAGACTACCGGGGTATGAAAGTAACGCTGGCCTACGATAAGAGGGCCTTCTTTGTCCCAGAAAACGTCCACATCATCGGGATGATGAACACAGCAGACCGGAGCCTTGCCCTCATTGACTATGCTTTGCGCAGACGTTTCTGCTTTTTCAAAATGGAGCCGGGGTTTGACTCGGAGGGCTTCAAAGCATACCAGAAAACTCTCAACAACGAGACCTTCGATGCGCTGATCGAAAAGGTCAAAGAGTTGAACAGAGCCATAGCAGCCGACAGATCTCTTGGGCGCCACTTTTGTATAGGACACAGCTACTTCTGCGAACGCACACCGCATGATTGCACCGAAGACTGGATGAAAGAAGTCGTGGAGCACGAGATCATTCCTTTGATCCAGGAGTACTGGTTTGACGACGAGGACAAGCATACCCGTTGGGCGAATACCCTGAGAGGTGTCTTCAGTGAAGGATAAAAGCCCTACTCTTATCAAAAACATCTACTACATGCTCTCGTACGCCTTCCAGGTGCTGAGACACTCAAATTACGCAGAGGTGGCTGCCGAGGAGTTCAACAACGTGCCGGACCTGTACGCTGCCATTCTTGCAGCGGGCATCGGGCAGCAACTGAAGCAAGGCCTCTACCGAGTGTACGCTTCTTGCAGCGAAAACCTCAGTGTGGTACGCGGCCGAATCGACATTCGCCGCACCATCGAGAACAAGTTTCAGCGCAAACCTCAGGTTTTCTGCCATTACGATGTGCTGACGGAGGACAACGTCTTCAATCAAATCCTCAAGACCACTACAGCAATCCTACTGAAATCCAAGTTCGTCGATGAAAAGCGAGCAGATTCACTTCGCAGACTGGCACCATATTTCCAAGGTATTGACAACCTTGATCCTAATGACATCAGGTGGAATACCATTAGATACGAAAGGAACAACCAAAGCTACGAAATGCTGTTGAACATCTGCTACTTCACTCTAAAAGGGCTGCTACTCACCACAGAAAAAGGGACATACAAGGTGCGTGAGTTTCTCGATGACCTAAGTATGTCCCGCCTGTTCGAAAAGTTCGTTTTGGAGTACTACCGCTATCACCATCCTGAGTTGCAAGCTGCACCGAGACAGGTCCAGTGGGATACGGACCGGAAGACGGCCTCCCTCCTTCCCATCATGAAAACCGATATCACTCTGAAGCATGGCGAAAAGACCCTGATCATCGATACCAAGTACTATTCCCAAGTGATGAAGGTCCACAGCCTTTACGGCACCACCAGCCTCCACTCGGCAAACCTCTACCAGATATACGCATATGTAAAAAACGTCGATCCAGGAAACACGGGAAACGTTTCCGGTATGTTGCTCTATGCCAAGACCGATGAAAGGATCGCTCCCGACCTGGAAGCCATCATTGGCGGGAACCGGATTGCCGTGAAGACTCTAGATCTAAACTTACCGTTTTCAGAAATCGAACATCAGTTGGATGGCATTGCTTTTGCCAGTTTCCCAAAGTACGCATCAGCGCTCAGCTAACTGTCTCCCCTCCAAACAATGCTGCAGTTTTGGAGTCGCGTTGGCTTTTCACAGCCATAATTACAGATGCATTAAAGCGGAGGATACCATTTTGCGTATCCTCCGCTTCATTGCGACCTATACAGCAGCCAGCCTCAGCCCGAGAAGCTGCGCATAGCGCACTGCATCGTTGTACTCTTTTCGGGTTATTCTGCGGCTGAGTTCTGTATATCTGAATGCTTTATGGCTTGGATAGTACTGATCCATGAGATTCAATAGAACCCCTGGGGAAAGCTTGTTTTTAACGAATTTCAGAACTTCTTTTGTCTCGACTAAACCTCCGGGAAGGATCAGATGGCGTATGAGGAGACCTCTATAGGCAAGACCTTGTTCGTTCAGCTTCAACGCCCCTACCTGACGATCCATCTCCAACACTGCTTGGCTTGCTCTCTCGAAGTAGTCCGGGGCATCGGAGTACCTCTTACCCCACTCCCGTGAGTAGTACTTCAGATCGGGCATGTAGATGTCTACGACTCCGTCAAGTAGCTTCAACGTGTCTACTTTTTCATAACCGCCACAGTTGTAGACGATAGGTAGTTCCAATCCCTTTTGGGATGCAAGATAGACTGCTTCTAGAATTTGAGGAACGTAGTGGGTGGGACTGACCAGGTTGATGTTTGAGCAGAGATAGTAGTCTTGAACGATTAGCATTATCTCTGCCAGCTGTTCTACAGAGTACTTGGAACCCTCTCCTCCAAAGCTTAGTTGGTGGTTTTGGCAGTAAACGCAGCGGAGATTGCAATGGCCAAAGAAAATGGTTCCTGAGCCTCTTCTCCCGACAAGCTCCCTTTCTTCTCCGAAGTGCGGACCGAAGCTAGACACTTTAACTTCCACACCTGCTTGGCAGTACCCCAACTCCTTTGTCCGATCTACTCCGCATTCTCTCGGACACAAAGTGCATTGCGTCAGATGCTTCTTACCAGCTTCGATCTTTTCGTCAAACTCTTCTTTCTTCAGCTGAAGATAACAGGGTTTGTACTGCACTTCAGCCACCCCCTGAAGACATAATTGCCTTTTATACGTTTCAAGAGCAAAGCAGTTCTTCCTGCTTTACGTAAGAAACCTATGTTGACGTATAACAGAAAGGATTGTGAAAACGCACTTCTGCCAAATCGTTTGGCTAGTAACTGGCTAAAAACATGTGTCTGGCTCAATCACCGTTGCAATGCCTTAGAACCCAAGTCGTGCGTTCTCACCGCCACATCGTGCCTATGCTTTGGCACTTCTTGCACGCCATAAGTTACCTCACCACATTCCTCAGCGTTCCAATCCCTTCTACATAACACTCCACAACATCGCCTCTTTTCAAATACTTCGGCGGGTTAAACCCCATCCCCACTCCCTCAGGAGTTCCAGTGGAGATTACGTCTCCAGGCATCAAAGTTAGCGACTGGGACAGCTCGCTGATAATCCTCAGTATCGAAAAAATCATGTGCTTGGTGTTGGAGTTTTGCCTTAGCTCTCCGTTTACAAACGATTTAACATCCAGTTCCAGTGGAAGGTCAAAAACGCTTTTGTGTACTAGATACGGTCCCATAGCGGTAAACGTATCCAGGCTTTTCCCCTTAAACCACTGGAAGTGACGCCTCTGAATATCCCGTGCAGTAATATCGTTTAGGATAGTGAAGCCGAAGATGTGGTCGTAGGCTGATTCTTCAGGAATGTTCTTCCCCGCTTTCCCAATAACAACCGCTAGCTCTACTTCATAGTCGAGCTCACTTGTAAGGTCGGGGTGGGAGTCGATCTCCATCCCTGTACCGATAACATCAATCGCTGCTTTACTGAAGAACACTGGATGCTCCGGAAGTTTGTCCAAGCTCCGAACCGACTGGGACTCCTTCACATGTTCCTTGTAGTTCAGCCCAAGGCAGAAAGCATTCCGCTTGAGCACCGGAATGGGCGCAAGGAGATTTACCGATTCCAAAGAAGCGCCTTCGTCAGTACCTTTTTCAACGTAGTCTCTAATCGTCTCTACGTCCCGATCGGAAGCTTCCTCTATAAACTCCAACAGCGACCCTACTCGTCTCCCAAGTATCGACGACAACTCAGTCGCTTTCTTTTGCTCCTTACTCAAAACACCAACTGCTTCTTTACCATTTTGAACAAAGGTTGCAAAATACACTGCCTCTCACCTCAATTAATTGCATCATTTCTCTTTTTCAAACAACACC
>ERZ773359.485-NODE-485-length-56614-cov-9.887286_pt1 | contig 56614 bp, 56 predicted proteins | sample MGYA00374955_ERZ773359 | MGnify/ENA primary metagenome ERZ773359 (study PRJEB29098, sample SAMN04486028) | biogas fermenter metagenome | study: EMG produced TPA metagenomics assembly of the Biogas fermentation microbial communities from Germany - Plant 4 DNA1... | reverse complement strand
CGAAATTAAGTCGCAAAAAGGGATCGAAATCAAGTAGCGAAAAAGACCCGCCGATATGCTCCCTTCTAGCTAAGGATTGAACCTTTGCTCTAGAAGGGAGCTTTATTATAATTTATACTTATAAGTGATGAAACGGGTTACGGCCGCTTTCACGGGTCAAGTTGTGGGTAATTAGCGGGGCGGATCAGTGAATTATCGTTAATTATTATTATAGTGCAAAATAGACCATTTTTGAAAAGGGTGGGATTAATGATGAATAAGAACCAAATTACCGTTGTCTATGGGGAAAACCCGCGGGAGATGGTCGAGACACTGCTGGCGCAATTAAAACCGGAGACAGCGCTACGGCCGGGAGCGACGATTGGGTTAAAACCCAATTTGGTCTTGGACAAGCCGGCGGCATCGGGGGCAACGACCCATCCGGAGATTGTTGAGGGGGTCATCCGCTACTTTCAGGCGAAAGGCTATTCTGATCTAGTTATTATGGAAAGCTCCTGGGTGGGAGCCGCGACGGAGGAGGCTTTTCGGGTCTGTGGCTACCGGGAACTGGCGGCGCAGTACGGGGTTGAACTGGTTGATCTAAAAAAAGACCGGACCATTAAGAAAAAAGGGGAGTACGGGGAAATTACGGTTTGTACCGCCCCGCTTGCGGTGGACTTTTTAATCAACCTTCCCGTCTTAAAAGCCCATTGTCAAACCTTGTTGACCTGTGCCTTGAAAAACCTGAAGGGATGTATCCCGGATCATGAGAAACGGCGTTTTCACCGGCTGGGGCTGCATGAACCCATTGCCCAGTTGGCGGCGGTCCTTCCGGTCCACCTTACGATCGTCGATGCGATCTGCGGCGACCTTACCTTTGAGGAAGGCGGAAACCCGGTACCGATGGGCCGGTTGTTGGCGGGTACGGATCCTGTCCTCCTCGACAGCTACGCCGCTTCATTGTTGGGGCTCACGGCGGCGGAGATTCCCTACCTGGACCTGGCGGCGAAGCTTGGCGTAGGGACGACCGCTCTCACCGGTGCGGTTGTGACTGAGGTTAATCCGGAAGCAAAGCAAGCGGGCGGCTTCCGTTTGAGCGGGCGGGCGAAGACGCTAGCCCGGTATGTTGAAGAACGGGATGCTTGTTCGGCCTGCTATGGTTCGCTCATCCACGCGCTGCACCGGATGGCGGAGGCGGGGGAACTGGAAGCGCTAAAATATGGTAACAAAAAGATTAAGATTGGACAAGGGTTTCGTGGGGAGAAAGGCGGTGGCATCGGGATTGGTACTTGTACACGTGCCCTGGATGACGCGCTGACGGGTTGTCCGCCAACAGCGCGGGAGATCCGCGCCTTTCTAGAGCGGGTCTTGGCTGACTAAGTCCGGAACTTGACGCTGGTAAAGGGTTATGCTAATCTTGAACCAAAAGAGATTGAAGGGGGATGTCCGGTGCGGGTAAAGAAAGAAGCCGGGGGAAACCTTGTGATATGGTCGGAGAGCCCGGCGGAGACAGAGGAACTCGGTAAAATACTGGGCGGGATTCTGCTACCGGGTGACCTCTTTTTTTTATCAGGGGACCTGGGGAGCGGGAAGACTTTGCTCGTACGCGGCGTTACCCTCGGGCTGGCCAGTACGGAGACGGCAACTAGCCCTACTTTTGCTTTGATCCATCGTTATGAGGGGGAACTTCCCCTTTATCATCTGGATTTATACCGTTTGGCGGGGGCCGAAGACTTAGCGCCGCTGGCCCTGGAGGAGATGATGGAAGAGGAAGCCGCGTTCATGATTGAATGGGGGGATCCGGCGAAAGAAGTTTTGGCGGATACCTATATGGAGATTGAGTTTAACCGGGGGGAGCAAGCGGAGGAGCGGATTCTTGCCTTTCATCCGGTGGGGGAACGTTATCGTAAGATCAATCATTCATTATGGTTAGCGCTGGAAAAAGAACAAACAACGGGGAAGTGAACGGAGAGTGCGGGTGTTAGGGATTGATACCTCCGCCCAGAGTGGCGCGGTGGGGATGATCGATGGGGAGCAAGTTGTCTTCTCGGAGCAGATGAAAATCAGGCCGGGGGGGAGTGAGCAAATACCGGCTTTAATCGCTGAAACCTTGGACCGGACTGGTCGTGACGTGAAGGAATTGGAACTGATTACCGTGGGTATTGGCCCCGGTTCTTATACCGGTGTCCGGGTTGGACTAGCGATCGCCAAAGGTCTGGCCTACGGCCTTGGCGTCCCTTTGGTGGGGGTCCCCACCTTTAACGCGCTGGCGTTGAATGGACCGGCCGATGCCAAGCTCATCTGTACGCTGGCGCGGTCGCGGAAGGGTGAAGTCTATGCTGCTTTGTACCGGCCGGATGGGGGTGGCATGGCGGAGGTGATCCCACCGACCATCTGGACGGTGCCGGAGCTGGCGGCGGCGTTGAAGGAGAAGGGGCAGCCGGTTTTGATTCTGGGTGAGGTTTTACCAGAAGTCCAAGCCGAGCTGGCCATGGTTCTAAAGGAACAGGCCGCTTTTGGGCGCGGCGCGGAGAACGTTGTGGATGGTGTTCATGTGGCCCGCTTGGGGCTGTCCTACTGGATGGCGACCAGAGAGAACCAGTTAGATACGGTTTTGCCTTTATACTTACGGCGTACCGAGGCGGAGGTCCGCTGGGAGGAAAGGGGTTGCCGGGTGGATGTTCCAGGTTAAGACGATGACCTTAGAGGATTTACCGGAGGTTTTAGCCATTGAGGAACAATGCTTCCCGATTCCCTGGTCCCGTTCCGCCTTTCTGTATGAATTATTAGAGAACGAACGGGCCTATTACTGTGTGGCCAAGACCGCCACGAAGGTGGTGGGGTTTGTCGGGATGTGGGTTATTTTAGATGAAGGCCATATTACCAACCTGGCCGTGGATCCGGCATACCGCCGGCTAGGGATTGGCCGGGCGCTCATGCACCACCTGATGGCGGAGAGCATAAAACGGGGGGTACGTTTTCTAACGTTGGAAGTCCGTTCGTCCAATCTAGCAGCCCAACGCCTCTACCGGGAATTGGGGTTTTTCGAGGCGGGTGTACGCCCCGGTTATTACCAAGATAATCAGGAAGATGCGATCATTATGTGGAAAGGTCCGATGTAATCAGCGGGCTGGTTGACGAGACGGGAGGAAGTAGTGATGTTGTGTTTAGGGGTGGAGACCTCTTGTGATGAAACCGCCATCGCGCTTGTCGAAGATGGCAGAACGATCCGGAGTAACCTGATTTTGTCCCAGATTGATAAACACCAGAAATTTGGCGGGGTGGTTCCGGAGTTGGCGGCCCGTTGCCATTTGGAGGTCATCTCCCGGCTGACCGCGGAAGCGCTTCAAGAAGCGGAGGTTGCCCCGGAAGCGATTGATCTGGTGGCTGCCACTTACGGTCCGGGGTTAATCGGCGGTCTGCTGGTCGGTTTGTCGCTGGCCAAGGCGTTGAGTCTGGCGTGGAAAGTCCCGTTTGTCGGGGTTAACCACGTGGAAGGGCATATCTATGCCAATTTTCTGGCCCATCGGGATTTAGAACCGCCTTTGATCTGTTTGACGGTCTCCGGTGGCCATACCCAGTTGGTGCTGATGCCGGAACATGGGCGCTACGAATTGTTAGGACAAACGCGGGACGATGCCGCCGGCGAAGCCTTCGATAAGGTGGCGCGGGTCCTTGGTTTGGGGTACCCCGGCGGTCCGCGCGTTGACCGTCTGGCGAAGACCGGCCAACCCACATTGACGCTTGTTCAGCATGATGCTTTGGCTGGAACCTATGACTTCAGTTTCAGCGGTTTAAAGACGGCGGTGGTGAATCTAGTCCACAATTTAGAACAGAAAGGGGAGCCGATCCCCGTTGCCGATGTGGCGGCCAGTTTTCAAAGGCAAGTGGTGACGATCTTAATGGACCGGACCTTCCGGGCATTAGAGGAGAATAACGTTAAGACCCTGGCCCTTTCCGGCGGGGTGGCGGCCAATTCGGAGCTCAGAGCGCGCTTCGCCGCCGAAGCGGAGGCGCGGGGCGTTAAGCTATACTACCCGCCGCTGGCGCTTTGTACTGACAATGCGGCGATGATTGCCGCCTGCGGCTATTTCCAGTGGTTACGGGAGGGTGCTTCCCCCTTGGCGTTAGCGGCCAATCCCCGTTTGCGTTTTGAACCACCGCTGGTCGGCGCAGACAAAAATAGCCTATAAGCAGTGGTGTGTGGTAGTTGTGCAGGGCTTTGGATAACGACTGTGGATAATTGTGGATTATTCCTTAAACTCCTCTTAAAATCGGGTTTTTTATGGACAATTATTTTGTAGACTGTATTGTGGATATTGTGGAATATCCGATAAAAACTCCCCAAATCCCCTTGTTTCCTTGTGGATAAGTCTGTGGAATGTGTGGAGAACCATCGGATAGAGAGCAGGCCCTTTCGGAGTAAGTAAAAGGTGAAAACGGGTTGTAGCTGGGCGAAAGCTGGATTTGCGGTGACTAGGTTATGTTAAGCCTGGCGTAAGGAGGAGAATGTGGATGGCCGACGGGAAGTTAAGCATTCAGATTGCCGGAGTTACCCCGGAGAGTGTCGTTGACGGACCGGGTTTGCGGGCCGTTGTCTTTTTCCAGGGTTGCCCCCACCATTGTCCGGGTTGTCACAACCCGGACACCTGGGATCCCCGGGGTGGGCAGCGCCTCTTGGTTGATGAAGTCTGGCGGATGTTACGTTACAACCCATTGCTCTCGGGCATTACCTTAAGCGGTGGTGAGCCGTTGGACCAGCCGGAAGGAGCGCTGGCCCTAGCCCGGAAGGCCCGGGCGGCGCAGGGGAATGTGATGATCTATACGGGTTATACTTGGGAAGAGCTTTCCCGAATGAACGCGCCGGTCATTAGCGCGCTCTTGAAAGAGACCGCGCTTTTGGTTGACGGCCCGTTCCGGGTGGCCGAAAAGGATGATCGTTTGCCCTACCGGGGTTCACGCAACCAACGGATCATCGATGTCCAAGCTTCTTTGGGTAAACAGCGCCCGGTGTTATGGGCACAAAATGGAGGTATAAATCATGGCCTGGCAAGTACGGGAGAGTAACGGAATCAGGTATTGTCGTTCGAAAGTGCTAGCCGCTTTTCCATGGCTACAACAGGGGTTTTCCACCCGTTGTTCGGCTCCGGGGGCGCGGGAAGAAGCCGGTGCCGAGGAGGAATACCGGCGGCGTTTTCTGGCAATCTTTCAGCTTGCTCCGGACCAAACACAGCTGGCGAAGCAGGTCCATGGGGATACGGTCCTCATCATTGACCAGCTCCAGCCGGGAAAGGAGTTGCCGGAGGCGGATGCCATGATCACTAACCGCCCGGGAGTAGGGCTGGCGACGATCCATGCCGATTGTGTCCCCGTTGTTCTGGTTGACCCGGTGCACCGGGTGATCGCGGCGGTTCATGCCGGCTGGAAAGGGACGCTCGCCGGGATTGTCCGGAAAACAGTTGTCCGTATGGGCGAGGAGTACGGGAGTGTGCCGGCGGAATGTTACGCGGCAATCGGTCCGGCGATCGGTTCCTGTTGTTACCGGGTTCCGCCCGAGCGGATTGCTTTGTTTGCCGAAAAATGGCCTGAGTTTGACTTTGCTGCCTTCCAAGAGGAGTCCACATTGGACCTGGCCCTGATCAACCAGCAATTCTTGGAAAACTGTGGTTTCCGACCGGAGCAGATTGATAATGCCCGGGTGTGCACGGCCTGTCACCATACGGACTTCTACTCCTTCCGGCGGGAGCGAGCAACCGGGCGGATGCTCTCCTTGATTGTGATGAAATAAATGCAAAGAATAGGGGAGAAAGCAGGAAAAAAGTAGAACATTACCGAACATATAATTTTTAAGGGGAATTCCAACGACCGGGAGGTCAGAGGTGGGATAGTTCTTGAAACGTTATACCTTGAGACCTGATTCTTTTTTGGCGCGTCTGCTAAAGTTTTTGCCCTACTGCCGCCTTCCGCTCCTGATCATCGTTGTTCTGTTGTTTTTTCTCCTTCTATCCCAGTTGATCTACACCGGAATTAGCTATCTCTTTCCCCGTGTCCGCGTGGTGGACTGGGGGACGATTGAGCATGGACAATGGGTGGATGTGTTGGTGTTGCGGTCGGAGGCGGTGCTGGCGGCCCCATTCAATGGTGAAGCCAGTTTACTGGTGGAAGAAGGGACCCGGGTCCGGACCGGTGAAGCGGTTGCTGAATTAGTGAGCACGGAAGCCCGGTCCAAACTCGGCGCCGATGACCGTGTGGCGTTACGGACGATTGCTCACCGTCTTTACCATATCGACCAAGAAGTTGCGCAAATCGAGAAAGACCTGGCTTTTCGGGCTGTACACAACCAAAACTTAGCCGGAGAACAGGCGGAGGAGCGTTATCTGTCGCAACGTAAAGCCCAGTTGTTAGCGGACCGTAGACAGCTTGATCGGAATGCCGAGGCGATCTGTGCGAACTGGCGTGAATGCTATCATCTGGTCGTCGTGGACCAGCCGGGAATATTCAGCACCCAACTGGACGGGGGCGAAGGGTTTGATCTCTTGGAGCATGCGCAACCTAAGGGCCTTTTGACACGGGGGTCTACCGGAAACCGGGGTTCGAGTCCGAAGGTAAAAGCGGACGAACCATGGGCGAAAATGATCACCGAGTATACCCAGACGCTGGTCTGTCAGTTGTCGGACGGCGTCAACCTGGACCCACCGGAAGAAGCGGTGCTACTGGTGAACGGGAAACGCTTTAAACTTTCCTTTTTGGCGACCGACTACACCAATTGCCGTTGGTATTTCACGGAGGATACGATGCCGCCGGAGTTTTTGGCGAAACGCAGTTTTTCCGCTTATCTCATCTACCGTTCGGTAACGGGTTTACGGGTGCCGACGCCAGCCCTGGCTTATGAAGAAGAGGCGGGTTGGACCGTAACGACTTCCGTCAAAGGGGATAAACGCCCCACGGGGGTGGAAGTGGTGGATATGAACGAGCAATGGGCAATTGTGAAAGGGCTTCCCCTGGGTACGGCGATCTATTACCGGTAACTAAAAGAGAAGAAGCCTTAGTATGCTGGGGGTGAATCTTATGGCTTTAGCAAATAACATTACAGCAGTCCGGGCAAAGATCAACGAAGCATTAGCCATTGCGGGCCGTCATCCGGAAGAATTAACTTTGGTGGCGGTAACAAAGTACGTGGACGCCCCGGCCGTTAAAGCGTTAATTGCCCACGGGGTGGGGCATATTGGGGAAAGTCGTCTCCAGGAGGCGGCGAGGAAACAAGCGGTCTTGGGCGACTTGAAAAACAGTTTTAAATGGCATTTTATCGGAAGCTTGCAGACGAATAAGGCACGTCAGGTGGCGGCCGGGTTCGACCTGATCCATTCGCTGGACCGGATGAGTCTGGCGGAAGCGCTCCATAAGGCGGGCCGAAATTTAAACAAAGAGATTCCTGTTTTGATCCAGGTTAATGTCTCTGGGGAGCGGACGAAGCATGGGATTGCCCCCGGAGAAGTGGGGGCCTTTTATGCCGAGGTCCGGAAACTAGCGGGCTTACGTCCGGTTGGTCTGATGACGATGGCCCCTTACAGCGAAGATCCGGAGACAAGCCGACCGGTCTTTCGGGAATTGCGGCTTCTTTTTGAACAGATTAAGCAGGAGTATAATCCGGGACCCCAGTGGCGTGAACTATCGATGGGGATGAGTAACGACTATGGGGTCGCGATTGAAGAAGGAGCAACGATCGTACGGATTGGCAGCGCCATCTTTGGCGCCGGAACGGAGGGATAACCATGAAAACGCCGGGTAATGAAGAATGGGCGGAGGCGGAAGGGAAAAAAGGCTTTTTAGAACGATTAATGAACCTCTTGGGCTTTGAGACTCAGATCGAGTTAGAAGAGGTCTACGACGACCCCGTTCCGGGGGCGAAGGATAAGAACCCGGGTAAAGATCGGGGGAAGGTGGTCAGCCTCTCCAGCCCTAATAAAGCGACGCGTCTTGTTGTCTATGAACCGCGGAGTTTTGATGATGTCCAATCCATTGTTAACCAGTTAAAGAACAAACGACCGGTGATTTTAAATTTGGAAGAGACCGATAAAGCGATAGCCCGCCGGATTACCGATTTTGTCGGTGGTGCGGTTTACGCTTTAGATGGCGGCGTGCAGAAGGTCAGCGCGTCAATCATGCTGTTTACCCCGTTGAATGTGGAGGTTTCTTTCCCGTTACGTTCCGAGACGGAGCGAAACCCCTACCTCAACTCTGATTTCTTAGAACGTTAGGAGGAGTCCCTTGGGCACGTTAGGTTTAATTGGTGGTGGGCTGATGGGTACGGCCTTAATCAAAGGATTATTGAAGCAAGGTTATCCGGCGACCGCAATCTACGTGGCCGATCCCGATCCCTCCCGCCGACAGCTCCTCGCCGAGCTAGGGGTGGAAACCTTTGCGGAGACCAAAAAAATGTTGGTCGCCCTATCCCAGCGGGAAGCTGACGGGGTAATTTTAGCGGTTAAGCCGCAGATGGTTCCGGAAGCCTTGTCGGGCTTAAACCTGGCAGGTCTTCCGCTCCTTTCCATTGTTGCTGGATATAAGGTGGCGGCTTTGGAAGCATTGCTTCCCGCCGGAACCAAAGTCCTGCGGGCCATGCCCAACACGCCGGCGTTGATCGGGGCTGGGGTTACGGCGCTCGCCTTAGGTACGCAAAGCGGGACTGCGGAGCAAGCCTGGGCGGAAAAAGTCCTCCGTAGTTTGGGTCAGGTGGTGTTGGTTCCGGAAAACCTGATGGATGCGGTGACCGGACTGTCAGGAAGCGGGCCCGGTTATGTCTATCTGTTTATCGAAGCATTGATCGACGGCGGGGTCCTGGCGGGACTGCCGCGGGCCTTGGCCCGGGAACTGGCCGTCGCGACGGTTTTAGGGAGTGCGCGGATGGTCGCGGAGACGAAGGAGCACCCGGCGGTCCTCCGCGATATGGTTACTTCGCCAGGCGGGACGACCATTGCTGGTCTCTATGCCTTGGAAGAGGCGGGCTTTTCCGGGCAAGTGATGAAGGCCGTCCTGGCGGCGACCGACCGGTCCCGCGCCCTGGGTGGAGATCAATAAGCAAGGGTGCCTCCGGTGCCTGTCTGTGAAGATATTGCAGAATGCGAACGACCAGCAACGAACAGAGGAGTAAACATGGATAAAGAACGTTTTTTAGCGCCCCTGGAGGGGGAAGATCGGGAGTTGGTGGCCCGGGTCCTGGATCAGGTGGAATTGGCCTTAAAGAAGACCTCTCCGGTGGCGACCGATTTTCTTGACCCGCGGGAACGGGCCCTTTGTGGCGAAGCAATTCACTTTCTGCCGGAGGTCAAGACCTTATATTTCGGCGGCTACCGTGGGGCAGAGCGGCAACGCATGGTGATTATGCCCGCATTTTACCTGGCGGAAGCCGTGGAACCACCGTTGGCCTACTTGTCAATCAAGCTACCGACGAAAGGGGGGAAGGCCGCCCCCGCCGCAGATGAACCGCTTTTTACTCACCGGTCGGTGTTAGGTAGCATAATGGGATTGGGGCTGAAACGGGGCAAAGTCGGTGATCTGCTCTTGGGTCCAGATGAGGCCCAAGTGGTGGTTGCCGAGGAGATTGCCGAGTTTCTCTTGACCAACCTGAATAAAGTTGGTTCCTGCGCCGTAACGGTGGAGTTGATCGATCCGGAACAACTGAATACACCGGTGGAAAGGGTTAAAGAGATCAAAAGTACCGTCGCATCACCGCGTTTGGATGCGGTGGCGGGTCTGGGTTACGGTGTTTCCCGCAGCCGGATGGCCCGGGAGATCAAAATGGGGAAAGTTAAGGTAAACTGGCAAGTGGTTACTGCTCCCGACTACAAGGTGAGCGCCAGCGATGTGCTTTCAATCCGGGGTCGGGGCCGGGTTGTTGTGGAAGAATTTGGTGGCGAGACCCGAAAAGGGCGTTTGTTTGTAAGACTGAAGAGATTATTATAAAGGAACAGCAAGATCATTTTAGCAAGCAAAAGGAGGCTTGTCCGATGTTTACACCAGTTGATTTGGAGACCATGGTTTTTCGACGGGGATTCCGCGGCTACAAGACCAGAGAGGTTCAAGAATTTATGCGGAAGCTGATCGTTGATTATGAAAAACTATACAAAGAAAACATTGACCTCCGGGAAGAGTTGGAAAAGCAGAAAGATTTACTGAAGAACTACCAAGCAATGGAAGATACCTTGAAAAACACCCTTTATCTCGCCCAAGGAACCGCCGATGAGATTAAGTCCGCCGGGGAAAAACAAGCCGAGATTATCCTCCGGGAGGCGCAGAATCGTGCCGAGCAGATGCGGTTGAAGGTACGGGAGGAGATCCAGGCCGAACTCCTCGAATTGGCTAACCTCAAGCAACAGGTGGATATGTTCCGGATCCACTTCACCCGCTTCTTACAGTCGCTGATCGAGATGGCCGAAAAGAATCTGGATATCGAGGACGTTTGGGAGCAAATGGCCAGTCTTTCTCGTTATGGTGTGACCCCGAAGAAGGAAGAGCAGGAAGTGAAGGAAGTAAAACCGGAAACGCCAGAGCAACGGGAACGGTTAGAGCAGCTTGACAAGAAGCTGGATAGTATCCAAAAGCTGGACAGTATCGAGCAACTGGATAGTATCGAGAAGCCGGATAAGCTGGAAAGATTGGGTGATTTCGAGAAGCTGGAAACGCCGAAAAAGCCAACGACCGAAGATTTTGGCGATGATGTGTTAGCGGCGGCCAAAGCGAAGGCGGCTAGCCTATTTGAAACCACCGAGCTATAAAGATCGCGGCGAAGAAGGCGGCCAGATCGCCGAGGAGGCCCATGCTGACTAGATGCTTTGGACGGCTGATCCCGATGGCCCCAAGGTAAACCGTGAGAACATAGAAAGTGGTCTCCGATCCCCCGGCGATGATGGAAGCCATCAAACCGAGGGGGGAATCGGGGCCATATTTCTGCGTTAAGTCGGCCATAAAGCCAATCGTACCCGAACCCGAAAGCGGCTTCACCAGGCCTAAGGGGAGGATTTCTTCGGGAATCCGAAGTAATCGGGCGAGCGGCGTGGTCAGGCGGCAAAACAGGGTGAGGGCACCTGAGGTCTTGAAGACCGCTAACGCCCCGAAGATGGCCAGGAAATAGGGTAAGAGTTGGAACCCGGTTTTCAATCCAGTGCTGGCCCCCTTAATAAAGGTTTCATACACTTTAACCCCTTTATACTCGCCATAGGCGAGAACGGCCATGATAAAGAGGGGAATAGCCCAAACTGAGAGTGTCTTCATTTTTTACTCTCCTTTCGGGTTTTTTTTATGATAAAGTGCGTACAAAGGGCCACGGTGGTTCCGATGAACGAAACGATTAAGATGGGGAGGATCACCACCGATGGTCGGGTGGAACCAGCACGGGAACGTACGGCAATGATGGTGGAAGGGACGAAGGAGATCCCGCCTAAGATTAAAGCCAAGTACACGGCCATCTCATCGGAGACTTCGCCGGGGGATGGGTTGACCTTTTCCAATTCGTGCATTGCCTTAATGCCCAGCGGCGTGGCGGCGTGGCTTAAACCAAGCAGATTGGCGGCTAAACTGAGGGTAATCGCGCCGATGGCGGGGCTATCATGCGGGAGTCGGGGGAAAAGCCGACGGAGGAAGGGATGGAGGGCGCGAGCCAGTCCTTGAGTGATGCCAGCGGCTTCGGCGATCTTTAACAGGCCGGACCAGAAGGCTAAGAAACCAATGAGACCCAGCGTAAAGCTGACGCTCTCTTCCATGGCGGCAATGAGGGCCAGCGTTGTCTCTTCGACACGTCCGGTCGCCCCGGCAACTAAAAAGCCGAGAAAAAAAAGGGCAAACCAGATTTTATTGATGGTGAACACCCCCCATAGATCTATATATACTGTGGCTTGGCGGGTTTATGCTTAATAAATCGATGGTCTGTGATGGGAGAGAAAGATCGTGGGAACCTATTCCCAACGTACAAAGGAAGAGTTGGCAAGGAAATACCCGACGCAAAAATGTTGCGTCAAAGCCGAGTTGGCCGCGATTGTTCGGGCCAGTGGCAGTCTACATTTACGAGCCAACTACTCCTATGCCGTTACGGTGCTCAGTGAAAGCGCCGCTTTGATCCGAAAAACCCACTTACTCCTGAAAAAATATTTTCAGCTGCACGGGCGGATCATCGTCGAAGATACCGGCCGTTTTAACCGGCGCCGCTATCGTTTACAACTGATTGGGGCCCGGAACGTCAAGCGCGTCTTGCAGGAGTTGGATATCCTGTCGGCCGGGTTGAACTTGAACAGCGCCATTCCACCTTCGCTCGTCCGGACCGATTGCTGTCGGGCGGCTTTTCTCCGGGGGGCTTTTCTGGCCCGCGGTTCGATCACCGATCCCCAAAAGCAAAACTATCACCTGGAGATCACCACGGAGAATGAGGAGTTTGCCCTCGGTTTGAATTATTTAATGAACCTTTGCGGGTTCCGGGCGGGTACGCACCACCGGAAGGAATATATTGTTTATCTGAAGGGTGCAGAAACGATCGGGCGCTTTATCAGTTTCATCGGTGCCCACGGCGCCTTTTTGGCCATGGAAGAAGTACGTGTGATTAAAGAGATGCGCAATGAAGTGAACCGCTTGGTCAATTGTGAGACGGCTAACTTGGAAAAATCGGTGCGGGCGGGGTTGGAACAGGTAGAGGTGATCAACGAGTTAAAGGCCCGGAAGTTACTGGATAAACTGCCTGCGAATCTCCAGGAAATCGCGCTCTTGCGCCTGGACCATCCTGAAGCCAGCCTGCGGGAACTGGGCGAGTTGGCCACTCCGCCTCTGAGTAAATCTGCGGTGAACCACCGGATGCGGAAATTGTTAAAAATTGCCGAAACTTTTGTCGACCAGGAGGAAATGAATTCTCCAGGATGAAGCTTTAATTTTGAACTAAATTGTCCTTAATTCAACCTGAGTTAAACACCATTTCCCGACACTACCTTCTTTTTTCCAAAGGGAAACTCCCACGATTGACGGTCAAGTTGCAAAAACTGTTATTGATAGTTTTAGCTTGATCGGGAGATAATTCCAGTAGCAATAAAAATCGTGCCCGGCGCAGGGGACGATGGAATAGGAAAAAAGGAGGATAAATATGGGAATAAAAATTGGGATTAACGGGTTTGGACGGATCGGCCGGAATGTTTACCGCGCGATTCACCAGTACCATCCGGAGCTTGAGGTTGTTGCGGTCAACGACTTGACGAATGCGGCGACGCTCGCCCATCTTCTCAAGTACGATTCGGTCCATGGGCGCTTAGCGGCGAACGTAACCGCAGAAGCCGATCAGATCAGCGTGGATGGCAAGGCAATTAAAGTTCTTTCGGTGCAGGATCCGGCCGCGATCCCCTGGTCGGAGTATGGTGTTGAGATTGTGGTTGAGGCCACGGGTATCTTCACCTTGAAAAATGACGGTGTGAATAAGAAGGGGCGGCAGGTGCGCGGCGCGGTTAACCACATTACCAAAGGTGGTGCCAAGAAAGTGATCATTACGGCGCCCGCGAAGGAGGAGGACCTGACCATAGTGATGGGGGTCAACCATGACCAGTACGACCCGCAAAACCATCATGTTGTCTCCAATGCGTCCTGTACCACCAACTGTTTAGCTCCAGTCGCAAAAGTTTTACACCAAAAATTCGGTATAAAACGGGGGCTAATGACAACCGTACATAGCTATACCAATGACCAGCAAATCCTGGATCTGCCCCATAGCGATCTACGACGGGCCCGGGCGGCTGCTTTATCAATTATTCCGACGACCACCGGGGCGGCGCGCGCCGTGGCTTTGGTCCTGCCGGAGTTGAAGGGGAAACTGAACGGGTTTGCCATGCGGGTGCCTACGCCCAACGTCTCCGTGGTCGATCTCGTCGTTGAGCTTAACCAGTCGCCAGTGAGCGCGGAAACGATCAATGCGACTTTAAAAGCCGCGGCGGAAAACGAACTCAAGGGGATTATGGCCTATAACGAACTGCCGCTGGTTTCTTCAGACTATAACGGTGATCCCCACTCGTCCATCGTTGACGGGCTTTCGACGATGGTGATCGAGGATAACCTGGTGAAAGTAGTCGCCTGGTACGATAATGAATGGGGTTATTCCTGCCGGGTGGCGGATTTGGCTGTTTATATGGGGGAAAAAGGTCTTTAATATAGCAAAAAATCCGAGAATGAAGCAAGGAGTGGTGTGCTGATGAAAAAGATGACCATTAAGGATCTGGCGGTTAAAGGAAAACGAGTCTTAGTCCGGGTCGATTTCAACGTACCGGTGGATGACAACGGACAGATCACCGATGACCGCCGAATTCAAGCCGCATTGCCGACCATCAATTATCTGGCCGAGCAAGGCGCGAAGGTAGTTTTGGTCTCCCATTTTGGCCGGCCCAAAGGGGTGGACGACAAATTACGGATGGACACGATCGCCCAAAGGCTGCGGGAACTCAGTGGCCGGAAGGTGATTAAGGTCAACGACTGTATCGGTGAAGAACCGCAAAAAGCCGTGGCCGAAATGGCGGAAGGCGACATCTTACTCTTGGAGAATGTGCGCTTCTATAAAGAGGAGACCGCGAATGATCCGGAGTTTGCCCGGCAATTGGCGGCAGTGGCTGATCTTTATGTGAATGACGCGTTTGGGACGGCGCACCGCGCCCACGCTTCGACCGCCGGGGTGACCGCCTACTTGAAACCGGCCGCGGCGGGCTTCCTGATCGAAAAGGAACTGGAGATTATGGGTAAAGCCATCAGTGACCCTGAAAAGCCCTTTGTGGCCATCTTGGGCGGGGCGAAAGTGGCCGATAAATTAGGGGTGATCACCAATCTTCTCAACAAAGTTGATACTTTGATCATCGGTGGCGGAATGGCTTACACCTTCTTAAAGGCGAAAGGTTATGAGATTGGTAAATCCTTAGTTGACACCGAAAAAATTGACTTTGCCCGCGATATGATCGCCCAGGCAGAAGCAAAAGGGGTCAACTTGTTGCTTCCGGTGGACGTGGTCGTGACCGATAACTTCAAAAATCCAACCATGCATAAGACGGTGGCGGCCGACGCGATCCCGGCGGATCTGCAAGGTGTGGATATTGGGCCCGAGACGATCAAAGCGTTTGCGGCGGCGATTAAAGCGGCGAAGACAGTGGTCTGGAACGGACCAATGGGGGTCTTTGAGAATCCTGACTTTGCCGTCGGAACCAATGCGATCGCCGAAGCCATGGCCGAAGCCGACGCGACGACGATCGTCGGTGGCGGGGACTCGGCAGCGGCTGTCGAGCAATTAGGCTATGCCGCGAAGATGACCCATGTTTCGACCGGTGGCGGAGCCTCCCTGGAGTTCCTGGAAGGGAAAGTGCTTCCGGGTGTAGCGGCCCTGACCGATAAAGAATAAGAGGTGGTAACAGTGAGAAAACCAATTATTGCTGGAAACTGGAAGATGTATAAGACCAATACCGAAGCACAGGCCTTGGTCAATGGGTTGAAAGAGAAAACACTGCCGGAGGCGGTAGAAGTAGTTCTTTGCCCGCCCTTTACGGCCTTGTCGACCGTTGCGGAGCTCATCAAGGGGACCGCGATTGGCCTGGGTGCCCAGGACCTGTTCTGGGAGGATGAAGGGGCCTATACCGGGGAAGTGTCACCGGTGATGCTCAAGGAGTTGGGCTGCACCTATGTGATTATCGGCCATTCGGAGCGGCGGCAGTATTTTGGCGAAACCGACGAAACGGTGAACAAAAAGGTAAAAGCGGCGCTGAGCCACGGCCTAAAACCCATCATTTGCGTAGGTGAAAGTTTACAGCAGCGGGAAGCGGGCGAAACTAACGCTTTCGTCGCCGGGCAAGTGGAAAAAGCCCTGGACGGTCTGGCACCGGAGAGCATTCCGCAGGTGGTCATCGCCTATGAACCGATCTGGGCGATCGGCACCGGCCGTTCCTCCAGTGCTAGCGATGCCAATGAAGTAATCGGCATGATCCGCCAGACGATCGCCAAGAAGTTCGATGCAAACCTGGCCGCTCAGGTGCGCATCCAGTATGGTGGCAGTGTGAAACCGGGGAACATTAAAGAATTCATGGGCCAAGCGGAGATCGACGGCGCATTGGTCGGTGGTGCCAGCCTTAAGGCGGAGGACTTCTTTGGGATTATTTCCTACTAACTTGGCGCTGTTTATTTAAAGCAAGTTAGGCAGTGTTGAACGGAGAGATGAAAAATGGAAATTAAAAACAGACCGGTTACGTTGATTATCTTGGACGGTTGGGGCCATAATCCCGAGCCAACCCATAATGCGATTAAAGCGGCCCATACTCCTTTCCTAGACCGGTTGATGGCAGAAAATCCCCATGCGCTAGTCGAAACCTCCGGCGAGGCTGTTGGTCTACCTGAAGGACAGATGGGCACCTCGGAAGTGGGACACCTGAATATCGGGGCCGGGCGGATTGTCTACCAAAGCCTGGTCCGGATCAGTAAAGCGTTGAAGAGCGGAGAAATCAAGGAAAACCCGGTCTTTTCCGAACTAATCGATTACCTAGTAGCCAACGGTAAACCCCTCCATTTCATGGGGCTTGTCTCCCCCGGCGGCGTCCATAGCCACACCGAGCATTTATACGAATTCATCCGGTTGGCGGTGGAGATGGGTGTGAAAGACATTTATGTCCACGCTTTTCTCGATGGACGTGATACCCCACCGGCCAGCGCCAAGGAATATTTGGCGGAACTTGAGGCGCAGCTGCAAAAGATCGGGACCGGCCGCATTGCGACCGTTGCCGGACGGTACTACGCCATGGACCGGGATAAACGGTGGGACCGGGTGGAAAAGGCTTATGCTGCCATGGTTGATGGCGAAGGAGAAAAAGCCGCCGATGCCTTGGCTGCGGTGGAAGCTTCCTACCAAAAGGGTGTCCACGATGAGTTTGTGCTGCCGACAGTGATCGAAAGCGACGGGAAGCCGGTGGCGACGATCCAACCCGGTGACGGAGTGATCTTCTTTAACTTCCGTCCCGACCGGGCCCGGGAGATCACCAGGGCCTTTGTGGAACAGGACTTTGCTGGTTTTCCCCGGAAAAAAGGCTTTCTCGGGACCCGCTTTGTCTGCTTGACCCAATACGATGAGGAGCTGGACGTTCCCCTCCTTTTCCCGCCGGAGGAAGCAATGGAAAATATCCTCGGGAAATACCTCAGTGTTTTAGGGCTGAAACAGCTCCGGATCGCGGAGACCGAGAAATACGCCCATGTGACCTACTTTTTTAATGGTGGGGAAGAGGTTCCCTTCCCGGAGGAAGAGCGGGTGTTGATTCCTTCCCCGAAAGTGGCCACCTACGACTTGCAGCCGGAGATGAGTGCCGTGGAGGTTACCGACCGGGTCTTAACCGAGATTGCCTCCGACCGTTTTGATGTGATTATTATGAACTACGCCAACTGTGATATGGTGGGTCATACCGGAGTCTGGGAGGCGGCAGTGAAAGCGGTGGAGACGATCGATGCTTGCCTGGCGCGGGTCGTACCGGCGATCCTGGAAAAGGGTGGGGTGGTGCTGATTACGGCCGACCATGGTAACGCTGAGTTGATGGTTAATCCGGAAACGAAGGAACCCTGGACCGCCCACACAACCTTCCCCACACCGGTCCTCCTCGTTGGTTACGAAGAGAAATGTCGGTTAAAGAACGGAATTTTGGCGGATATTGCCCCGACTGTGCTTGAACTTTTGGGCCTCGACAAACCGGCGGAGATGACAGGGAATTCCTTAATCGAACGCCTTTCCTAAGGTCGTCGCCGTGCTGGTTACCGCCAAGTTATTCTTGCCAGCGACATTAACTTCACGAAGTTAATTGAATTAAGCCAGGAGGTCGGCAAGCCCGAAGGCGGACAGCAGTAGGTCATTGGCCGCGGCGTCTAGGCGCCGGGAGAATGACAGACTATTATTAGCAGAAACCCCAAAGGTTTGGAGTTAAACATAAATCATCAGATAAGCTGAAGGAGGAATACGAATTGACTTCAATTATTGATCTTCATGCCCGGGAAATTTTGGATTCACGTGGAAACCCCACGGTAGAAGTGGAAGTCGCACTGGCTGGAGGCGCGGTTGGTCGGGCGGCGGTACCGTCTGGCGCTTCGACCGGCGCTTTTGAAGCGGTTGAATTAAGAGATGGGGACAAGAACCGTTACTTAGGTAAAGGCGTCCAGACGGCGGTTAATAATGTTAATGAGGACATTGCCGGCGAAGTGATCGGTATGGATGCTTTAGACCAGACCGAGATCGACCAGTTGATGCTCGACCTGGATGGGACCCCGAATAAGGGGAAATTTGGTGCCAACGCCATTCTCGGGGTTTCGTTAGCCGTAGCCAAAGCGGCCGCCAATGCGTTGGAGATCCCCCTCTTCCGTTATCTCGGTGGGGTCAACGCGAAAGAGCTTCCGGTGCCGATGATGAACATTCTCAACGGCGGTCGTCATGCGGACAACAGCGTTGATCTGCAGGAGTTTATGGTCATGCCCGTCGGCGCGAAGAGTTTCTCCCAGTCGTTACAGTGGGGGGCCGAGATCTTCCATGCCCTTAAAGCGGTGTTAAAGGCCAAAGGCTACGCTACGGCTGTTGGGGATGAAGGCGGCTATGCCCCTAACCTGAAGAGCAACCAGGAAGCCCTGGATGTGATGATGGAAGCGATCACGAAAGCCGGTTTAACCCCGGGCAAAGAGATTATGTTCGCGATGGACCCGGCCTCGACCGAGTTATGGGAAGCGGCAAAGGAGAAAGGCGAAGAAGGTAAGTACTATTTCTGGAAATCGGATATGATGAAGAGCCGTGAAGAGATGGTGGAGTTCTGGGTTGATCTGGTCAATAACTACCCGATTATCTCGATCGAAGACGGTATGGCCGAAGAGGATTGGGACGGTTGGGCCATGCTGACCGAACGGCTGAAGGGTAAAGTGCAGCTGGTGGGCGATGACCTGTTTGTGACCAACACCGAGCGTTTGGCGAAAGGGATTGAGCTGGGCGTAGCCAACTCGATTCTGATCAAAGTCAACCAGATCGGTACCCTCACCGAGACCCTGGATGCGATTGAGATGGCAAAAAGAGCCGGTTATACGGCGGTGATCTCCCACCGTTCCGGTGAGACGGAAGACACCACCATTGCCGATATCGCTGTTGCTACCAATGCCGGTCAGATCAAAACCGGGGCTCCCTCCCGCACCGACCGGGTGGCCAAATACAACCAGTTACTGCGGATCGAAGATATGTTGGGTGACCGGGCGGTCTACAGCGGACTGGCAGCTTTCTACAACTTGAAGAAATAAGCGGATAAAAAATGTAAACGGAAAAGGTACGGAAGGTTGGAATAACCCAACCTTCCGTACCGCTGGAAACATCCGTACAAAAAATCTCTGCACAGGCCTTGTTAAGGGTGGACAACTTTGATACAATAAAACAATAAGCAACCCAGCAGGGGGTGAAGATGTGAATTTCTTTTCAGTCCTTTTATTAATTGTCTCCTTGGCTTTGATTGTGCTGGTCACGATTCTACCGAGTAAGGAAGAAGGCCTGGGCGCATTGGGTGGCGGGTCTTCCCGTTTTTTTGGTAAAAACAAAGGATTAGAGGCGCTCCTGACCAAAATAACAGCCGGGTTAGGTGTGGCTTTTTTCCTGCTGGCGATCATTGCCAATCTAGTTTAACTCCCGAATGGGAGTTTTTTCGTGTTCCAACTGGGATCTTTTACTTAAGAAAAAACAGTGTTAAACCGAAGTTATTATTGAGTTGACCTGGACTGTTTCGTCCACCGGGGTATAATACACTTTCCGCCCGAAGAAAGCAGGATAAAACTACCTTGACGTAGAATAGAGTTATAGTTTAAGGATGTTATAGGTTTCAAAGCTTTAGTTTCGGGAGAGTATTAGGCCATAGGGAGGGATTCCTTTGGAATTTACCAGTATAAAAAAGCGCCTGATGATACGGATCGTTGCATGTTTCGCGGTAGCGCTCCTGCTCAGTAATTTGCTGGGCGCAGTTATCTCCAGCAAGATTATCCGCATTATCCTCAATCTGCTCATGGTTGGGGGTTGCTTAAAGGTTGTTGAAGGCTTTTTTAACCAAGGAGTATTAAAACCAGTATACCAGATCAACAAAGTTGCCGAGGAGGTTGCCGAGAACAACCTCAGTAACGAAGTTGCGATTCTCACCAATGATGAGTTTGCCATCCTCGGCTATAATATCAACCGTATGCTGGAAAATCTCCGTCGTATTCTCCAAGAAAACCTGGAAGCGGCGGAAAAATTGACATTGGCAGCCCATGATATGTCAACCATGGCGGAACAGGCCAATATTTCCTCGCAAGAAGTGACGAACTCAATCGACGTCATTGCGCAGGGTACCGAGGAACAATCCCACCATGTCAAACAATCATCCCTTGCCGCCCAACAGATGGCCTCAACCGCCCAAGAAGTGGCGACGGAATCGCAAAAAGCGGCCTCCTTCTCGAGTAAAGCTTCGGAGCGGGCGAAAGCCGGCGGTGAAATTATTCAGACCGTGCGCGCTAAAATTCTTCAGGTTAAAGAGACGGTTGACGCCTCGGCCGATACTGTTCGTCGTCTCGGACAACGTTCACAGGAGATTGGAAAGATCACTGACGTCATCCGGGGGATCTCTCGCCAAACCAACCTTTTGGCATTGAATGCGGCCATTGAAGCCGCCCGGGCCGGGGAACACGGACGCGGTTTCTCCGTGGTTGCCGATGAAGTTCGGGCGCTGGCCGAACAAACCACCGAATCCACGGGCCAAATTGTCGAAATGATCGATGAGATTCAGAAAGAGACCCAAGCCGCCGTTGCGGCCATGGAATCCGGGAAAAACGTGGTTGATGAAGGTGCTGCTTTGGCCATCCAAGCGAACGAAGCCTTTACGGCAATCGTTACCGCCGTTACCGAAACCGTTCAGACGATTCAGGAGATTGCCGCGGCTTCGCAGGAACAGGCGGCCAGTAGTGAAGAGATGACCAGCACGATGACGGGTGTGGAGGAGATTGCCCAACGCAACGCGACGGCAGCCCAACAAGTGGCGTCTGCAACCGAACAACAAAGAACCGTTATGGAGCAGTTAACGAGGTCTTCCAGCGCCCTTGTGGAGATGGCGGAGCATTTGACTTCGATGGTTGGCAGATTCAAGGTTGCTTCCGACTTCCAACGGTGCTGGCGGGTTCATGATTGTAACTGGGTTGATTGCCCAGCCTACCAAGCGAAAGAGGAGAAATGCTGGTTGATTCCGGACACCTTACAGCGGTGTGGAATCCCCGCCGGTTCCGTCGAAGAAAAACGGGCCACGTGTCACCAGTGTGAAGTCTTTAAAATTAACACCTCAATCCGGGAAAGAGAAGAAGGACAACTGGTTGATGTCTAAGGATTCAAGTAAAATGTTTTTAAGGAGAAGCCAGTATAATGCTGGCTTCCTCTTATGTCCATTCCCAACAGTACAATTGGGTTAATAAAGGGAGGTGGTGGTTGAGAGGGGTGATTTAGGCTCAGTTTTCCGGCGCATATTAAATAGAAATAATCCTGAAAGGAGTTGCGTACGATGAATATATTGGTGCTAAATAGCGGTAGTTCATCGCTGAAGTACAAACTGTTTTCCACCGTAAAAGAAGAAGTATTAGCCTATGGTTTGGTAGAAAGGATTGGAATGCCGGGGGGACTGGGCAAGATTACCCACCAAGTTCAGCAGAATGGTAAGTACGAGGCTGAAGAGGAGATCTCCAACCACCAACAGGGTTTACGTATGATCCTCGAACTGTTAACCGATGAAAAGTGGGGTGTCGTCAATGACCTCAAAGCGATCGACGGCATCGGGCACCGCGTTCTGCATGGTGGTGAATACTTTAAGGAGTCGATCTTAGTGACTCCCGATAGTATACAGAAGATGGAGGAACTGATTGAGCTTGGGCCGTTGCATATGCCCGCCAATATAATGGGGATCAAGGCTTGTGCCGAATTGATGCCTGGTGTTCCCCAAGTCGCGGTCTTTGACACGTCTTTCCACCAGACGATGCCGAAGAAGGCCTATCTCTATGCCCTACCCTATGATTTATACGAAAAACACCGGATCCGTCGGTATGGGTTCCACGGAACTTCCCACCGTTATGTGTCAAGTCAAGCGGCAAAGGTGCTTGGACAACCTTTGACAAGTTTGAAGATGATCACCGCCCATCTCGGTAACGGGAGTAGTCTCGCCGCAATCGATGGGGGTAAAGTAATAGATACATCGATGGGTTTAACTCCCCTCGAAGGTTTAGTAATGGGGACCAGATCCGGTGATCTGGATCCGGCGATTGTACCGCTGATTGGGAGTAAATTAAAGCTCACTCCGGAACAGGCCGATGAGTTTTTAAATAAAAAGAGCGGCTTTGCGGGGATGACCGGTTACTCCGATATGCGTGATATTCAGCGGGAACGCCAGGCCGGTAATCCGCGTGCCCAGGAAGCCTATGATCTGTTTATTTACCGGATCACGAAGTACATTGGGGCCTATACGGCAGCATTAAAAGGCCTAGATGTGCTGGTCTTTACGGCTGGGATTGGTGAAAACGACTGGCAGGCGCGGGCCGACATCTGTCGGGAATTGGAGTTCTTCGGGGTCAAGCTCGACTACGCCAAAAACGAGCAGCTGCGTGGGGAAGAGACCATCCTAAGCCTTCCCGATTCGAAAGTGAAGGTTCTCTTGATCCCAACCAACGAAGAGCTGGTGATTGCACGGGATACGGTGGCTTTGATATCGTAAACAGCCCGCTCTCTTCTATTTCTTGACATCTTCGGCGGACCCGGATATAATGGAAAATGACAATTTTGAGGAGTTGGCACTTTTGGAGGTCAAAAAAATTGCCACGAATCGTCGGGCCCGACACGATTATTTTATCGAAGAGACCATCGAAGCAGGAGTGGTTTTAACGGGGACCGAGGTGAAAGCTTTACGGCACGGGAAGGGAAACCTCAATGACAGTTATGCTCAGGTCAAAGCGGAGGAAGTCTTTCTTTACAACTGCCATATAAGCCCGTATGATTATGGAAACCGGTATAATCATGATCCTTTGCGTCCCCGTAAACTGCTTTTGCATAAAGCGGAGATTCGCAAGTTGGCGGCGAAAATTAAAGAGAAGGGTTATACCTTAGTGCCGTTAAATTTGTATTTCGACCGGAATAACCGGGTTAAGCTTGAACTGGCGCTGGCCAGGGGGAAGAAACTCTACGATAAGCGCCATGACATCGCGAAACGGGACGCGGCGCGCGAAGTGGCTCGGGCGTTAAAAGGAAGGCCCGATTATTAAAGTTATGTTGATTTTGCCCAGCGGTTATTTGCCAAAACCCTGCGGATCGAGTATAATGAGGATGTAAACCATCTTCCCGTTGGGGGCGACTGGTTTCGACGGGGAGTATGATGACAGGGGTAGCGGGTCGAGGTGCTGTGGCCTCGTTAAACTGCAGCAAGCACATTAAGTGCCGATAACAATTTAGCTTTAGCTGCTTAATTAAAAGTAGCCGTCCAATCCGGATTTAACCTGGGAGTCTGGTGCGGGCGTCGCTTAAACCAGGTTGCTCACCGGCCAATTCTCGGAGGCTGGTGCTAAGATCATCGAGATAGCCTAAGTCCAGTTTGTCCGTAGACGGGATCATGGCGAAACCCAAAATACGGACTGCACCCGGAGAGACTCCTGTGGTCATCTTTTCGGACGGGGGTTCGATTCCCCCCGCCTCCACCATAAAATCCACAAGTGCGACTATCTAGGCTACTAGAGAAAGAGTCTACTAGCGAAAAAGTAATATTACCACCAACAGGTCATACATATTAACCAGTAGGCTGCGCTCGCAACTAACCGTAGGAAAGGAGACGTTGTGCGGATGAACCATAAAATATCTTCGGCGATCGGAGAAATGTTAGAAGCCCAGGGCTCCTCCCTGACGGCAGCGGAAGCCATTGCTAAACTAAAAGGAAGTTTTTCCGATGCAGAGTTGGAGGAGTTTTATAAAGCATTGAATTTTGGCAATCTAGAGCAAGCTGTGGAAGCGCTAATAAAAGACATAAAAGGATAACCCCGTACGGGGTTGTTTTTTTACCCTTTTGTTGCTTACGGGCAAAATGAAGTTAACTGTTTTTTGCTATAATAAATGCAGACAAACAAACAACCTTTTTTCATTTTCCTCCTTTTTATTTAGATGGGGTTTGTCCACATAACCCGCACTTGCCGAGTAAGCGGGGGCATAAACCCGCTGATGATGTGGAACTTTTACCTTTGCGAAGGCCTTAGGCTCTAAGGCCGGAAAACAAGAAGCGCCAACGGCGCTTTTTTTTTATGGACTGGGAACAATTAAGGAGGAAGAACGTTTTATATGATATCACCTCCTTTTATATATTCCTGTTCCCCTCGGTGAGGGGATTTTTTTATTTAGGCGAGCAGGAGGCCGCAGAGGGCCGATAACATGATGACTGGAATCGGGTGGAGACGCCCTTTGATCAGTAATAAAAGCGCACCTAGAAAAATGAGAATGGATTTGAAATCAATCAACGCCGCACTACCTAGACGCCAAAGGGCGATACCGATTAAACCGATGATCGCCGGTTTTACACCGCTAAAAAAGCCTTGCGCCCAGGGTAAATCGGTTAAACCCCGGAAAAAACGGGCGATGAGGAGAATGATCAGGAAAGAGGGCAGAACCACCCCTAAAGAGGCAAAGACGGAACCGAAAACGCCTGCGGTACGGTAACCAACAAAAGTAGCAGTATTTACCGCGATTGGACCCGGAGTCATCTCGGCAATAGCAATCACCTCTAAAAATTCCGTCAGTGTTAACCAACCGTGTTTATTGATCACCGCATCCTGAATCAAAGGGAGCATAGCGTAACCGCCGCCGAAGGTAAAAGCGCCAATCTTAAAAAAAGTAAAAAACAGGTCACCCAAGAGTTTCATGGTTGCCATCACCTACTTAAGAAAATATTCGTCTAGCTACTGTCTGCTTTCGGGGCTTGTCGCCCCCGGGTTTAGCATTATTAGCTTTGATTGATTATTCTGCTTCCCGTTCTTCCATTTGTTTCTGGCGACGATTAGAATAAAGGATTCCCGCTCCGGCGGCCATGAGCAGCGCGGGAATGGGCGGAATCTTAAATAAGAGTTGAACTAGGAATACCCCTAGGGCGACCGCATAGGCAAAGGAATTGGTCAAGATTTTGCGGCCTAAATTATAAATGGCATAGCCAATTAAGGCCACGACTGCTGGCCGGATACCGTAAAAAATCCGTTCGACCACGGGGTGACCGGCAAAACGAGGCAGAAAAATGGCGATACACAGGATTATTAAGAAGGAAGGAAGCACGACGCCCAGCGTCGCCGCGACGGAGCCGAGGACGCCGACGGTCTGGTAACCAACAAAAGTGGCGGTATTAACCGCAACCGGTCCCGGTGTCATCTCGGCAATGGCCAGTAACGCGGTGAACTCTTCCGTGTCTAACCATTGGTGTTCCTCAATGACTTCCTTTTGGATCAGGGGGAGCATGGCGTAACCGCCGCCGATGGTAAAGGCTCCGATTTTAAAGAAGGTGAAAAACAGATCGAACAGCGAGGTTTTTTTCTTCATAGATTATACACCGTCCTTTTCGGGGATCGTTGCTTGAAAAAAGAACCTGGGCTTAGCCCAGGTTCTTTTTTAGCACGTTTAATTACCAGCTAAAGTAGGTTTTGATCCGTTCGACGACCGCATCTGGGGTGAAGCCAAAGAGTTTCTTCAAGTCTCCTGCTGGTGCGCTTGCTCCGAAGCGGTCGAGGGAGATTACCAGGCCGGAGGGGCCAGTTAGTTGATACCAACCACTGCTAACGCCGGCTTCGATCACAACGCGCGGTAGATCGGTACCGAGCACACTATTGATGTAGTCTTGATCTTGGGCCATAAAGACTTCGCGGCAAGGCATCGAGACCACGCGGGCCTTTTTACCCTGGGCGGCCAGTTTTTCCGCAGCGTCGAGGGCCAGGGAAACTTCGCTGCCGGTGGCGATGAGAACAAGGTCGGCACCGCCTTCCGGTTCGCTGATGACGTAACCACCCCGTTTAAACCCGTCCAGACTAGTGCCGGAAAGGGTCGGGACACCCTGCCGGGTTAAGAGGAGGGCAGTGGGTCCATCGGTCCGCTGTAAAGCTAGTAACCATGCCCAGGCTGTTTCATTGGCATCGGCCGGGCGGATGGTGTGGAGCCCGGGAATAACCCGTAACGCCTCGGCATGTTCAACCGGTTGGTGGGTAGGTCCATCTTCGCCCACGTAGAAAGAGTCGTGGGTAAAGACATAAATGACCGGTTGTTTCATGAGCGCGGCCAAACGGATGGTTGGACGCATATAATCGGAGAACACAAAGAAAGTCGAACCGTAAACCCGGAACCCGCCGTGGAGTACCATCCCGTTCAAGATGGCGCCCATCCCGTGTTCGCGGACGCCAAAACGGAGGTTTTTTCCGCTGTAATCATCGCCGCTCACATCACCCGCACCGTTGATGTAGGTTTTGGTGGAAGGAGCCAGGTCGGCCGAGCCCCCGACCAGTTCGGGCAGTTTTTCTGCGAGCGCGTTTAATACTTTTCCGCCGATTTCGCGGGTGGCGAAGGAGGTTCCAACTTCGTACTTGGGTAGTACCGACTCAAGATCAGCAGGGAGTTTCTGCCGCATGATCCGGTCCCAGTCCGCCTTCAAATCGGGATGGGCAGCAGCCCAAGCTTCGAAGCGGCGCTCCCAATCCTCGCGGTTTTTGGCCCACGCGCCCTGTTTTTCTTGGAAGAATTTCTGTACTTCGGCGGGAATGTAGAACTCTTCATCGGGTAAGCCCAGGTTCTTTTTGAGGGCGGCTAAGTTTTCTTTACCTAAAGGTGCCCCATGAACATTGGCATTATTGGCCAGAGGACTACCATGACCAATTTCAGTTTTGGCCACGATTAAGCTCGGGCGGTCAAGATCGGTTTTGGCTTCGGCGATGGCCTTGCGGATCTGTGCGGGATCATGGCCGTCAATGCGCAGAACCTGCCAGCCATAGGCTTCAAACCTTTTGGCCACATCTTCTTTAAAGGCGAGGTCAGTCGAGCCTTCGATCGTGATCGCGTTATCATCATAAAAGACGATAAGCTTACCGAGTTTAAGGTCACCAGCTAAGGAGCAGGCTTCAGCCGAAACCCCCTCCATTAAACAGCCATCGCCGGCAATCACGTAAGTATAATGGTCTATGATCTCATGCCCAGGCCGATTAAAGCGGGCGGCTAACATTCTTTCGGCTAAAGCCATCCCCACGGCGTTGGCGATACCTTGCCCCAGGGGACCGGTGGTGGTTTCGATGCCAGGAACTTCCCAGTACTCGGGATGACCGGCGGTTTTGGAGTTTAATTGGCGGAAACGTTTTAGTTCTTCCATCGGCAGTGGATAGCCGGTCAAATGTAAAAGGCTGTAGAGGAGGGCAGAACCATGTCCAGCGGAGAGAACAAAACGGTCCCGATCGGGCCACGCAGGGTTAGTCGGATCATGTTTTAAGGCCTCGGCATAGAGGACAGCCGCGATATCCGCCGTACCCAATGGCATACCGGGGTGACCGGAATTAGCTTTTTCGACCATATCTGCGGCTAAACCTCGAATAGTGTTGGCAACTGTTGTAATCATGGATAAACTCCTTTCCTATTTTTTTGGATAAGAACCCAAAATTATTATTTCTTCTTTATGCGGTGATAATCCTTTTCGAAGCTATGTTACGAAATTAAAAAAGAAAATGTAAACTAATATTCAGATTGGAAGAGCCCGAGATGGTGCAGTAATGTTTCCAGATCCGGCGGCAGCGGCGCACGAAACTTGATGCGCCGTTGGTGACGGGGGTGAATAAAGCTCAGACTGACCGCATGGAGGGCTGGACGGGAAAAAGTCGCGTCGGCCTGTCCGTACAGGGCATCGCCCCATAAAGGAGCCGCTAAATGCGCAAAGTGTACTCGAATCTGATGGGTGCGTCCCGTGATTAACTTGACAAGGTGCAGGCCCGCTTGGTCCGTACGTTTGAGTGTCCGATAACGGGTACGGGCGGGTTGACCGTCAGGGGCGATGAACCGTTTAACGCCAGTAGCACACTTTTTGATTGGGGCGGTGATCAAGCCGTGCGTCGAAGGCGGAAGGCCGGCGGATACGGCCAGATATAGGCGGTCGATTGCTCTACTTTGCAACTGTAAAGAAAGCTGCTGGTGGGACCAGGAACTCTTCGCGATCAAAAGCAATCCGGAGGTCGGCTGGTCTAACCGGTGTACTGGATGGAAGGCGGCTACTGACCCCGTACTTTGCCAGTGGTAAGTTAGGGCATTGGCCAAAGTTCCGGTGCGGTGGAAGCGAACGGGATGGACCAGCATTCCGGCGGGTTTATTCACCACGATCAGATCGGGGTCTTCGTAGATAATGGCTAAATCGATCTTTTCGGCGATGATCTCCTGGGGGTTAGGAGGCGGAAAGCGGATGAGCAGATCTTCTCCACCCCGGAGAAGGGTTTTCGCGTAAACAGGAACGCCGTTGAGGATAATTCCATCACTCTTTTTCAGGGCAATAACTTGGCGGCGGGAAAAGGAAAACTCATGACGCAGGACGGACTCGATGGTCCGACCTCGCCAAGCGGGGAGAATTCCAATCCGGAGAGGAGGGGGCTGGGACAGGGAATGAGACTGAGACTGAGACCGAGACATGGGTAACCTCCTGCTGAATGCGTAATCAGCTATATTATAACATAGTCGTAGGCGCTTGTTACTTGTACCTTCCGCCCGGGGACAAATAGATACTCCTTCGAATATGCTAAATTGAAAGCCGTAAATCTACTGTTGTCATCACTGGAAAGCAAAGAAAAGCTTTTCGGCAGAGATTTAGTTTCGCATTAAGGAGGGAGAAGCATGTACGTAAAGGACGGAATCGAAGGAGGAGGTCATCATTCTCCTCTGGTGCCGCCTTTTTGTCCCCAAGGACAACTATACACGGTCATGGCCGGTGATACGCTGTTTTTTATTGCCCAACGCTTTGGCGTATCCTTATCGGCTCTGATCGCTGCCAACCCGCAGATTGCCGACCCAGACCTGATCTTCCCCGGACAGGTAATCTGCATCCCCATGGAAGCCACCCCGGTTCCCCCCTGTCCGGGTCCGACTTACACCGTCGTGCAAGGGGATACCTTGTTTACGATCGCACAGCGCTTTGGCGTTACATTGGAGGCACTGCTGGCGGTTAACCCGCAAATCACCAACCCCGATCTGATCTTTCCCGGGCAAGTAATCTGCTTGCCACCGACGACAGAGCCACAACCGGTTTGTCCGACCGGTTTGACTTATATGGTGATGCCTGGAGATACGCTCTTCAGTATCGCCCAAAGGTTAGGGGTTACCGTCGAGGAGATCTTATTCCTCAACCCACAGATCAGCGATCCGAATCAGATCCAAGCCGGCGATTTGCTCTGTGTTCCGCTGCCCATGGCTCATCCGTGCCCGCCGTGTCCTCCGCCGCCCATGCCGCCCATGCCCTGTCCACCACGGGAAGAATGGTCACCCCATCCGCATCCGGAACCGCCGGTGGTGAACCCCATGCCCTGCCCACCGCGGGAGCAAGAACGCTACCCCAGTGTGGCCGGGACAGCGCCGCTGCCAGAGCCCTATTACCCGGGAGCTTTTGTTTACGCCAGTCCCCAGGTGCGGTGGGAAGACTGCCCCTATCGCCCCCGTCGCCGTAGACGACTCCGCCGGAGAAGAAGGTTATTCTAAAGAAAGGAGGCAAAGCCTCCTTTCTGCGGTTCTTTCTTTTTAGGGGGGCGTTTTATCTTCGGGAGCGGAGACCGTTTTTTAAGGTGCCAACTCTTGGGTGGGGCCGAATAATTCTATAGTAGCCTCTAAAACCGGGGTTCCGGTTAAAGCGTAGCTTCTGGCATCCGGTTGCCGTCCCCCCACGTAGATCTGGATTTTGCCGGGTTCCAGCCGGAAGGTACCGGTCTCATCGACCACCGCCAGCTGTCGCGGTTGGAGGATAAACTCCACGGTTTGCTTTTCGCCAGGAGCCAAGGACAAGCGTTTAAAGCCCTGCAGCTCCCAGATGGGGGTGTCCACCACAGCTTCAATGTGCTTCAGGTAGAGTTGGACGACCTCGTCCCCGGCTACTGGTCCCGTGTTTTCCACCTCCACGGTGATCCTTACGGTTTGGTCTTGGCCAAGCGCAAAGCAGGTCTTGTCAAGGGCCAAATTACGATAGGTGAAGGTCGTATAGCTCAGACCATAACCAAAGGGGTACAAGGGTTCTTCTTGCATATAACGGTAGGTCCGGCCCTTCATGCTGTAATCGGTAAAGGGTGGGAGCTGGTCAAGGGACTTCACAAAAGTCACTGGTAACCGACCACCCGGATTATAGTCGCCAAAGAGCACCTCGGCGAGGGCGGTTCCGCCTTCCTCTCCCGGATACCAAGCCTCAATAATGGCAGGAATATTCTCTTGGGCCCAATTGATGGCAATCGGACTGCCGTTGAAAAGGGCTAAAACAACCGGTTTGCCCACGGTCATTACGGCCTTGAGCAGTTCCTCTTGCATACCCGGTAATTCCAGGCTGATCCGGTCACCGCCACCGTCGGAGTTAGCGACGGCCCCTTCTTCACCCTCCAGTTTCGGGGACAGTCCCAGACAGAGGATGGCTACATCCGCCCGTTCGACGGCGGCCAAAGCCTCGGCAAACCCGCTGGTGGGTGATTCTCCCCAAAAATCGGGCGTGTTGGTTTCCAAGTCGCACCCGGGCGCATATATAACCTGTACTTCCGGGCCGACATGGGCTCTAATCCCGGCGAGGGGGGTCACATACTGGGAAGGAATACCGAAGTAGTTACCGAGAAGAATATCTTTGGAATCGGCATTCGGCCCAATGACCGCGACCTTTTTAATCTTCTCCCGGTTCAACGGGAGTAAATTGTTTTCATTTTTCAGCAAGACCATCGATTCCCGGGCGGCCTGCAAAGCTAACTGCCGGTGTTCCGGACAATCATTGATTTCATAAGGGATGTTGGCGTAGGGGACAAGCTCCGGCGGATCGAACATACCCAGTTTAAACCGGGTCTTAAAGAGACGCGCCACTGCCTGGTCAATTGTTTGTTCGGAGATTAGCCCCTGTTCGACCGCTTTTTGCAGCGCAGTAAAGACCCGCCCACAATTGAGATCACAGCCGTTGTTGACCGCTAAGGCCGCGGATTCTTCAGGCGAGGATGTACATTTGTGGTGTTCATGGATGTCTTGAATCGCACCACAGTCAGAAACCACATGACCGTTAAAACCCCATTCTTCCCTCAGGATCTTCTGCAGGAGCGTTGGCGAAGCACAAGCGGGCTCACCATTGACGCGACTATAGGCGCCCATGACCGACTCGACCTTCGCCTCGATAACGGCATCCCGGAAGGCGGGTAGATAGGTCTCCCGCAGATCTTTGGGCCCGACGACCGCATTGAACTCGTGCCGTAGGATCTCCGGCCCGCTGTGGGCCGCAAAGTGTTTGGCACACGCGGCTACTTTCAAATACTTTGGATGATCCCCCTGCAGACCGCGGATGAAAGCCACGCCCAAACGGCCGGTGAGGTAAGGATCCTCCCCATAGGTCTCCTGGCCGCGTCCCCACCGGGGATCACGGAAGATGTTGATGTTCGGAGACCAAAAGGTTAACCCCTTATAAATCCCGCGTTCTTCTTTTTTGGCAAACTCATGGTGTTTAGCCCGGGCTTCATCGGCAATGGCGGAGGCCACTTCGTACAATAAATCCTGGTTGAAAGAGGCGGCCATGCCGATCGCCTGTGGAAAGACCGTAGCTACGCCGGCGCGGGCGACCCCGTGTAAGCATTCATTCCACCAATTATACTCTGGAATCCCCACGCTACTCAGGGCGGAGGAGAAGTAAAGCATCTGGCTGATCTTTTCTTCCAGTGACAACCGGGAAATTAGATCGTTCACACGTTCGTCGATGGTTCGGTTCGGGTCTTTGAAAACCGGCAACGTTTCATTCTTCGCCATCCTAAAGCCTCCTTGTGTGTATAATGCCTTTTCTTGGTTACTATTTGGTTTTAGTTATCAAACGGGTATTCTTTTGACAGAGTTACCCTTTCAAAGCGCCCGCCAGTGTGCCCTGGATAATCCAGCGGTGACCAAAGATGTACAGGATTACGGTTGGTGCTGCCGCAATAATGGTGGCTGCGGCATAACGCGGCATGTGGTCAACACCGTATTGGTTCATAAACTGCGCGATCCGTAACTGCATCGTATAGTTCTTGGCGCTATTGATCATGATTAAACTCAATAAGTAATCGCTCCAGGCTCCCATAAAGACAAGCAAGGTGGCCAGGACAGTTGCCGGTTTGGCAAGGGGTAACATGATCCGGACAAAGATATTGGTATGGCCCGCGCCGTCAATCCGCGCGGCTTCGGCCAACTCATTAGGTAAACCCGCGAAGAAGGAACGGTAAATGATGGTCCAAAAAGGAATCCCGAAGGCGGTCATCGGTAAAAACAGCCCGGGAAGGGTGTCGGTGATATTCAACAATCCGCACAGTTGATATAGGGGGATTAAAACCATCTGTACCGGTACAAAATAACCGGCTAAAATGAAGTAGAAGATTACTTCCGTCACTTTACTACGGTACCGTGCGAAGATATATCCAGCCATGGCGGCCGCCGGTACCGTACAGACAATGGCACCCAGACAAACATAGAAGGTGTTCAAAAGCCCTTGTCCGATCTGGATGGCCCGCCACGCCTCAACAAAGTTGATCCAACGGATCTCCGTCGGCCAACTCCAGGGGTGATAGTTGTACTCCAGTCGTGTCTTAAAGACGAACATAAAAGGGAGGAGTAGCGGTAAGATTACGGCTAAAGCCAGTATAATCAGGATAATGGTTATGAGGATCTCCGAGATTTTGGAACGGATTGGAAAAGCTCTCCCCATCGCAACGGAAATGGCCGGTTGTTTTCTCATAGCACATCACCTTCCTTTCTCTGTAAAGAAAATTGGATTATTGTAAAGAACAGAGAGAGTAAGAAGATGACTACGCCGATCGCGGCTGCCCGACCATACTGCCAGTTAACAAAGCCGTTTTTGTAGAGGACAATCCCCAAGGTTGAGGTGGCATAACCCGGTCCGCCACTAGTCATCAGCCAAGGCAGGTCAAAAATTTTCATACTGCCGACGATACATAAGATGGAGACAATCCGCAGGGCATAGGAGGTCATTGGGAGAACAATAAACCGCGCGTATTGCCAAGGTGTTGCTCCGTCGAGCTGAGCGCTCTCTTGAATATCCTTGGGAATCTGTTCGATATTGGCCATCAGGTAGATAATATAGAACCCACAATAGGCCCAGGTTGCGACGGCAAAGATCGACCAGAAGGCCAAATCGGGATTGCCCAAAAAGTCAATCCGCGCTAGCCACTGCCAGTTGAACTTGTTGGCTAGGGAGGGAATGACGCCATGACGGGGGGCAAAGACGAAGCGCCCGAGCATGGCGGTGATTGCCGACGGAAGCACGTTTGCTAAGTAATAGATGACCCGTAATGGTTTGGTAATTCTGTTTTTAAAGACTGATAAGCTGAAGGCGATAAAGAAGGAAAAGGGAATCTGGATCACTACACTCCAAAAAGCCCACAAGAGAACGTTTTTTAAACCCATCAGAAACTCTTCGCTTTGAAAGAGGCGCACATAATTCTGGAAACCGATGAAGACAGTCGGGCCGAGACCGGTCGAACGGGTCATCGAGAGCCGAAAGGTTTCTTCAATTGGGTAATACATAAACACGACCAGGAAAAGGATGGCGGGGGCCAGGAGCGCAGCCTTGAAGACCAGTGCATTCCAGTCCCGCTTCTTCTTTATCCTGAACTGTTCAGGTATCATTGAGTAAGCTTTGGCGTTTTTGTTCACCAAAAACACCTCCAAATCAAGATAAATTATATTTAAGCTAGAAGTGAAAGCGAACTGGGGACGAACCGGAACCCACAGAAATTTTCGCTTATTATTTATGGGAAAAACATGAAACGGGGGCCAATTTAAGGGCAGCGGGGGTGGAAGACTCTTCCTACCCCCGTCTGCTTGTGTTCCGGTCTTATTTGGCCGGACCGACGTTCTCTTCGACTACCATCTCGTAGTTGGTTAAGAGCCGTTTTACGTTAGCGTTAGGCAGTAAGAATTGCTGTAGCGTATCGGTGAGCGGTGAAGTGACTGTGGGCGGGAGGTCTTGGTCCCACCAGAACTGGATCGCTTCGGCTTTGGTGAAGGCCGCGGAAGCCATCTCGGTCAGGCGGTTCGGCGCCTTGACCCCCGGAACGGAACAGATCCGTCCAAGCTCGGCGGAGCAGGCTTCGACGCTCATCGCATATTTCATGAAGCGTACAACAGCCTCTTTGTTTTCCCGCGCCATTCTGGTTGCGGCGAATCCAATATCGGTCTGGCCCATAAAGTCGGTGGCTTTCCCTTTTCCTCCTTCTAAGACGGGGAAGGGATAGAAGCCGATCTTCTGGTCGGTAAAGCTGGGATCGGCGTATTGGGCGCACATCCAGGAACCAGTCACGTGCATACCAGCTTTGCCGGTTGCCATCAACTGTTGCGCATCACCATAGGCTTCACCCAATGGGGTCGGACCAAAGTAACCTCTTTTTGACCATTCTTGGTACAACTCGGCGGCTTTGACCATGGGTTCGGAGTCAAAGCGGGCTTTTCTGGCCTGCGCGTTATCAAAGGCTTCCATGCCGCCAAACCGGTTGACAAAGTACATGTACATGGCAAGGACCGGCCATTTATCACGGGCACCTACGGCAAAGGGTTGGATCCCATTGGCCAAGAGGGTGTCGGCAACTTTTTCCATTTCAGCGATGGTCGTGGGTACTTCCAGGTTATACTTGGCAAAAACATCTTCATTCACGAACACGCCAGCAATGGCAAAGAAGGGTGCCACACCGTAGATCTTACCTTTCCAAGTCATGGCCTGTTGGGCGGCGGCGCTACCCGGAATATCCTTCAGTTCCTTGGTCAAATCATATAACCGGCCCGCATCGGCATAACCGCCCATCACCGAACCGCCCCAGCTTTGGAAGATATGGGGGAGGTCGCGGTTATTCGCCATCGCTACCTTGGTTTTGTCCATTAAGCCCGGATCCCCTAAAGCTAGATATTCCAGTTCAATATCGGGGTTCTTCGCGGCAAAACCATTGACCAACGCTTTGATATATGCGTGGGCCGGATCATCGTCGGGTAGATCCCGACCCCAAACCACCAGTTTAAATTTGCTGGCGGCTGTCGCCGAAAACACTCCCACGAGCATAGCAACAACGAGAAGCAGCGCCATGAAAACGGCCTTTTTCGACTTTAACAAACTAATCCCTCCTCAAAATAATCACTATACATGTGTCCGCACGACCAGGCGGGGTAAATCATCCGTCGGTCTCTCACCCCCTCAAAAACCTCTGCTTCCTTGACCGGAACATTTCACAAACGTTTGTGATGACCTAAAAATTTTTATGCGGAGTTACGAATGATTAATTCGAAAGGAAGGCAAAGGTTGATACCATTTTTCTCCTCACCTTGGAGGATTTTTATTAAAATCTCCATTGATTTTTTACCCATTTCATAACGGGGCTGCCGTATGGTGGTCAGGGGAGGATTGGTAAACGCGGAGAACTCCAAGTCATCAAAGCCTACTACAGCAATATCCTGTGGTATGGCAAAACCCGCTTCGTGAATTGCTTGGAGGGCACCATAGGTCATACTATCGTTGGCAACAAAAACCCCGGTACAATCAGGTTGCGCTCTTAGGATCTCTTGCATGGCGCGGTAACCATCTTCACAAACAAAGTTACCATGAATGACCAAACGGTTCGGTTCGGGCACACCACTTTCCTTTAAAGCCTGCGTATAGCCAGCCAGGCGTTCAATGGCCACTTGATTCTGTAAGTTTCCAGCAATATGGGCGATTTTTTTATGCCCTTTTTCGAGCAGAAACTTGGTGGCCGTGTAAGCGGCTTTTTTATTATCAATCCAGATACAATTGACCTTATCTTTCTTGAAATTGCGTTCAATCAGGACAAAAGGGATCTTTCTTTCAAGTAACATCTCAATAAAACTGGTGTCTTGCCGATTGCTACCAACAATGACTAAACCATCGACATTTTCGGTGACAATCATTTTTTGTAAAACGTTTGTTTTTTCCAGGTTGTCATAAGAGTTGGAAAACAACAAGGTATAGCCGGTTTGACTGGCCACATACTCCATACCTTTAATGATCTGGGTGTAGAAAGGTTCGGAGATGTCCGCCATCATGACGCCGATCATGCCGGATTTGCGGGTCACCAGGCGGCGGGCGGCCGCATTCGGGTAGTAATTCATTTCGCGGGCGATGTTTTTAATTAACTGTCTTGTACTTTCTTTTACACCATATTTGTTATTTAAGGCCCGTGACACCACACTAGGGCTTACGCCAGCGCGGCGGGCAATATCTTTAATCGTTACCATGGAAAACCCCCAAAAATACTCCGCGTTTTGGTGTAACTGTTTTACTTCTCCGAGTAAGTAGGGAATAAAACCGTTACGATCATCATATGTTAATGAAATGTAAAAAACCACTCATTTAATAAATTCGAACTGTTTGGCAATAATCCTTTTTTTATTTTCAAAAGACGAATAATCCGCCACCCGTTGACGATTTAGAGTCAAATCCAGTCAAATCGCCGTGCTTTAACTTTGTATTAACAACTTTCTATGTGAGTTTTGAAAAGATTTTTCAAAAGTATATATTCAAGATTTCTCCCTTGATCCAATTTTTCCTGCTGATATTAAAAAAATATTTATTTTTTTTGTTTCAGCTGCTAATGGGGTTTAAATAAAGAAAAAACGTTAAGAAACAAATTGACGCGGTTACTTAAATATAGTAATATTAAACCATATTAATAAAAGGTCGTGTCATAAATGGATATTGAGTTGCTGGACCTTACAATAAAACTCTTTGCTCTGGCTCTAGAAAAGGTGGTGTATGAACCACTGACCCAGGACGGGGAGGTTTTAACGCCAGTTCAAGAGAATTGTCTACGTTTTATCTATTACCACCAGACGCCGATGGTGAAAGAAGTCGCCGCTGGGTTGCAAATTAGTAACGCTGCGGTGACTAAATTGATTGACCGGTTGGAAAAGAAAGGCCTGGTGCGTCGGGAGTATTCTTGCACCGACCGGCGGCAGATCCTTTTACACCTCACCCCGGCCGGAAGCAAGCTTTTAGAAAACGCCCGGCGGCAATCGCGTCACCGGCTCCAAGCGATTGTTGATCGTCTGGACCCGGAAAGTTTGGTCGCTCTCGAAGCGAGTCTACAGAAATTTCTCGAAGCGGCTTTGATCAACACCGAAACGCTTGATCAGATTTGTCTACGGTGTGGTCTTGCGCATCTCAACGAATGTCCCGGAAATCTGATCTGTCGGGAATTAACCGGAAAGGATCGGTTTCCGCACTAATAAGAAAAGAGAAAAAGGAGGACTAAAGATGAAAAAGTGGTTATGTGGCGTTTGCGGGTACATCCATGATGGGGAGCAAGCACCCGAAGCTTGCCCGAAATGTGGGGCACCGATGGAGAAGTTTAGCGAGATTCCAGCCGAAAAAAGTGCCCTGATCGACCGTTCCCGGAAGACCAACCAGATTTATATGGAGATCTCGGCCTTGCTGGAGCAGGTTAGAGAGCTCTCCGAGATTGGCCGGGACGATGATTTGGATCCGCCCTGTGTTGCCCTTTTCAAAAAAGCCATCGTCTATTCGGTTGAACTGCAACAAGGGATCAAAGCGGAGCTGGCTTCGCATATGGGGAAAGGAAAATGGGGTTAAGGGAAAAGGCCTAAAGCATCTTTGTGAATGTAGAAAAAACCCGCCGTGTGGCGGGTTTTTTAATTTAGAAGGGTCATTTTCAATTTAAACGGTGCAAACCAACTTCTGTACACGCGGTTTAGAGCGGTTTAACCCAGGAAGAACTGGCAGAGGTAGACCGCGAGAGAAGCACAGATCGCAACGGTCATCAGCCCTTTTTCGTAGAAGGCAAGGAGGAGGGCAACGCTAAAACCAACTAAAGCCGTGACCGTATTCCCGGTGGCACTGAGGATGGCGGGGAAGGTCATAGCCCCTAAGACGGCGTAGGGGACATAGTAAAGAAATGATTGGATAAAGGGAGATTTGATCTTTTGGCGGAGAAAAACCAGGGGTGTCACGCGCGGGAGGTAAGAGACCAGCGCCATGAGGAAGACCGCCAATAGGATCCGGGCCATTATTCAACCTCCTTCCTGGGAAAAAAATACGCTCCGTAGAGACAGGCAATGAGGGTGGCAATCATGATCCGCCATCCGGCCGAGAGCAGTCGTAACCCGGGTAGCCAGGTGAGGGCGGAACTGAGCCCGACCGCCACGGCAGCAACCCAGCGGACGGCGGGGGATTTCTTGGCGGGGGGAAGCACTAAGGCGATGAACATGGCGTACAAGGTAATGCCCAGGGCGTTCTGGAGATTGTCGGGCAGCAGCGTACAGACAATCCCCCCGAGGAGAGTCCCGGTTCCCCAACCGGTATAGGGACCAACGATCAATCCTACCATATAAGGAAAGGAGATCGCGGTTCTTTCCAGCGAAGCGACGGTGAAGGTCTCGTCGGTAATCCCGAAGGCGATCAGGCACCGTTGGCGTAAGGTCATGCCGGGGGACAGTTTCTGTCCAAGGGACAAGGACATGAGGAGATAACGGAGATTAATAATCAAGGTGGTCAGCGTAATCTCGAGGAGGGAGGCTCCGGCGAGAATCAGGTTTGTCCCGGCGAACTGTCCAGCCGAGGTTAGATTCGTAAGGGAAATAAGCGTGGCCACCCAGGCGGGGAGTCCACCCTTCACGGCCAATAAGCCGAAGGCAAAGGAGACCGGGAGATACCCGAGGGCGATGGGCAGCCCGTGGCGGAGACCGAGGCTAAATTCATGGGAAGGTCGGTTTTCCGCTGCTGTTGAGTTCTGATAAGTTAAAGATGAGTTCGGCAAGTTTCGTCCCTACCTTTTTATGATATTTCGTAAACCATAGTAAGTGATACCTGGCATCTGTCCTGTACACCGAAGGAAGAGATTAATTTCAGTTATAAGCGCTACCGGGGCGGAATGGTATTTCCTTTTTCCGGTGAATTTCTTGGCATTTTCTAGAGCGCAGCTTCGTACCACGGCCTGTTGGCGGGATTTGACATTGAGTTTTTGGTCAATTCATGATAAACTATTGTTCCTGGAACCAACCGAACCGGGTAACCGCGGGCGCAAGGCCGTAAGGCTGCGCCTGAGGAAAGTCCGAGCTCCAGAGGGCAGGGTGCTGGATAACGTCCAGTGAGGGTGACCTCAAGGAAAGTGCCACAGAAAAGGAAACGCCGACTGGGGCAGCAATGCTGGTCCAAGGGCAAAGCTGAAAAGGTGCGGTAAGAGCGCACCAGCGGTTAAGTGATTAACCGGCTTGGTAAACCCCACCTGGAGCAAGACCGAATAGGAGGGGGCGTCGCTTCGTCAGACGCAAGAATGGCCCGTTCTACCCTCGGGTACGGTCGCATGAGGCGGCAGGTAACTGTCGTCCCAGATAAATGGTTACCGCCGACTGCCGTGCGTGGTCGGTACAGAACTCGGCTTACAGGTCGGTTGGGAACAGTAGAAAAGAAGCTATCCCCGGGGATAGCTTCTTTTTTTTGAATCTATCAGCGTGGTGCGTTTGGTTGTGCCGTCCGCGGTGGTGTCAAAGCGGTTCGGGAAAAGATGTATATGGATTAATCTTGGTTAATCAGACCCAAGGCGGTGTTAACCGGAAGCGAGAAACAGATCCCGCGACCGGTGGTGTTCAACCCGGCCTCGTGGGTGATTTCTTCCATGATCCGGGCCTTTTTCGCTTGGGGGGCCAGAATAAGGATCACATCTTTTTCCGGTTGGATCGTGATGCCAAGAAATTTTTCCGCTTCCTTCGAACCCAACCCCAGGCCGTGGAGGAGCGTGCCGCCGGTGGCACCGGCCGCTTTGGCGGCGGTCATCACCAGGTCGGAATGGCCGCGGTTTACAATGGTGACAATTAAAGCATAAGGTTCTTTTAATTCCATGGTCTGATCCTCACTTCCCATATATGTATTATCCTCATCCGCTTGCTGGCATATTTTCCAGAGGACACTGCTGGAACTATCCAGAGGAATGGTGAAGGCAATGCCCGTTCCGGCCTGGTACAGATCAATCCGCGCGCGGAGTCGCGCGAGGATCTGCGGTGTTAAGTTGGCACTTTGGATGCTGATGGCAACTAGTTTCTTGGGACTACCAAAGCCGAGAAGCTCATAGATTTCCGAGTCGGCAGAGCCGTACCCATGGCTTAAGATATAAAAGGGTAATTCATCCCGTTTATATATTTTTTTCAACAGGTTTCCCAGACTATAATCGACAATGGTAATCAATGCTTCTAAGGGACGACCCACTTTTTCTTCCATTATTAGTACCCCCCTGTTTCCTTCGCGAAAGGTAGTCATCAATCGGTTGTTGGTGATTTAACCGGTGGTGCTGCCGTTTTTCCACCCTTTATTGCTGTGGTGTGTTTTCTTCTTTATCATATATAATAATCGAGTCTTCAGCAACCGGAATTACGATATCTTTCTCGGCCCGTTTGGCTTTTATCCGATAAACCAGGCCAAAAAATTGGATGGTGAGCACCGGAGTCAACGCAATCAGCGCCACGATGCCAAAGGCGTCAGTGAAGATGTTACCGCCAATGGTTTCACAGGCCCCCATCGCTAGCGGTAACAGAAAGGTAGCGGCTAAAGGTCCGGAGGCGACGGCACCGGAGTCGAAAGCAATCGCCGTAAAGAGGGGCGGGACAATCAGCGCTAAGAGTAGTACGATAATATAACCGGGGATCACGATATAAAGCAAGGAAGTTTCCGTTAAGATCCGGAACATGGATAGCCCTACGGAGATGCCTACTCCGATGGAGAGGCCGATGCCCATGGTGCGACCGGGAATCGCGCCGTCGGTAATGTCTTCAACCTGTTCTTTTAGGACAAAAACGGCCGGTTCGGCAGCGACGACAAAATAACCGGTGATGAAGCCGATCAGGATTAAGGCCCAGGGCGGCGTGTTTGTGATTAAAGATCCCCCCAGTTGATACCCGGCGGGCATAAAACCCACATTAACACTGGTTAGGAACAAAACAAGACCAATGTAAGTATAGATTGTGCCGATCAGGATTTTTAACAATGTTTTATTCCGGAGACGAAGAGAGACCAGCTGAAAAACGATAAAAAGCAGGATAATAGGGAGAAGGGCTATTGCCACCTGCCCAAAATATTCAGGGAAATTAGCCAGGTAAAGCCGGAAGATATCGCCCAGTGCGAAGAGCTCAGGAATGGTGAGAACGCTACCGCCGGATGGTTCAAAAAAGAGACCTAAGATTAGCATTGTAACAATAGGCCCGATCAAACAGAAGGCGACCAACCCGAAACTGTCTTCTTCGGAGGTTTTATCGCCCCGGACCGCAGCCAACCCAAGTCCTAAGGCCATGACAAAAGGGACCATAATGGGGCCGGTGGTTACGGCACCTGCTTCCCAAGCGATAGAAAGAAAATTTTTACTGGTAAAACCCGATAAGATAAAGGCCAGTATATAGCAGATGGCCAGGATCCGGGAGAGACGAATCTGAAACAGGATCCGGAGGAAAGCACCGACCAGAGCAATTCCGACGCCAGCCGAAATTGCCGAAATAATAATGGGGTTGGGGATCCCACTGATTTGACCGGCTAAAACATGCAGGTCCGGTTCGGCGATACTGATAAAAGTGCCAATCACAAAGGTTAAGACCACAATCAGTCTCAAGTTTCTGCTCTTCACTAACCCGGAGCCGATATGTTCGCCAATGGGCATCAAAGAAACATCGACCCCAAGGTTAAACAGGGTGATGCCAAGAATCATCATCATGGCGCTCAGCAGAAAAAGAACCATGCTATAAAAGGGCATCGGTGCGACTGTTAGAGTTAAGACCAAGACAATAACGATAATCGGTAGTACCGCGAAAAAAGATTCTTTGAATTTTGCCAAGAGCAATTTTTTCATTCCCCAACCGCCTCCAACTTCATTCTTCTACGGACATGCCAAAAAGCCGTGCCTTTTTAAATCACAGCGAATACATCCCAAATAGGGCATAACATAATTATATATTATCTTTATCCATCCATTCCACTCATTTAAACGAATCTTTAACGATATTTAAGCATTATGGCTTATTCTGTTTTGTATTTGGGGTTAAGAAAACCCCGGGGGTTGAACCCCGGGGTTTTTAGGGGAATGTGGGAACATGCTAATATTTGCAGTTTGACTTCTTTTCGCCTTACCACCGTATTGCCGCGGCGGCCCAGGACAATCCACCCCCAAAACCAATTAGGAAAAGGTAATCACCCTTGGTAAAGCGCTGTTCGGCCCAAGCTTCCTTTAAGGCCAGACCGATGGAGGCGGCTGAGGTATTGCCGTATTTGGCGATGTTGGAGATAAAGCGTTCCTCCGGGATGCGTTTGTTCCGGGCGACAGCCTCTAAGATCCTGCTGTTGGCCTGGTGCGGAATGATGAAATAGCGGTCATCGTCCTTGAGGCCAAGGCGGGCTTTTAAGAGGTCGATCAGACTACCCATTTTTTCCACGGCGAACTTAAAGACGTTACGCCCGTCTTGGCGGAAATAAAATTCATCGCCCATCCCGCCCATCACGACCAAGTCGGCACCACTCGGGTCGGCACCCAGTTCAACGGTGAGAATCTCATGTTCGGGCTCGTCGGCACTGAGCAAGAGGGCCGCGCCCGCATCGCCGAAGAGGACACAGGTGGCGCGGTCTTTGTAGTCAACGAAGCGGGAGAGTTTTTCCCCGGCGGTGATTAAGGTATGGTCATAGCCTTGGGTCTGCATTAAACTCCAGCCGACGGCTAAGGCGTAAACCAGACCGGAGCAGGCGGCATTTAAGTCAAAGGCCGCCAAGGGGGAAAGGTTTAATTTCTGTGCGATGATACTGGCCTGGTTCGGTACGTTTTTCTCGGCGGTACTGGTGGCGGCGATGAGCAACTGCGGATGGTGACGGGTAGAAGTTTGGGCTAAGCAATCGGCCGCCGCTTTTGCCGCCAGGTCGGAGGCGTGCATATGGTTGGGAGCAATCCGCCGTTCTTTAATCCCCGTCCGCGACGTGATCCATTCATCGGATGTATCGACCATCTTCTCCAGGTCGCCGTTGGTGAGCTTCTCTTCCGGTACATAACTGCCGACAGCGGCAAGTCCTATTTTTTTCATTTTCGGTCCCTTCTTTTCGCTTTTTTTTGCTGAATTGCGCCTAAAGCGACTGGTTTATTAGAACCAGGTATTAATATTTACTACCAATTATAAATGATTCTCCCCGTTGGGGCAAGAGTTTTGGGGAAATAATTGCGAAAAACGACCGAAAAAATGGTTACAGTAAAGACAGTAAATAAGCGTTTAAGCGTTGTTTTGTAGAAAAAAGGCCTCTGTTGCTTGATTTTATTGCAATCCGGAGCAATCAAGCTTAATGAGGCCTTTCGCTAATGTTATGTGATCCGGAACTGTTCCGGATCGAGCGTCCCTTGTTTTTTCAGGACGGATATGGTAGTCAGGTGGTGTTTTTCCCCACTGACCAGAATCTTGACGGTAACCGGCGTGTCCCAAGGATGGTCGCTATAACGGCAGGTTAAGTGGGCGAGATTTTGCCGGTCGTCGGCGGAGGGCTTGCCCACCCCTAGCGTTAAGGGGCCGGGTGCACCCAAAGCTTTGAAGAGATAAAGCCCTTCGGTGTTGCGTTGCCGGTAAAAGTAACGGAAGAGGATCTGGTTTTCCCGGTGGTTACGGCCGATAATTCCCTTAAAATGCGGACTTAAGCGAAAATGGCGGCCGATCCGCAACAAGCGAAGGCCGTCTACGGTCAGCCCCCCCGTTTTGATCAGGTCCTTAACTTTTCGGCCGTACTCCACATTGGTGAGGAGACACCCCCCGGCGGGTGCTTCATACTCCAACCCGTATTTGGCGGCTAATTCCAGTTGGACTTTGCGCTGCCGTCCTTGGATCGATGGACAGTGGTCCAGTGAAATCCAGCCTTTCTCCTCGGGGATCGTCGGCGGGAGCAGGCGGGCGGAGAGGGGACGGACGATTAATCCGGCCAGTCCGGTCTCTTCGTCAATTTTGGGGAAAGCGCCCCGGTTTTGGGATTTGGGCCGTTGCCCGACGACTTCACCGGTGACTAAAAAAGAAGCGCCCAGCTTGTCCAGCATCGCACCGGCTTTGCGGAGAAAGAAGATATGACAGTCCAAGCAGGGATTGGCCGCTTTACCATAACCGTGTTTCGGGTTTTCCAAGATCTGGAGGTATTCCTCGTCGAGGCGGACAATGTGGAGTTTCACCCCCAGCTGCGCAACGAGCTTTTGGAGGTGGGCAATGAGCTTTTCTTCTTCGGCGGGTGCGAGAAAAGGTTGGAGGAAATAAACCGCCTCGACCTCGACCCCGGCTTCTTGGGTTAGTTTAATCGCGAGTAAACTGTCGAGCCCCCCTGAAAAAAGGGCGAGTGCTTTCAACAGGGATCGCCTCCTTCGTTTATTTTTGAGCGAATATAAATTATTCCGGGTTTACCCCCTTTTTCCTGCCGGCCCCGGTGGTTGGATCCATTCCCTTTATAAATTGATTACAATCTGATTACTTCTCGCTTCTGGTGTTGATTTCATTAAGAAAAAATGTTAATCTAATTTCGACATCCGGGCATGACATAATATTATTATGAATGAGGGTTGGTATAAAGTTGGAAAAAAGTTTGAGGGAACAGATCACCGAAATTAGCGAAGCTTTACGCCGAAAGGGTTACCGGCTGACTCCCCAACGAGAGGCCGTTATTAAAATCCTCCTTGAAAACCCCAATCAACATCTGGCGGCGGAGGATATTTACGCCATGGTCCGAAAGACCCATCCAGAGATCGGGATGGCCACGGTCTACCGGACACTGGATCTCTTAAGCAAAGAAAAGATTATTAACCAATTGAGTTTTGAGGAAGGGCATTGCCGTTACGAGATGGAAAGCCAAGCCCACCATCATCATTTAGTCTGTCTGAAATGCGGAAAAATTACCGAATTCAATATCCAACTGCTCAAAAAAATGGAGGAGGCGCTCGCCGCCGAACATGAGTTTCAGATCGTTGGGTATCTACTGAAGTTCTACGGATATTGCGCCCAGTGTACCCCGGCGGAAGAATGAAACCGTACTTACCGAAGAGCTATAACCAGAAGATTTTGCGGGCCATCCATGAGTTTGGCCTGATCGCCCCCGGCGACCGGATTTTAATCGGTTTTTCTGGGGGTAAAGACAGCGCCCTGTTGGTATGGGCCCTGGGTTTAATGGTGCGGCACCGGATTATCCCGGCGGAGGTAGCGGCGCTAACCCTTGACTTAGGGCTTGAACCGCGGCTTGATCCCGAACCCCTGCGGGAGTTATGTGCCCGGGTTGGGGTGGAGTTTCATTACCTCCCCACCGAGATCGGGGCGGCGGCTTTGGCAGCCGATGACCCCTGTGCCACCTGCTCGTTTCTGCGGAACGGGCGCTTGAACCGTTTTGCCAACCGGCACCGCTTTAATAAGGTTGCTTTGGCCCACCACCATGATGATGCGGTGGAGACCTTCCTGATGAGTATATTGTACTCAGGGCAGATCCGGACTTTTCTCCCCAAAACCTACCTTGACCGGGCAAAAATTACGGTAATCCGTCCTTTGGTCTACCTCCGGGAGGCCGAGATCAAAGCAGCACAGGAATTTATCCCTTATCAACCGGTGGCGCGGAGCTGTCCCTACGATGGGTACACCTACCGCCAAAAAGTGAAAGATTTAATTGCCGCCTTAAATAAAGAAAACCCGGTGGTTTACGCCAATCTAAGCAAAGCAATGCGGGCGGGGCGGCCTCTGGCCCTGTGGCCTCCGGCGCTGGAGTATTCTCCCAAGACACGATGAAGGTTTGGTCAAGATGCGATGAAGATTCGGTCAATATACGATGAAGGTTCTTGACACGCAGCTATGATCATACCTATAATCGGGGAAAGGACTGGATAATCAAGAAAGATTCGCAGCGGGCTGAATATGTTATACGGACCTTGCCCACCGGGAATATAACAAGGCGAAGACCGGGAGAGTAGTCTGGACGGGACGGACAGAGAGGGGAGACCAGCGGCTGGAAGTTTCCCCCCGGAACTACAGACGAAATGCACCCGGGAGCCTTAGGGCTGAAGCGGAAGTAGGCCCTAACGGGAACGCCCGTTACAGCGTGCTTAGAGGGGGACCGCAGGTGCGGTCCAACCAGAGTGGAACCGCGAAGTAAGGACTTCGTCTCTGTCGAGAGGCGAAGTTTTTTTTATTCAAGAGGAGGTGCTAAGATGTTTACCTATATTCGCGAGGGGATTAAAGCCATCTTTGAGCGGGATCCGGCAGCCCGTAGTACTTTGGAAGTGATCCTCTGTTATCCGGGTTTCCATGCCCTGTTGGCCTACCGGATTGCCCACTGGTTTTATCGGCATAAATTATTCCTGATCGCCCGGCTCATCTCGCAAATCGCCCGTTTCTTTACGGGAATCGAGATTCACCCGGGAGCGAAGATCGGAAAAGGACTCTTTATCGACCACGGAATGGGGGTTGTGATTGGGGAAACAACGGAGATTGGTGATAACGTCACCATCTACCAGGGGGTGACCCTTGGGGGAACGGGAAAAGAGAAGGGAAAACGCCACCCCACCATCGGTAATAACGTAATTATTGCGGCGGGCGCGAAGGTTTTAGGCTCGATTACGGTAGGGGATAACGCCAAAATCGGGGCGGGGGCGGTGGTCATCCGTCCGGTCCCGGCTAACTCAACGGTGGTCGGGGTACCCGGCCGGGTGGTGGTGCAGGACGGGGTCCGGGTCGGTCCCCCCGATCTGGAACACGGGAAACTGCCCGATCCCATGTTAAACTTCTGCGAACAAACGGCGAAACGGATCGAAGCAATCGAAGCAAAGCTCGGGATCAAAGGAGGTTTTTAAAATGGCAATTATGGTCTATAATACTATGACCAAACAAAAGGAAGAGTTTATCCCGCGCGAACCAGGGAAAGTAAGTATTTATGTCTGTGGTGTCACCCCATATAACTATGCCCACATTGGGAATGCCCGGCCGCCGGTGGTTTGGGATTGTATCCGGCGCTTCCTGCGTTACCGGGGGTATGAGGTGACTCTGGTCCAAAACTTTACCGATGTGGATGATAAAATCATTCAACACGGGCGCCTGACCGGCGAAGAACCCTTGGCGCTTGCTGCCCGCTTTGCCCAGATTTATCTGGAAGATATGGCGGCGCTGGGGGTAGAACCGGCGACCCATTATCCGAAGGTCTCCGGCCATATTCCCGAGATTATTGAGATGGTCCAAGGGCTGGTCGAGAAGGGTTATGCCTACCCGCTGGAGGGGGACGTCTATTTTTCCGTCGACGCCTTCCCGGAATACGGCAAACTTTCCGCCCGTCCGCTGGATGAGATGTTAAGCGGCGCCCGGGTGGAGACGGATGAACGGAAGCGTAACCCGATGGATTTTGCCCTGTGGAAGGCAGCGAAGGAAGGTGAGCCTGCTTGGGATTCACCATGGGGGCCGGGCCGTCCCGGCTGGCACATTGAGTGTTCGGCGATGTCCCTGAAGTATCTGGGGAGTGGCTTTGATTTTCACGGCGGGGGGACGGATCTGGTCTTTCCCCACCATGAAAATGAGATTGCCCAGGCTGAAGCGTACTGTGGCACCAAGCCTTTCGTCCGTTATTGGCTCCATACCGCCTTTATTACCATGAGTGGCGACAAAATGTCCAAATCCCTGGGGAATGTGGTGACCATCCGGGAGGCCTGCACCCGGTTCTCCCCGAAGGTGGTCCGGTTCTGGCTGCTGGGGACCCATTACCGTAACCCCTTAAGCTACGGTGAAGAAGAATTGACGGCGGCCGCCAATGGTCTGGCTCGCTTGGAAACCGCCCGGGAGAACTGGCGGCATCTGTTGTCCACACCCGTACAGGCGGGGGCGGATGAAGCGCCACCGGCGGTGACGGCCTTGGTTACCCAGGTGCGGGAGCGTTTTAGCGCGGCGATGGAGGATGATTTTAATACCGCGTTGGCTTTGGGGATCCTCTATGAATTGGTGCGTGAGGTCAATAAATGGGCGTTAAGCGAAGACTTTACTCTGACGGCCCCTTGCCAAAAGGTGCTTCGTGAAGCTTTGTCCCTCCTGGAAGAGTTGGGCGACGTTTTTGGGATCTGGTTTACGGAAGAAACGGCCGCTACCGGCCTCAGCGATGAGGAGATCAATGCCCTGGTGGAGCAGCGGCAACAGGCCCGCCAAAACCGGGATTTTAAGACCGCCGACGAGATCCGTGACACCTTAAAGGCTGCGGGCATCGTGGTGGAAGACACCCCCCATGGGGTACGTTGGCGTCGCACCTGAGGTAATTGGGGTTGGTTAAAAACATACCGCCTTTAGGGGCGGTTTTTCTCCGTCGGCGGGGGTGGTCCGGACGTTCCGGATGGTCTAGAAGTTTCGGATGGATGCAGATGGGTGCGCCGCCGGAAACGCCCGTAGAGCAGTGTGGCGACGGTGGCCAGGCCGAGAAGGAACAGTCCGGCCAGGCTGGCTTCTGGACCGAAGGCGCCGCCGGTCCACAAGGGAGGGCCGGTCACTTCTAACTGAAAAAGGGTGGGAAAGGCGAAACCGCTGACCCGAAAGCCGAAACAGTTTTGCCAAAAGTTCCAACTAAAATGGAGCGCCACCGGAAGATAAAGAGTGCCGGTTTCCAGGTAGGCAAAGGCAAAAAGTACCCCGGCGAGTAAAATGACGAACAAACCGCCAAAACTAAGGTGCGGGTTGTTGAGGTGGGCGAGACTGAAGAGAAAAGCGGAGAAGGCAATGGCCGGTGAAAGCCCCCAGTAGGCGGCGAAGACTGGCAAATGGAGCCCACGGTAGAACAACTCTTCAAAAAGGGCCGCCACCATAAAGGTTAGAGCCATCCAGAAGAGATCGGGCGACACCACAAGCGGGGTGGCCGTGAAACGGACCCACCCCAGCGCGAAAAAAACCAGGAATAACAGGGCAAAAAGAAAAAAGCCCAGAGCTAACCCGAAAAGAAGATCCCAGTGCGCCCAAGGGGAGGGTGGGAAGAACCGGGGGAGAAAGCGGTGGCGAAAGAAGGTTTTTTCCGCCAAATAGAAGGCGATGAGGAGCGGGATCAGGCCCAGAAACAGATGGAGAATGAAATTCGGAAGGACAACCCCTGCGGTCAGCTCCTCTAATTTCCACGCGATTTTCAGCAGGGGACTGAGGAGCCGACCGAGAAATAAAAAAAGAAATTGGATGCAAAGATAAAGAGTATATACGACCCCGATCACCAAGAGCGGGTAGAAGAAGTGGCGTAATCTGGAGAGTTTAGTCTTCACTTTTTTTAAACCTCGCTTGCTAAATTTACAGGGGATCTTTTCGCGATAAAAAAGAGGAATCCTTTTCCTTGGTAGAGAAGTTTTTCCGGAGAAAATGGTGATCGTAGGCCGAGATTGAAGCTGGTGACGGAATGATCAAGACAGAAATCATCACGGTTGACCCGGAAGCGATTGACCAAGCGGCTTTGGCCCGGGCAGCGGCGATTCTCCGCCAGGGCGGGCTGGTCGCTTTTCCCACAGAGACAGTATACGGTTTAGGTGCCGTTATTTATAACCGGGATAGTGTAAAAAATATTTTTACCGTTAAAGGGCGGCCGGGCGACAACCCGTTGATTGTTCATATTTACCAATGGGAACAAATGACGGAACTGGCCCGGGAAGTGCCGGAAACGGCCAAGATCCTTGCCCAGCGGTTTTGGCCTGGCCCGCTCACCATGATCCTCCCGAAAAAGGCGGAGGTTCCGGCGGAGGTCAGTGCTGGCCTCCCGACGGTCGCCATCCGTCTGCCGGCCCACCCGGTGGCAAAAGAGCTGCTCCGCCTGACCGGGCAGCCGGTGGCCGCGCCTAGCGCTAATTCCTCCGGACGGCCCAGCCCAACCAGGAGTAGCCATGTGATTGCCGATCTCGACGGTAAAGTCGAGTTGATTATTGATGCCGGTCCCACCGGAGTGGGAGTGGAATCGACCGTTCTTGACCTGACCGGTCCGAAGCTGCGGATCCTCCGGCCCGGCGGGGTGACCCGTGAGATGCTGGCAGCCGTCTTCGGTCCGGAGATGGTTGAAGCTCCATCCCAGATCAATTGTGTGCGACCATTGGCACCGGGGATGAAATATCGGCATTATGCACCCCAAGCTCCTTTACGCCTGCTGACTGGGGAACCCGAACCCGTCCGCGGTTTTCTGCAGAAGGCCGCCGGCGAGGCACGGTCCGCCGGGAAGCAGATCGGGATCATCGCATACGATGAAGACCGAAACCCGGCCTTTACCGCTACTGGGGTTAACTTTTTCTCCTTGGGCCAGCGGCGCAATCCAACGGAGGGGGCCGAACGGTTATTTCATCTTCTCAGACTCTGCGACCAGGCCGGAGTGGACGAAATTTATGCGGTAGCCCCACCCCGCCAGGGCGTGGGGGAGGCGGTCTTTAACCGTCTGTATAAAGCTGCCGGAGGGAAAGTCGAGGAGATAAAATGAAGCAAGCCCGTATGCGCTGGGGGGTAACTCTTTTGGTCCTGTTAGTCCTCTTGGGGAGTAGCCCAGGGGCACACAGCCAGGAAAAGCAGTTACCGGTGGGGGAAACCTTAGAATACCAGGTTTATGCCAAAGGCTTGCCCGTTGGCGAGCAGACGCTCCGGATCGTGGGGGAAAGGGTTTACCAGAACCGGCCGGTGCTCGAAGTACGGATGAGTCTAAAGAGTTATGCCGCCTTAGCTTTTCTTTTCTCCTATGAGGAGTATAACCTTTTATACCTGGATTGGGCGACGCGAACTCCGGTCTATCTACACAGAACCATTAAGGAACAAGGCGACCACTGGGAAGAAGAATACCATTTCGGGGCGGAAACAGTCGAAAAACGGGTGATAAAAGCGGGACGGGAACCACGTGTGCGGCAATATGAGGCCAAGCACCCCCTGCTGGAAAGTCTATCCCTGGTTTATTACCTGAGGCAACGCCCCTGGCGGCAAGGGGAGAACCAGTTCTATTATTTAACGAACCGGGGGCCACAGGCGGTCACCTGTAAACTGCAGGGAACCGAACGGATTCGGGTTCTATCCGGTCATCAACGGGCGGAAGTGATTTACGATCCCGTCTCCCGGGTTACGATCTGGTTCTCCCAAGATGAAGCGGTGTACCCTTTGCGGATCAAAATTGCCGCGAATGTCGGGGATCTCACCGCCCGACTGGTCAAGATCGGCCATGGTCCGAGGGAATGATGTTGAACAGGAGGAGAAAATGGTCCGGAATATACTCTTTGTTTGTACTGGAAATACCTGCCGTAGTCCGATGGCAGCGGCTTTGCTGCGCCAATTATTAAATGAACGCGGTGGTAAATTCAAAAACATTCGTGTCTCTTCGGCCGGGCTTTACGCCCAACCTGGCGCACCCGCCTCCCCCGAAGCGGTTGAGACGATGCGTGGCTACGGGGTGGATCTTTCCAACCATTTGGCACGGGAACTGGCTCGGGAAGAGTTGGCCGCAGCCGATTTGATTTTAACGATGACGAACGCCCAGAAAAACCAGATTATTAAGATTTTTCCCGGCGTCAAAGACCGTACTTATGTCCTAAGAGAGTACATCAAGGCGAAAAGCCCGGCCGGGAAAGACCAGTGGGACGTACCGGATCCTTTCGGACAACCTTTGGTGGTTTACCAGAAGTGTGCCGCCGCGTTGGAGAAGGATCTGCGGGCGTTCATCGATTTGCTGGCCTCCGAAGCAGAAGCCGGCGGCGCTGAACAACAGAAAGGGGGGGAGAAAATGCGGATTGCTTTGGGCGCAGATCATGCCGGTTTTCATTTGAAAGAGGAGATCGCCAAGTATTTACAGAGCAGTGGTTATGAGTACAAAGATTTTGGCGTTTTCTCGACCGATTCGGTGGATTACCCTGATCAAGCTGCGATCGTAGCGAAAGCAGTGGCGAAAAAGGAGTTTGATCAGGGGATTATTATATGTGGAACCGGAATCGGGGTAGCGATTTCGGCCAATAAAGTCAAAGGGGTACGGGCCGCGCTGTGCCATGATGTCTTTTCGGCGCGGATGGCACGGGCCCATAATGACAGTAATGTCTTGACGTTGGGGGCCCGGGTCGTCGGAACGGGGCTGGCGCTTTCCATTGTTGAAGCCTACCTGACCGGAGAGTTTGCGGGGGGACGTCATCAGCAGCGGGTTGATAAAATAATGCGACTGGAAAAAGAATAAAGGAGGATTTACCGATGGGATCCGTACATGTAATTGATCATCCATTAATCCAACATAAATTAAGTATCATTCGGGACGTGGCGACCGGCCCGAAAGAATTCCGCGAACTGGTTGAAGAGATTGCTACCCTCATGGCGTATGAGGTCACGCGGGATTTCCCCTTGGAGGAAGTGGCGATCCAGACGCCGATTGCGACGGCTAAAGCGAAGGTGATCGCGGGGAAAAAGATTGCGGTCGTCCCGATTCTCCGCGCCGGTCTGGTGATGGCCGATGGGATTATGAAACTGATTCCGGCGGCGAAGATGGGCCATATCGGTCTGTACCGCGACCCCGAAACATTGCAGCCGGTGGAGTATTACTGTAAATTGCCTTCGGATCTGCAAGAACGGGATATGATTGTGGTCGATCCGATGCTGGCCACCGGCGGTTCGGCGGCGGCGGCCATTGATTTTCTGAAAAAGCGGGGGACGAAAGGGGTTAAATTAGTATGTTTGATTGCCGCCCCGGAAGGAATCGAACGGGTGCAGCAAGCCCATCCCGATGTGGAGATTTTTGTGGCGGCGATCGACGATCATCTCGACGAAAACGGTTATATCATCCCCGGTTTAGGCGACGCCGGTGACCGGTTATTCGGAACCAAATAGGCATTTAACAAGTGCGCGCAAGGGCGACGCGGAGGGGGTGAGTGGGTTGCAGTGGTCGGTTTTCGGCTGGAATCTGGCTTTACTGACGGCAATTGGCTTTGGTTTGTCGTTTCTCCTGACCGCATTTTGGGCGAAAAAAGGGGCCGCCTGGGGGCTAATGGATCTGCCGCGAGAACGGCGGGTTCATGACATCCCCCGCCCCTATACGGGGGGACTGGCGATTTTTCTTGCTTTCAGCTTGACGCTCCTGCTCACTGGTGGTCTGAACTTTCCTTACCTGGGGCCGATTTTAATTGGGGGTTTGGTCATCTTTCTCTTAGGGCTGGTTGATGATAAATATGATCTGTCGGCTGGCCAGAAACTAGTCGTCCAGATTCTGGTGGCGACCTTCATTACGGGGGCGGGGATCCGCATCGGCTACCTGACGAACCCTTTCGGAGAGATGGTGGCTTTAGGGTGGAAGGGTTATCCCTTGACGATTATATGGTTAGTACTGACGATTAACGTGATCAACATCATTGACGGTTTGGACGGTTTAGCGGCCGGGGTTTCCGCGATTGCCGGTCTAAGCCTGTTGGTCATCGGGCTCAGTCTGGGGCAGTCGGCCGCCGTGTTTCTCTGTGCCATCTTGGTCGGGGTCTTACTAGGGTTTCTCCCCTATAACTTCTGTCCGGCCCGGATCTTTATGGGCAATTCCGGCGCTTACTTTCTCGGGTTTATGTTGGGCGTCATCTCCGTGATGGGCGCATTGAAGTTGCCGACCGTCTTGGCCCTGGTAATTCCGGTTTTTGCCATGGGGATCCCGTTTCTCGATACTTTATGGGCGGTCTGGCGGCGTTGGCGAAATGGTGAACAGATTACACGGGGCGACCGGTACCATATTCACCATCTCCTGCTCACTTCCGGACTGGGGATGAAAAAATCCGTCCTCATCCTTTACGGTCTAAGCTTGCTCTCGGGGCTAGCCTCGATCTTTCTTTCCCAGGCCACGCTCCGCTTAGGCTTCTTGATTGTCCTGGTCGGCATTGGCCTGATCTTTCTGTGTCTTTATGGCCTGATGAGTCTGCAAAGTGCCGCCCGGGAGCAAGAAGAAGAGGAAAGGCGGTCTTGGTAAGGAGGTGATGGCGATCTGGCGGGAATTATCCTTTACAACCCGGGCGGCGACGGATTTTCTTGATATTACCCGGGATTTGGCGGCGGATCTACAGAAAGCCGGAATACGCACGGGGACGGGTACGGTGTTTGTCCCCCATACGACGGCAGGGATCATGCTGAACGAGAACGCCGATCCGGACGTGCTTTACGATTTAAAGCAAGCACTAGATAAGATCTTTCCCCATTCCTTAAACGTGGCTCACGCCGAAGGGAACTCGGCCGCCCACCTAAAAGCGGCTTTGATCGGCTCGTCGGTCACTTTACCGGTGGAAGACGGCCGGTTAAGACTGGGGACCTGGCAAGGTGTTTATTTCTGTGAATTTGATGGGCCCCGTCGGCGAAAGCTATTGGTTAGATGGGAAGGGAATTAAAAACGGGGTGATCAAATGCCCGCTTGGTACCGGAAGAGTATTTTGGAGGCCGCCGCCGAGCTGGAGACCGATTTGACGACGGGATTAACCCACAGTACGGCAGCGGGCCGGCTGGAGAAGTACGGCCCGAATGAGCTTCAGGCGCAGCAAGGCCCGACGGTTTGGCAAAAGATCCTTAGTCAGCTCAAGGACTTCCTAATCCTGCTTTTGCTGGGGGCGGCGGTTATTTCCCTGTTTTTAGGGGAAACCAGCGACGCCATCGTCATCTTTTTGGTTGTCGTTCTCAACACGGTGCTTGGGGTAGTCCAGGAATTAAAAGCGGAAAAGGCGCTTTCGGCTTTGGAAGAGCTCACCGCCCCACTGGCCAAGGTCCACCGGGAGGGGCAGACCCGTGAAGTGGCTGCCAAAGAGCTGGTGCCGGGGGATCTGATCCTCCTGGAGGCGGGCGACTTTGTTCCGGCCGACGCCCGGTTGGTGACGGCCGATAGTTTACAGGTGAACGAATCGGCGCTGACCGGTGAGTCGGTGCCGGTGGCCAAGGAAGCGGAGTTTACCGCGGCGGAAGACCTACCGTTGGGGGACCAGAAGAATATGGTCTTTAAAGGGACCATAGTGACTTTTGGCCGGGGGCGGGCGCTGGTGACCGGAACCGGGATGGATACCGAACTGGGCCGGATTGCCGGGCTACTCCAGACCGGACCGGAGGAGAAAACACCGCTCCAGAAGCGTTTAGATAGTTTTGGAAAGCAGATCGGGCTCCTGGCGATTGGGGTCTGTCTTTTTATTTTCCTCGTGGGGATTCTCCGCGGGAATCGTTTCTACGAAATGTTTTTAGTCGCCGTCAGTCTGGCGGTGGCGGCGATCCCCGAAGGTTTACCGGCCATTATCACCATCGTTTTGGCCTTGGGGGTCCAACGGATGGCTGGGCAGAAGGCGATCATCCGCCGCCTGCCGGCGGTGGAGACGCTGGGTTCGGCTACGGTGATCTGCTCCGATAAAACGGGAACCCTCACCCAAAACGCCATGACGGTCCGGCGGATTGTTACCGGAACGGCCGATTACGCGGTAACGGGAGAAGGGCTTAAGGCCGAGGGAGAATTTCGGCGGGGCGAAGCGCCGGTGACCGTGGAAGAACAGCCCCTCTTGGAATTAATTCTGAAGATTGGTGCTTTGTGTAATGATGCCGAATTTCTTCCGGAAGAAGCCCAGATCATAGGCGACCCGACCGAAGGGGCGTTGGTGGTAGCAGCCGCTAAAGCGGGCATGACCCGGAAGGAACTACAGGCCACTTATCCCCGGACGCAGGAGTATCCCTTTGATTCCGTGCGGAAGCGGATGAGTACGGTCCACCAGGGGACTTTAGTGCCGAAACTAGCGGGGGAAAAAGGAGAGGACCGCCACTGGCTCCTGGTGAAAGGGGCACCCGATCTGGTTTTGGAGAATTGTCAATGGTGGTTGGGGGAAGACGGGCCGCAGGAATTAACTGCCGCGCGGAAAGTGGAGCTTTTGAAGGTGAACCACCAACTGGCCACCGAAGCGCTGCGGGTCTTGGCCTTTGCCTTCCGCCCGGATCCACCGTCCGGTTCCCCGGTTGAAGAGGTGGAAAAGGATCTGACCTTTGTTGGCTTCATGGGGATGATCGATCCACCCCGTCCCGAGGCAAAAGCGGCGCTTCAAGTCTGCCAGGAAGCAGGCATTGCCGTCAAGATGATCACGGGGGACCACCGGGATACGGCGGTCGCCATTGCCGAGCAGTTGGGTTTGGCCGGTTCGACAGAGGCGGTCCTGGTTGGGGCCGAACTGGAGGCACTGGACGGGGCCGAGTTGGCGCAGCGAGTAGATGGGGTCAGTGTCTTTGCCCGGGTTTCGCCGGAGCATAAAGTGCGGATTGTCGATGCCCTAAAACAGAACGGGGCGATCGTCGCCATGACCGGGGATGGGGTTAATGACGCCCCGGCGTTGAAGAAGGCGGATATTGGGGCCGCCATGGGCCAGACCGGTACCGATGTGGCGAAAG
>ERZ773359.483-NODE-483-length-56822-cov-7.247750_pt1 | contig 56822 bp, 52 predicted proteins | sample MGYA00374955_ERZ773359 | MGnify/ENA primary metagenome ERZ773359 (study PRJEB29098, sample SAMN04486028) | biogas fermenter metagenome | study: EMG produced TPA metagenomics assembly of the Biogas fermentation microbial communities from Germany - Plant 4 DNA1... | reverse complement strand
CGACGATACTTGGCTGGAAACGGCCCGGGAAAATAGGTCGTCGCCGGATTTTTATCAAAACTCTAAGCAATAAAGCTTAGAGTTTTGTTATATTATTCAAATAATTGAACAGTATTTGTGAAGAAGGATGATACCGGCATAATATTGAACTGTTTTGCCGGGAATGATGAAAAAAATCCCGGACAACTGTAACACCGTAAACTGTTGTCCGGGTTATAATGTCAGTCAACTGTTTTACAACAACTGACATGGGGGGAATTGTTAAAATTACAATAAAAGCAACTCGGTTAAATATTAAGTACAATAATACTAACGAAGCTTATGCTTAAAAAAGTACCAAGTTAGATTACAAGTAATATTTGCCGATATTATTAACAAGGAGTGGATAAATATTATTATTAACAAAAATATTTATAAAAGTATTTTAAATCAAATTATGGATAAAGTCAACATTACAAAAATTAAATGGAAGTTTGTTAAGTAAAATAATTTTAAATAAATTATTTTTAACTTAATGAACCAAACTATCTGTTGTTCCGTCTAATAATAAGCTGAATGTTTGCAAAACCGGCATCAGTCATATGAAATATTTCTGGAATCCTCTTATATATGATATTTATATGATATAATATTATAAAGTGTTTTCTGTCGATCAATTCTTAATGATATAGTTGGGGGTAATTGAATGAGAAAACGTATTTTGATAGTCGATGATGAAAAAAACATTGTTGATATACTCAAATTTAATCTGCAAAAAGAATCATTTGACACATTAGAAGCTTATGACGGCAAAACAGCCCTGGAAATCGCGGAGCGTGAAAAACCTGACCTGATTCTGTTGGATGTTATGCTTCCGGAAGTGGATGGGTTCACTGTCTGCAGAAAGCTCAGGCAGACCATGCAGACGCCGATTTTAATGCTGACAGCCCGGGAAGAAGAGGTTGATAAGGTTTTAGGGCTGGAATTAGGAGCAGATGATTATATTACAAAACCTTTCAGCCCGAGAGAATTGATGGCAAGAGTTAAGGCTAATCTGAGAAGAGCGATCGATGATATGATACCCCAACAAAAAGATGAAATACTTCGCTTCGCTGATTTAGAAATTGATATCAACAGATATGAGGTTAAAAGAGACGGAGAAATTATAGAACTGACATTAAGAGAATTCGAGTTGGTAAAATTCCTGGCTTTGCAGAAGGGACAAATTTTTTCAAGAGAGACACTTCTGGAGAAAGTTTGGGGATACGAGTATTTTGGTGATGTAAGAACTGTTGATGTTACTGTAAGAAGATTAAGAGAGAAGCTGGAAAAAGACCCGTCGAAGCCTGTGTACATATTAACAAAACGCGGTGTTGGATATTATTTTAATTCGGCAGTATGAAGGGTAATATGAGGAAAATAATTTCTAAGTCTGCGTTTTTTCGCAGCATTCAGTGGCGTTTGGTTTTAATACTGATGCTTACTACTTTTGTTTTGATGACGGTTGTTTGGGTTTTTTTGAATGCCAGAGTGGAAAATATTTTCTATGAGGATTTTAAAACAAATATTGAAACCAACTATAATGCTTTAGGCATTACCCAGGAAAACACCGATTTTCAAAAACTTCTTAAGGAACTTAAGGAAAACGCTATAATAGCAGGTTTCATTCATGGCCCTGATAAAAGCTATACTGTTATAGATAAAAGGACAGCTGATATTTTATATACGTCCGATGTATTATACCAAACAGATAAAATACAATTCAGGAACGACATTTTTAAGTCCCAGAATCTATTGTATGTTCTCTCACAAAATGACCCGGATGCTGTGGGAGACAGACAAAAGTATACAAAGTCCGAGAGAGGGGACTTTTATGACTATGTTAAAACCCAGAGGCTGAAGGACGGCGAATATGTTTTATTCTTTAAATACAGCAGAAACAGAGCCCTGGATGTTTTGAATGACTTCAGCAACGCAATTTTAGTAAGTACGGTAATTGCGCTTGTTGTTGCAGTGATAATCGGGTCAGTATTATCCAGAACAATCACTCTTCCGATAAATGATATTATGCATAAAGCAAAAAGAATAACCGACGGGGATTTTGGATATGCGTTGGAAGTTAAATCTGATGATGAGGTGGGCATGCTTACCCAAACCTTTAATTTCATGTCATCCCGTTTAAAAAGTACGCTTACCGAAATTACCAGTGAAAAGAAAAAGCTGGAGACCATTCTTAATTATATGACCGATGGTCTGATCGCGTATAATAAGACAGGAGAGGTTATTCTTACCAACCCGGCTGCTGAAAAACTTCTTAAATGCAAGGCAAATGAAATATTAACATTCGATGAGTTTATGAAAACCCTTGGAATTGAGCTTTCCATGGGAAAAATAACCGGGGAAAACAAAATAGATAAACCTCTACATAAAGTTCAGTACAAGGATAGATTTATAAAAATACAGTTGGCCATTTTTACTGATGAAAATAATGAAACGGACGGTGTCATCACAGTTATACAGGACATAACCGAGGAGCACAGGCTGGATATTATGCGCAAAGAATTTGTTGCGAATGTATCCCACGAGTTAAGAACCCCGCTTACATCAGTAAAAAGTTATACTGAAACGCTGTTGGACGGGGCATTACAGGACAAAGACACTGCCATGCAATTCTTGGGAGTAATAAATGAGGAAACAGACCGTATGACCCGTCTGGTAAAGGACTTGCTTACCCTTTCACAGCATGACGTAGGAATAAAACTGAACTTAGAGGATATTTCCATAAGTGATCTTGTCGGGTCCTGCGTTGAAAGGATGAAACGCGAGGCCAAACTGAAAAACCAGGAACTTAAGATGAGGATTAATCAGGGCTTGCCCATTATCCAGGGGGACAGGTACAGGATAGACCAATTAATGATTAATATAATAGGAAATGCCATAAAGTACACTCCTGAAAAAGGCAAAATAATGGTACAGGCTCACTGCGAGAAAGATAATGTAGTTATTAACGTTATAGATAATGGTATAGGTATACCGCCGCAGGATATCGACAGAATATTCGAAAGATTCTACAGAGTTGATAAAGCCCGCTCAAGACAAATGGGCGGTACAGGTTTAGGATTGGCTATTGCAAAGGAAATAGCAGTGCTTCATGGGGGAAATATTACTGTAAAGAGCAAACCCGGAAAAGGTACAAATATTTCTGTATTTCTGCCTATTAAAAAGCCGCACCAGGAGGCGCTTTGAAACGGGTAAAAGAAGGTAATTTGGTTTTAAACCCCATGTAATGGAATTGTAATACAATTTCATGTATACTATTGAATATGATTATGGGCATATTCTGTCCGATTTTTTGGTAGAATGTAAAGCCTATGGTTTCCGGAGGAATAATTATGGCAAAAAAGGTAGTCTTCTGGTTGGTCATAATATTCGTCCTGTTAGTTGCATCAACAACAGTATTTGCGGCAGAGACGAATTTGGAGACTTCCAATATAGGTTTTACAGAAGATAAAACTATCCTTGCAGTTGCGGATGACGACAAAGAGGTTAGCGTAAGTGATTTAGAAAAAAAATATAGTGAAGTATTCTTCGGTGAAAATACAGAGTCTGATTTGGTATTGGTCCCAATAGGTTACGCACGTCAGTACCCATACGACATGCGCCATGTTTTTTATGGACAGACAGATGATGTCGATGTGAACAATCCTTATATAATGTTGATGTATATAAAGATTGAAGGTACATACGTTCCCTTAAATGACGTTGAAAGAAACACCAATATGACCGAAGAAATCTCCTATTTGACGACAGCAGTCGATCTTGAGTATATTGGGTCAAACAAAGTAAATGAAGTAAGAATTATTATTTTCAGAAAAAAGGATATCGACGACCTTGTTCTGAATAAAAATCTTCAGGTAACAAACTTAGACATTTCATTTTCACGTTGGAAAATTATAGAAAGAATTCAGTTTGGAATAAAGAAACTATTTAATTGATCCAGCCGACTCTGTCCCTTCCAAAGGTCAGGAGTAGCTTAAATGAGTAAAGACAAAAGGGAAAGGATTAAGACCAGAATCCTTATATTATTGGTGATAACATGCGTTATTCAGTTAGGAATCCACTGGAACATGCAAACCCAGAGGTTTCCTTTTCATTTTGTCAGTGAAATATTTGCCGCGAACGGGAGAAACACCAACCTGGAAGTAGATTCGCTGAGAAAATCGTATTTTGTTCCGGAAACCGTTATGGTTTCAATTAGTTCAAGCTATTGGAAGCTGGATGAGAATGATTCACAATTTCAAAAAATATGGGAGGATATAAGGGACAATTATCTCCCGATAATTATCAGACAAAAACCGGACAAAATATTACCCAGGGAGCAATGGGACGCAATCACGGGCGCCCGGTATATAAAAATAGATTTTGATGCCATATGGCCCAGCAATATCGTTAATTGGCTGATAGAGGCAAAGCCAGGCGATACCGGGAGCTTTGAAGGGATAAAATCGATTGTTATCGCGCCCCAGTTAGATGTCAACCAGACTGTTAATACTTTATTTGTATATGATGGAAATCAAATTTACCAGTACCAGGTAAATATATCAAGAGATTCGCTTCCAAAGCGTTACTATTCAAGTCTGATGGATGATATCAGTTTCAGTAACAGACCGAGTTTCAGGTTACTTACTTCGGTTTCCAATTTTGTTTCTGAAAAGGATATATTTGTTGCATTAAATGCCGGAAAGGGCAGCGCCTTTTCCAGGATAAATGCGGTTATCCCGCAAGAGATTGTTCTAAACCGTACCAATTTGGAGAATTATAGTATTCAGGATAATATTCTTTTAGATGAAAAAGAAAGCCTGAGTGCAAATTACATCGACTCATCCGGATATATTCTCTTTACTGATACCGAAAACCTTTACAGGCTATATAACGACGGTGTTTTAGAATATAAATACTTACCTTCCGTTTCATCAGGACAGGGTAACGCTTCGGCTGCCTTCAAACAAGCGGTTACTTTTATTGAACAACGAAGACATCTTGTGGGGGAGGCGAGTATCTCTCTAAAGAATATAGAAAAGGACAATAATTATTACGTCATGGAATTCGACTACAAATTTGAAGGCACACCTGTATATTATATCAGGGAAAAGGATTCCATGATTTCCTCTCCTATTATAATAAAAGCAAATTCTGAAAGGATCCTGGAATGTCAATGGGTAATCAGACACTTTTCCAAAATTGATAAACCGGTGTATTATAATATAGATTTCCCGCATTTGTTGAACAATCAAATCGCGTTTTCTTATCCGGAGATTTTTGAGAACAAGGATAATACTTTTGAACGAATCGAACCGGGTTATATATTCGAGCGAAATAGTCCGGAATCGGCTATATTAGTGCCCAACTGGATAATAAGCACCAATTCAAGGAACTATATTATCCCGCTGCTAAGGAAGGAGGGATAAGGTGTGGATTGGTCAAAGGCAAAGACTATACTGATCATTACATTTCTTATAATGAATATATTTATGTTCTGCATGACGGTCTTTATAAATTCGAACAAGCCACTTACAGACGATTATATAAAATACAGCAAAGACTATCTTGCTTCAAGAAATATAGAGATTAAAGCCAATATACCCGATATTTCAGGATATGCGGGCAAGGTTTTTTACTCTATAAGGGATTATGACATAGACGCTTTGTGCAGAGTGGTCTTTGGCAAAGAACTCCCCATCTCTGATAACGGAAGCGGTATCAATATAGTTGTCGGCGAAGAGATGATAAATATTTCCGATGATGAACTATATATAAAAGACAAGGTCCCTGAAGGAGAAATATGGTTCCGTGATAAGAACGCTTTTGATGATGGACTTATAAAATACCTTAAAAATATAGGTTTTGATAAATCAGAATTATTAACCGAAAAATCATCGGAATCAGAACATTTAAAAGAAAAGGTATTTAATATAAAATATAAGAACTTTCGTGTATATGATCAAAAAATTACGGCACAACTTAATAAAGATGGCTTTTTAATCATATCCGCACCAAATAAGATAATTAAGAAGGATAACGGTAAAAGAGAAGTTATTTCGATATATCAGGTATTAGTCATGGGGGGACTTCCATCAAATATTGTTATAGAGAATACAGATATTGGTTATATGAGAGTTTCCGAAGGGGACCTCTATGGAGTTCCGGTATGGCGTGTTCAGCTGGATGACGGAACTACGATGTTTTTTAACGGTTTTACCGGGGAAAAACTTGACCGGTGGAGATAGTATTGTAAAATTACAATGAAGACATAGTTTGAAGTAATCTATTGTTTTGTTGCAGGCATATGTTATAATTATAACTTGAGTAATCAAATGAAAAGACCGGAAGGTTGGTGTACGAGTGGATAAACTTATTATCCGCGGCCAAAAACGATTAAAGGGTGAGGTTACAATCAGCGGCGCCAAAAATGCCGCGCTGGGAATCTTACCGGCTGCTTTGTTGCTTAGTGATGTATGTACTATTGAAAATGTACCGGACATATTAGATATTGCCATTCTCAGAAGAATAATGGGGTCTCTTGGAGCTAAGTTTGAGAACATTGACAGGAATACCATCAGGATCGACACCAGGAATGTAAATTCCTATATGGCGACGACTCCGGATATGCATAAACTTAGAGGTTCCTACTACCTTATGGGTGCCTTGCTGGGGCGTTTTAAAAGAGCGGTTGTCACATTTCCGGGTGGATGTAATCTTGGCGTTCGTCCTATCGATCAACACATCAAGGGATTCGAAGCTCTCGGAGCAAAAGTTGAAATTGAACACGGACTTATTAAGCTTTCCGCCAATAAACTGGTTGGCGCTTCTATTTATCTTGACGTAGTCAGTGTAGGAGCAACAATCAATATAATGCTGGCTGCTGTTAAGGCGGAAGGCCTTACTACTATTGAAAATGCGGCAAAAGAACCGCATATCGTTGATATTGCCAACTTTTTGAATGCCATGGGCGCCGATATTAAAGGCGCAGGTACTGATATAATACGTATACGCGGAGTCAAATCCCTTAAAGGAAATGTTGTTCACAGCATAATACCCGATCAGATAGAAGCGGGGACATTCATGATTGCCGCAGCCGCTACCAGGGGCGATGTCCTGGTTAAAAATGTTATTCCTAAACACATGGAGTCCCTGACGGCAAAGCTAATAGAGATGAATGTCAAAGTTGAAGAGTTTGATGACAGTATACGAATATATGTAAAAGACAAGCTTTCAAAGGTCAATATTAAGACGCTTCCATATCCCGGTTTCCCTACTGATTTGCAGCCGCCTGCTGCCATTTTGCTTTTGCAGGCTGAGGGTATCAGTACCATTACCGAGAGTATTTTTGAGAACCGCTTCCAGTATATAGAGGAGTTAAAAAGAATGGGTGCTAATATCCGTGTAGAAGGCAGAATGGCGGTTATTGAAGGAAGGTCGAAACTCTCCGGTGCGCCGATAAAAGCGCTTGATTTAAGAGCCGGAGCTGCCTGCGTGATTGCGGCGCTCGTTGCGGAAGGTGAAACCGAGCTTACCAATGTCCATTACCTTGATCGAGGTTATGAAAACATTGTTGAGAAATTAAGTAAACTTGGCGCAGATATCAAAAGAATCAGTGACAACAAGTGCTAACCGGAGAGAGAAATGATTAAAGTATGTAGTCTTTTCAGCGGGTCAAGCGGGAATTGTATATTTGTTTCTTACAATGACACTGCCATTCTTATTGATGCAGGCGTAAGCGGCAGACGTATCGAGGCGGCTTTAGCAGGCATTGGAGAATCTATTGATAAAATAGAGGCTATATTTATAACCCATGAGCACAGTGATCATATTAGCGGAGCTGGGATTTTGTCCCGGCGCCATAATATTCCCATATATGCAAATTCAAAAACATGGATGGCCATGCGCTCTGAACTGGGAAAGATCAAGCCGGAATTTATCCGACTTGTTGAACCGGGGGAGTTAACGACCGTAGGAGATATTGCGATAAAATCTTTCCCGATACCTCATGATGCGGTTTGCCCCGTGGGGTATAATATTTTAGTCAATGATAAAAAGTTGACCATAGCCACTGATATTGGGCATATGAATAATGAGCTTTTATGCAACCTGGAAAAAAGTGAAATGGTCCTGCTGGAATCAAATCATGATGTGGAGATGCTGAAAACCGGAAGATACCCATGGCCTTTAAAGCAAAGGATCCTGGGGGACAAAGGCCATCTTTGCAATGATATGGCAGGAAAAGTCGTTGCTCACCTGGCAAAATGCGGCACTAAAAAGTTTCTACTGGGACATTTGAGCAAAGAAAACAATTTCCCGGAGCTTGCATACCGGACAGTATGCAATGCATTACTGGATATTAAGATAAATCCTGAAAAGGATATATATCTTGAGGTTGCTTTAAGAGACAGAGCAAGCAATATTTTATACATATGATTTTATAAAGGAATGCATGCAATGACCATAACGATTGTATGTGTAGGGAAATTGAAGGAAACTTATTTAAAAGACGCTCAAAAGGAATACTTAAAGCGTCTTTCTCGTTTTTGCAGTATAAAAGTCATTGAGGTTGATGAAGAAAAAGCGCCTGAAACAGCCAGTGCCGCCCAGGAGGAAAAGATAAGGCAAAAGGAATCTGAACGAATCAAAAAAGCAATTGGTAAAAACAGTGTCAAAATAGCTTTAGCCCTTGATGGGAAAGAACTGGATTCTGTTGAGTTCTCAGAGCAGATACACAATTACATGCTTGAGGGGAAAAGTGATTTAACTTTCATTATAGGCGGCTCTACCGGTCTTGATAAATCAATAATGAGAGATGCAGACTTTAATTTTTGCATGTCAAAATTGACATTTCCGCATCAGCTTGCAAGAATAATCCTTTTGGAGCAAATCTACCGCGCGTTTAAGATCCTTAATAACGAGACTTATCATAAATGAGCCTGTAATATTTTACAGGTGTCACTCATACACTTCAAATAAAGTTTCTGTTCGGCGGTCTTTCCTTCGAAGTATACCGGTATATTCCCATAAGTAGTATTGCGCCCGCCTGTCGCCGGTATCCTGAGATTAGCGGAGGAGTTTTTGTCAAAAAATGAGCAGGAAAAAGATTTCCATTTCATAAATCATTTTTTAATTCACAAATTTAGATAATATATGCAGGATTGTAATCATATGCTTGAAATTAGCAAATTAATTATATATCCTTAAATGAGAGGTAGGGAATCTTATTAGGATAATAAGGAGGCTGTAACATATGCGAAAAAAGATGTTGGCTTTGATATCAGCATTATTATTGATAACTGTTTTATCGGGATGCGTGCAGTATAATATCGCCTTGGAAATGGATGGCAATAATGCAGACAAAATGATTTTACAGATGGCTTATAATGAAACGCTTCTGAAAAGTTTCGGTGAAGAGGCTGAGATTCAAGATGAATTGAATGAACCACTGGAAGAAATGGGATTCCTTTTAGATGATACAACAAATGAAAATGTAGTTGTTACCCCATTAACTTACGAGGAGAATGGTAATGTTTTTAAAGGTAAATCATATGAAGTCACTTTTGAGAATCAGAGTGTTTTGGACAGCACAGATGAAAGATTTAAGATTATACCCTTAAAAGATAACACTTACAGGCTGCAATTAAAATTAGATGTTAATGAAGAGCAAAGAGAAGAAATGGATGTATCTATGGAAGAGATAGGCATGACAGCTGATGAATACTTAGAATTCCTTAGCTATCTGGGTGCCAGGATAGAATTCAGAATAAAAACGAATAGTAATGTAATTTCTCACAATGCTGATAAAGTTATAAACGGTGAGTATATTTGGGATGTATATTCAAGATTTGTTAAAAACACAAGCGGATCAGAAATTTTCTTCATTGAATATAAAGTGCCGGAAGATGCATATGTGAAGAATCCTTTAAAAGAAGAATTTATTAAAAAATATGACCTTGACCCTAACGATCCGGATTTCTACGGAATAGCGCTGCAAAAAGTCAATGTCTTATATGGAACAGACAAAGGTTTGGAACTGGACTCTGAACTATTACGACTACAGGGGGCTCTTATTTATGCCCGTCTCCTGGGGTTAGAGGATGAAATCGAAGAATTTGCCAAGGCAAACCCCGACTATGACAGCGGCTTTACAGATGTTCCCGATTGGGCAAAGCCAACAATGAATTATCTTTTTTATAAAAAATTGGTTTATGGAATAGGCAATAATTTGTATGGATCATATGATCCCATGTCGGAAGCACAATTTACTGCATTGGTGTTAAGGGCTCTTGGCTACAGTGAAGCAAATAAAGATTTCGTCTTTGCAGAAGCCCCGCAAAAAGCATATGAGCTGGGATTCTATATAACTGATACCAGCGGTTATGAAATAAAAAACAGTGACCGTTTATCAAGAAGAGATATGTCTTACATTGCATTTAACGCTTTATTTGTTCAGAATAAAGAAAAAAACGGGTATTTGATAGACAATCTCACGATCATGAAATGATTTTCACCCGTAAATTGACGTCATCCTCACTGTCATTCAAAACGAGTTAAGCGTAAGCAAAGAATCTCTATATCAGGCAGAGATTCTTTGCTTTGCTTAGAATAGCCTTTTAAATAACTATAAAGTTTGGTAAGCTGTTAGCCGATAATTGTACTGTAGAAACAATTATCAAAGGAGCATCAATTTTATGATAAGAGGGCTCTATACATCAGGGTACAGCATGCTTACCTTAAACAGGAAAATGGACGTAATCTCCAACAATATGGCAAATGTGAACACCAACGGCTTTAAGAAGGATGTTGTTGTATTTGAGGAATTCTCTGATGTATTGGCCAGACGTTTCTATGACGGCAGCGATAATTCGTCCCGACCGGTAAGAATAGGCAATATGACGTTATATAATGATATTGCCGAGGTACATACCGATTTTACCCAGGGTACACTGGAGAGCACCGGCATCAGCACCGATGTTGCAATTGACGGCGATGATGGCGCTTTTTTCTGCATAGCTGTTCCCCGGGGCAACCAGTTTCTGGAGTATTATACCAGAGACGGGGGGTTTAAAATTGATTCAAACGGTCGCCTTGTTACAAGGGACGGTTACCAGGTCATGGGGCAAAACGGCCCTGTTATACTGGAAGGTTCTGATTTTACCATTACTGACAGAGGCGAAATAATACAGAATGGTGAAACGGTTGATTATTTAAGGATCCGAAAATTTGAAAATCTTGAATCCTTAAGAAAATACGGTTTTAACCTGTTGACAGCGACAGCTGAAAGCCAGGATGGAGTATTTGAAGGAACCATTCACCAGGGTTTTGTTGAACGCTCCAATGTTGATGCAATAAGAGAAATGGTGGACATGATTACAGTCTTAAGAGCTTACGAATCAAATCAGAAGCTTATTCAATACCAGGACTCAACACTGGAAAAGGCTGTTAATGAGGTAGGAAAAGTTTGATAAGGATCTATATGATAAATTTTACAGGATGTAAATAAGGATAAGGACGTCCGGGAATAAAAAAAGGTGAAAACCCTATGATGAGAGCATTATGGACCGCAGCGTCCGGCATGAAGGCCATGCAATTCAATGTTGACACAATATCAAATAATCTCGCAAATGTTAACACAACGGGTTTTAAAAAAGAAAAGGCCGAGTTTGAAGACATTCTGTATGTCTCAATGCAAAAAGCATATTCGACTGAAGGTGCCCAAAGACCGGTCAACTTACAGGTAGGCCATGGCGTTGTTGCCAGAGCTACAGTCAGAGATTTTTCTTCCGGAAACCTGGAGCAGACTAACAATAAGCTGGACATGGCAATTGAAGGCATGGGATTCTTTGCATTGAGAGGAGCAGACGGAAACATATATTACACCAGGGACGGCAGCTTTAAAGTAGCGATGTCGGAAGATGGGAAAATGCTTACCAACTCAAAAGGTTACCCGGTTCTCGATCAGGACGGCATGGAAATATATTTTGACGGTGATATGTCCCTTTACGAGATCCAGCCAACAGGTGAGATCACTTATAAAGATCCTGATACGGGAGTTAACCTTCCTACAGGCCAGTACATAGGACTGTTCCAGTTTGAAAATCCCATGGGGCTTGAAGCCGTGGGCGGAAATATGTTCAGAAGCAATCCAGCTTCAGGGGAGCCCATTCCAGATTTTGAAACAGAAAATCCCAGTACGGTGCGTAATTATTTCCTGGAATCATCGAATGTTCAGGTGGTGGAGGAAATGGTCAGGCTTATTACCGCGCAAAGAGCGTATGAGCTGAACTCCAAGGCCATTACCACATCGGATGAGATGCTGCAGACGGCAAATAACATCAGGCGATAATCCTTATGCAGGCTAACAGCCGGCGATACGGGTTATGTTGTTGAAGGTTGAAGTATGAAAATTGAAGGATTTGGACAGCTTAACTATACGGATCAAATAAAAGTCAATCAGGCGCAAACAGATGCCACTGAATTTGAGAGCGTTCTTAAGAAAGCTTTTGACGAAGGCGATAAGAAAAAGTTAAAAGAAGCATGTGATGAGTTTGAGGCCATCATGTTGCAAATGCTTTATAAACAAATGAAGGCTACTGTCCCTGAAGGCGGTCTCACAGAAAAAAGCAGTGCCCGTGCCATGTTTGAGGATATGCTGGACGAGGCTCTTATGGAAAAAAGCAGCCGCAGAGGTATTGGTATTTCTGACATGATGTACAGGCAGCTTAGTGCGCAAATGGATAGGATATATAAAATTCAGAAACCGGATACGGGCACACAACTCAATATAAAACCGACTGAACCGGATAAGCCCGCTTCCACCCCACCGGAAACAGAAGAGGACGCCGAAGAACCCGAAATAAAACCTGACGGAGCTGAAACCGTTGAAGATTAGGATATTACAGATCGTAGCCCTGTTGATATTATCAATAACCGTTCTTTGGATTTTATGCCCTGCCATAGCCAGAAATATTTCTGCTGAGGACGGGCATTACTCATGTAATGAGCAAAATAACCGGGACCCTGCCGCTACCCCTGTTGTTACTCCCGTAGCCAGTCCTGAGCCTTCGAAAGAGCCGGAGCCGATTTATAAATATTACAGTAAAACTGAAAATAAGCCGAATTTTGATCTTTCGCTGCATGTTCTGGAGATTGACCCTTCCAATCCGGATCTTGTTTTCAGGCCGGTTTTATCCCATAAAACTTTATTCGGTTATGAATATTTGAGCGTAATGTATGACACCTGGCAGGCAAAAGCGGCTGTAAATGCAGGTTTTTCCTATTCCAACGGTATGCTGGGGGGACTTTTTGCAATAGACGGGAAGCTTTATACCCCCGCATCGGGAAATTATCCGGTATTGTTTTTAGATGAAGGAAAGGCTTATATTGAGGCTGTTTCAAGCCGGGTATGGGTGGAAGGCGACGGTGTGTTGCTGGATAATCTGTTTTATAACCGCTATTCCGAAAAGGAAGGCATATATGTTTTTACACCCTTATACGGTACAATGAACAGGCTTGATGTGGACCATTTGAACGCGGTGGTTTCAAATGGAGAAGTCAGGGGCCTCATACAGAGAAATAAATCCTATGAAATACCAAAGGACGGGTTTTTAATAAGCGCCATCGGCAAAAAAGCCAGGGCCAGGCTTGAAGAACTTATAAAACCGGGTATGAATCTTGTTCTTAAATATGATATTTATAACGGAGAAAAAAGTTTTACCGGGTTTGACTGGGCTTACGAGTGCGGGAGTTGGATTCTTAAGGATTATGAGATTATTGTTCCTGAAAATGACGGATGGGTAGGAACTATGCAAACCCGTGTCCCGCGTACGGCTGTGGGCATAAAAGAGGACGGAACGGTGCTGTTTCTTGTGGCAGACGGCAGACAAAAAGGTTTTAGTGACGGGCTTACCGGAAGAGAATTGGGACAAAAGCTGCTTGATTTAGGTGTTAAAGATGCCGTAAATCTCGACGGCGGAGCCTCCTCCGAAATGATAGTGGAGGGAAAGATAGTAAACAGCCCGTCAACCGGCAGAGAGCGGATGCTCCCCTGCGCATTTATAATTAAGTAACCTGTTTATCAGTTGTTTCCTAATGATCCCCCCCTGTGTCATTCTGAGCTTTATGTCCCCCTTAGCGAAGCGCAGAGGAGCCGAAGGATCTTATGCATTAAAACATTTCGTTCAGGATGGCAAAAGCCGTTATTCATTTATTTTCCCGATTTCAGGATATAGTTCCAAGATTTTTTCGTTTGCTTCTTCCAATTGCCGATAATATTCCGAATACGAGGGGCTTAATTCTTTTAACGCAGGAATAAACACATCATAGTATCCGGTTGTTTTATTGAGTTCTTTGGTAAATTCCATGAGCCTGTATGCCGGGGAGTTTTTATATTCCTCAGATTGTTTATATTCCAAATATAGCTCCAGGATTTCTTTATTGTCAGCTAGGAAACCATCGGGGTTTTCTATGGATCTCCTTGTGTTTTCAATTAATTCTGTGATTTGCTCCGTACCAATGTTCTTTGTACTCTCAGTTAAATATTCCTGTAAATCCTCCGGCAAGGTAAATGGAGGAACATTGTCCAAAAAGGATATTATTCTCTCATAGGCTGATTGTTGTTCTTCTGTTCTGATTGGTTCGTTTAAGAATCTGGCAAAATGCAGGCATATAAACATACCGAAATATCCCGGGAATGCCTCCAGTATCTTTTCAGTGATTGTTTTACTATTGTTAAGGGCCTGTAATTCCTGGCTGATTTCAGAATAACCATGACCCTGGCTCAATTTATCAAGAAGCTGTTTTTTAGCCTGTTCTCTTTGATAACTCAGTTCTTTTCTTACCGATATGGTTTTCAGAGCAGCTTTTGACTCATCAGAGAGAACCGTTTTGATTTCATTGGTGCTAAGGCCGAGCTGCCGAAGGATAGAAATATTATCAAGTCTCTCTATATCACTTGGGCTGTAATCCCTGTATCCGTTTTCCAATATGGTTGGACTCACTAAGCCCTGCATGGTATAATATTCTATCGCCTTTTTTGTTAAGCCGGTGGCTTTGCTTACTTCATTTATCAGCATATTTATCACCTCAATATGAGCATAAGGTAATACCCAGGGTGATAGTCAAGAGTATGTTTTCAATATTTTTATTATTCTATTAAGTAATTATCTAAGAAAAGAATGGGGTATTAAACCATTTGAAAATGCTTTATAATAGAAACTGGATCATTAGTTAAGATTTAAGTTAAGTTTTAGCAGAGGAGAAGTTAGTATGGCGAAACGTGGATTTCCCATGGGCATGGGCGGTATGGGAGGAAATCTTAATAATCTCATGAAGCAGGCTCAAAAGATGCAGCAGGATATGTTAAAGGCCCAGGAAGAGCTTGCTGAAAAAACAGTGGAAGCCACTGTCGGGGGCGGAGCGGTTACGGTAGTAGCTACCGGCACAAAAGAAATTCGTGAGGTTCGTATTTCCAAAGAGGCAGTTGATCCGGACGATGTGGAAATTCTGCAGGATATGATTCTTGCTGCGGTAAACGAGGCTTTGAGACAGGCTGACGAGCTTGCCAAAAATGTTATGGGCGGAGTTACCGGCGCCTTAGGAAATATACCGGGGTTATTCTAGATGGATTACTTTGCTTTACCGGTCCAAAAATTAATAGAAGAATTCGAGAAGCTGCCGGGCATAGGTCGAAAGACCGCTCAGCGGCTTGCTTTTCATGTTTTGAATTTGCCGGAGGAAAGAGTTGTCGGCTTTGCCAAAGCATTGGTTGACGCCAAACGAAAAATCAAAGACTGCTCCATATGCCACAATCTTACCGACACCGACCCCTGCCGGATATGCAGCTCGGAAAAGCGGGATCACTCTGTTATTTGCGTTGTACAAAATTCAAGAGATGTTGTGGCCATGGAAAGAGTAAGAGAATACAGAGGGCTTTATCATGTCTTGAACGGCCTTATTTCGCCGCTGGACGGCACCGGACCCGACGACATCAATATCAGGTCATTAGTTAAACGGGTGGCTAACGGGAAGGTTTCAGAGGTGATCCTTGCCACCAGCCCCACTGTTGAGGGTGAAGCTACGGCTGTTTATATTGCAAAAATATTAAAACCGCTTGGAGTAAAAACCACCCGCATAGCCCAGGGCATTTCTGTGGGCGGAGATTTGGAGTATGCTGACGAGGTGACTTTGTACAAATCCCTGGAAGGACGAAGAGAAATTTGAAAGGAGCATCAGGTATGAAGGTAAGAAAAGCAATTATACCCGCGGCCGGGTTAGGCACAAGATTTCTGCCGGCTACTAAGGCACAGCCAAAGGAAATGCTCCCGATTGTTGATAAACCAACAATACAATTCATTATTGAAGAGGCGATCGCCTCAGGGATAGAGGATATCCTCATAATTACCGGCAGAGGAAAACGAGCTATCGAAGATCATTTTGACAGATCTTTAGAGCTTGAGGAAGAACTTAAGAGAAAGGGTAAGGAAGGTCTTTTAGAGCAGGTTCGCCGTATCGCTGACTTAGCCAACATCCATTATATTCGGCAAAAAGAAGCCAAGGGACTGGGGCATGCCATTTATTGCGCCCGGTCGTTTATCGGGAACGAACCTTTTGCAGTGCTTTTGGGCGATGATATCGTAGATGCTGAAGTTCCGTGCTTAAAGCAGATGATTGATATCTATGATGAATATAAAACATCCATTTTAGGCGTTCAGCATGTAGCCGTTGAGGATGTGTCCAAGTACGGAATAGTGGAAGGTAAACAGGTTGACCGAAGAGTATTTAAAGTAAAGACGCTGGTCGAAAAGCCTGAATCGGAACAGGCTCCGTCTAACCTGGCCATCCTGGGAAGATACATAATTACTCCCGCTATTTTTTCATATCTGGAAAAAGCAAAGCCGGGGAAAAACGGTGAGATCCAGTTAACTGATTCTCTTTGTGAACTGGCAAAGGCAGAACCCATGTATGCCTATGACTTTATAGGCAGACGGTATGACGTTGGGAATAAACTGGGATTTTTGCAGGCAACGGTGGAATTCGCCCTGAAAAGGGAGGATTTACGCTCCGAGTTTATGGCTTATTTAAAAGGTATAATAAAAGAATGACAAAAAGGGCTCAGGATAAAAAAAAGCCACTCAGAATGAAAAGTTTATAAACTCATTATGACCGATAAAATACCCTGAATTAAAATGGGACAAGGTGCCCGCCCCATTGTCCCATTTACAGCTTTGCGAAGAATGATATGGCGTTGTTTTCTATAAGAAGCTTGCCATACTCGTTGAGATACCCTTCCAGGAAATCAACATTTGACATCTTATCGGCATACTCGCTTAAAATGCTTTCAAATCTGTTCTGGTTCAGAATATTATTATCAATCGATGAAAGCACCAGGTAGTACACGTTATCCAGGGAGTAAACTTTGCTGCGGCCTGTAAACAAAGGCTCTATTGCAGCGCACAACGAGCAAAGATCATCGAAGCTTTCCACCGAGTAAATCAACATGGTGGAGCATATCGAAATGCTCTTTTTCTTAACAGATAGATCTTTCCGTTTGTATCTGTTCTTTATAAACTTCTGGATACACTCAAAGTCGTTTTCCTCTTCAATTCTGGTTATTGTAATTACAAAGCCCTGATCCACATCCGATACGGCTTCAATGCAAAGCTGAGAATCGTGAGCATCAAAGCCAAGTTCGATTTCTGCCTGCTCCATGAGATCCCAGAAAAGCTCCTGAGTTTCAGGCGAGTTATAACTGAACGCGTCAAGATCGATATCGCGCTCTTCCAGGTCATCATAGGAGACAAAAATCCTTATTCTGTTTTCTCCGAATCTTTCTATTTTCATATTACTTTCCTTTTCTGCACTTATTACCTGTTTGTACAGTTCTCTGAATTTGCTTAAAGTTAATGCTCTTTTACTCTTAATTTTATTATACTTATAGTATCGTCAAAAGAGAAGTAACAAATTATGATATATATTATATAATTAATGTAGTTTTTAGCAAACAATAAATTTACTGCAAAAAAATTTTTTATTCCATAGGAGCATACCTGTGTGTATAATCAAAGAAGAATATTTTAATTATTACCTATTATTTATACACAATCAGGTAATATGAAACAAGTTTTTGAGGTAAGAATATGCTAAAGATTATATTAGCTTCGTCTTCCCCACGAAGAATAGAGCTGTTAAAACAAATTGGGCTTGACTTTGAAATAATACCGGCTAATATAAAAGAAGAATTTGAAGATAATATTGAACCTGGGAAATATGCTTCGGAAATGTCAAGGCAGAAAGCAATGGCCGTGGCCGAAAAAGTTAAAGGAAAATACAACAGCGACACGTATGTTTTAGGCGCAGATACAATAGTGGTAATTGACAACGTTATTCTGGGCAAACCGAAAGATAAAAATCATGCTCACAGCATGCTCAAGCTTCTGGAGAACAGGTGGCATGAAGTAATCACAGGATTAACCTTGGTTAATGCCGAAACGTTAAAATATATTACAGAGACAGAAATTACAAGGGTAAAGGTGCCTGCTTTTTCAAAAGGTTTTTTGGAAAGTTATCTTGCGTCTGAAGAGCCTTATGACAAAGCAGGGAGCTATGGCATTCAGGGTGCAGGAAGTCTTATGGTAGAACGTATAGAAGGCTGTTATTTCAATGTCATGGGATTGCCTTTATACAGACTATCAAGAATGCTTGAAAGTGAAGGGTATAAAGTTTTATCATGGATTTAAGGATTGAACCAAATTCCAAATGACATAATACTAAACGTAGAAGTTAATTGAAAAGGAGACAAATATATGGGCTTATTTACAAAGGAAATAGGAATAGATCTTGGTACGGCAAACATATTAGTATACCTTAAAGAAAAGGGAATTGTTTTAAGAGAACCATCCGTGGTAGCTGTCAATAATCTTACAGGACAAGTTCTGGCGGTCGGGCTTGATGCAAAACAGATGATTGGAAGAACACCTGGTAATATTACTGCGATCCGTCCTTTAAAAGATGGGGTCATTGCCGATTTTGAAACAACCCAGGGTATGCTGAAATATTTCATTAGAAAAGCTATAGGGGGCAGCCTGCTGTCCAAACCCAGAGTTGTGATATGTGTCCCTTCAGGTGTAACCGAGGTCGAAAAAAGAGCCGTAGTGGATTCAGCCATGTCAGCAGGTGCAAAGGAAGCTTATTTGATTGAGGAACCGATGGCTTCGGCAATAGGTGCGGGTCTGCCGGTGGCTGAGCCTTCGGGCAGCATGGTGGTTGATATCGGCGGAGGAACCAGCGAGGTTGCGGTTATCTCCCTGGGCGGTATAGTTGTCAGCCGTTCCTTAAGGATTGCCGGAGATGAATTTGATGACTCCATAATTCATTATATTAAGAAAGAATATAATCTCATGATAGGTGAGAGATCGGCTGAGGATATAAAGATGAAAATAGGCTCGGCCTATCCCGGTGAAAAAGAAGAAACATACAAGGTAAGTGGCCGGGATCTGGTTACAGGACTTCCCAAAGAGTTGGAAGTTTCCAGCGAAGAGATCCGGGAAGCCTTAAAGGAACCGGTAAACGCGGTTGTAGAGTCAATTAAGTATACTCTTGAAAAGACACCTCCCGAATTGGCCTCCGATATTATGGAAAGAGGTATAATGCTTACCGGAGGCGGAGCACTGCTGAAAGGTCTGGACAAACTTATATCAGTGGAAACAGGCATACCCGTGTTTATAGCTTCGGAACCTCTGGACTGCGTTGTTCTGGGCACCGGAAAGGTTTTGGAGGAGCTGGATACACTCAGCAGCGTATTGCTGTCATCAAAGAAGAAATAACCGTCAGTAAAGGTGCATAGGGGAGGGGGGAATCCCTTTTGAGGAGGATTTTGTCCAACAAGATATTTATTCTTGTGCTGGTTATAATTATTCTACTTACCCTTGTGGTTTTGTCGCATAGCGAGAAGAGCGGGATCAATATAATCGGCAATATTATAAGCATTCCTGCAGCTCCGCTGCAAAAAGCCTTTACTTTTGTGGACGAAAAAATAGGCGAATTCTTCGGATATTTTGAGGATGTCAAAGAAACTAAAAAAACTAACCAGGAACTTTTGAAAAGGGTAAACGAACTGGAGCGACAGCTTCTTGATCTGGACAGATTGACAAAGGAAAACAAGGAACTGAGAGAAGCCCTCAATTTTAAAGACCAGTATGATGAATATGATTTTATCGGATGCAGCATAATAGCCAAGGACCCGGGCAACTGGTTCGAGGTATTTACCATAAACCGGGGGATGAATGATAAAATCACACCGGATTCTCCTGTTATTACTGCCTACGGTTTAGTAGGAAGGGTGTCGAAAACTGATCTTACGACCTCCCGGATAATATCCATTATTGATATTGACAGCACTGTAAGCGCAAGACTGTCAAAATCCCGTGATCTTATAGTAGTCAGAGGGGATGTGGAGCTTAAAGGAAAGGGATTGTGCAGGGCAGATTACATACCACCCAACGTGGATGTCATGCCGGGGGACACAGTTGAAACTTCAGGCATTGGAGGAATTTATCCAAAAGGCATTATTATCGGTAAAGTGGTCAGTGTTATCAGCAACCAGGGGCAGTATGATTCTTATGCGGTGATTGAACCGGTTGTTGATTTTAAGCGGCTGGAGGAGGTAATAGTTCTAAAAAAGAAATAACGGGAAAGCTTAGAGGAGATTTATGAAATACAGAGTTATGGCAGCCGTTATACTGATATGGATAACCGCGTTTTGCCAGAGCACGCTATTGGAATATCTTGAAGTTTTTAACGTAAGGCCGAATATACTGATCGTCCTTATGGTTACGGTGGCCTTGCTCAGAAGCGTGGTGGAGAGCGCCACCATGGGGCTTTTATTTGGTCTTACCATGGATATTTTAATGGGCAAAACCCTGGGATGGTATGCGCTTTTATTCTTTTTAGTGTCAATTCCCATATCCATGATTAATGATAAGCTGTACAGAGAGAAGTTTCTTGTTTTGGTAACCTTCACTTTTTCTTCCACGGTTATCATAGAAACCGTGTTCTTCCTTATTATATTTATGTTCAAAGATTATAGCCATTTACCTTACCTGTTCGGTACCGTTATAGTACCCGAAGCTATATATAACAGTATCCTGATTTTACCGCTTTTTAAACCCGTCAGTAAGGCATACAATCTTCTTGACAGTGTTGACAGAAGGAGGAACAGGCTGGCGTCATGAATAACAACATGAATAATAAAGAGGAAAAGAAATATGAAGGCCTCGACAGATACATAATCATGGCTTTGTTTATTCTTATAGCGGCAATCGCTATAATCTACAATCTTGCCAAGATTCAAATTGTAAACGGCCAGTATTACAGGGATGAAGCGATTTACCGCCTTTCTGCCAAGGGTGTGATATATCCCAAGCGGGGAGATATTTATGACAGGAACGGTGTTCCCATCGCAGGAAGCCGTATGGGTTACTGCGTTCAATATGTGGATGTTAAGATGTCCAATGAGGAAAAAAACCGGATGCTCCTGGAGTTGATCAATATACTGGAACAGGACGGGAAAGTAATAAAGAGCAGATTAAACAATTATTTAGGATTCAATCCCATCAGGTTCCTTACAGAAAAACCGGAGAGTTTTATTAAAACAATCGTTATTAATAAAGAAGACGCTGATTTTATTATTACGGCGGACCAGACGTTCGATTATTTACGGAATAAGACCTTTGAAATAGATTCTACTTATACCGATGAGGAAGCCTTTAAAATAATGCAGCTTCGTTATGAGATCCTGCTCAGTCAGCCTCAAATCAATAATCCTCTGACTGTTGCCGACGATGTTTCGGTAGAAACCATGAGCCGGCTGGAAGAAAGAAGCTTTGAGCTCAGAGGGATCACCACCTTTATTAAGCCTTACCGGGAATATTATGAGAATGCCAGGATCGTATCCCATGTCCTGGGCTACACAGGGGTAATTTCCCAGGAGGAAATGGAAAGATACAATAAAGAGCTTGAAGGCGTTGAAGGCAGCGTTCCCTATACAGCCAGCGATATAGTCGGCAAAATGGGTATTGAAGCTGCTGCTGAGCCGATTCTCCGGGGCATAAGGGGAGAGACTTTCCGTGAAGTTGATGAAAACGGCAAAACAACAGCGTCATATGTGGAAAGGCCGGCTGTTCCCGGACAGGATCTTTACCTCACTATTGATTTGGATCTTCAGAAGGTGGCAGTTGAATCATTGGAGCGTAATATTAAAAGAATCCGGCAAATCGAGCATAAAAAGAATTTCGGTGATGCCAACGCGGGCGCTGTTGTTGTCATGGATGTAAATAACGGAGAAATCCTGGCTATGGCCAGCTACCCGGATTTTGACCCGAGAGTTTTTCTTGAGAATAATGTAGCTGCTATAAACGAATTGTGGAATAATCCTAATGCTCCGATGGTTAATCGGGCTACTTCCGGAAATTATGCTCCGGGTTCAACCTACAAACCGCTGGTTGCCATTGCCGCCCTGGAAAGTGGCGTGATTACGCCGAACACTCGAATCAACGTCCCGTATAAAGAAGAAATAGGGAATATGATTTTTACAAATAACGGGGGAAATCAAGGCAGAATTAACCTGGAACATGCGCTTGAGACTTCCAGTAATATGTTCTTTTACAAAGTCGGAGTACAAACGGGCATTGATAATATAGTAAAATGGGCAAAAATATTCGGGTTTGGAAGAAAAACCGGGATCGAGATCGGGGAGACCATTGGCTCGATCGCTTCAAAGGAATATAAAAGGCAGTATTTTGGTGAGGACTGGTACCCGGCAAATACCGCAATGGCATCTATTGGCCAGCTGTATAATGCCTTCACTCCCATCCAGCTTGTAAACTATGTAAGTATAATTGCCAATGACGGTAAAAAATTTACTCCTCATCTTATTAAAATGGCCGTGGATGAATCCGGAACAATTACCTATGAACCGCCCAAGGATTATGAACAGCTTCCTATTTCTCAAAAAAATCTGGATGTTGTTAAGAGAGGAATGATAGCGGTTGTTAACTCTGAGGACGGTACTGCGGCAGAACAGTTTAAGGATTTTCCCTTTGATGTTGCCGGAAAGACGGGAACCTCGGAGACAGGACGTGAAGCGACGGAATCCTCCAACGGACTTTTCTTGTGCTATGCGCCGTATGAAAAGCCCGAAATAGCGATAGCCGTAGTGGTGGAACACGGTGTATGGGGACGCGAAACGGCTCCTATATGCCGGGATATAATGATGGAATACTTCCGGTTAAATAAGGAAAGGCAGAACAAAGGGGCTTACAATAGCGAAGATGCCATTGAAATCATTTGGTAGAGAGGAAGATTCAACAATGGAACAGGAGACAAAAGGAATCGTATTTAAAGGAAATTCTGAGGGGCTTGTTATCGTGATTCCCGAAGAATATGATTTTGAAAAGGCCAAGAGCGAGATTGAGGACAAGGTAGAAAACGCGGCCAGATTTTTCAGGGGAGCCAGGCTTCATGTAACCTACAGAGGAATAACTTTATCTGACCGGGAAGAAGAAGAGATAAAATCGGTATTGGATAAAAAAAGCGGGGCCGTCATTGAGAGCTTTTCAAAGGAAGACGATACAAAGAATAAATCTCTTGTATCCAGGAATATGACAAAAGCGTCTGTTCCGACAAGAAAAACCTTTTTCTCCAACAATGATGAAGGACCCTGCAAATTTGTGAAAAATACCGTACGTAGCGGGACTCGTATTGAATTTGACGGAAGCGTTGTAATATTGGGCGATGTGAACCCGGGAGGAGAAATCATCGCAAGCGGCAATGTGATCGTTTTGGGGACATTGAGAGGAATGGTGCATGCCGGATCCCAGGGGAACAGGGAAGCATTTATATATGCCCTTAATCTTAAACCGACCCAGATCCGTATCGCTGAAGCTATTGCCCGGATGCCTGAAGAGGAGGAAGGAAATGCCGGCATACAGCCGGAAATAGCAAAAATAAAAGACGGGATCATTGAAGTGGTCCAGTGTTAGAAAAATGGCATGGGTCTGTTGTTTCATTGACTTTTATACGGAAAAAAGATAATATTAACATTAAGATACAATATACGGAGGAAATATACATATGGGTGAGGTTATAGTTATTACATCCGGCAAGGGTGGTGTAGGAAAGACTACCACAACGGCTAATATCGGGACAGGGATGGCCTTACTGGGCAAAAAGGTTGTGCTTATCGATACCGATATAGGTCTTAGAAACCTTGATGTAGTTATGGGCCTTGAGAACAGAATTGTATATGATATAGTCGATGTAGTGGAGGGTACTTGCAGACTAAAGCAGGCTCTTATCAAAGACAAACGCTTTGACGGTCTGTACCTGTTACCCGCAGCACAAACAAGGGACAAAAATTCGATCTCACCCTCGCAGATGGTTGATCTCTGCGATGAATTAAAAAAAGAGTATGACTTTATTATTGTGGATTGCCCCGCCGGTATTGAGCAAGGCTTTAAAAACGCCATTGCAGGTGCGGACAGAGCCATAGTGGTCACCACTCCGGAAGTTTCGGCGGTTCGCGATGCCGACAGGATCATAGGCCTTCTTGAAGCCAATGAGATAAGAAATCCGCAGCTGATTGTAAATCGTGTTCGTCAGGACATGGTTAAACGCGGTGATATGATGTCCATAGAAGATATAATAGATATTCTGGCAATCGGGCTTATAGGAGTTGTTCCAGATGATGAGAACATTATTATTTCCACAAACAAGGGTGAGCCTGCGGTGAATGACAAAAAGTCCCAGGCGGGACAGGCATACAGAAATATAACCAGAAGAATCTTGGGTGAGGATGTTCCTTTTATGGATCTTGATACTCCTGACGGAATTTTCTCAAAAATGAAAAAATTATTTGGCTTTAAGCCGGCTTAAGGAGTGAACGGCCGATGATGGATTTATTCAAGCTTTTAACGAGGAAAAAGGAAACATCAAAGGATGTCGCAAAGGAACGTCTGAAACTGGTATTGATCCACGACAGGTCCAATGTATCGCCGCAGTTTCTGGAAATGGTGAAAAGTGAGATAATCAAAGTAATTCAGAATTATATGGATATTGATGAGGAGGCTCTGGATATTCAATTAACCAGAACCAGTAGCGAAGATGGGGAAAGAGTCGTGCCGGCGCTGGTGGCTAATATCCCTATAAAGGGTATGAAGAACGCCGGAAGATGACAGCCTTTGGGGTAGGTGGAACTGAATGAATATAGCTCTTATTGCGCATGACAACAAAAAAGAGCTGATGGAAGCATTCTGCATTGCGTATAAGTTTATTCTGTCAAAGCACAAGCTTTTTGCGACAGGCCGTACGGGCGCTATCATTTCCGAGGCATGCGGGCAGGAGGTTTTTACCCTGGATTACGGACAACTGGGGGAACAACAGATAATCGCCCGGGTTGCGTATAATGAGATGGATTTGGTCCTCTATTTTGCAGACCCCGATGAGATCGATAACAGCGGCCTGATAGAGCTTTTATCCCTGTGCGATCGGAATAATATCCCAATTGCCACAAATCTGGCTACCGCAGAGGTTTTGATAAACGGGCTTCATCGCGGAGATTTTGAATGGCGTGAGCTTGTTAGAAAATGATTATTTTTGTTCATATATAACGTATATCCCCTCATATAATTAAAGAGCAGAAAAATACGAGGGGCGTACGTTAATGTCTCAAGCTACGGAGGTTAATAGTCAGGACAGGTATAAAAGCTACATTCCAAAGCGAAGAGTAGGTTTTTACGGCCTCGATGATAATTTTCCCGCAGAAAGCAAAACAGAAAAAAGTTCCATCCCGGACGCAGACAATTTAAGCCCTTTCAAGGATAAAACCTATGAGGGCTTTTTTGGCTATGGACGAAGATCCAATGAAGACAATAAATACACCTCTTCTTATGATGATCCTGACCGCTCCGGCAATCGAAGATTTCGGACCGATTCCGGGTTAATGCAACATGAAGAGAATAAAGACGAAGGATATTCAACCACTCGTTTTAAACCATATTCATACCAATCAGGCTGTACCGGCCGTATGGACGCAAGCGTTTATAACAGGAAGCGCCCTTCATATTATAGCATGTCAAACCGTACTGCAATCGAGGAAAACAGAGCTACTTTGCTGGCTGTAAAGATTATTAAACAGGCCTTGGCCTGCTTTGCCATCTTAGGGCTTATAGTGTTTTTACAGCAGAGGACTGATACTGCCGGCGCATTGATGTTTCTCAAAAGCCAGGTGGTAGACAAACATATAGAGGTAAACAGTCTGATTTCCGGAGTTCAGAATATTATAACCGAATGTACGAAGCTTTTCGGAGGATCGCCCTGATAAACATTATCCTGGCATGCATATCAGCCATATTAATACACGAGGGATTTCATATAATTGCATCCCGTCTTTTCGGTGTTGCGCTGTATGCGGTTAAACCATCCATAGTGGGCATACGCGCGCAACTTAAAGGTTCGTACAGTTTTAGAAAACAGATGGCCGTCTATATGGCGGGGCCTATTGGAAATTTCCTTACAGCGGCATTGTTAATAAACACAAAAGGATTTTTGCATAATTTATGCGAAGCAAACGCGGCAATAGGTCTTTTTAACCTGCTGCCTCTGTATCCCCTGGACGGAGGGCAAATTTTTATTATTATCTCTTATAAATTATTGGGGGGCAGGCGAACCCTCAGGGCCGCAAAAAGACTTTCGGCAATAATAAAGATCTGCCTTTTAATAGCAGGTGTTTTGCAGGTGGTGTTCTATGTTAATCCGAGCCTGCTGGCGGCGGCATTGTTCCTTCCGGGTGAAAAGCTTCTTGAGGAGACGATTGGTATTATGAGACTGGAGAACTTGTTGAACCGAAAGCAAAGAATTAAAAAGAAGAAACTATATCCTGTGAAAATATTTGCGGCAATGGGCGACTGTTCCCTGCTGGAAGTTGTTCAAAGGCTTGATTATGATTGCTTTCATATTATCTATGTATTGAATGAGGATATGGAAATAATAGGACGTATTACAGAACAGGATGTTATAAATGCCATTCAGAATTTCAATTATGCCAACAAGTTATATGACATGTTCAGGGATTAATGTGATATCATGTTCATTAGGACAGTTTTGTCCATCAAAACATCATGCAACATCATTTTTCCATTCATAGGCCATATATCTATACTGTATAATATTAATTGAAATGTTATATTTTGAAGGCTGCGGTCATGCAGGCAGTATTTTATTTATGGGGGTTACATGTATAACAGAAGAATCTATGCAATAGCAGGTGCTCTTGTGCTTTCGTTGATTGCCGCGGGAATTCTGGCAGTTTATATTGTAAAAAACACACCTAATATGACGGAAGTTGCTCCTTTCGACACTTCGCAAACCAGTCTTGTTATAGGCGGCGAGTGGATAAGGGAAACATACCCTCCTGTTCTGGCAGAGGGCAGGATTCTGCTGCCTTTTGAAACAATCAAAACATATATCGATCAATACATATGGTACGATGAGGCTCTTAAAAAGATCATAGTAACTACCCGGGACAGAGTTATCAGGATGAAAACCGGCAGCCTGGACGCGCTTGTCAATGAAAAACCTATGGAGCTTATGTTTCCGGCCGTCGAAGAAAATGGAACGCTATATCTTCCGATTGAATTTCTCAAGGAGTTTTATGGTATAAATGTCCGGTACATACAGAGCAATGATGTTGTAGTCATAGATTTCAGCAATCAGGTGTACAGGACGGCATGGCCTGTTAACGCAAAGACATACGTGAGAAAGGGAATGAGCATTCACGAGCCCATTGTGAAAAAGTTTGAAGGTAACGGCGAAAAAGGCCTTGATGTGGAACGTACCTTGGAGACAAGTCTTACGGTATTTGACGAGAAGGATGAATGGTACAGGGTAAGAGCCCATGACGGAACGCTGGGCTATGTGAAAAAAGATGAAGTGATAGTTACGGGAAAACAGTATTTTATCGAAGATGAGGAAACAAACGCTAATCCTGTTTTGACCTCGGGCAAGATAAATCTTGTTTGGCATATGACCTACTCCAAAAGCCATATGAAGCTTTCGAAAGAAACCGCTCCGGGAATAGACGTCATATCCCCGACATTCTTTGAAATCGTCGACAGGAAGGGAACCATCAAAAACAGGGCAACCCCTGAGTATGTGGAAGAAGCCCATAAAAACGGGTGGCAGGTTTGGGCGCTGTTTTCAAATGCTTTCAGCGATATTGAGGGTACCAGTATCATTCTGAATAATTCCGATATCAGACAGGAAATAATACGCAATATTTTGGCTTATGCGGCTTTATACAAGCTGGATGGAATAAATCTGGATTTTGAAAATATGTACAAAAGCGATAAGGATGCGTACACACAGTTTGTCAGGGAATTTTATCCTCTAGCCAGGGAACAGGGGCTGTATGTTTCGGTGGATGTGTCGGTACCCGACGGAAGCGATACATGGTCTAAGTGTTATGACAGAAAAGCTTTAGCAGAAAGTGTGGATTATATCTGCCTTATGACTTACGACCAGCATTGGAGTTCAAGTCCCAAAGCCGGGTCGACAGCAGAGCTGCCGTGGGTGGAGGAAAACATTCAAAAAACGCTTTCGGAAGTCCCCGCTGAAAAACTGCTATTGGGAGTGCCTCTGTACACAAGGCTTTGGGCTCTGGAGAATACCGAGGAAGGGTCAAAACTTTCATCAACGGTACTAAATGTGGCAATGGCCTGGGAAAAGCTTGAGGAGTACGGCGCTGCGGCAGCCTGGAACGATATTTCAGGGCAGTATCATACTACGTTTGAAAAGGACGGGAAAGTTTATCAAATGTGGATCGAGGATGAAGACGCAGTGAATATGAAGACATCACTGGTGCATAAATATAATTTAGCCGGCGCTTGTGTATGGGCATCCAATTTTGCTAATGAAGATGTATTTGAGGTGTTTGAACGAAACCTGAAACAAATAAGCAGTTATGAGGAGTGGAAAGAATCCTTCAGCCAGCCGATGGCAAAAAAATGACGGCTTTAACTGTCATACCGAGCGAAGCACAGCTGAGCCGAGGGACTCTGTACATCAACGCGAAAGATTCTTCGCTGCGGCTCAGAATGACATGAGGGTTCAGTTTTACAGAAGGGTAAGTCACTCAGAGTGAAAAAGTGAAAGAATTCTGCGTATGGCTTCTATTGCTCAGAAAAAACTACTATGTTAAAATAAATGCATTGTTTATTTAAGGATGAATTTATGGAAAAGGTCAACGAAATACCTGCAAGCCCAATGGATTTTCTTTTATTTCCGGTTTGGGTGCATAAAAAGCTTTCTGAAAAGATAACAGGTTTGATCATTGCTTTTATTTTTGTTGGGTCTTATGATTTGTTTTTCAATAAAAATCTTATTAAAGAAGGTTTTTTTGAAGGTACTCCCGAACTTCTTATATTCAGAATTTTCCTGTTTCTTGTATTTGCTTTGCTGGTGGGTGCCATTGATGTAATATGCACTATGGTTCCTATTGCAGAGTTGGCCATTATGATAGGTAAACGCAGCGAAAAGTATGTGAGCAGCGGCCTGCCTATTATTCTGATGAAATCATATTCGGTTTCTCATTTGCTTTTTGTCATACCTACGGCAATTTTTGTTTATTCCGGAGTGGACTGGAACCTGGTGGATATGAATTCAACACCTCAAATTCGCCTGCTTTTTGCGGTGCTTGTAACGGTGTTGAGCATTATGCCTTTTTTCCAGCTTGGGGTAATATACAGGACCATCAGCATAAGGACCCGCATACAGGTTTTCGGCAAGCTTATCCTCATTTTGGCGACATATTTCTGGATGAACTTAAGCGGTAGCGCAACAATGTTTTTTATTTCAATTTTCCAGGGTATACTTTTAAAAATTAACTGAAATATCTTTAAATGAAGAATCTTAGCGCCATTTCAGTTATTGTTTCCTTCATACATGACTTACCGGGAGATAATTGTTATACTTAAGATAATCAGGAATTATGCGAGTATAATACCGTATGGAGGAAAGTATCATGTCACTTGAAAATGTCAAAAAATATTTTGAGAAGGCAGGGTTAGCCGACCGAATAATAGTGTTCGAAAAGTCCAGCGCTACCGTTGAACTGGCTGCACAGGCCATTGGCTGCGAAACAAAGCAGATCGCAAAATCTTTGTCTCTTTTGTTGGACGGTTCACCAATAATCATTATTGCAGCAGGCAATGTAAAGATAGACAATCAAAAATTCAAAGCAACATTTCATCAGAAAGCAAAGATGATTCCCGGAGATTTGGTTGAAGAATATATAGGGCATGGACCGGGAGGTGTGTGCCCGTTTGCAGTTAAGCCGGATGTAGTAATATATATGGACGTATCACTCAAGCAGAATGAAATAGTATATCCTGCTGCAGGCAGTGAAAACAGCGTAATTAAATTATCACTTCAAGAATTGGAGCACCTTTCGAATTCCAAAGGTTGGGTAGATGTGTGTAAAGAAATATGAAACACATGCTTATCTCAATGGAAACCTTGCACCCGTCTTTTTTGCCATCCTGTGCTAAGCGAAGTAAAGGATCCTTCGTCAAGTGAGCGGGTGCAAGGATCTCGTTTCGAATACCTCTAAGCACTCAAGTTTAAAAGATCAATATCGCTGCTTTATAGTATTCCCATGCTCATCCCGGATTCCGACACCGATCATTAAATCGCCTCCGACTGGTTTTATTTTTTAAAATTTAAAATTTAATATTGACTTTAACATTATTATAGTATATCTTTAATATAGTTAAAGGGGTGGTTTTGTGGCAATAGAAGTCGTACCTGAATGGATGGCAAATCTTGATGATGAAGATGTATCATTTATCAAGAATTTTATAATGGCATCCGGATCTTTGAAAGAGGTAGCAAGGCAATATAATGTAACTTATCCGACTGTACGGCTCAGGCTCGATAAGCTGATACAAAAGATCCAAATCAGCGAGAACGCCGTAAATGAACCTTATATTGCTTTGATCAAGCGCCTGGCGGTCAATGAAAAGATTGACTTTGAAGCAGCAAAAATTCTTATAAATGAATATAAAAAAATGAAACCGGAGGTAAAGTGAATGTTTTTTCCGATAAAAACCTTTATTCTTATAGTGATATTTGCAGTTGTAATCGCGTTGCAATTATTTTTATCAAAAAAGGAGAATAAATGGCTTGGATTGATATTGCCAGCGATATTTTTTATCTACTCTATTCTCATGGTTCTCAATATTGCGGTTTCCGACAAAATGAACGCATGGGATATTTTCAGTATGATAGCATCCGCCTTTTTACTTACCAATATACCGACATTTATTTTATTGGGAATATACCTGGCCTGTCGTGAGAAAATAAAAAGGAATGCCGAACTTAACAAGATGAATATTCAGGATCTATAGTTTCAAAATAATGGTCAGCATACCGATAAATGTAGAATCATGGCGGTCATAACGGCTTGAAAACAACGTTCAAAGAATGTATAATAATATATGCATTTTGGATAAATGCATATTATATGTCCCGTTAGTCTAATGGATAAGACGATGGATTCCGGTTCCATTGATATGGGTTCGATTCCTATACGGGACGCCAGCCTTGAGTACAGACTTAATATAGTCTGTGCTCTTTTACTATATCCCTGGGAGTTTTTATGAATATACGATGCGGAATAGATATAATAGAGATTGATCGGATATCAAAAGTCCTCAGTGATGGAGAAAGCTTCAGGAACAAGGTCTTTACACAGAGAGAAAGGGATTATTGCGAAAGCAGGGGAAGGGGCTCGGTACAAAGCTATGCGGCCCGGTTCTGCGCAAAGGAGGCGGTGGTGAAGGCTCTTGGTACCGGTATTTCAAAAGGCATTTCCTATCAGGATATCGAGATATTAAATGAAGAGAACGGAAAACCAAAAGTGATTTTACATGGAGAAGCTGAGCGGATTTTTAAGGAACTGGGTTCGAAGGCAATAGATATAAGTCTTACCCACAGCCGTGCTTATGCGGCGGCTCAGGCAGTGATTCTTACGGGGGAGTGAAGGGATTGGGAATCATAAAATTTGTTCATTGCGCTGATATTCACCTTGACGCGCCTTTTCGGGAGCATGGCCGCGGATCGTACGGCGATATCAGAAGAAAAGATATCAGGGATGCTTTTTTAAACATATTAAAAAAAGTGAAAGAAGAAAAGGCGGATTTTCTTTTAATATCCGGAGATCTTTACGAGCATGGCTCGGTTACGAAAGGCACTATGGAATGGCTTAGTATGGTGCTTTCTGAGACAACGGTACCGGTTGTTATTATTCCCGGGAATCATGACCCATACCTTAAAAACTCCTGGTACAGGAACTGGCAATGGCCTTCCAATGTTGCGGTATTGACGCCGGAGAACCCGGATCTGGTACTGGAAAATCAAAATGTACATATTTACGGCATGGGCTTTTCAAACTTTAAGGAAGGAAAACCTGACTTATCGGGGATAGCGAAGCCCAAAGAAGACTTATTTAATATTCTTATGTTCCACGGCACCCTGGATATGGACTTTTCGGGCAATGATTACAAGCCGGTCACATCCGGGGAGCTTGAGGCGTTGGGTTACGATTATTACGCCCTGGGACATTTTCATAATATCCGGGACGATTACCCGTTAAGAAACGCATATAATCCGGGAAGCCCCGAACCCCTGGGGTTTGACGAGACGGGTGAGCACGGAGCTTTTTTGGTGACGACTGAAAAAGCTCAGGGCAGAACAAGTCTTAAGGTTGAGAAATTCAATACGGCCATCAGGTCTTACCATGATGAGGATTTAAATATAACCGGACTGAAGACCCTTGAAGAGGTCAAAATGAAAATTCTCGCTCTTTTGGAGGGATTTAATCCGGAAAGAGACATTATTCGTATTAATCTTAAAGGTCGCACTGAACTATCTCTTGATGAGGAAATTCTAACTTCTCTTTTTGCGGGAAACTTCCTGTATATGAGAATACGCAACAATACCAAAAAAGCTTATGATATTGCGAGTTTTGAAAAGGATTTATCCCTTAAGGGAGCTTTTGTAAGAGAAATGAAAGCCCGCATCCAAAAAATCACCGACCAACTGGAACAAAAACCGGATGATCCGGATCTTAAAAGAGAAGAGGAAATATTGACCCTGGCCTTAAACTACGGGCTGGAGGTCCTTCAAACCGGTAAAATCGAGTGGCTGAGCGAATAGCAGGAGTGGAAAAATGAAAATAAAACAATTGGACATTAAAGGGTTCGGCAAATTCAATAAACTTAGAATAGAACCCAAAGAGGGATTCAATATCATATTCGAGGCCAACGAGTCAGGCAAATCAACTCTGCAGACATTCATCCGAGCCATGCTTTACGGACAGAAGGGGGGCAGAAGATTAAAGGACGGCAGCCTTCCTCCCCTTAAGCATAATAAGCCATGGAACAGTGATCAATATGCCGGGATCCTGGAATATACGCTGGATAACGGCAAATCCTACAGGGTGGGCAGAAATTTTGAAAAAGGCACCACAAATATCTACGATGACGGAGCCAATAACTTGACCGGAACTTTTCCGATCGACAAAGAAAGAGGCCCTATGTTTGCCGAAGAGCATTTGGGGATAGATGAAGCCGCCTTTGAGCGGACCGCTTTTATCGGTCAGCTTCAAAGCGTTATAGACGATGAAGGGAAGAAGAACCTGATTAATAAGCTTTCTAACCTTAATTCCACCGGCAGTGAAGAGATTTCTTTAACCGAAGCCCTGAAAGCATTGGATTCCACTTTGCTTGAAAAAGTGGGGACAAAGACCTCCACAACCCGTCCGTTAAATAAGATAAACAATATCCTGGCTGAACTGGAGAAAAAAAAGGCAGAGATAGAACAGAAGAATAACAGTTTTATGGAAACCGTCCTGGAACTGCGAAGGCAAAACAATATATTGGATGAGCTTAGTTCACAGCTTGACGGGTTGTACATAAAAAAAGAGTCTATGAAGACCTCAAGACTATTGTCGCTGCGAAAAGAACTGGATGACCTTGTTTCGCAAAGGAGCAGAATGGAGAAAAGCCTGGAAGAAACCGACAGCAATATTATTATGCTGAAAAACTATGAGAATATCTCCATAGAAGAAGTTTCCGAAATTTCCATGATGCTCCGGGAAGAAAAACAGGTTGAGGAAATGCTTCAGCAGGAGCAAACCAGGCTGGCCGAATTCCAGGAAAAATGCGATGAATTATCGGATACACTGGAGCCTGAGGAACTGTTTGAAAAAAAGGTAGAGGAAGTACAGGAAGCCATTAAGGTCTACAACGAGTTAAAAGAACAGACCAGGGAAGAACGGGAAAGGTCGTTTAAACGTAATTTGCCTGTCAAACACAGTCGCGGTTGGATGCCTTTTATTATCCCTGCAGGACTGCTTTCCTCGATACTGCTGTTGTTAAAATACTTTTACACCCAAAGTCCGCTGCTTTTAGGCGCAGGCATTGCAATAGCCGTTGTTACGGTAATAATACTGTTTATTAATAATATAAAACAGAATAATACCCAGACAATAGTGTACAGCGCAGCCGAAGAGCTCAACAGAGTTTTGCAAAAAGCCGGTTTTGCCGATATGACTGATTATGTCAGGTACAGGGAAGACCAGGTAAATAAAAGGGAACTGTACAATAACTTTAAAAAACAGTATTCGGACACAAAAGAGCGTATAGAAAGCCTTATTGCGAAAAAAGAAAGAATTGCTTCAAATTGGGATTCATTCATAGCCGATTGTAAAGTAAACTGTGATAATAACGATAAGGCAGCGGTGCTTGAAACAATCAAAGAAGGGGTTACAAACTATATAAAGGCAAGTGATGATAAGAAAAAGCTCTTATCTGAAATAGGGAATTTGAAGGAAAAGTGCGGCATTGTGCTGAGAGAAGCCGGAATGCTGGCAGGGAAAGATTTTCTGTCAGCCGATGATTTTATAAATTATGTGAAGAATCTCAATTCCGAAACAGGGCCGGAGGGGGATAACGGAATAACCCTTGCCCGGATCGACGATATCATCAGGGAAACCGAAGGCCGCAAAAAAGAAGCGGAAATTAAAATCGCGGCAATAAAAGCACGTTTGGAACAGATGCCGAAAGAAAGCGAGCTGGCGAAAGTCCTTGAGGAAATCAGCTATTATACGGAAAAAAAAGAAGAGCTTGAAATAAAGGGAGCAAGCCTTGTCCTGGCAAGCCAGGTGCTTAAGGAAGCGGCATTAAAAATGCAAAGGGACTATATCCCGTACCTCAACCAGGAAATGAGCAGGATGATGAATATATTAAGCGGGGGACGATATAACAAAATCAGTACAAACGACGAGTTAAGCATTAATCTTGAATCCCCTGAAACCGATGAGCTTATTCCCGTAAACCGGTTAAGCGCCGGCACCATAGATCAGGTATATTTTTGTATGCGTCTGGCTGCGGTTACGTTAATTGAAAAAGGCAGGGAGAGGTTGCCGCTGTTTCTGGATGAACCTTTTTCCCAATATGACGAAGAACGTGTCAAAAACGCGTTTGAGCTCTTAAGGGAGATATCGGAAAAACGGCAGGTATTCTTCTTTACCTGCAGAGAAAGAGAATATGAAATTGCCGCTTCGGTTTTCGGGGATAACATGAACAGGATCCGGCTTAAATAATAACAATTTATTTCAAATATAATGGTCTGTTGGTAAAAAAGTACGGCAAATTACATGCCGTACTTTTTTTGCAGCATAATTCTTCAAGAATCTGAAAGAATAAACAACGAGTAAATATATTACGAAAGCGGTGAGTAATGGTGAGTAATATAAATTTTAAAAAATTACTTATCATGATACTGACAGTTATTGCTGTATCCTTAAGCGCTGTTTTCAGTCAAATCAGCTTTGGCGCGGGTCAGGTCAGCGACGTGCAGCTATTGGCCAGAGCTATAAACGGCGAAGCCAGGGGCGAGCCATATGAAGGACAGGTGGCGGTCGGCGCGGTGATTTTGAATCGTGTAAAGAACCCGAGTTTCCCCAATACAATTGCGGGAGTGATTTATCAGCCCGGGGCGTTCACCGCGGTAAGCGACGGACAAATCAATGTTCCCATAGACCCGAAATCAACAGTAGTGAAAGCGGCCCAGGACGCATTGAACGGTTGGGATCCTACTTACGGATGCATCTATTATTGGAATCCGGCAACGGCCACCAGTAAATGGATTTGGTCCAGGAAAGTGGTTGTTAAAATAGGGAAGCATAATTTCGCAAAATAAAATAAAATAAAAAATCTTATAAAAAGGTAAGGTGTGCTATGGAAGAAAACAGAATAAGTGAAGAGATATTTACTGCCGAAAGAAGAAAATATGAAAAAACTCGTGAAGAGCTGGAACGGTCCAGGGCCAAAAACAGGGGAAAGAATTTAATAATAGCGGTCCTTCTTGCGACAACTATTTTCGGAGCATATCAATACAATACCGCCATGAAGCTGAGACAGCAACTGAATAATGCATATAATAAAGCTTTTTATGAACTTGTAGACTATATTAAAAATGTCGAGGTCATGCTGTTGAAAGCAAGGATGACTTCATCGCCGGAAATGACGGCAGTGGTACTGAGTGATGTTTGGAGAGAGTCTTTCTGCGCTGCCAGCAATTTGACCCAGTTGCCTATTTCTATGGGGGTACTGTCCAATACCGAAAAATTTCTGACCCAGGTGGCTGATTTGTCAAAGTCGATGGTAAAGCAGGTTACTTATGGAAAAAACATTAACGAAGAGCAAATGAAAACCCTGGAGAATCTTCACAAATTATCAGTGAACCTTGAAAAAGGACTCCTGGAAATGCAGCAGGATCTTAATAACGGCAATCTCAAGTGGGAGAATGTAGCCAAGGAAGGCCAGGAAGAGATGAAGGAAGTATCGGAGGATATGCCCAAAACATTCGGCAATATCAATGAACAGTTTGAGGAAATGCCCACTTTGATTTATGACGGTCCATATTCCGAGCACATGCAGAATCGAAAAGCTCTGGGTTTAACCGGCGACAAGGTAACCGAGAATCAAGCCATAGAAAAACTGCAAAAGTTTTTGGGGGACGGTAAAGTAAAAGCTATTACAAAACTTGCAGACAACAATAACGGAATAATAGACACTTATAATTTTAAAATGGAGCTGGCAAACAAAGATAAGGATGGCGTCGCCGAAGCAGATGTGTCGGTAAAAGGCGGACATGTGGTATGGTATCTCTATAACAGGGAAGTGGGAGAAAAGACCATTGATGTCAAGAAAGCAATGGAATTGGGCAGAAAATTTTTGGCTGACCATGGATATCCTAATATGAAAGAGTCGTATTATATGCAGAATGACGGTATTGCCACCATCAATTACGCGTACACCGAGGATGGCATTACCTATTATCCTGACCTGATCAAAGTGAAAGTAGCTTTGGATAATGGGGAAATTGTCGGATTTGAAGCAAACGGATACCTGATGAATCATACCGAAAGAGATTATGGCCCTCCTAAGCTGACTGAAGATGAAGCAAGAGAGAAAGTCATACGAGGAGAGAAAATCAAATCATCAGGGCTGGCTGTCATACCCACAAACTACGGTACAGAGATTTTATGCTATGAGTTTACAGGCAAAGTAGACGACAAAGACTTCCTGGTATATATCAACGCCAATACAGGAGCGGAAGAGGATGTACTGATAATAATCAATTCTGAGGATGGTATTTTAACAATGTAAGGGTGTTGACAACATTTTTTGCACCTTTTCATGTTAATACAAAGATCCTTCGACACCGCTAACGCTCCGCTCAGGATGATAAAGTGATGTATAACATAAATGATTATTTTTTGATCTTTTTCAGGATACGAATATCTTCCCCCGCAAACTGCAGAGCCTGGAATTCTCCGATTATACGGGAAGCAATACGTTCGTCATATTCCTGGAAAAGCCTCTTATAATTGAGATTTGAAGCAATTATGGTTTTAGCGATATTGTTTTTGCCCTGTGCCTTTCTCAGCTCAAGAAGGGACAGAAACTCCGCGTATTTGGAGTCGCTTACCGGCTCTGTGCCCAAATCGTCTAAAATAAGAAGATTTACGGTGATAAGATTCTTATAGGCCTGTTCGCTGGAAACGCCGTCTCTGTCTATATTAAGGCGATATTGCTGGATTATCGGGAATAAGGAAGTGGCCGAAAGATATAAAACGGTGTACCCCGCCTTCAGGATTTCAATACCTGTGCTCTTTGCCATAAAGGTTTTCCCTGTACCGGTAGGGCCGTAAAAATATAAATTCTGTGTTGATTTTTCGGCAAAATTATTAATGAAATCCAGGCATTGTTTTTTTACTTCAAGAATTTGCTGTCTCGGTGAAATATCAGTAAAATACTTCTTCTTATCAGGACTGGCCGGATAATAGTTTTCATCGAAGAACTCAAAACCTGTTTCCCCGTCATCTACAAGATTGGAGACCTTGTACAACTGCTCCAGGTACAAATTCTGGTAACAGGAACACGGCACAGACGCCCCGTCTTTGGTTATATAGCCCCTGTCCTGGCATATTGCACAGCTGAAGTGAGGTTCCAGATAATCGGCGGGAATATTATGTGCTGCCAGAAGAGCTTCCTTTTGCATTATTAAACGGTTCATTTTCTCAAGGTACTCATTGACAGTATGAGAAGATGCCTCTTCACTTATCAGTGAACGGGCATAACGAACGCCTGTCAATGTAATTTCGGTTTCTATCCGTGATAGCTCGGGAATCTTTTTATAAACTTCGAGTTTCCGCCGTTCCGCTTCATAAATAGCTCTGTCTCGCTTCAGCGCAAATTCACTGTCTAAAAAGCGTCTTATATCAGCCATTTAAACATTGTCCTTTCAGTTTGACTATAACGGGTTTATATTTTTTCAAGTTTATTGTAAAATTCATCATCATAGTTACGCTGCTGGAAATTGCCTCTGCGGGAAGGTTTTTCGCCGGAAGGCGCCGCTTTTCTTCTTGCAGAGGAAGAAGCCTCCAAATACGCTTTAAGCTGCTCAAGGCTCCTTATACCCTCCTTATGCCAATTAGTCAGGATATTATGAGCTGACTTAAAGGGAGTGGATTTGCCTACCGTAAGTTTAAGAGCTTCATCAATTATGGTCATGTCATAGCCGTATTCATTGAGCCAGGTTTCCAGGTATTTTTCTTCGTAAGAGGTGAGTTTTCTGCCCAAACTCAGGGACTTTGCAATGGTTTTGCCGATTTCTCTTGTTCTTTCGCATGCTTCCATGTATTTTTCAAGCTCCCAATGGTTGGTTATGTTTTTTGAAGCCCACGTGGCAGCGACTCTTTCTACGTATTTTACGTTCAACGCGTTATTATCATAACAATATTTAAACAGGCTGACCATTACGTCCTCATCAAAGCGATAGGTCAAAAACCAGTTGTCAATCGCGGTGTACCAGCTGGGAGCCATGATTCCCTGGAAGAACATTTTATTAATCGAATCAATACATTGATTTCTTTTAATGTTTGCCTGAGTTTGACTGTTGACGGTCTCAACGTCCGAGGTAGTTTTTTTCTTATACAGTTTCAAAATAGCCTGTTCTTTGATGTTAGCCAGGGAGATAACATTCGGGGTACGGAGGATAAGCCCTTCCTGCTCAAGAATAATAAAGGCGGCATTGACAGTATCCAGGGAAAGATCAAGCTTTGCCGCCAAATCTTCAGGACGGGCTTCTTTATTGTATTTACTTAAAAAAACGCAGTAAAGATACACCTTAACGGCATCGGACGGGAGTCTGGGCATTATGTCGCTTAAGAAAATGTCCGGAACCAGTGTATCTGAAAGCAGTATATCCTTAATAAATTCAAATTGCATAAAATACCTCATTATACTTTTGTATAGGTATAGTAATTATAGCATAAACTCAAAATATTCTTAATGGCAAATTTATAAGACATCGGTGAAGTAAGGAGCAGAAGTATGCCGCAATTAGCTGTAAGAACAAGATCCGGCAGAGTAGAGAGTTTACATGACGGGTTTATTTGTGTAACTGATTCAGATAACAATATTATATATTCGATAGGAGATCCGGATGCCCGAATCTTCCTCCGATCCTCAGGGAAACCTATTTACGCTGTTGCTTATGTCAATTCGGGGCTTATAGAAAAATATAATATTTCCTTAAAAGAACTGGCCATTATGTGTTCCTCCCATGAGGGACAGGCATTTCATCGGAGAATTATCTTATCGATACTGAAAAAAATAGGTCTCAGCGAAAAAGATCTGGACTGCGGCCACAAGTATCCTGAAAACCAAAAGGTCCACGATGCCCTTGTAATGCTATGCAAAAGACCGGACCCTATTTTCAGCAACTGTTCGGGAAAGCACGCGGCATTTTTGGCTCTCTGCCGGTTCTATAACTATCCCGTAATAAATTATACAAATCCGGACCATCCTGTACACAACCTGATAAGAAAAACCATGGCAGAGTTGCTGGAATGTGATGAAAATGAAGTAATCGCAGGGAAAGACGGTTGTTCACTCCCCACATATTTTCTTACATTGCAGCAGGCTGCCTGGTTATATGCACGGCTTGGCCTTGGTTATGAAGGAAAAAGAAAATATAAGGATTGTTTTGGGCTAATTAAAAAAGCCATGACAGAATACCCCCACGTTATAAGAGGCAACAATACATTTTGCACCGATCTAATTAATTATTCCAACGGACGTGTTATAGGGAAAATCGGTGCAGAAGGCATTTATTGCATGTCTATCCCGGAAAAGCGGCTGGGAGTCTGTATAAAGATATCTGACGGGCATCCCTGGTCCAGTTATCCGGTAGCGGTGAAAGTACTGGAGGAATTGGAAGTTTTAGATGCCGCAACTGTCAGGAAACTTGAAAAATGGTCTCTTCCGGCTGTCAAAGACGACAAAGGCAATACATTAGGGTACATTCATCCCACCTTCAGTTTAACGGAAAACAAGTGCCGCAGCTATAAACCGGGAGACATATATCCATAGTAATAACCATGGGACGCTTAAAGACGCTCGAAATGAGAACCTTGCGCCCGCTTAATTATGGCCTCTTGTAATAAATCAAGGAGAAGAAAACATGGAACAATTAGCGATAGTTACAAGGAACCGATATGTGGAGAGTATTCATCACGGCTGTATATGTGTTGTTGATCCGGAAGGCAATGTAGTGTACAAAAAAGGCGACATAAATACAATGTTCTTTTTCAGATCAGCAGCAAAACCCATTCAGATTATACCCTTTATCCAGTCGGGAGGGGCAAAAGCCATGAATTACACACCGAAAGAAATCGCCATAGGCTGTGCCTCCCACTCCGGCGAGCCGGAACATCAAAAAACAGTTTTAAACGTGCTGAAAAGGCTTAATTTAGATGTAAAAGATCTTCGGTGCGGTGCGAAAAGCCCCTATAATGAAGAAGAAAATAAAAGGCTCATTTCTCACGGGGAAAAACCGTCACCGCTTCATTCGGGGTGCTCGGGGAAACATGCAGCCATGCTGGCCTATTCAAAATACCTCGGATGTGATACATCGGATTACAATAAGATCTCTCATCCGGTCCAACAGGAAGTTTTAAAAGCCATAAGCTTCTTTTCTGAACGTAAGGCTGACAGCATCCCCATCGGAGTTGACGGATGCGGGCTTCCTATTTTCATTTTGCCCGTTTATAACATGGCTTTGTCATATGCAAGACTCACAGGGTATTCCCAGGATCCCGGGAGCACGTACTACGAAGCCTGCAAGACAGTGTTCGATGCCATGAATGAATATCCTGAAATGGTGGCCGGTACAGGTGAGTTTGACACTGAACTTATGAGGTATACCAATGGCAAATTAATAGCAAAGGTTGGGGCAGAAGCGGTATACTGTCTTGGAATCAAAGAAAAGAATTTAGGAGTTTGCATGAAGATCGCCGATGGCAGTGAAAGAGCCGTATATCCCGTAGTTATGCAGCTTTTGCTGGAACTTGGAGTTATCAACAACAGCGAGTACGAAAAACTTAAACATTGGCATAAAGCTAAGCTTCTCAACAGTCTGGAAGAGCATATCGGCTATATAATTCCGGTATTTCAGAAAAATGAGATTCTGTCGCTGGGAAGCAGGGTAAATCTAAATACAGGGGATTAGCAGGTTATTAAAGTAAAAGCAACAGAATAACCGCTCCTCCGGTTAAAGTAAACGAAATGTAACAGAGCATAACATAAAAAATACGGCTGAAAATGCCGATAAAAGTATAGTAAATGGATCTTTTAATTTGTGTTTATTTAAAACAGGCACGTAAATAAATCAGGGGGTACCTTAATGAATATATTCAAAAGAGTTTTATCATTGCTGCTAATGCTGGTACTTGTTTTGACAGGACTGCCGATGGAAATTAAAGCTTTTGCCGCGGAAGAAATTGAGCTAACGGTTCAATATAACCCTTTAACCAACGAATACGAAGTCAGCTCTCCTTTGATGGCAGCACCGGCATATTCGGTGCTTAAATATCACAATCCTGATGGCACTGAACCACCCCTCCCCATATATGGAGATTACAAAAACGGCAGGGTTGTTGCAAGCGTGTCGCTCGAGCCCGACCATATTTATGATCTGTCCCTGGAGATATACAGAGCTGGAGACGTCGAGCCTGCCTATCGCGGAAAAACATATTACCTGGCAGACATAACCTTTACAGGCGAGTCTTTTAATGAAATGGCAATAGATAAGGATATTGTGGACAAAGATCCCACACGGGAGCCGGATGGCAGTTCCCGAGGCAATGCTATGCTGGTAAGAAGCGGCGATGATCCTGTAATAAAGCTTAACTGGAAGATACCAACCATATATGATCCCGATTCAGGAGAAATCATAGATTTTACAGATTCAAAAGCTCTTGAATTGCTTGGAACAGCACAAGCACCTATAAGCAAAGCATGTTTCCAAATCAGCATGACTGTAGGCCAGGGTTCAAACCGCCAACTCGTTTTGAATACAGATTACGATTCTTCAAAAAATATGATAATTGAAGGTAAAAACGTTACAATTACAGGGTTTGCGAACGGAGCGGTAACAAATCCCGACAATATGGTATCGGCAGTTCTTACAAGTGAACAAGGAATTGAACCAGGGACCGAATATGCCTTAACCAACATTGGTATAATATTTAAAAATGCCGAATCTCAGCAGGTCGGATTAAGGATAACCAACCTCAAGACAGACAGCGGTAACCGTTTTCTGGTAAGAAATATTGATAATGTTTTTAAAGATGCGGGGAAAACCTTGACCTCCATTTTTACCCCTATGCTAATAGAGCTGATGAAGGTGGATGCTGACAAGGTTGAAGTGAGATTTTGGAAGATAGTTAACGGCAATTATCCTGAACTCCATTATCAGGTTCAATATGCGCCCCGTACAGATGACCTGTTTGAACAGACAAATAAATGGGTCAAAATCCCTGCTTCGGCATTGTCAGCTTCGGAAGAATACGGAAGTGAGATAATAGATATACCAATTGACGGTGATGAAAATCCGGAATACTATTTCAGAGTCGTATATTATGACAGTTCCTCGGAAAAGCCAAAAGGCTCGTCCCTTGCCGTTGATTTACGGGAATTAAGCGTAGATTCCGGCAAGCCACCTCTGCCTAAAGAAATCAAGGTTGAGGCGGTATACGCGGGATACGACAGTGTAAAAGTCCCTACAAAGCAGCGCCCTGAAAATGACGTGAAGATACCGAAAAACGATCTTCGGCTGTCTTTTGAAAAGCCCTTAGTATGGAAGCAGTATACCGGTGAAGCGTGGACAGCTTTTAAGAATTCTGATCCCCAGAAATCGGACATAATATTCCACATACTTCTTTCAACATTACTGCCGGATACCCAAAAAACAACCGGTACTGTTGAAATAGGAACCCCGGCTACGAAAATATCTTTGCCGACAATACAAAAACGGGTACTGGTATTGAGTAAAAAGGATTTTGTCGAAGATCCGGAAAACCCCGACAGAATAATCTGCAATATACCTGCAGAAGGAACTTCCCGCACTTTGCCCGGAGATAACCTCTTTGTGGATTACGCCGGGTACTGGGATGATGCTCAGAATATGTGGATTGAAGGAGAACGACCTTTGATTTATGAAAACAACGAAGACGCTGATGAGGACGGTAAAACCGGAGATTATCCTGATTTTCTGCTTCCGAACACCACCTACTATATGCAGATTTTTACTTCCAGGCTGGAGGATAATGACAATATATATGATGAAGTATGGGCTGATGGTTTAAGCAGCGATTTAAACAATCGCCTGTCATTCAAATCACCTGTTATAAGCTTTACCACATGGCCTTTAACAGAAAAGCCAGTCCCCATGCCGGATATCAGATTAAGTATTGAGCCGGAGACCTTTATTGATCCGATAACAGGGGATATAACCCTGGAAGGAATAAGAGTAAAATATCTCCGCTTGCTTACCGAAGTGGAGTGGCAGCGCTATACTGATTCTGCCGAAGAAAAAGTTATTAGTTACGAATTTTTTATAAGCACAGATCCGGAAGGATTTGATGATGAACCCGTTGTAACCAGAGAAGTTTCATATTCTACTGATGATGCGAAGAAAACCGAACTGGAGACGGTGATTCGGACAGATAAAGATAAAACCACCCCTATTCTGCCCAATACCGTATATTATATTAAAGCCAGAGCGACTCTCAAAGTAGGTGATACATATCTGGGAACCTCAGCTGAAACAGCTATAAAAACAATAACTACGCCGAAAATTGACAGCGGAGGACTGGACAATGATTACAGGGATCCCAGGGCGCCGGTCGAATTCTCTATTGCCACAGATGCGGACGGGGAGCTGCTTTTAAGCGATGCATGGGTTACTTTAAGTTGGGTTCATGCAGAAGTTGATGTTACCTATGAAATGGTCTGCACGTCAGTTTCAATACCTGAGAGAGCAAAAGACGATGATTATAAGGATGACCCCGTAAACACCGGCTTTCTGCAGGCTTATTCTGATTTGAGAAATCCCGCAGGGGATAATAAGCTTCATATTGATGTCAATACTATTGTACTTGATGGTTTTTCAGTCAATGAAAACAGACTTGTGATAATGCCCATTCGCCGCGACTTTTTACGACCTAACAGGATTTACTTTTTCAGCCTCAGGGCAGTCAGAAACAGAGGCAAAACAGTAGACGGTGAATTGATTGAAACTACCAGCAGATGGATTACCATACCGGTTACGACCCGTATGGTCCAGCCTCCCGGGTTTATTGAGACCGTAAAGGATATGGAGATAGGGTTCAATATTATAAGTACCGCTCTGGGAGTTACTGCCGATTCCATGGAAGTCTATATGAAAAAGTCCGAGGAAGCGGATTCAGGATATGTTCAGTTAAACAGGGCTGAATACAGCTGTGTACAGGACGGGACGAGGTTTTATTTCCGGATATATAATTTGGAAGCCAATCAATGGTATGACGTACAGATAAAGAATAAAAACAACGGACAGTGGTATGACAATAACAGCAAGACCTGGACGAATACGAGAGGAACACCTGTTAAAGGAAAAACCCGCGATCCTTTCAGTGAAATAGAGGTACGTTTTGAAGGCCAGGATCCTTATGACTACTTTTTGGAAATCAGGACCGATAATGACGCCGAGTACCGGCAGCTGGTTTACCGTTCCAGCGGGCAAACCGACTATGGATATGATACCGAATCGGGAAGGATCGAATTTTATCGTGAAAAGACCCGGATATATGTGGATGAGGGTTCTCCCAAATATGTCTATTACGTATTGATCAAAGGCAGACAGGTGCCGGACGAAAATGGTGTTTTAAGACACCAGCCGCTTAAATCGAACACCCAGTATTACGTTAAACTTTGGGCATTTAACCTGGAAGAATCCCTGCATATCGGACCTGTAACCGCAAGAACTGATTTTTCCCAGGACGATTATGACAAGGATAAGATTAAGGACAATGTTACAGACTTGTTTAACAATTCGGCTGGTAAGCTTACCCAAAAGCTTTACTGGCGGATTGATATAAAGAACGACTCCAATGTCAGGGTAATACTGAAAGACGACAGAATAACAAGCTTACTGAAGGCATCAAGGGAATCTACCGTAACGGTCAATATATCGGCGGAACAGGATAATACATCATATTATGAGGTGCTTATTCCATATAAAACTCTTGAAGCAATAGAGAACTATGGAAGCAGGCTTAATATTAAGATTTTAGGGGCCGAGTTCACTTTAAACAAGGGCAGTGTCGATCTTGACGATCTGAAGGCCAAAACTCTTTCCGGCGGCGCTAAGGAAGCCATGCTGCTGGTGAAAATCTACCGCAGGCAGAGCCCGAAGAATTCTTTACCCAGCGGGGTTACAATGATTTCCAAGGCATATGAGCTTCAAACCTTGGCTATTGGTTCCCGCCGTACATATGAAGAAATAAATGATATGCTGTTTGACATCCTTAAAAATCCTGATGCCAAAGGCCCCTTCAAATACGGAATCTTAGACAGGGAGCTTACCGTAATATTGAATAATTTGGCGAGCTACAGTTATAAAAGCCACACGGATCTTAAAGATATGATAAATACGGTTATCAACAAGGTGGAAATTGAACTTTCCAGATATCTGAAGGATATTATTGACGGCGGAAGTGGCTTTACAGCAAATTATACGGTTTCTAAAAATATAAATGACTTGCCGGGAAGGATTGGGGTGAACCTTGAATATACGTATCGAAGCGGTTATATCGCCCCATATGTTAATTACGGTCAAGGCTTTGCCGAACCGACCGGAGGTAAAGGCTATGTGATGCAATACGTGCTTTTCCGGGTGGAGAAACCGGGAGAATATCTTGTAATCAATAAAGGAGAAATAGTTCCGCAGCCCGGAGCAACAGGAAGCAGTTCATATTCTTTCCTGTCATCCCGTTATGACCTGACGAAGGTCTTCGGAATGGGAACTGTCTATACCGCTAATCCCATAAGCGGCGAGCAGGCTGTGATGCTCTATGCTGTGGTCACCAGAAGAGAAGAGGAAATTACCGGGTTGACACCTGTTCAGAAGGCCGCAAAGCTCGGCATCGCCGATGTTGTCGGAAGAAGTCAGCTTACCGGCTATATGGACAACCAGTCCTCCGTCTCGATGGCGGTTAAGCTTTATTGTACCAAGGCCAATATTAATCCTGATTATATGAAACCGTCCAAAGTTATATTTATCGAAAACGGAAACGATATTAACTCGCGGTTGTATCCCTATGTGGCTCTGGGTGTGGACCTGGAGTTTATATCACTTAATAATAACAGATTCGATGCCACGGGAAGAACGACCATAGGTAATATGCTGGACATGATATCAAAGGTTTTGGAAAAGCTTGACTAAGGTCAAAGGAGAACATTTATGAACCGAAGAATTGTGATTAAGCTTACAGCAATCCTGCTTTTATTGACATTTGTGCCGGGGATTATGCCGAATTTGGACATCTTTGCCGATACTGCCATATTGAACCCGCCAAGTCAGAACAGGGTAACTGATATAGGCTATGTTAAAAATGCATATGGCAGCGAATGGTATGCCGACCTGGAATGGAATTTGGCAACTGTCAATTTTCCGGTCGAAGCCGATGAAAGATATATACTTTTGGGGTTTAACCAAATTGAATCAGGTACGGGGAAAGTGCTGCCGGATGTCATGACTGTTCCTTTGAGCGGTAATACCTCAAGCTACAGGGTTACCGAGTATTCCCCGGAAGGTATCAAAAACGGCACGATTTATGAAACCTATTTAAAGGCATCGTACCAAATAACGTTGGGAGGACAGTACACCATTACATCACAAAAATCCAATCCAGCTAAGTTCCTGACAGGTCTGCACGTGTCTGTTGAACTTATTCCGGGTACCAATAACATACGAATCAAATGGGATGATGTATGGGATACTACAGGCCGTATAAATTATAAGATCTTAATATCCGACACCAAGGGCTTTACTCAGCCTCCGCCGATCCCGGACATTGTGGCAAGCGAAATAGGCAAACCCGGTTCAAATGTCACGGTCAACAATGCTGAAAGAAAACTGGAGTATATATATACCCATGCTTTGCCCGGAAGAGAGTATTCAATAAAAGTTGTTCCAATGCCTAATACTAATGTGGCATGTGTAACGGCAAATGAAATAGAACCTGTTACCATAAAAACAGATATCCTTCTCAGGGCTCAGAAGGTAGGCTACAATAATGAAGGAGACGCTATCTGGAAACTTTTCTGGAATCCTATTGTTAAAGGTGATACCTTTACCCGGGTAGATTACGAGCTTTACCGCTATGTAAACAATGATCCTGAGGGGAAGCTTTACAGGCTTATTCCCGATCTGGACAATTATCTGATAACAATTAAGAAGGGAGATACCAATACCTACAGTTTCAGGATTGATGCGAAAGCATATATAGCAGGTTCAGATGTCCCGGTGGACTTCCGATCCAATAACAAGGTGGAACTTAAGGAACAAATCCCTCAGCAGCCCCAGGCTCCTGAAATAGTGGATTCTTTTCCTCCCGAGCATTCTGATTTGAAATATGATGACTTTTTAACACCATTTAGCGCTTCAGTTTTCTGGAAGCCTCCCAAAACGGGGGAAGGGTTCATTGATAATGATGTAACCTATGATATTTACCTGGTGGAAGACATAAGGTATGTCCAAGACCCACCGCCCTCAAACTACAAAATTGCATCCGACCTGACTATAAGCGAGGCAAACATGATAAAAAGCAAAGCTACCGGTGAGGTTATCGGGTACAGATATAATCTGGCGGGCTTAAAATCCAATTCCACATATTATTTTATAATATATGCCAAAAAGAGTTATTTGGTATCAAGCCCGACAGACGGATTTATGGTAACCATGCCCTACATATCCAGGCAATCTGTAAAAGTTGTCATTACCAAACCGGATGTAGGAGCAGACCGGCCTGTAGCTCCGGCCGCGCCGCCCTTTGGATTAAAGATCAATTCAGACGGATCGGCCAGTGTCACTCTTACCGGAGCCACATTGGTGATGGATAAGAAATGGTATGCAGAATATGATGATGAAAACGATAAATGGAAAGAAATCAAAAAGGAGGATTATGACCCAAACAATCCCCTGCACAAGGAAGTTGTTTATCTTCCCGGGTGGTGGGTTGTGCCTCATGTTGTTAACTACAATGAAGCCCTGAATGTTATTAGAATGAGGAATATCAGGGATCCGGTATATATCGCTTACAGCGATTTATTCCCCGGTTCGGATATAGCAGCTTTCGAAATCCCGCAGAAGAAGACTGCAATCCCGGACATTAAGGATGATGAGAACCAGACCTTCAGTTTTGAAATATCAGGACTGAAAGATAATACCTCTTATTTGGTGTGGATTACCATAGAGAATCAGAACGGGATTTCATCCTACCCTTCTGATGCAATAATCGTTACCACCCTTGTGGATGTCCCTGACCGTCCAGTAACGCCTACAGTGCCTGATGACTTGAAAGGAATTGCAGCTTCCAGTTTTGTGGATCTTTTCTGGACATATATTACCGGCATGAATTATGAAATTAAGGGAGGAACCACGGATAAACTGGATCAGGCTACCATTACAAAGCAGGTAAGCTATGATGAAATAAAAAGAAGTACCTTTTTCAGAGTGGATTCCCTTGAGGCCGATACGGTCTATTATTTCTGGATAAAGGCAATAAATACCTACAATGGTCAGAAAATTGAATCCGAATACAGCAATCCCCTGGTTATAAAAACTGAAGCTCATAAACCTCCTGCGACTCCTACCGGATTCGGCGTGGATAACAGCCCCAACGGAGTTACCGAAAACAGCATAACCTATATATGGAATGAGTTAGAAGGCCTGTCATATTATTTGGAGATCGCCGACAATATAGACTTTACAGATTCCAACATGATCCAGGCAGCTGGCGGGACTTATACGGCAACCGGCCTGATATCCAACAGGCGGTATTATGCAAGGCTTTATGCTTACGATCCTAAAACAGGGCTTCGGAGTATGCCAACCCGAACTATTATGGTCATAACAAACAAGAGTAAAAGTGAGTATGACGGAAGTTACGACCTGGATGATCCTGTAACGGGCGACGGACTAAATATTCCTGCCAAACTGGAAAACGGGGTATGGGTTGTATCTTCTTTGGGCGCTGATGCCCATGTTCTTGCAGAAAGGATCCGAAGCCGCTTTGAGCCGATCGTAAAACTGGATCTTTCGGTTCCTCCGGAAAAGACATCCATTATACGTCTGGAGTTGGGTTCCATAGTAATTGATGCATTATCGGAATCAAAAAAGGAACTCTATCTTGTCCTGCCATGGGGAGAGTATACGATACGTCCCGGAACATTCCATACCGACGAATATTTCAGAATAAAATCAAGAAATAATAATTTGGGGTTAAGACTGGAAACAGTTTCACCGGCAAGCCAATACAAACCCTCAAATACTATGGCTATCATAACTCCTGTTACTGATTTTAAGTTTTCATATATAAACGGAAGCCCTGTCAGTGCTATTAATCTTCCAATCAGGGTAGAACTGCCCGTAGCGGGAATAACAAGCTACATGCAGGGACAGATAAAGACTTTTGCTTTCAATTCAAATCAAGGCTGGTATAAGCTGCCTACCTTTACCGATTACTCGCATTCCCGTGTTATAGGGGAACTGGACAAGCCCGGTGCGATCGTGGCCGCTACTGAGGGAATAAAGCCCCAGGCAACAGTTCCGGTTTATATCAGGGAGAGTATGGAAAGAATTCAGAAGATTTATGATTTGAAGAGTATAAAAGACAAGAATTTTAACCACAATGCATTAATGACGCAGAAAGATATACTGAAACTTTTGTTTGATGTACTTGAGGCAGAGTACAATGAGTATGACATAGTACAAAAGGCTGCGGGTGCGGGGTTAATAAATAATATGGGTGAGGTAGATCAGTCTTATGTAAGAAGGGATAAAGCCGTTGATTTGCTGATTCGATTATACAAATTCAAAACCCGTGAAGACCCTGTGCCTTCTAAGTCCGGAGTTTGGTCGCATTATACTGATTTATCAAAAACAGACAGCAAATACTTAAACTCTTATAAATTTGCGCTTGAAATGGGTATAATTCAAGGTAATGCAACTAATATGGCATATCCTGACAGGATGGTCACATTAGGGGAATTCCTGGTAATGCTTGAGCGCACATTGAGAATTTGCGGCGATTTGTGATTTTTGAAAATTATTTACCATGATTGAAACTGAAAATTAAGAAAATACTAAATAACGAAAGCTTCATATGCGGATTTACATAATGTTGAGAGGTGGAGTAATATGGGAGCTTTTGTTATTCGCGGGGGAAAGCCCTTAGTGGGTTCTGCATTGATTTCAAGCTCAAAAAATGCAATTCTCCCGATTTTGTCGGCATGCCTGTTAACGGAGGAGGAATGCGTTATCAAACAAATTCCCGGCTTGGATGATGTATCTGATATGTGCGAACTTATATCCAATCTGGGAGCGAATGTAAAAGTAAACGGAAGATCAAGAAAGATCACTGTAACAGCCCGGTCTCTTACCGGTCATACCGCAGGATATGAATTGGTAAGCAGGCTCAGGGCATCTTTTTTGGTAACGGGTCCCTTACTTGCCAGGGTCGGAACGGCAAAAGTTGCATTGCCGGGGGGTTGTCCCATCGGAAGCAGACCGGTAGATCTTCATCTCAAAGGTTTTGAAGCAATGGGGGCCATTATTGAAAACGGGCACGGCTTTATTGATGCCCGGTGCCCTGGCAAAAAACTGCATGGAGCCACTATCTACCTCGATTTTCCCAGCGTTGGCGCTACTGAGAACCTTTTGACCGCGGCAGTCCTGGCCGAGGGGAGAACGGTAATTGAAAATGCCGCTTCAGAGCCCGAAATAGTTGATCTGGCATCTTTTCTCACTAAAATGGGAGCAAAGATATCCGGAGCGGGAACCGATACTATTACAATAGACGGTGTGGATAAAGTATATGGCGCTGAACACACAATTATGCCCGACCGGATTGAAGCCGGCACTTTTATGGTGGCAGCGGCTCTTACAGGCGGGGACATAACACTTAAAAATGTAGTTCCCGAGCATTTAAAACCGGTAACGGCAAAGCTGAGGGAATCGGGGATGGAGATAATAGAAGAAAATGATACCATAAGAGTTAAAGGGATAAAAAGGCCATCGGCCCTGGACATAAAGACTCATCCATTTCCGGGTTTTCCTACCGATATGCAGGCGCAGTTATCGGCCTATACCTGTTTTGCGGAAGGAACCAGCGTGATCGTGGAGACTATTTTTGAAAACAGGTTTATGCATGTAAACGAGCTTAGAAGAATGGGAGCACAAATAAGGGTTGACGGAAGGACTGCCATTATAGAAGGGATGGAAACATTGCAGGGAGCCCAGGTGCGTGCTACCGATTTAAGGGCAGGCGCCGCGCTGGTAATTGCAGGCCTTGCTGCTACAGGAACTACGGAGGTACTGGACATTCATCATATTGACAGAGGATATGAATTTATAGAGAATAAATTACAGAGACTGGGGGCTGATATCCAGCGGATATCGTAAATTCCCCCCTTAAGTATTTTATAAGACAATGCAACTGCCGGTCAGGGGAGGTCATACATTGAAACAGGATAATAACCAGTACAGCTTTTTTGCTTTTTTATCCCGCATGAAACATATTTACAGATGGAGTTTAATGCGGAATGTAAACAGGGAGAATATCATGGAGCACAGCCTCCAGGTGGCGATGATAGCCCATGGGCTGGCCGTAATAAATAACCGGATATTCAATGGTGACGCTGATCCGGAAAAAGCTGCCCTGTATGCTGTTTACCACGACAGCAACGAAACAATTACCGGAGACCTTCCCACTCCTATCAAATACTATAACCCGGAGATCGAGGCGTCATACAAAGGCCTGGAAGAAGTCTCAAAACATAAGCTCCTCTCATTGCTTCCGGAATCATTGAAGGAGGATTATAAAAAGATCCTGTTCTATGATGAAACCAGCCTTGAAGGAAGGCTGGTCAAAGCTGCTGACAGGATCTGCGCTTACATAAAATGCGTTGAAGAATCAAAGGCTGGTAACGGCGAGTTTAAAAAAGCACAGCAGTCCATATTGAAGAAGATAAAAAGCATGGATATTCCCGAAGTTGATTATTTCATGAAGCATTTTATGGACAATTTCTCCCTTACTCTCGACGAGTTGAATTGACACATGGGGCGCATAAGATGCGCCCCATTTTGTCATCCTGAAGGGCGCGTTAGCTCCCTTAATGTCATTCTGAACGAGCGAAGCGAAGTGAAGAATCTTTATACCAACGATAGATTCTTCGCTGGCGCTCAGAATGGGGGAGTGTGTCATCCTGAGCGGAGTCGAAGGATCTTATACCAATGAGAGACGGGGGCAAGGATCTCATTTCGAACGCCTTTAAGCACCCACGTCTATAAGATCAATATAGCCGTTTTATGACATTCCTCCGCTTACGCTCCGTCATGTCCCGCCGAGGGGTCTTCCTCTCACGGGTCGCTCATACATGTTCAATAAAGTTACTGTTCGGTGGTCTTTCCTCCGAAGAGAATCGGCTATTCTCAATGAGAACCCTTGCCCCCGCCTACTGACGTTATTCAGAGCTAAGCGTTTACTTCCTTAATGTCATTCTGAACCAGCGAAGCGAAATGAAGAATCTTAATACCGACAAAAGATTCTTCGCTGACGCCCAGAATGACATAAGGGCATTTGAAAACGTAAAAAAAAACGAGGTGATTATGAAATCATCTCGTTCTTTCTGGTGACCCCAGGGGGACTCGAACCCCCGTTACAGCCGTGAAAGGGCTGTGTCTTAACCACTTGACCATGGGGCCATATTGGTAGCGGCGGTCGGAATTGAACCAACGACACCGCGGGTATGAACCGCGTGCTCTAGCCATCTGAGCTACGCCGCCATGTTTTTGGCTGTTTCGTTTTCGCAACGCTATTACATAATAGCAAAGACCTTATTTACAGTCAAGAGTTTTTTCAAAAAAACTATGCTAAACAGGGGATATAACCTTGATTATTTTTTTCAAACTGTGATATTCTATACACATTGACTGAAGCGGTTTAACATAACTGGGAGATATTGTGCAACAAAAAAATAAATACCATACTTTTGACAGCACGGAGGAATAGAGGAATATATGAAGAAAAAAGAGAGATATGAATATAACGATTTGCTGAAGATCATGTCCATGCTGCGTGCCCCCAATGGCTGTCCGTGGGACAGGGAGCAGGACCATAAGAGTCTTAAACGCTATCTTATCGAAGAGGCATATGAAGTATTGGAGGCCATAGATGAAGAAAACCCTTCCAAACTATGCGATGAGCTGGGAGATCTGCTGCTCCAGGTGGTATTCCATGCTCAGATTGCCAGGGAAAACCAACAATTCGATATGGGAGATGTGGTACATGGCGTGTGCGCCAAAATGGTGAACCGGCATCGACATGTTTTTGGGGATGAGGAAGCCGAGACTCCTGATGATGTGATGGATATTTGGGAAAAGATCAAAAAGGAGGAAAAAGGACTTACGACTCAGACCCAGGTTTTGAAAGAGGTTCCGGGTAATCTGCCTGCGCTGATGCGAAGTTTTAAGGTGCAGCAAAAGGCCGCTCAGGTTGGTTTCGACTGGGATAACATAGATGATGCCATGCTCAAGGTAAAAGAGGAATTTAACGAATTGGAGCAGGCGTACAAAAGCGGAAACGGGGCATGCATTGAAGAAGAGCTGGGAGACTTACTGTTCGCGGTGGTAAATGTTTCAAGATTCTTGAAAGTACAACCGGAGCTGGCGCTGACCGCTACCGTTAATAAATTTATCAGAAGATTCGAATATGTGGAGCGTTGCGCCGCAGAGCAGGGAAAACAGCTTACAGAAATGACTCTCAAAGAGATGGATGCCCTTTGGGACGATTCCAAGAGATTGGAAAAGGAGCAAGAGGAGTGTTAATATGCGTATAGATAAATTTCTTAAGGTCAGCCGTATTATAAAAAGAAGAACTCTGGCCAATGAAGCCTGTGACAAGGAGCGAGTCACAATAAACGGCCGTGTTGCCAAGCCCGGGTCCGAGGTTAAAGTGGGAGATATTGTTGAAATCAGGTTCGGCGAAAAAATTACCAGGATTAAGGTGCTTAAGGTAACCGAGCATGTCAAAAAGGAAGAAAGCATGGAAATGTATGAATTAATTTAGGATAATCCGCAGTTTACAGCCTTAAAGCTTAAACTGCGGTATTTTTATGCCTTTTTCCATATGGCAAATTTAACAGTCCGACAGGTAATATGGGGAAGAGCCTTTGCATAAGATTCAAGGGCAGGAATTATTATGCCCTTACCGGATGCTACCGCAACCTGATGCAGTAACTTAGATTTATCAATAGCTGAAAGGAGGTGCTGTTATGCATGAGGAACGAATGAATTATGAACAACGGGCGCAGAATATCATACTTAAAGACAGAAGACGTCTTATGGTATCAGGGGTAAGGCACGTTGAAAGTTTCAACGAAGATTGCATTGTACTGGACACCGAATTAGGCATTTTGGTAATCCGGGGAATGGGGATGCATATCAACAAGCTCAATGTTGAGACCTCGGAACTTGATGTGGAAGGCGATATTATTGCGTGCGAGTATGTGGATAACGGCGGAAATCAAAGAAAAGGAGGCTTCTTCTCGGGGCTTTTCAGATAGAGAGGCGGCTTAACATATGCAAAACAGTGTGACGTATGAGTTGACGGTATTTGGCGGAGCCGGAGCGGCAGGAGTTATTATTGCCTTTCTTTATGATATGTTCAGGCTGAAACGGCGTATTGTTAGAACAAAAACCGCTATGGTTCACTTTGAGGATATAATATTCTGGATAATTGCTGCAATAATATTTTTCTTATCGTCCTATGTCATCAGTAACGGTGAAACCAGGGCTTATTATTATGTGGGCGCCTTTCTGGGAGGGGTCCTGTATTTCAGCGTTTTCAGCAAACCCATTCTATGGCTGTTGACCCAATTGATAAAATTGATCTTATGGCCATTTGTAAAGCTGATAAATATATTAAAGCCAATTTTGGAATCCTTAATCAGCAGTATTGTAAATATAATGAAAATAATCAGGAACAAAGCCGCATTGGAAAGCTACAGGTTAAGTATTGATTTTAGGCGTCTTTGCAATACATTCACAAAAAAATAGGATAATAGTCCTAAAGGTCTTGTTACAATAATTGGAACCGTGGTATACTTCAATATATACAAATTGTATTTTACTTTAGAAAAAGGGTTGGTGTGAAGTGGCGATACGAAAGACAAAAGAAGGCTGGTGGCTGACACCGCTTATTGCGATTGTGCTTATTTACGCAGCATTCACGTTTACTGCCCAGTCTAATGATCTATACATATTGAACCTGGAAATAAAACAGCTTGAACAAAAAATAGCCAAAGAAGAAGAAGAGAAACAGCGGCTGATTAAAGAAAGAGATGAGATTTCCAGTGATGAAAGCATTGAAAAAATAGCCAGGGAAAAACTTGGCATGGTTAAAGACGGAGAGAGGGTTTTCGTAGACATAAATAAATAAATCGGCGGCCAAAAGGCCGCCTCAGACTGAAGACAAAGCTCACTGAAAAGTGGGCTTTTTTTATCTAAAAGAG
>ERZ773359.480-NODE-480-length-57171-cov-96.697335_pt1 | contig 57171 bp, 57 predicted proteins | sample MGYA00374955_ERZ773359 | MGnify/ENA primary metagenome ERZ773359 (study PRJEB29098, sample SAMN04486028) | biogas fermenter metagenome | study: EMG produced TPA metagenomics assembly of the Biogas fermentation microbial communities from Germany - Plant 4 DNA1... | reverse complement strand
AAGTTCTTTTATAACGATTTTTACTGACCATAGGCGATCTCCCCTCACGGAAGTGTTATTTGTGTTATTGGTTATAGTAAATTGCGATGCAATTGTATTCTAGCATTAATTAACACCACAACGTACCGGAAACGAGTAATGCGTAGTTGGAAATCCTGCAAGTTTTTTGATCACCAAAGAGGACTAATGGCCCTACTTGCTTAGCTGAGGGGTTCAATAAAAACGAGAAAGACGGTAGAATTTTAACTGACAATTATAATTTTTTTGAGGAGGTTGAAATAAGGTGAAGAGATCAGTTTTAATTGTCGCTCTTTTAATGGTTGCCATTTTTTGTACTCCTCTAATGGCCTTTGAAGCCATTCCCGCCGATAAGCTTAAGGTGGCCTGGTTGTACAATGGCCCCATTGGGGATGGCGGGTGGACCTACATGCACGACCAGGGGAGACTAGATGTAGAAAAGGCTTTCCCAGGCGTGACCACTATGTATGTGGAGTCCGTGCCCGAGGGGCCTGATTCGGTGAGGGCCATGGAAAATTTCATCAGAAATGGCGCAAAATTGATTTTCGCCACATCCTTTGGCTACATGGACTACGTCCAGGAAGCAGCTGGGAGGCATCAGGATACCATATTCATGCACTGCTCTGGATTTAAGAGAGCACATAACGTAGGCGTATATTTTGGACGAATGTACCAGTCAAGATATTTGACTGGATTGGTTGCAGGCAGTATGACCAAGAAAAATGTCATTGGGTTTGTAGCTGCCCATCCCATTCCTGAGGTAATAAGGGCACTCAATGCCTTTGCACTAGGCGCTCGCCATGCAAACCCCAACGTAAAGATAAAGGTGGTGTGGCTCTTTTCTTGGATAGATCCCGGCAAGGAAAAGGAGGCAGCTAAGGCTTTAATCGATGCCGGAGCCGATGTTCTGGGCATGCATGCCAATACCGGTGCAGTCCCACAAGCCGCTGAGGAGGCGGGAGTATATGTCATTGGTTATAACAACGATATGTCAAAGTATGCTCCCACAAAGCATCTCACGGCGCCCATTTGGAATTGGGGAGCAGTATATAAATACACGGTTGGCAAAGTTATAGATGGCACGTGGGAACCTGAGGACATATGGTGGGGGTTAAAAGAAGGCATGGTCGATATTGCTCCTTACGGAAAAGATGTGCCTGAAAGCGTAAAGGAACTTGTGGAAAGCGAAAGACAACGTATTGTTTCGGGCAAATGGGATGTATTTGAAGGCCCAATTAAGGATAATCAGGGCAAAGTTAGAGTCGAAAAAGGACAAAAGCTTACTGACCAGGATTTGATATCTATGAATTGGCTCGTCGAAGGAGTGGAAGGGGAGCTCCCTAAATAAAATTGCAAGGGGCGTGCAGGGATTTTCTGCATGCCCCTCATGGATTGGGGTCGCGACATGACTGAAAACTATTTAGTTAAGATGCGCGGAATTACTAAGGCTTTCTATGGCATTAAGGCGAATGATGGAGTGGATTTTGACTTAAAGTGCGGAGAGGTTCATGCGCTACTTGGGGAAAACGGAGCCGGAAAAAGCACCCTAATGAGTGTGTTATGCGGTTTATACCAGCCCGATGATGGAGTAATTGTGGTTAATGGCAGGAAAGTTGTCTTTCATTCTCCCAAGGATGCCATAGCTAGGGGAATCGGAATAGTCCATCAACATTTCATGTTGGTGCCGAGCCTTACTGTGTGGGAAAATATGGCCCTTGGAAGCAGGGATATGGAGTTCGTAATTGATGAAAATGCTATTTGTGAGAGGATAAAAGAGCTTTCACAACGTTACGGCCTTGACGTAGACCCATTGACGCCCGTGTGGCAGCTTTCCATAGGAGAACAGCAGCGCGTTGCCATCTTGCGGATGCTTTATCATGAAGCGAATATATTGATTTTAGACGAACCCACCTCTGTTTTAACCCCTCAGGAAATTGAGAATTTATTTATAACCATAAAACACATGAAAGAAGAAGATTACGGCATAGTTTTCATCTCCCATAAACTAAGGGAGGTCTTTGAGATCGCCGATAGAATAACAGTTCTTAGGCGGGGCAGGGTTGTGGGATCCATGAAGACATTTGAGGCAACCCCTGAAAGGCTGGCCGAAATGATGGTTGGCACCTCGGGAGTCAGCGAAGTCCGAGCAACCGAGGAAAAGCCGAAGTCGAATGGAAAACCTCTTTTGGTGGCCGAGGATATCGTAGTAAAGAACGACAAAGGGCTAATTGCCGTGGACGGCATAAGTTTTACTTTGAGGGAAAACCAGATATTGGGCATTGCTGGTGTAAGCGGCAATGGGCAAGGCGAATTGGCGGAAGCATTGTCCGGGATGCGAAAGATCGAAAGCGGAAGACTGTATTTTACGGTCGAAGATGTGACTTACGCCTCGGCAAGGCAGATGGTTGACCTGGGGGTTAAGTATATCCCGTCTGACCGCAAGGGAGTCGGTTTAGTTCCAAACATGAACGTAGCGGAAAATGTAGCTCTGCGCAAATATTGGCAGCCTCCTTTCAAGAAGGGATTTTTTATAGATTGGGACGAGGTTTACAGAGATTCCAAGTCCTTGGTGGAAAGTTATGAAATTTTAACGCCAGGAGTCAATATCCCGGTGAGGATGTTATCCGGGGGGAATTTACAGAAGTTGATATTGGCAAGGGAACTGTCAGGAGAGCTAAAAGTAGTAATAGCGATGCATCCTACCTGGGGATTGGACGTCAAGGCCACGGCTTTCGTCAGGGAAAAACTGCTGTCGGCAAGAAATGACGGCTCTGCCGTTTTGTTGATATCCGAGGATTTAGACGAGCTTTTGGCGTTAAGCGACGTGTTAGCCGTCATCTACAGAGGCAAGATCATGGGCATGATCGAAGGGCCAAAGGCCGAAAACATAGAAGAGATAGGGTTGATGATGGCGGGTATACCGACAAGCGTTGGGGGAGGAAATGTAATCGATGAGGATTAAGGTTGAGAAAAGGTTTTATATAACTAAATGGCAAGAAGTTTGCATTATTTTGGCATCAATTGTCCTGGCTTTTTCAAGCGGCGCTTTAGTTTTTCATTTTTTGGGGGTTGACCCTTTGGAAGCTTATAAAATGATGATTGACGGATCTTTGGGAGATTTTTACGGCGTGAGCGAAACCGTGGCAAAAACGATACCCCTCATAATGTGCTCTCTGGCTGTTGCGCTTTCTTTCACTATGGTAGTTTGGAATATTGGAGCGGAAGGACAATTTGTCCTGGGGGCATTGGCCTGCACGGCCTTTGTCAGGTACTTATATGTCGACAACTTTGTGGTCATGTTGGCCTGCATGGGGATATCGGCCTTACTGGCTGGGGGGTTGTGGGGAGCTTTTGCCGGTTTTTTAAAGGCCCGATGGAATGTGAACGAGATTATTACAACGTTAATGATGAATTATGTTGCCATACTTTTGTTGCAATATTTCGTTTACGGTTCATGGCGCGATCCTACCAGCTTAGGCTTTCCCATGACGCCTCTTTTCCCTAAAAGCGCACGTTTACATCAATTTTTCTCCACCAGAGTGCATTCTGGAATATTTTTTGCCGTTATAATCGCCCTTATCCTTTGGATCGTCGTTAGAAAAGGAGTATGGGGTTATGAAATAAGGGTGAGCGGTCAAAACCCAAAAGCGGCGGATTACGCGGGTATAAGGTCTACAAGAAATGTAATACTAGTCATGTTCTTATCGGGCGCTATAGCAGGCCTGGCTGGAATGGCAGAGATGGCCGGGTTGCATCGGCGTTTACAACCGGGCTTTGCCGTAGGTTACGGATATACTGCGATAATAATTGCCTGGCTGGCCAGGTTGCATCCCTTGGCCATAATTTTTGTCTCCTTCTTGTTTGGAGCCCTATTTGTCGGTGGGGAAAATTTGCAAATAGCCATGCGCCTACCGCTATCAAGTGTTCAGATATTGCAGGGATTGATATTGTTTTTCTTGCTCGGAGGGGAATTTTTCAGGAATTACCGTGTGAGCTTTATCTCCAGAAAGAGGTGACCCGCAATGGAATTGATCGTTCCAATTTTAGCTGCTGCCGTAAGAAGCGGTACGCCCATTTTATACGCTACGTTGGGTGAGATAATGACCGAGAAATCGGGCGTCTTGAACCTCGGACTTGAAGGGATCATGTTGATTGGAGCCTACGTGGGGTTTATCGTGACCTACAACACTGGATCACCTTTTTGGGGCCTCGTGGCAGCTTTTTTTGTGGGCATGGCCGTAAACGTCGTACACGCCTTTTTATGCATATCGTTAAAGGCGAATCAAGTAATTTGCGGACTTGCCATGACCATGTTTGGTACCGGGGTAAGTTCCCTTTTGGGGCGAGGCTATGTGGGAGAAACCATTGCAGGCCTTCAAGCCGTTGCTCTGCCTGGATTGTCATCTTTTCCCGTAGTCGGACCCGTGTTTTTCAGCCAAGACGTGATGGTTTATATCTCCTATTTGCTCGTTTTCGTTGTGTGGTTTTTGATGTACAAGACAAAATTTGGCTTGATGATGAGAGCTGTTGGCGATAGTCCCCTTTCAGCCGAAGCCGCTGGAATATCGGTATCTGCCGTGAGATATGCTTCGACACTGCTTGGGGGAGGCCTGGTATCCCTCGGAGGTGCTTATCTGACCGTCGTTTACAGTCACATGTGGGTTGACCTGATGACGGCTGGCAGAGGATGGATAGCAGTAGCGCTGGTCATATTTGCCATATGGAATCCTCTTAGAGCCGCTTTAGGTTCATATTTATTTGGTGGAGTAGAGGCCCTTCAGATGAGGATTCAAGCCGGTGGAACTACGGTTCCTGCTCCTTTGCTCATGATGCTTCCTTATATCCTGACAATCGCGGTATTGGTTGTCATATCGGTCTTCAAGGGAAGAGGAAGGATGCTTGGCGCTCCAAGTGCCTTGGGACTTCCCTTTTATAGGGAAGAAAGGGAGTAGCGGCTGTATTTTATTAAAAGAACGAGCTGCGCTTGTCTAGATTTAAGCCCCTTAGCTTCGTTTTAGCGGGCGTATGCGCCCTAACCTTAATATCCCTTATATCCCTTAACTTATTACCCGTAACGTCATCGGCTTTTAATTGCTCATCACGAGATTGTGCTCATTTAAGCGCGATACATTCAGTTTTCCCCGCATGATGGTCAATATTAGTCAGTCCCTTCTTACACTTTGCATGCTTCGCGACTGTTTCGATGATCGCAATGTACGTAGGGATGTTGCCTCGCCTTCTTGTAAACGTAACTTTACGGACAATTTGAGATTAGGACGTCGTTCCTCGAGTTTTGCACGTTGTCTAGGTGGCAATTTAATATACCTCATAATTTTGTTTATGACAACTTCTTCGCGAAATATATGATATGCAAGAAAGTCAATTTGTCTTTGCGAAGTCTTCACGCCTTCCATGAAAGGATTTTTTTAAGGCTGAATTTGCAATATAAAGAGCGATATGAAGAGTAGGTAAGAATTGACTAATATTGACCATTTGTTGTGATTTCTTTTAATGGGCATCTTGGCATCGTAACCGATGGCTGCATGATGTTGGGATGATAAAATTGTCATGGCGAGCTCGCGGCTAAGGAGTGAAAATCATGAGCTTTTTTGACAGTTTCTCTGAGTTTGAGCTTTGCAAAGGCCCGCTCTTGTTGGGGCGTTTTTTAAATAGAGTTAATCGCTTCGTAGTTCAGGTGGAGATCGAAGGAAGCGCGACCTTTTCGTATCTGCCTAACCCTGGCAGGTTGTGGGAGATACTTTTACCGGGAGCTTATTTGTTGCTCGCCCCTTCAAGAGGCGAATTGCCCTATAAGGTAATAGCGGCGAAACGTTTGGGCAATTGGGTTATGCTTCATACCCACTTGGTCAATGACGTGGTCGATTGGATGTTGCGCAATGACTTAATTGCTGAACTGGCGGGTGCAAAAATCTTAAAGCGAGAAATTACCGTGGACAAAAGCCGCATAGATTTTCTATTGATGAAGGATGGCGAGAAGATCTTTCTTGAAGTCAAATCCTGCACTCTTTTTGGTCGTCACGTGGCGGCTTTCCCCGATGCCGTGACGGCCAGGGGCAGAAAACACGTAGAAGAACTTGCTTCTCTGAGGGAGAAAGGCTACCGTGCTGCCCTTTTATTCTTGGTGAATTCCCGAACACCCGAGATTTTTGTGCCGGATTACCATACGGATTTGGCATTTGCAATATCTTTGATCAGGCATCGCAATGCGATTGACGTGATTCCCGTTGGCGTGGATTGGAGCGATAATATGTCCATACGTGACTTGCCAGCCAAGATTTCTGTTCCTTGGGAGTTTTTAGAGGAAGAGGTCGCAGATAGGGGAGTCTACCTATCCATATTTGAAATTGATGAATTTAAGGATGTGGAGGTAGGAGCATTGGGAACCCTGAAGATGCATCCGGGATATTATGTTTATGTGGGCTCAGCCGCAAATAACTTGACCGCTCGAATTAATCGACATGCAAGAAAGCGAAAAAATCTACATTGGCACGTAGATTATCTGCGTGAAGTTGCAAAAAATGTACTCAACCTACCCATAAGAACGCGGGACGATATAGAATGCTTAACGGCAAGCAGGTTGTCCTCCGTGGCAAGTCACGCCATACACGGCTTTGGTTCTAGTGACTGCCACTGTGAATCTCATCTGTTTTATTTCCCGAGCGACCCTTTAAAGATGGCGAAGTTTATAGATATGTTGATATATTTCCGCTTCGACAGGCTTTGGGATAAAGCAGGAGTTCGCGTGTAAGGGCAAATATTTGTTCAGTGTAAAGGAGAGTTAAGTCGGTTTTGTTGCGTGAGCATCTTGAGCGTTTGGCATCACAGGTCAGAAAATGCGAAAAATGTGATTTGGCTTTAAGACGAGAGAGAGCCATCCCGGGGGAGGGCCCCTTGGATGCCGAAATCTTTTTGGTTGGACAGGCCCCCTTCGATAGCGAGCAAAAAAACGACAGGCCCTTTTGGGGTGTTACAGGATCTTTTTTGCGCTACTTCCTGGGAAGAGCAGAGGTAAATTTTTATGACTGCTGGAGGACAAATTTGTTAAAATGCCCCCTGCCTCGCTATGGAAGGCCAAAATGGCGGCAGGTAAATGCCTGTCTTCCCTATCTTGAAGAAGAACTGAAACTGATAGGGCCCAAAATTATCGTGCCCCTGGGCAAGTGGGCCACGAAGGGATTACTGAGTTTATTTGGCATTCCGAGGCCCGAGAAGAATTCCATGATACCGGAGATGTTCGGGAAAGCCTTATATGCTGGTAATTACATTATTTTTCCGCTCCCTCACCCCGCATCTTTGGTATACAGGTCGTCATTGTGGGATCCGACTGTAAGTTTGTTTGAGCTATTGGGGTCTTTTTTATCGTCCGTGAGGAAAGGTGAATTAGATGAATGAGATTATCTGGTTTTCGATGCTTATATTTTGTTTGGCCTCGATATTGGCGTGTTATAGATTATTCGGGAAGCAAGGATTATACGCATGGACAGTCATGTGCGTGATCTTGGCCAACATTCAAGTCATGAAGCTTGTCTCCTTATTTGGCATGACAGCTACATTGGGCAACATATTATACGGAACGTCCTTTCTGGCGACGGATATCTTGAGTGAAAATCATGGGAAAAAGGACGCGAAGCTGGCGGTTCATATGGGATTTTTCATGCTTCTTATGATGGCGGTGGTCATGAAGTTTGCCATTCTCTTCATCCCAAATCCTCACGATATGGCTCACGAAGCTTTATCGAAGATATTTGGCTTAACTCCTAGGGTTGCGGGAGCTTCATTTTGCGCTTACGCCTCTTCTCAGTATCACGACGTGTGGATGTTCCATTTGTTGAAGGATAAGACCCATGACAAGCACCTTTGGCTCAGGAATAACGTAAGTACCATGATCTCTCAGGCCATCGATACGGGAATTTTTGTGGCTGTGGCTTTTTATGGCATATATCCTTCAAGTGTATTGCTATCGCTTTTTTTGAGCACCTACGTGATAAAATGGATTGTCGCCCTGAGCGATACATGGTGCGTTTACCTCGCGAGAAAATGGTTTCGCGAAGGAAAGATAAGAACCGAAGCGGAATACATCGTGCGATAGAAAGTTTGCCTGCTCAAAAAGCGGCTGAATGTGATCCTGCCTCTTTGTTCCCCTTTCGCTCAGTCATAATTTTGTCCCAGCCCGCTCCAGAGGTAGCTTGTGCGTTACATTTTTTATAATTCTGCTTCAGGCGGGCTATATTTCCATGCGGCGTCGAAAAATTCGTATTCACAGATCATGGCGTAGCGATATACAGATCTCGTGTTTTCATCGTCCAGGGCATAAAGATCGACCAAACGCTCGGTTTCCTTAGCAAGTTCTTCAAAAGAATCGCTGGAGTACATCAATATCCAGTCAATATAAGGATTGCTTTCATCGTCTAAGTGACCTTTTAGGTTCTGGCCAAGCCACGCATATAAGCGATTACAGGGCGTTGTAGCTGCTGCTATTAAGCCTGCGTCACTGCTCCATGCCGTGGCGAGCAAAAAATCCGTGTACATGCGCGTGGCCTTGCTTGGGATGACCTTTTCAACCTCTGCTGCTAAGGTCTCTTCGAACCCTTTGTGAAGTTTCATTTCGCCTAAAGCTCCGCCGGCAAGTTTATGAAATGCCCTCATTCCCTCGGCATCCGGCGTTTTAACCGTGGCAAGACAAAAGGCTTTGGCGAAAGCATGAAGGTAGAAATAGTCTTGCCCCACATACCAATTAAACTTTTCTCTCTCCAATGCTCCGGAAGCTATTCCCTGAACGAAGGGATGGTTTAAACAGGACTGAGCGATATCCTGATTTTCTTCCCACAAAATTTCTGAAAGTCTTTTGACCATAAACATCCCTCCACATTTTGCCGAAAGCAAGTCGCAGTTTAATATATTAATAAATAAAATTTGAGTTTTTGCCCTCCGAGTTTGGTTATCGGTCCCTTAAGAAAACTCCACCCCCTTCGCCATATGAAAAACGGAGAAAGGCGGTGGAGTTAGAAATGTAGCGTAGGCTAAAATAGATCAGCTATTTTATAGAAATACCCCTCTCATCTCAACAGCGTCAGCAACGCGCTTTATAGCGACCATGAAAGCAGCCCGACGCATTTCAACGTTATGTTCCTTTGAGTATTCCCACACTCTTTGGAAATTCGATTTCATGATCGGAACTAGCCTTGCGTTGTATTCCTCTTCGGTCCAGAAGAAACCGGCCAAATTCTGGCACCACTCGAAGTAAGATCCTATTACGCCACCGCTGTTGGCCAGGAAGTCAGGCACGATTGGGATGCCCTTGGATTTCAAAATTTCGTCTGCCTCGGGTGTTAAGGGACCGTTTGCTCCTTCGACGATGTATTTTGCCCTCACCTTATCGGCGTTTGCCTTATTGAGCACGCCTTCCATGGCGCACGGGAGCAGTACGTCTACATCCAGGTAGAGGATGTCGTTGGGGTCGCTTTTTTCAAGACCGGCTTGCGAGTATCCTTCAAGCAACCTTTTGGGGTGGCTATGTGCATGTGCCATAGCCTTTTCGACGTCGATGCCGTCTTTGCAATAGTAAGTGCCTGTGATGTCACATATGGCCACTATCTTGACCCCTGCTTCATGCAGGAATTTGGCCGTATAGCTTCCAACGGTGCCAAAACCCTGAACGGCGGCTGTGGTTTCCTTAGGATCTCTCCCAATAACTTGCAAAAACTCCAATGCACAAGTGGCAACACCAAGCCCCGTGGCTGCAGTCCTGCCCTTGGATCCCCACAAAGAAACCGGCTTTCCGGTAAAGATAGCCGGTTCAAGTTGGCCTCTGATCTTGCTGATGGTATCCATGAACCACACCATTTCTTGGGCTCCGGTATTAATGTCGGGCGCAGGAACATCAGTCCAGGCACCCACAAAAGGCTCGATCCTCGCAGCGAAGGTTCTGGTAATTCTTTCCTTTTCCTTTAACGACAGCTCGAGTGGCTCGCAGCACACGCCACCCTTGCCTCCGCCATAGGGTATGCCTGCCAAGGAACATTTCCAGGTCATCATAAACGCCAAAGCCTCAGTTTCGTCGAGAGTTACCTGTGGATGGAAGCGAATGCCTCCCTTACCTGGACCTAGAGCGCTTGAGTGAACTACGCGATATCCGTCAAAAACCTTAACAGTACCATCGTCCATCTCAACGGGTATGGATACGCAAATCCTTCTTTCCGAACGGCTGAGTATTTCAATCAGGTCATCCTTCAATCCCATCTCTTCAGCTGCATTGTAAAAGTTCTCAAGAGCTGTGGAGAGAAGGACATCATCAGAGGTGCGCCTTTCTACGGCCATTGTTGACCCCTCCTATTATGTGTGTAATTATATAAATACGAATGAGCCTCGTGCCCATTGTATTTCGTGTATTTTCTAGCCCTTATCAGGGGTAATATTTCTGCTATCGCATCAGTTTTAGTAAATTTACTTATGCATGCGACAACATCGTCTATATTATAACTTATATCATAAAAAAACCAAGAGGTGTTGAATTTTGCAAAACAATAAAGAATATTCTGTTATAATGTTCGATTTTGGAGGTGTCATTGCCGAAGAGGGATTCGTCAAAGGCATGGAAGAAATAGCCAAAAAGTGCGGCTTGGATCCGAAAGTTGTGGTGGAAGCTGCCACTGATATCTTATACGACTCGGGATACATTTGCGGCAAAACGGCTGAGAAAGAATTTTGGAGCGCTTTTAAAAAGCGGTTTAGCTTAGACAATTATTCCGATGAAGAGCTAAGGGAGGAGGTTTTAAGGAGGTTTGTTATAAGGCCTTGGACCCTTGATTTGATCCGCACGTTACGCAGTTCGGATATCAAGGTAGTACTGCTAACGGATCAGACTAACTGGATAGAAGAAATAAACGAAGAAACGCCTTTCTATGATATGTTCGATCATGTGTTCAACAGCTATCGTTTGGGAAAATGCAAGCATGACGGTACGATATTTAAAGAAATTTTAAATATACTTGGAGTAGATCCCAAGGATATAATATTAGTTGACGATAGGCGTAGGAATATAACTTTAGCAGAAGAATATGGCATTAAGGGCATCCTATATAAGAGCAAGGATGAGTTGTTAAGGGAGCTTTTTGCATATTTGCCCGAACTCGAGAGCAAGATGGCGTGAGTATGCTGTAGCTAAAATAGAGGAGGGTTTTAAATGAATAATGCCGTAGAAGTGGCAAAAGGCATTTATTGGGTGGGAGTTAACGATAAAGAAACAGACCTCTTTGAGGCGGTGTGGCCCCTTCCAAGGGGAGTTGCCTATAATTCTTATCTCGTCATAGGCGAAAAGGTTGTCCTCGTAGATACTGTTAAGGCCTTCTTTCTAGCCGACTTGGTAACTAAGGTTAAGCGCCTGCTCGGAGAAGACAGGGCTATAGATTATCTTATCGTAAATCACATGGAGCCCGATCATTCCGGCTCAATAAGGATCCTTAAGGCTTTATACCCGAATTTGAAGATCCTTTGCAATGCTCAAACGGTGAAGATGCTAGAGAACTTTTATTCTGTCACGGATGGCATTATTCAAGTAAAAGACGGGGAAGAGATTGACGTAGGAGGGCACGTTCTTAAGTTCTTTTTGACCCCAATGGTGCATTGGCCGGAGACCATGATGACTTACGATAAAGTGACTAAAACTTTGTTTTCTTGCGATGCCTTCGGGGGCTTTGGATGTCTTGAAGGCGGAATTTTTGACGATGAAGTTGACATGTCCTATTACGAAGGAGAGATACTAAGATATTTTTCCAACATAGTTGGTCGTTACTCCGATCAAGTGCAAGCTGCCATTTCCAAATTAAGCGGTGTGGAAGTAAAGGTTGTAGCCCCTTCTCATGGCCCCATACACAGAAGCAAGCCGGAGCACATAATCGGGCTTTATGATAAGTGGAGTCGCCATGAAACTGAATGTGGTGCAGTGGTAGTTTACGGATCTATGTATGGAAATACGGCAAAGCTTGCCCATGCGACGGCGCGCGCTTTGGCGAAAGAAGGGATCGGACACGTTATCGTGCACGACATAGCTAGGGATCATGTATCCTTTGTGATCCGTGATATTTGGCGTTACAGGGGCTTAGTGCTCGCATCCTGTACCTACAACACGATGCCTTTCCCCCCAATACAAGATTTAATGACCCACCTCGAAAATAAGAAAATGAAAAATCGTCTCTTGGGCATAATGGGAAATTATACCTGGAGCCCCGGCATTCTGAAGAAATTGAAAGAATTTGCCCAAAGCGCAGGAAAGTGGGAGCTGCTTTCACCGGAAATAGTGATACAGTCTTCACCCAAGGATGAGGATTACGATAAAGCCGTCCAGCTAGGCAAAAACATGGCTCAGAAATTGAAAGAATGTCAATGACGGTAAGGCTTAGCATTCGCCCTTAAGGACGAGCGTTCGTTATCGCGCTCGGCACAAACGTCGTTAAGGCCAAAGTCCGGAGTGGCGAAGCTAGTGGTGCGGGAGGACGAGGGAACGACGGCCTCGTCCTTTTTGATTGAAGTTTTACTAGTCCTCTTTCGGTTCTTTGCCGTACTTTTCTGCAGCGTATTTGACGCGGGAGGATCTTTTGCCCCCGCTTTCTTTTAGGTGTTTTTCGAACTCCCTGAGTAATTTTTCTTTTTCAGAAATCGATTCATGCTCTTCACTGCATTCTCCCTCGAGCTCTAGTCGTCCCAAATCTACTAATGTTTGAACATCTCGAGGATCTGCACTAAGCGCATCAGCCAGCTCTCTTACGTTTAACCGAAGTCGTGGGTTGTCTCTAATGTAATCTCTTGCTTCAAAATAAAGCTTGTCCAGACGTTTCATGCAAGTTGGACATACTTTTGGTCCTGTTGTAACAAACCCCTTACCGCAGAGGTAGCATTCAACCATAGACATATTCATCCCTCCACTATGGTGTATTTAAATTTAACACGGTTGTCTTAGCAACTCGGATATATTGCAACTTACTGCAGTGCAATTCTAAACTCCTCCAAGGTCCTCCCTGCGTGTCAATCTAGTTTATGTCATGTCCTATATACTTTGCCATAGTTTCTAATTCGTCGAGCCAAGTGGCCGTTTTAAGAAAGGCAATGCCATATAGCTCAACTATAATAAACTATATAAACTATAATAAAAGAGCTGCTTTCTTATTATAGATTCATTATAAAACGTTCTTGTCCATAGAAAGCGATAAAACCCAAAATAAACTTTGCTTTATTGTGACCAGTGCAACCGGGGAGTTTTGTCCATGTCATATGAGACGTGGGGAATAGCTTGGACACATTCTCTGTTTAGAATAAAATGTATTATGGTGCTGGGCATGAGGTGCAGTATGTTGCGGAAATAATCCCCAGCACAATGATTTTTGTTCCGAGTAAGGGCGGGCATAGTCGCTGCGAACTAGAGTTTACGCCCTTGGAAGATAGTTGGCGAGGCATTAACGTGCTAATCCAAACTGTTTTGGAGTGAACCCGCGATGACGGCTGGCCTGTGGACTTGTAGGCCTTACTATGGTAGCATCGTCTTTGGCATGTGCACCGGTATAATAGCGGGTGTATGTTTGAATTGTCTTAATATTCTGTAAAAGTTGCAAAGGGCAAAAAAGTACGAAATAATAAGTACAAATGTGCAAATTATGTGAAAGGCGAAATCTCTAGGGAGGGTGGACTTAATGTTCAAAGAAGAGGAACTGGAAAGGATATCTAAGGCTCGCCTTAAATATGAAGAGGGCGTAAAGAAGGCCACGCAGAGGTATCCTGAACGCAAAAGCACGTTTACCACTAGCGGAGGGGTTCCCGTAGAGAGGGTTTATACGCCGGAAAACGTCAAAGATTTAGACTATGTCAAGGATTTGGGTTTTCCAGGAGAATATCCCTACACACGTGGCGTTCAGCCTACAATGTACCGCGGTCGTCTTTGGACTATGCGTCAGTACGCGGGATATGCCTCTGCCGATGAATCTAATGAAAGATATAAATATTTACTGGAACAGGGCCAAACAGGTCTTTCAGTGGCTTTCGATTTACCTACGCAGATTGGATACGATTCGGACCATCCCATGGCCCGAGGGGAAGTCGGCAAAGTCGGTGTGGCCATAGACAGCTTGGAGGATATGGAAATTTTGTTTGATGGGATCCCCTTAGATAGAGTTTCAACCTCCATGACCATAAACGCGCCTGCTTCGATCTTGCTCGCCATGTACATAGCCGTGGGAGAAAAGCAAAACATCCCCATGGATAAGTTATCCGGCACAATCCAAAATGATATTTTAAAGGAGTATATTGCAAGAGGAACATACATCTTCCCGCCCAAGCCTTCTATGCGGCTTATCACGGACATCTTTGAGTTTTGCAGCAAGCATGTGCCTAAATGGAATACAATTTCCATTTCCGGATACCACATCAGGGAGGCAGGCTCCACAGCCGTCCAGGAGGTCGCTTTCACCCTGGCCGACGGGATCGCTTATGTGGAAGCCGCCGTCAAAAAGGGCTTAGATCCCGACGTTTTTGGTCGCAGGTTGTCATTTTTCTTCAACTCTCACAACGACTTCTTGGAGGAGATAGCCAAGTTCAGGGCTGCCAGGAGGCTCTGGGCCAAGATCATGAAAGAAAGATTTGGCGTGACTAATCCAAGTGCTCAAAAACTTCGTTTCCATACCCAAACTGCAGGCTGTACACTTACTGCTCAGCAGCCGGAAAATAACATTGTACGTGTAACCATGCAGGCTTTAGCCGCGGTGTTGGGTGGGACACAGTCGCTTCACACTAACAGCTTTGACGAGGCCTTGGCACTTCCGACAGAAGACAGCGTTCGCATAGCGCTAAGGACGCAGCAGATAATAGCTTACGAATCGGGCGTTACGAGCACAATAGATCCCCTGGCTGGAAGCTACTATCTCGAGTGGCTCACTAGCGAGATAGAAAGAAGGGCTCAAGAATACCTAGATAAAATAGACGAGATGGGTGGCATGCTTGTAGCCATTGAAAGGGGTTACGTGCAGCAGCAGATACAGGATTCAGCTTATGCTTATCAAAAGGCGATTGAAAACGAGGAACAAATAGTCGTTGGCGTAAACAAATTCCAAATTGAAGAAAAAGGGACCTCACGGGAAATCTTGAAGGTAGATCCCTCCGTGGGAGAAAAGCAAATCGCAAGGCTAAAGGCTTTAAAGGAGCGCAGGGACAACGTAAAGGTCAAAGAAACGCTTGAAGAAATAAGGGAAGCGGCCAGGGACGAATCCATTAACCTCATGCCCAGGATTTTAGATGCAGTAAAGGCCTACGCTACCTTGGGAGAGGTCTGCGGTGTCCTGCGGGAAGAGTTTGGCGAATATAAGGAAAACATAATCCTCTAAGTATGGAGGCAAGAACGATGGATGAGAGAAAAATACGTGTAATAGTAGCAAAACCAGGGCTCGATGGTCACGATAGGGGAGCCAAAGTGGTGGCAAGGGCTCTTAGAGATGCCGGCATGGAGGTCATCTATACGGGCCTAAGACAAACTCCAGAGCAGATCGTTGCGACTGCTATACAAGAAGACGTTGATGCGGTTGGATTGAGCATTTTATCTGGAGCTCATGAACATTATTTCAGAGAGGTCATCGAGTTGCTCAAAAGCGAGGGAGCAGAAGATATTATCGTCTTCGGTGGTGGCGTCATACCTGAGGGCGATGTCCCATCGCTTAAGGCGATGGGGGTTAAAGCGGTTTTCGGACCCGGCACGTCTACGTCTGAAATCGTAGAGTGGCTCAAAAACGCAGTCCACGAAAGGAGAACGAAAGAACACGTTTAATTTAGGCCTTTAACAAAGAGCGAAGAGGAAGGAGGGTGAATTGTACGAAATGAAAGTAACAGGTGTGGATCATATTGGCATAGCAGTGAAGTCTATAGATGAAGCCTTAAAGCTCTGGGAAGAAGTTTTAGGCATCAAATGCACAGGCAGAGAAGAAGTTGAGGAGCAAAAGGTCGTTACAGCTTTCTTGCCCCTGGGGGACACCGAGGTTGAACTTTTAGAACCAACTTCTCCCGAAAGCCCCGTATCAAAATTCATAGAGAAACGAGGCGAAGGCATTCATCATTTAGCGCTTAGGGTTGAAAATATTGAAGCAGCTTTGGAGGAGTTAAAGGGCAAAGGCATCCGACTTATCGATGAAGAACCACGTTGTGGCGCGGGGGGCGCAAAGATTGCCTTCATTCACCCAAAAGCTGCCGGCGGCGTTTTGCTTGAACTATCAGAGCGGTAAGATGGATTGCGTAAGGAGGACATGATAATGGCCGAAAAGACGATAGATCAGCTTTGCGAGGAACTAATGGCGAGAAAAGAAAGAGCGCGCTATCCCGTGGGAAAAGACGCTATAGAAAAGCAGCATAAACGTGGCAAATTAACCGCTAGAGAAAGGATAGATAAACTGCTTGACCCAGGATCCTTCGTTGAACTCGATGAGCATGTAGAACATCGTTGCACTCTTTTTGGGATGGAGGATCGCAAGTTTCCCGGCGATGGCGTGGTTACCGGTTATGGAACTGTAGAGGGCCGTTTGGTTTACGTGTTTAGCCAAGATTTTACGGTCATGGGCGGATCCCTGGGCGAGATGCATGCGAAGAAAATATGCAAAGTACAGGATATGGCCCTGCTCAACGGTGCGCCTGTAATTGGAATAAACGACTCAGGTGGCGCGCGCATCCAAGAAGGCGTTGATTCCCTATCTGGTTACGGGAATATATTTTTTAGAAACGTAAAGGCAAGCGGTATAGTGCCGCAAATATCCATCATAGCTGGTCCCAGTGCCGGAGGTGCTGTATATAGCCCGGCGTTGATGGATTTTGTCTTCATGGTGGATAAAATAGGGATAATGCACATCACTGGACCGGCCGTCATAAAGGCCGTTACGGGAGAAGACGTCACGAGCGAAGAAATAGGAGGAGCCATGGCTCACAACCAAGTATCAGGCGTGGCTCATTTCTTTGCACCAGATGAAGAAGAATGTTTTCTTCAAGTGAGGAAGTTGTTAAGCTTTTTGCCGAGCAACAACATGGAAGAGCCCCCCTTCATCGACACCGGCGATGATCCCGAACGGATGGATATGAACCTGAGGGAACTGGTACCAACCAATCCCAACAAGAGTTACAACGTGATAGACGTCATAAAGTGCATTGTCGATAATGCTGACTTTTTTGAAGTTCAGCCTTACTGGGCACAAAACATCGTAACGGGCTTTGCCAGGCTGGGTGGCAGGGTCATTGGCATCATCGCCAATCAGGCTCGCATTTTGGCCGGGTGCTTGGATATTGATGCCTCTGATAAAGCCAGCCGCTTCATAAGGATATGCGATGCTTATAACATACCGGTGGTGAACTTCGTGGACGTTCCTGGTTACCTTCCCGGGAGGGCGCAGGAGCTTGGTGGCATAATACGCCACGGAGCTAAGATGTTATATGCCTATTCCGAGGCCACAGTTCCCAAGATAACGGTGATTTTAAGAAAGGCCTACGGCGGATCTTATCTCGGCATGTGCAGTAAGGACCTTGGTGCTGACGTAGTTTTAGCCTGGCCTCAGGCGGAGATCGCGGTAATGGGCGCCGAGGGCGCGGCTAACATAGTGTTTAAAAGGGAGATAGAACAAGCCGAGGACAAGGAAGCCTTGAGGCGCCAGAAAATAGAGGAATATCAGGAGGCCTTCGCGAATCCTTACGTAGCGGCGGCGAGGGGGTTCGTTGATCGCGTGATATTCCCTGAAGAAACACGCAAGGAGATATATCAAGCCTTATTGTTGACCGAGACAAAAAGAGAACTTCGCCCGAAACGAAAACACGGCATAATACCTAGCTAAGGTGGTGAAGTCAATGAATTCAGTCTTTGAGCAAGGTTTATACGGGGGGCTGCAGTTGTCCATCATAGCCTTTAGCGTGGTCTTCATCGTATTGGCAGTCTTGACTCTCGTCATCGTGGCCATGAAGTTTATGGGGCGCACTCCTAGTAAGAAGGCCGAGGAAACAACCCCAGGTGGCGGCGAGGCATTGGTTGAGGAAACCACGATACCTTCGCCTCCGGAAGGACAAGGTGTTGCTCCGGTGCACATCGAAGAAGGCATAAGTGGAGAAGAAATTGCTGCTATCACTGCGGCCATCGCGGCCTATGGGTCAGGACCTTTTGAGATCAAATCAATTAGAAGAATTGTGCCTCCGCGCGTGAGCTTGTGGCGGAAGGCATCCTTCTTTGAGAACCAAGAAGGATTTGAATAAAAATAACATTGAAGTTTTAGGAGGAAATGTCAGGATGTATAAAAGGTACAGAATAGTCATAAACGGTAGAGAATACGAAGTTGCAGTCGAGGAACTTGGGGCCGCGACGTCAAATTATGCTCAAGCTTCACCCGTGGCGCCACAGGCTCCGTCAGTCCAAGCCGCGACCCAGCCGCCAGCGCCAGCTAATGTTTCAGCAGCTCCGCCTGCTCCAAGCGTTCCAGTTAGCCCGCCTGCTCCCAAACCGACACCAACGGCGCCTGTAGCACCTGCGCCTCCCAGTGGGGGTGCCACAATATCGGCGCCTATGCCTGGTAAAATCCTCAAAGTGTTGGTTCAGCCTGGCATGCAGATTAAAAAAGGACAGAATATGTTAATTTTGGAAGCCATGAAAATGGAAAACGAAATTTTAGCTCCTTCCGATGGCGTAGTGAGGGATGTAAAGGTTAAAGAAGGTGACAATGTAAATACCGGCGATCCCATGGTAATAATTGCTTAGCCCTTAAGGAGGGTCTGTAAAATGCAAGTATACCTCAGAGCTCTGTCCGGCGTTCTCGAACAATCCGGTTTTGTTGGGTTGACGTGGGGAAACGTCGTGATGATAGTTATTTCGGCAATCCTTTTGTACCTTGCCATAGGCAAGGGCTTCGAGCCCTTATTGTTGGTTCCTATATCGATTGGGTGCCTATTGGTCAACTTGCCCCTGTCTGGGATAATGGATGAAGGAGGATTTTTGAAGTACATCTCCTTCGGGATCGAGCACGAGATATTTCCGATAATAATATTTATGGGGATAGGCGCTCTTACCGATTTTGGCCCTCTCTTGGCAAACCCGGTAACGTTTTTACTTGGCGCTGCGGCCCAGTTAGGCGTCTTCGTCGCGCTTTTAGGTGCTGTGGCATTGGGTTTCACGGTCAAAGAAGCCAGTCCCATAGGTATCATTGGTGGAGCGGATGGCCCAACTACGATATACGTTGCCGCTAAGCTGGCGCCGCATTTGCTGGGCGCTACTGCCGTTGCAGCTTATAGCTACATGTCCTTGGTCCCAATCATACAACCGCCCATCATCCGTTTGCTGACCACTAAGCAGGATAGGCGAATTCGAATGGAACAGCTGAGGCCCGTTTCCAAAAGAGAGCGTGTCTTGTTCCCGATCATATCGACTCTGTTAGCTGGATTAATTCTGCCCGCTTCTGTTCCGATCATTGGCATGTTAATGTTTGGCAATTTGCTTAGAGAATGCGGCGTTACTGATAGGCTTTCATTGGCTGCTCAAAACGAGATCCTTAACGCCACCACCATCTTTTTGGGCATAAGCGTGGGAGCCACGATGGATGCAGCGGTGTTTTTAACGCCAGCAACGATAAAAATAGTACTTTTGGGACTAATTGCCTTTGCTTTCAGCACGGCCGGAGGGGTGCTTTTTGGTCAAGTAATGAAGGTGCTGTCTGGCGGCAAGATCAACCCTATGATCGGTGCAGCTGGTGTTTCGGCCGTTCCCATGGCCGCCAGGGTCGTCCAGCGTGTCTCTCAAAAAGAAGACCCGGGGAACTTCTTATTGATGCATGCCATGGGACCCAACGTCGCCGGCGTCATCGGAACCGCTGTTGCCGCCGGAGTCATGATTACATTGCTTTCTTAAGCAGCGAACCGAATTTGCGGTTAGCGGCAAAGCAAGTTTCCCTTTAAAAGAAACTTCTGCGAAAATATTTTTACGCCAAAACACCCGGAAAGAATGCATTCTTTCCGGGTGTTTTGTAAAAAAGGAGAGACTCCCTTGAAAGAGATAAATTCAGTTGAAGTTGCTAATTTAATAGAAAGTTTATGTATCAAGGCAAACATATGTGCTCCTGAGGATGTCATGGAGGGCATAATCCTGGCGAAGGCTCATGAGGATAGCTCCTACGGGCAAGCCGTTTTAGAAGACCTGCTTGAAAACATTGAATTGGCGCGGAAAGAGAGGATGCCTCTTTGCCAAGATTGCGGGATGGTGGTTGTCTTCGTTGATTGGGGACAAGAGGTTCTTTTAGTCGGCAGCTCTCTGCAGGAATCTATCGATGAAGGCGTAAGAAAGGCTTATCTCGAAAATTATTTGAGAAGATCCGTGGTCAACGATCCTCTATACGAAAGAAAAAACACGGGCGATAATACACCTGCAATAGTGCATTGCAGGTTAGTTGGCGGAAATGAAGCCAAATTTACCGTAGTTCCCAAGGGCATGGGAAGCGAAAACGCTTCAGCTTTAGCCATGTTATCGCCCGCCGATGGTCAAGAGGGAGTCATCAATTTTGTGAAAAGTACCGTGGCACAAAAAGGACAAAACGCTTGCCCTCCACTTATTGTGGGCGTTGGCATCGGAGGCAATTTTGAAAGCGCACCCATTTTAGCTAAACGATCGTTACTCAGGCCAGTAGGCAGCAGAAATACAGATGATCGTTACTCGCAGCTGGAGGAAAAACTACTTGAAGAGATTAACGGTTTGGGCTTAGGTCCTGGAGGATATGGAGGGAGAGTTACAGCCCTTGATGTTCACGTTGAGTTTATGCCCACTCACATCGCAGGTTTGCCCGTGGCCGTAAACGTTTGCTGTAACGCCCTTCGGCATGCAAGTGGTCATCTATAGGCTGTTTTTAGGAATGCCTGCTTAGGATGCCTTTAAAAGAAAAAAGCTTGTTGCCTTCTTTGAGGGCTTATGTTATTTAAATAATAAAGCTAGGGTTAATGTTTCCGGATGTAAAGTCTTGAGGCTTTACTTTTAAGGAAGCGCTAATTTGAATTGATCAGGAGACCTTGTATGAATATAAAGACAAAAAGAATAAAAACGCCCTTGAACGATAAGATCGTGGAAAGCTTGCACATGGGGGATAGGGTATTATTATCCGGTTTTGTTTATACAGCTCGAGATGCAGCGCACGAAAGGATGCTGAAGGCATTAAGACAGGGCGATCCCCCTCCATTTGACCTTCGAGGCCAGGTTATCTATTACGCAGGTCCTGCTCCAGCAAAGCCGGGCACACCCGTTGGATCCATTGGGCCGACCACGAGTGGACGCATGGATAGATATGCACCAGTGCTCATTGAAATGGGTTTAAAGGGCATGATCGGCAAAGGAAAAAGGAGCGAACCGGTGATTGCTGCAATAAAATCTCATAAGGCGGTGTACTTTGGCGCAACTGGAGGAGCAGCAGCTTTGTTGGCTATGAAAGTAAAATCCTCCAAGGTAATAGCCTACGAAGAGCTGGGGCCGGAGGCCATTTATGAGATATTAGTAGAGGATTTTCCTTTGTTGGTTGTAATAGATTCCGAGGGCAACGACCTATATTCCATGGGGCCTAAAAAATGGCATACCTTTAAGGTGATAGAGGAGGACGAAAGGTCATGAATCCAAAAAACGGCAGTCCAACGATCGGGCTGACCTTGGGAAGCGGAGCGGCTAGAGGATGGGCTCATATAGGCATACTAAGAGCGCTTGCCGATAAGGGCATACATCCCGAAATAGTTTGTGGGTGCTCCATGGGCGCTCTGGTTGGGGGATTTTATGCAGCCTTGAAGCTTGATGACTTGGAAGAAGCTTCTCATTCGTTGAGCAAAATGGGCATGTTGAGGATGATGGGTCGCCTTATTTTTCGCGGCGGTTTTTTCGATAACAAGGGAATTATGCAGTGGCTACAAGACGTTTTAGGTGACGTAAAGATAGAGGAATTGCCCGTTAAGTTTGGCGCCGTGTCGGTAGACCTTTCTACCGGCATGGAGATATGGATGACGTCCGGTGATCTCGTCGAGGCGATCATGGCTAGCATATCTGCTCCCGGCATGTTGATGCCCTTTCAAAAAAATGGTTTGCTGCTGGGAGACGGAGCTTTGGCAAATCCCGTTCCCGTATCGCTATGTAGAGCTTTGGGCGGGGACATCGTCATTGCAGTGGATTTAAACGCAGAAAGAGTTGGAAGATACTTTGGGCCCCATTGGGGTTTACCCAAAACCAATGAGGCCAATTCGCTCGAGGAAGATGAGGCGAAGATGCCACATCTTTTGGAAATACTTGCCGTTTCAAGCCAGATTATTCAGACGAGACTGACGAGGCATCGCTTGGCAGCCGATCCGCCCGATATCCTGATATCACCCAGGGTACGGAACATCCGCATGTTGGAATTTGATAAAGCATCAGTAGCAATTGCTGAAGGTAGAAAGGCAGCGGAAAGGAGCATGCACGCCATCGAGGAATTATTGGAATAACAAGGGGTTACTTGCTAATCGGGGGATGATGTATATGTTAAAGTACATAAGCGTCTCGCTTTTATGTTATCTCATAGGCAGCATCCCCTGGAGTACGATCGTGGCCAAGCTTTTTATGAGGGCCCCGATCGATCTCGCCGAAGAGGGGACTAAAAATGTGGGGGCGACCAATGTATGGTACTTGGCGGGCCCCATTGCGGGTTGTATTGCCGCTGTGGGAGATGCCGTCAAGGGCGGCCTTGCCGTTTTGGTCGCCAAACTTGCAGGTCTTCCAAGCTTTTTTTGGCCTCTATGCGGTTGGATGGCGGTGATAGGTCATACCTGGTCGATATTTTTAAATTTTAGAGGTGGCCGCGGTGCATCCGCTACTGCAGGTGTCTTCGTTGTTATGATGCCCTGGGAAGCAATGGCGACGGGCTTGCTGATTGCGACAGCCCTGCTTACCTTCGGAGGTTGTTTGCTTTCCTCGCTCGCCTTAATGTGGCCCTTTCCGATCTTGATCTCCTTTGCCAGGGAAACCATCGACTTTAAAACGGCCTGCACTGTGGCCTTCTTGGTCGTTTGGGTGCTCGTCGTTGGGTGGAGTAGGTTGCGCGATGATTTTGATTGTTTTGTAAAAGCCCTGGGCCAACACTTGGTCAGGCGCAAACTTTACAGATATACCGCGCTTGTTTTTCCCGCACTCGTGTACCCCTTATTTGGCTATTTGGTCCTTCGCAGGGTGCTTCTTGTATCCGCAGGGATTGCCATTGTCATCGAGTTTTTGCGACATCGCTCGGCCAAGTTCAACGAAGGCGTAAAAAAACTTTTCGCTCCAGTTGGGAGGGCGGAGGAGGCGGAGCACATTTCCTCGACCACCATGTTTTTGTGCGGTTGCGCCCTTGCCTCTTTCTTTTCCGATCCCTTTGGAGTGTTTGCCCTAGTCATGTTAATTTTAGGTGACGCCTGGGCAGCCTTGTGCGGATTAAAATTTGGAAGGACTCCCTTGATTAGAGGAAAGACCCTGGAAGGGAGCCTCGGGTGTTTTGTGGTTTGTCTGTTATCCTGCCTCGTACTGAGCAAACTGTTGGTCTTTCCCTTGTCCTTTCTTGTAATGATCGCGGCCTCTTTCGTCACTGCATTAGTTGAAGTAGTTACCCCGAGGAGGCTTGACAATCTAACAATAGGTCCTTTAGCTGCTTTGACATTATTCATCCTGAGCTAAAAGACACACCGGGCTTGCAAAAGCAGGTTTGTATATCGATCGCTCCGTGGGTTCACCCGGAACACCCCAATATTTTGGGCGGAAAAGAGCAGCGTATTACGATTCATCATAGAGGTAGTTAATTACTGCTTTGGCATAAAGCTTTGTTGTTTCAATGAGCTGACTTATCTCGACGTATTCATCTTTTTGATGTGGGATATCTTTTTTACCCGCACCCGTAACGACAAAGGGAATGTTCTTCCACGCCCATAAAAAGGTCCCATCTGTAGCGCCCGGCACGCCGCTGTAAATCGGATCTTTGCCCGTAATTTCCCTATATGCCTTGTCCATGGCCCTGACAATTGGCTCGTTTTTATCGGTATAGGCGCAGGGTCTTCTTTCGATGATCTTCATTTCGGCATCAAATTGTTGGTCGCAGGCTTTCAGCTCTTTGAATATATTCTCAATCTGGTCCGTGATCATTGCGTCATCTTGGCCTGGCACAGTACGTATATCGAGATAAATCAAACTATCTTCCGGAATCACGTTTAGCTGTCCCTTGCCGCTGGAAGGCGACATGACTACTGTGGGTGTTATGCTTGGATATCCGAGATATTCATTGAACCCCAGCCTGTCAATCTCTCTTTTTTCCAGTTCATGAAGTTTTATTATGAGCCTGGCCATTCTCAAATTTGGATTTATCCCCGAAAAGGGCATGGCTCCGTGGGCCATCTTTCCCTTTACCCTTATTGCGATCCTTATGGCACCCTTCATTTGAATACAAATTTCATTATTTTCGGGCTCGCATATAATTGCTGCATCGACATCATCGGCCCACCCGTGGTTGATAAAGTGCTTTATGCCCGTCATCATTCCCTCTTCGTCGACAGGAATACAAAGAATTATTTTGCCCGGTAAGTCGATGCCGGAGTCTTTTATGGCATTGACGGCAATTACAGCGGATGCCAGGTTGCCTTTTGTATCGCATGCGCCACGACCGTAAATTTTGCCGTCAACCACCTCGGCACCAAAAGGATCGTGTTCCCAAGAATCCGGATCTCCAGGAGTTACGACATCGGAATGTGCTTCCAGTAATATCGTCTTACCGGGACGATTGCCCCTAAGAATGGCTATTATGTTGGGCCTGTGGGGCGATACCTCCTCGCAATACACCTCAAGCCCCATTTCTTCCAGTTTTTCTTTTATGAACATAGCCACTCTTTCTTCGTTCCCGCTTTCATCTTCCTGGTCATGGACGCTTGGAATTTTTATCAATTCCCTCGTAAAAGACAGAAGTTCTTTTTCATCAATAAAACTTAAAACATCAACGTTCAACAAAATCGGCTCCTTTTAATACAAGTCCCTTAATATGAGCTATGCGCCCCAAAACTTCCTTATGGTTTCTTCCTTTGGCGGAGTGGTTACGTAAGTTGCAATCACGAATGCGATCAATCCCAATACCAAGGTGAGGACGATTGGATGAGTCCCAAAGGGTCTGGGCCAAAACTTGCTTATAGTGATAAACCCCACAATTCCGGTTATCATGGATGCAATGGCTCCATATGCATTTGCCCTCTTCCAGTAAAGGCCAAGTATGAGCATCCAAAAAAATGTGGCTTCCAATCCTCCAAAGGCATATAGATTAATCCATATAATGAGCGATGGGGGTTTTATGGACGCTATTATTATGATTAGCCCCAATATTGCTGTGCATATCATGCTCAAATTAGTCAGTCTTTTCTGGTCTTCGCTCGCTCTTGGATTTATATAGTTTAGATATAAATCTTTTACTATAGTGCTTGACATCAGTATGAGCTGTGAATCCACCGTGGACATGATGGCCGCTAATGGTGCGGCTAAAAATATGCCAACCAACCACGGAGGCAGTAGTTTTATGGCAAGCACAGGCATGATGTGATCAACCGTTAGCCCTTCCGGTATCTTCTCGATAATCCCCCTTGAAAGCGCGCCCGTTAAATGAAGCCCCAACATCAAAATACCGGATACTACAGTTCCGATGACAATGGCCCTGTGCATGGACTTGCTGTCTTTGTACGCCATAGCTCTAATGGCGTTTTGGGGCAAACCGAGAATTCCTATGCAAACGAGCACCCAATAGGAAGATATCCACGGAACAGCTATGAAGTTATCTACCCCATAGGGGGTGAGCAAATCGGGATTAATAGAATTTAAGGTACGGAGTATATTAGACACGCCTCCGCCTGCTATTATTGTGACGACTAATATTAATATCGTTCCAAACAACATTACGGTGCCCTGAATAGCGTCGCTCAGCGCGACTGCCCTAAAGCCCCCGATGGCGGTATAAATCAACGCGATTCCTCCAAATAAGAAAAGTCCCCACATATAAGGAAGCCCCGTTATGCTTTGAAAAAGCTTGGCGCCGCCGACGAACTGTCCCACAACTGCAACAATTAAAAATATAATTGCCCCAATAGATGCAAGCCAAACCACCCACGAGTTGTCCTCATACCTCTCGCGGATGACATCGATGATGGTCACTGCCTTGACCTTTCTCGATACTATGGCAAATCTTTTGCCCAAAATGCCCAAGGTAAGATAAGCTGTCGGTAACTGAGTCATTGCAAGCAGCACCCAACCAAGGCCTTGAGTATACGCAGCACCCGGACCCCCGAGGAAGCTGGATGCACTTACGTAAGTGGCTACCAATGTCATTGCCACAACATAGCCGCCAAAACTCCTGCTGCCCAGGAAGTATTCGCTTAAAAATTTGTCTTTACTTGAAGCGCTTACAATCTTATTGCTGTAATAACCTATATAGAGCATTGCTATAAGATATATTGCCACAGGAATCCATATTTGAGGTAAATGCTGATTTGCTGAATTCATCTTCTTCCCTCGCTTTCTTCGCCGTAATCAGTTCTAATCTAAAGGTATATCTTTAAACACCAATGATATGACGAGCCATACCAATACGCTAAAGAGCACAAAACTCATGATACAGCTCCAGAAAAACCAGGCAGGGAAGCCCATAATGTAGGTATAACTTTCCGGAGGGCTCGATCCCAAGCCATAGGCGAATATGAACCACCAGGCTATATTTGCAATTAGCAATATGACCATCGATAACGTCTCTTTATTGGTCTGCTTGTACCTCGGATCTTCGTCAATGATATATTTTTTTGTCATAACTTCACTCCCCGTCATTAATTTATTGTTAAAACTAATTATATCCTTCAGCAATCCGAAGTCAGAACTTGATTTATTTCAGACCTTGAGAAGCGCTCGGTAAATTCCAAAAGATTCGCTGATAAAAGTATACCTAAATCGTCATCTGTGAAACAGCGCATTGAGTGCTTCAATATTTACGTGATAACGTGAATAGTAACAAGGCAGGACCCGTAATCATAGAATGTGAGTCCTGCCTTATCATGCTTAAAGAGGAGTTTAACACATTTTTCAAAGGGGAAACTTTTGTTTTTTAATGTCATATACACAAGTTGTGTGAGAAACAAGGCAACATGATCCGGTTACCTTGCATCCTCCGCCATTATCGTGAATGCAGCCCCGTCGCCGCAATGAAGGAAAACCCTCTTTTTGTGAGTTCTTCCGCCGTGCGGTTTAACGCTATGTGCTTATAAATGAAGTTTTGCTCGAGCTTTTCGAAGTCTCCGGCTTCTTCGATCTCCGCTTTAGCCCTGAAGTAGTCAAGTATATCGGAAGGATGGTCGAGTTTTACTTCGTCTTCGGGGTCGCCGCCTTCGTGCTTGGCCGAGATGTTGGGCACGCCATGCTCTAGGGCTACAAGCAAGTCGCCTCTACGGCAATAAGGCTGTATGACGATGCTCTTGTAAGCCTCCGTTATGTGATGTTCTATCCTGACCTTGTCCTCCAAGCCCAGGTCTCTGCGCATCTGTGCCATGGCAAGAAGTGTCTTGGCGTTTACGGAGTTAGATATGTTTATCCCGGACAAAGAGGTTGAACCATCCTCTCGCGCCAGCATCTTCGCTAAGGCGAATAGAATGAATAGATAATATAAGTTGTCGGTGCCCATGAACACAGAGATCTTGAATTTGATGTCCACGCCCAGCCTGTAAAGAATGAGCCCTGCCAATACCGAGCCGGGATTGACGTTTAATACCTCCTGAACGCCGTAGTTTATGGCGTAATATAGATATTCGTCGACCCACTGTACGGGGTGGTCGTTTGGCTGTCCCACGCCGGTGAAATAGCCGGTCAAAGTTTCAGGTCCTCCCAAGTGGATATTGGAGCCGTCCGTCCCCTTGGTGTCCAAAGTCTCTACCAAGCTTGCGCCCACGATTTGAGTCGCTGCGGCGACGGCCATTATGTCGCCTTTGTCGCGTTCTTGTTCTTTCATGTTCCTGACCCTGATGAAACGGCCCGGCATAACTTCGCCCTTTTCGATCGCCCTTTTGGCTTCGGTTATAAACCAAGGGAAATATTGAAGGGCGCTGATTTCAAGCGTAACGGCGGTTGATTCGTCAAACTGCATCAAATCGGCTTCATCTCCGAGGACTTTCCTTCTGAACTCGCTTATGGGGATGAAAGCCCTCTTTTCTTTTTGTTCCATCAGCCATTCCAAGTCCTTGAGGTAGGGCGAGTCAATCTTGCCCAAGCGCTGCAGCAGATTTGAAACCTTCCTGGCTTCACGAGCCCTTTCGTTTATCTCAGATGGGGAGCCGTATTTTTTAATCACATTTGCAATATCCCTGATAAGCTTGCTCTTTGGATCTGCCAAATAGCAATTCAGGGATTTTAAAGCATCCTGGCACAAAATTTCTCCGCAACTCACGATGAAAAACCTCCTTTGCTCTCAAATTACTGCCAAGCTCATTTTCACCTTTCGTGGGCTTGCAACCCAAAGGCCCTTTGCTTTTTAAGCCTACCTTCTCAGCTCATCCAACATCTTTTGATACTCATCCGCCGTCTCCGGCAATATGTGGTAGCAATGTTCGTCCGTGGGGAACCTTCCCTTCTTCACGTCTTCTACGTATTCTTTGAAGGCTTTTATCTCAATTTCAGCGACGTTGGCATATTTTTTTACGAACTTCGGGGTAAAGGCCTCAAACAGTCCCAGCATGTCGCCGCATATGAGAAGCTGTCCATCGCAAGGGATGCCTGCTCCGATGGAATAAACGGGGATGGAAAGGTCATTTGTTATGAATTCCGTCAATTCGGGAGGCACTGCTTCAAGCAGCAGCGAGAAAGCTCCGGCTTCTTCAATGGCCCGGGCATCCAGTATGAGGTCTCGCGCGCTCTTGGGATCCCTTCCCTGGGCTTTAAATCCTCCAAGGACCCCCGAGCTTTGAGGGGTTAAGCCAATGTGACCCATGACCAACATGCCCGCGTCCGCAATGGCCTTTATCCTCGTTATCACCCTCCTTCCTCCTTCAAGTTTCACCGCGTCCATGTCGGCTTCCTTTAAAAACCTTCCTGCGTTGTAGACGGCGTCTTCGTCTGAAATCTGGTAGGACATGAAGGGCATATCCCCTATGCAGAATGTGTTTGGAGCACCGCGACGAACGGCATTACAGCAGGTGATGCATTCTTCCATGGTCACCGGTATCGTCCCCTGGTAACCGAGCACGATCATGCCCAAGCTATCGCCCACCAAGATCATGTCCATGCCGGCCTGCTCGGCAAAGGACGCCGTAGGAAAGTCGTAAGCCGTCACCCAAGCCACCTTTTCGCCAGATTCTTTCATTCTCATGAGGTCCAAACGAGTCTTTTTTGCCATACTGATCCTCCTCCGCTTATATAATTTATTAAATAACTTATTTAAGAAGACCAAGACTACATTCACATTACAACCGTTACAATTCAGCGGAAGGTCGTGATAAATTAAGGCGGGTTCTGGCACGATTTGAGCGTGTCTGCATTTCTTGGAAAGTTTCACGCTTATTAAAACACAGCACTTTAACAAATTAAGATGGGAGGAGAACCTCCCATCTTAATTTTAATGCCTGATCTCGAATTTGTCCTCCAGGTTTTCTAGCCTTTCGACTATACCTCCATATTCGAGCTCTCCGTAGGGCAGCATGGCGTTTCCGTAAAAACCCTGTCTCCGCAGTTCTATGGCTTTCTTAGAGGCCAATTCTCTTACGTAATCCCAGAAAGGATGATCAAAGGCGTCCGCTTCCTCTGATAACTTTCCTTTCTTAACGCAGTAAGCGGTGCAGCTTATGATGGGCGGGCCGTCAAAGAAGGACACCGTGCTGTTTCGCTTTACGGGCATTAGAGGACCATTGTGACTTCCCCTCATGAAACCTCCTACGTAGGGAACCATGGCGTAGGGTTGCAATATTTCACCCGTAGCCGGAAAAACTCCCTGGACCCTAACCAAAAGAATGGGATCGTCTTTGCCCACATATCTGCCCGCGATGTTGTGAAGCCTGGTTGTGCTTGCAACGGCCGCTATTTCATCCGTGGTCCTCGAGTAAATGGCTTTGATCACGTAGCGCTCGGGGTCCCTTAAAAGCGCTGCCATGTCGTAAAGGTCTTCAGGGGCCACCAGCGTTATGACCTTATCGCCTTCAGTGTGGTTTACGTCCATGATCTCGAACTTAAAACCTTTGAACAAATTTGGCGACAAAAGCAGTCCGCTGTTGTACATGGGATCGCAAAATGCCAAATACAAAGGCAAATTGAAGGCGCCTGGATCGGTCTTGTCGGCGGCAAAAAGCAGAAAGGGCTCGCTTTTTCTTTCCTCGAATTCCATTTCGGCGATGCCGGGTCCCAGTCCCCTTATGTTGCCCGAAAAGGCATCCTTGAGCAGGTCTTGTCCGGCTCCGTACAATCCCTCCTCTTTGGCTACATCAGCGGCAGCCTTGAAAGCATCCCAGGCCATTTGATGTATGAGCGGGTTATCAGTGCCATTGGTGTGGGTCATGAGGATTGCTATGTCATCTCCGGTGAAGGAAAGGCGAAAGTCGATTATATCTTTGCCCAAGTGAGGTTTTAAGGACTTTTCTACTTCATCAAGAAGCGATACGCTCGGGCGAATGTGTCCTCCGATGCTTCCTATATCGGCCTTGACCGCTGTAAGGGTTACTCTCAACATTCTCTCCCCCTTTTATTTTGTGATCAAGACGCAAAAAAACATCGTCCCTTTCTAAAAAAGGCTTACGCCAATTATCTTACACTAAGTTGCACAAATGTTAAAGTTGATCAAACACCAGCTTTTGTAGCAATATAAAAAGCAGCTTAGTCAAAAGTGCAATCATATCAAAAAACACTTCTTGCTTCGGCCATGAGGGCCCTTTGCCCCTTCTTACAGCGGTTGCAGCTTTCTTTATTGCCACATTAGCGCCTCAGCAATATCATTATTTGCTCTTGACAATTAGCTACGTAGAGTGTAGCATTCTTTTTTGAAGGATATCCTTCAACAATATATAACTTCGTAGCCTATGCATCATTGTATACGTCATTTAATTTAACGTTAAGTTTTTAAGTCGAATCTTGGAGGCGAGGGATATGGGGGGTAAAGTTTTTCAACGCAATTTTAAAGCAACAATGTCATTGGTTGCTAGAGGTGAAGGAATATATCTTTATGACGAGGAGGGTAAGCGCTATTTGGATGGTTGCAGCGGAGCTTTGATATCTAATATAGGGCATTGCGTCCCAGAAGTCATCGAGGCGATAACCGAGCAACTGAAAAAAATAGAGTTTGCCCACACTTCCCGATGGCGCAATAAGGCAGCTGAGGAAGCGGCCGACGAAATCGCCAGCATTGCTCCGGAGGGAATGGATTATGTGTGGTTTGTAAGCGGTGGGAGTGAGGCCGTGGAATCCGCCGTAAAACTTGCACGCCAATATTTCATAGAAAGAGACGGCATGCATACGTCTAAAGCCCTTGTCATAGCTCGATGGAACTCATATCACGGAAGTACCATAGGGACCATGGCTTTGGGGGGCAGCATCCCCAGGCGTCGTATTTATTCCCCTCTTTTTAAAGAATTTCCCAAAATCGTAGCACACTATTGTTATCGTTGTCCCTTTGACAAAAAATACCCCGGGTGCGGCGTTGCCTGCGCTCATCAGCTCGAGGATCTCATTAAAAACATCGGATCGCAATACATTTCGGCCTTCATAGCTGAACCGATAGTGGGCTCCACTGTTGGAGCTTTAACTCCTCCCGACGAATACTGGCCGATAATTCGCGAAATATGCGATCGTTACGACATTTTGCTCATTGCTGACGAAGTGATGACCGGTTTTGGCAGAACTGGCGCAAACTTTTGCGTAAACCACTGGGATGTGGTCCCGGACATTATTGCTACGGCGAAGGGCATGGCGGCAGGCTATGTCCCGACCGGCGGAATAATTGTTCGAAACGAGATCGCCGAGACAATAAGAGGCGGCAGCGGTGCCTTTGTTCATGGCTACACCTATAACGGTAATCCCGTCAGCGGAGCAGCAACGACAGCTGTCTTGCGTTATATGAAAGAACACGACTTAGTTGCAAATGCCCGCATTCAGGGCGAAAAACTTGGCAAAGGACTCAAAGAGATAGAGGCATCCAACCCCATCGTTGGGGAAGTCCGAGGAAAAGGCTTGATGTGGGGCGTGGAGCTTGTCATGGACAAAGAAAGCCGCAGGCCATTTCCGAAGGGCAAAGGCGCTGCCGGGTTGGCCACAAAAGAGTGCCTTGAAAGGGGCCTTGTCATTTACCCGGGCGGCGGAATGGTCGATGGAATCGACGGAGATAACTTCTTGATCGGTCCTCCTCTAGTCATAACTTCCGAGCAAGTGGATGAATTACTGGCCAAGCTTGAAGAGGGCTTGGCTGAGGCGGCAAAAAAGTTGTTAGGCAGCGTAGAGTGATTTACTAAATTTGCAATAGCAATTAATTAGTAAGAGGGAGGAGAGCAAGCCATGAAGAAGAAGGTGCTGTTAGCAGTTGCAATGGTGTGTTTGGTTGCATTCGTCGGTACAGCTTACGCCGTTACTTACATTACGATAGTTTCCGGCGGTTTAGGTGGCACTTACTACCCCTTAGGTGGTGTTTTAGCAGAAGTTTACAATAAAGCGGGAATCGATGTCAAAGCTACTTCACGGGCCACTTCTGCATCGAGGGAAAATTGCAGGTTAGTGGCCTCCGGAAGGGCAGATGTTGGGATGTCGATGGGTTCCACTCTTTATCAAGCATATACCGGTACTGAAGCCTTTGAAGAAGATGGCGCTTTGCCGCTTAAGATACTCATGCACATGTACCCCGCACCACATCACATAGTTACTGTAAAGGGCACGGGAATCACAAAGTTTGAAGACATCTTGGGCAAAAGGGTTTCAGTTGGTGCCCCTGGCGGAGGAGATCAGGTGCTGACCAACATGATACTTGATGCAGCGGGGATAAACCCCGAAAAGGACATCAAAAGACAGCAGCTAACCCAACCGGAGGGCGTAATGGCCCTTAAGGACGGTAATGTGGATGTCGTGTTCTGGAACTTTGCCACTCCGGGGTCTGCCGTGTTAGAAGTAGCTGCCGTTCGCGAGGTCGTGCTCATCCCCATTCCGGAGGATATCGTGGAAAAGGTCGTAAAGAAATACCCCTTCATGTTCCCCTATAAGATTCCAAAAGGTACATATCCAAAGCAAAATGAAGATGTCCTTACAGTCGCTGATGGTAATTTTCTTGTAGTCAACAAGGACATGGATGAAGACCTTGCCTATAAGCTCGTTAAGACCACCATCGAGCATCGAGAAGAAATTATGCAATCCATTCCTCAAGCTGCACACTTCGTTCCGGAAGAAGCTAGCGTGGCTATTATCCCGGTTCACCCGGGCGCTGCAAGGTACTTCAAGGAGCATGGCATAGAGGTACCTGTAGAGTAGAGGGTAAATTGGGTCCGACCAATGTTTTCATTGGTCGGACCGATCTTCCCAGGAGTAAAGGGGGCATCTTTAAATGGCGGATGACGAACGTACTAATAATACTCAAGCATCTGCAAATCAAGAGCAATCTCGCGAACCCGTCGTTGATGTAGAGGATATTGACGTAAAAAAAATTGAAACGAAAAGACGTGATTTGCATGGATGGCAATGGTGGATAGTTGCGGGTATTGCAATTTCCGCGTCGGCTTTTCACCTGTACACCGCTTTATATGGACTGTTGCCGGCCATGTATCAAAGAAGTATCCATTGGATGCTGATGGGCGTCCTCCTTTATTTGCTATACCCGATTTCCGAAAAGCGACCAAAGGACAAAATAGATATATGGGACTGGGGCTTTGCGATTCTTTTAGTGATAGGATGCTTAAATATCCTCCTAAACTGGAATGCTATTTCAGATCGTGAGGGCATGCCTACGGCTTCTGATATTTACCTCGGAATAATGATGATAATCTTGGTAATTGAAGGCGCAAGGCGGTCCATGGGTTGGCCCCTCCCCATAGTTTCCATCGTGGCCCTTCTTTACGCTCTTTTTGGACCCTATTTTCCGGGACTTCTCGCTCATGGCGGATTCCCATTCAAGGAGCTTGCTCCATTTGAATATCTTCGTACAGACGGCATCTTTGGAGTGCCGCTGGGAGTTTCCGCCTCATTCATATTTTTGTTCGTATTGTTCGGTGCTTTTTTAAGCTCGTCGGGAGCCGGCAAATTTTTCATCGACTTAGCCATCGCCTTAACCGGGCAAAGCCAGGGAGGTCCAGGAAAGGCAGCAGTTGTGGCAAGTGGCTTAATGGGAACAGTTTCCGGCAGTTCTGTTGCAAATGCAGTGACGACGGGCGCCTTTACCATTCCCTTGATGAAAGAGTCGGGTTATAAAAATGAGTTTGCCGCGGCAGTCGTTGCAGCTGCATCTACAGGAGGACAAGTCATGCCTCCCGTCATGGGGGCAGCAGCCTTTATTATGGCGCAATTTTTGGGAGTTTCTTATTGGGAGATAGTGGTAGCGGCCGCTGTGCCCGCTACTTTATATTTTGCCTCCATATGGTTTATGGTTCATTTTCGTTCGGGCAAAATAAAATTGAAGGAATTTAGCATTGAGGATATGCCAAAGCTGACGACCGTTTTAAGGGAAGGCTGGCATTTGCTCTTACCAATCATCACTCTCGTCATATTTTTGGCATTAGGCTACTCGCCTGTAAAGGCTGTATTTTGGTCCTTAGTGCTTTTAGTCGTGGTATCGTGGGTAGGTAAAAAGGAATACCGCATGACGCCAAAGCGCATTTTGGATGCCTTGATCAACGGGGCTATTGGCGCCATAGAAGTTGCGGCAGCTTGCGCCTGCTCCGGGATAATCATAGGAGTCATTGGCATTACGGGAGTAGGGCTTGCCTTTTCTTCCTTCGTCTTAAGCCTCTCTCATGGCATTCTTCCTTTAGCATTGATCTTGACCATGATAGGTTCAATTATCCTTGGCATGGGCGTGCCAACGACAGCTCAATACGTCATTACATCTACGCTTGCAGCCCCTGCATTAGCACAATTGGGCGTTCCCTTGTTTTCGGCTCATTTGTTCTGCCTCTATTTCGGTGTTTTGGCAGACGTCACCCCACCGGTAGCACTTGCCACCTATGCTGCTTCCGGCATCGCTAAATCAAATCCCATGAAGTCCGGTTTCATTGCTTTGGCCACGGCCGCGGCGGGGTTTTTGGTTCCCTACATGTTCGTTTATAACCCTTATCTGCTTCTTAGGGGCGACATAATTCACATTATCTTGGGGTGCGTAACGGCCGTTGTAGCAGTCGTAGCCTTATCCGCCGGAATACAGGGCTATTTCCTTTCGAAGCTCAACATTATCGAAAGACTTGCTTTTATGATACTTCCCTTCGGAATAATATATCCTTCTTTATTGGCCAATTTCTTGGCCGTGATGATAGTCATCGCAGTTTTCCTGCTCCAGAAGGTTCGCTTGAGGCAATATGTTCTATAAACACAATAGATTATTATTCGCCTAAAGGGCTAGGAGGTGTAGCATTTTGGCTAAAAAAGTGATTAAGCCTGTCGTATCCGCGGCAGAGGCCGCGAAATACGTTAGGCCCGGAATGAGCATCATGATAGGAGGGTTCAATTACGGAGGCATCCCCTATACGTTGGTCGAGGCTTTAGTGGAAGCAGGAACGGGAGATTTAACGCTCATATCAAATGATACCGCCTATGAAGATGTGGGGCATGGGAAACTGGTTGCAAAGGGGCAAGTAAAAAAAGTCATAGCTTCTCACGTAGGTCTGAACAAAAAAACTGGACAGTTTTTCATGGAAGGCAAGCTGGAGCTGGTGCTTTATCCGCAGGGGACGTTTGTGGAGTGCATTCGCGCGGCGGGATTTGGGTTAGGCGGAGTACTTACGCCGACGGGAGTGGGCACCGTGGTCGAGGAGGGTAAGCAGGTCATAAAAATAAACGGGCAAGACTATCTTCTCGATTTACCGCTCAGGGCCGATGTCGCCTTCATTAGGGCGTATAAAGCAGATAGGATGGGTAATTTGACCTATTTTGGGACAAATAGAAATTTCAACCCGATAATGGCGACGGCAGCGGATTATGTAGTAGCCGAAGTAGATAGCGTAGTCCCTATAGGGGAGTTGGATCCAAACGAAGTCGTGACCCCGGGTATTTTGATAGATGCACTGGTTGTAAAGGGGGATAACTATTATGCCAATAGAACTTAGCGAAGAAAGGACAAGACACAGGATAGCGCGGCGTATCGCGAAGGAATTTCATGACGGGGATGTGGTGAACCTGGGAATTGGAATTCCCACGCTCGTCTCAGATTATATCCCCGAGGACGTTCGCATCATTTTCCAAACGGAAAATGGCGCGATTGGTGCCGGTCCCGCCCCCGAGGTGCCGGATCTCAGGTTCATAGGAGCAGGGGGAAGGCCCTTTGTCATAATGCCCGGAGGTTGCTTTGTGGCAAGCGACCTCAGCTTTGGATTAATACGGGGAGGCCATTTAGACGCAACGGTATTGGGTGCTTTGCAGGTTAGCCAGGACGGCGATCTGGCAAATTGGATGGTTCCGGGCAAGATGGTGCCCGGCATGGGAGGAGCCATGGACCTGGTCGTTGGGGCTCGAAGGGTCATAATCGCTACGACGCACACCACAAAGAGGGGAGAACCCAAAATAGTAAGAAAGTGCACACTGCCCTTGACGGCCAAGGGCGTTGTAAAACTCATAGTAACTGAATTTGCAGTATTTTCCATCGAGAAAGGACAAATGAAATTACTCGAGATAGCCCCTGAAGTTACCCTGGAGGATATAAAAGCAATGACCGATGCGGACTTTACTGTGGCAGAACCGCTTATCTCTATGCAGGGAGTAGAGGAGGAGGAAGAAGAGGAATGAAAAAAGTAGTCATACTTAGCGCCTGCAGAACGGCAGGAGGCAGGTTTGGTGGCGGTTTGTCCCGATTCGAGGCATCAGATCTTGGAGCCGTGGCTATAAGAGAAGCCGTAAAGCGCAGTGGGGTCCAGGATGAAGCCATCGAGGAAGTCATCATGGGCAACGGCTGGCAAGCCGGAGTAGGAGCAAATCCCGCAAGGATAGCCATGTATAAGGCCGGATTACCCCAGAGCATACCTGCCTTTACCGTGAACATTCGCTGTGGTTCGGGCATAAGATCGGTCATGCTTGGGGCCGACAAGATACGTCTGGGCGACATCAAGGTCATGGCAGCTGGTGGGATGGAAAGTGCCTCTAACGTTCCCTACATTTTGCCCGAAGCAAGATGGGGCATGAGGATGGGTGACAAAAATGCCCTGGACGTGCTTCAAAAAGACGGGTTTTTATGTCCTCTTGCAGGAATGTTGATGGGTGAAGCCACCGAGAAATTGGTAGAAGAATTTAACATAACGCGAGAAGAACAAGACGAATTTTCGCTAAACAGCCATAGAAAAGCTTGTAAAGCGACGGACGAAGGGTTTTTCAAGGACGAAATCATCCCAATGTCATACAAGGACAGAAAAAAAGGCGAAATAGTAATCGATAAGGACGAAATACCGCGTCCGGACACCAGCATGGAAGCTTTGAGCAGGCTCTCTCCGGTGTTTAAAGAAGGAGGGACCATCACGGCAGGTTCCAGTTCGGCTCTGTGCGATGCCGGAAGCGCCCTTGTCGTCGCAGACGGGGATTGGGCCACGGCTAACGGACTGAAGCCCATGGCTGAAATCCTGGGATATGCGGCAGTTGCGCTTGAAGCAGAACGTTTTGGCTTATCGCCGACGCTGGCAATGCCAAAAGCCCTCGAAAAGGCCGGTTTGTCCTTGGAGGATATGGATTTAATTGAGATAAACGAGGCCTTTGCAGCACAGGTTATAGCCTGTCATCGTGTTATGCCTTTCGATATGGAAAAACTAAACATACACGGCGGAGCCATAGCGCTGGGCCACCCGATAGGTGCCAGCGGTGCAAAGATTTTAACCACCCTACTTTATGCTTTGCAAAACTACGATAAAGAATTGGGAATTGCCAGTGCTTGCATTGGCGGAGGTCAAGGAGTCGCGATAGTGGTTCGACGCTTGAAATAAAAAATAAGATGTAGCCAACTGCAGATCGCTCGATTTGGTGGAGAAAAGAAAAGCGGGGTATAATGCACAAAAGAGCATGTTTTGCCCCGCTTTTTTAACGGTTTGGGAGAAGGTGTACAGATGCCCTTGAGAGATTTAATTCAAAGAAAAATAGATCAATTGCCCAGGGGTCAAAGGGCAGTGGCTCAATACGTCCTGGAACATTCGAGTGAAGTGATGAACCTCACGGCCGCAGAGTTGGGCGAACTCGTGGGGGTCAGCGAAGCCACAGTCATAAGGTTTGCTACTTCCCTGGGCTTTCCGGGTTACCCCGAGTTCAAAGATGCATTGCAGGAATCGTTGCTCGATCAACTAAAAGCACTAGAAAGACATCGACTCTATCAAACGATTGGAGAGGGAGACAACTTCCTTCAAAGCGTGCTTCGCCAAGACCTGCAAAAGGGGATGAGCATTCTATCTATGCTGGATGACGCGCCCCTGGAGGAATTCGCCCGAGTTCTTTGCGATTCATCTTCCATAAACTTAATTGGCCTTAGAAGCGCCAAAGGCCTAGCTATCTACTTCGGTGCCTACCTTTCATGGTTCCTCCCTGAAGTTCATGTCTTGGAAGCCGATATGTTCCTTGAACATGTGATAAATTCCCGAGAAAACAGCTTTTTCATAGGCATTAGTTTTCCCCGCTATACTAAACAAACGGTTGAATGCCTGGCGCTAGCACATGAACTTGGAAGAAAAACGGCTGCAATAACGAACTCTCCCTTAAGTCCCTTAGCGCCTCACGCCGATTTTCTCGTCTACGCTCCCTGTTCTCATATTTCCTTTATCGATTCCTTCGTCATACCCATAGGCTTGATAAATGCAATCCTCTTAAAAGTGGCGGATAATTTGGGTGATTTGGCGACGAAAAAGCTGCAAGAGTTGGAAAAAACTTGGGCACAGTCCGGAATATATGAAGATTAATGATCCTCTGTATTTTATAGATTCTTATATTTAGCTAAGGCTCTGCCGAGCCGCCTTCCTGCCTCTTCGGCCACTTCGGGCGGAGTCTTTGCGAAGGACAGTCGAAGCGTTGAGTTGTCAGCGCTTAAAGCATCGGGGTAAAAGGCTGCCCCGGGAACTACCCCCACTTTTTCTTCGAGCACGGCAAATTTAGCGAAGTCGTAGCAGTTCTTCATCCAAGGCACGCGAGCCCATATGAAAAATCCTCCCTGAGGAAGGTCATAAGTCATGCCGTAAGGCGCGGCATTTTCCCCCAAAGACGCGTCTAAGGCGTTTCGCCTCATCATATATGTTGACTTTAAATTCGACAGGTGTGCTTCCATGTCAAGGGAACATAAAAGCTCGTAAACGGTTCTTTGCAGGAAAGCCGAAAGCGATAACTTTGTAGCAAGCGCCAATTCACTCATGTGCGACGTGATTTTTGAAGGTATTACCATGAATCCGCACCTGATGCCCGGGGCGATGATCTTGGAAAAACTGCCCAAGTACAGGACCGCGTCCTCGTCTTCGGCCAAGTTGATGTAACTTCCCTCGTGTTTTCCTTCGTACCTCAAATATCTGTAGGGGTCATCTTCTATTATCAAAAAGCTGTATCGCTCGGCAAGTTCCAAAATTTGTTCCTTTCGCTCGTCCGTGGTTACACAGCCCGATGGGTTTTGGAAGTTGACTACGGTGTAAAATAACTTTACTTTGTCTTTGGCCAGGACCTTTTCCATCTCCTCTATTATCGGGCCATCTTTGTCCACGGGGACGCTTACAAACTTTGCGCCTTCCTTGCCGAAAGCGAGCAAGGCCTCCGGGTAGGTCGGGTTTTCAACCAAAACGATGTCGCCCGGCTCTACAAAGGCCTCCGATACCAGGTTCAGGCCGTCTTGAGACCCGTTGGTGAGTATTACGCTTTTTCCGCTAAAATCCTTTGGCAAAAGCCCGTCTTTTTTCATCCATTCGGCGATCCACTCGCGGAGCTCAACGATACCCGTAGATAGCGGATAGTAGCCCAGCAGGTCGGGGTCCGCCAAGGCCTTTTTTGCGGATTCCCTTACCATTTCCACGGGGTAAACATCGCTCGACGGTTCCCCCGCCGTGAGCGAAATTGCGTTGTGCTCTTTGACGAGTATCATCATTTCCGTGATCGCGGATGGAGTGATCCTTTCAGTGACCCTTTTCCCCAGCATTGACATGACATCCAATTTGACTCCACTCCTTTTTAAGAGATTGACTGCGACATTACGCTTTAACCGCTAAGATAGACGTAAGTCGAAGTGCGGATTACACCATATTGATATTAAAATAAAATTACAGAAAAAGATAGAACAGAAAGGAGCATGAAATGTTGAGGGCCTGGATTAAAGGTTCATTGGTTATGATAGTATCTTCCGCGTTTTTTTGCTCGCTGCCTTTGATTTCATTGGCACAGGACATTTTCATAGAAGAAGACGTGTTGACCCTGGCACAATGCATAAAAATAGCACTTCAAGTCCACCCGGACGTAGTGGGTGCCCAAAAAAAAGTAGAAGCCCAGGAAAGCAGGGTCGGCCAGGCGTCCTCTCAAAATTACCCGACCCTTTCGGCCTCGACCAATTACGCCAGAAGTTCCCCTGCCGGCGGAAGCGTCCACTCCAACTACTCAAGCGATGTCTCGCTCTCTCAGCTCGTAACGGATTTCGGTCAAAGGGAGACGCAAATTGACATCCAGAAGGAAAACGTGACGGTGACTGAGTTTCAGGCCAACGATAGGCAAAGAAACATCGCTTACGGCGTGTCTGAAGCCTACTACGGCGTGCTTGCCGCCAAAAGAAATGTGGCTGTAGCCGAGCAAACTGTAGAACAATTTGAGGAGCACCTGAGGCAAGCCCAAGGTTTTTACGAGGCAGGCACCGCTCCTAGATTCGACGTCACAAAAGCCCAGGTGGATTTAAGCACCGCCCGCCTTGACCTCATTAAGGCCCGGTCATCCCTTGAAATAGCGTGGAAAACTCTTAACAACGCCATGGGCTTTATGGATGCGCCTTCCTACGACATAGCTGACGACATGGATTTCAAAGTCTACGAGATAACAAAAGAGGAAGCCCTAGAAAGGGCGATGGCAAACAGGCCGGACCTTAAGGCTCAGGAACACACCGCGGTCTCGGCACAAAAATCTTTGAGGCTTGCGGCCAAAGGGCAATCTCCAACTCTTTCGGCCTATGCGGCCTATAATTTTGAGGGCAGGGACTTCCCCCTCGATGAAGGTTGGAATTACGGCCTGTCTTTGAGCGTACCCGTTTTCGACGGACATCTCGTCGAATATAAGACGAAGGAGGCCGCGGCCAACCTCGAAGAAGTTAACCTGGCTACCGAGTCCATGAAAAACGATATAATTCTCGAGGTGGAGCAGGGGTATTTGTCCTTAATAGAATCCGAGGAGAGGGTGGGAGTCTCTGAGTTGACGGTCAAGCAGGCCGAAGAAAACCTGGAATTGGCCCTTGGAAGGTATGAAGCCGGCGTGGGGAGTCCGATCGAGGTCACCGATGCGACGGTGGCCTTAAACGATGCAAGGAGAAATTACATTCAGGCCCTTTACGATTACAGAATGGCCAGCATGGTGCTTAAAAGCGCGATGGGAGAGAGTATGCCGTGAAGAAAAAGATCGTGATCGTACTCATCATAGGCGTTGTATTGTTCGCCCTTTTTGGTAAAAGCATGTTTGGCAGCAAAGAAAGCATGATCTACGAGACGGCGCAGATCGAGCGGCGCGATATATCCTCTTACGTGACTGCCATCGGCACTGTCTCGGCAGTGACGACCGTGGACGTAGGGACCCAAGTTTCGGGGACGATTAAAGAAATCTACGTCGATTATAACTCCACCGTAAAAAAGGGACAGATGATAGCCCTCATAGATCCCACCACCTTTGAGGCCCAAGTCGAACAGGCAAAGGCCAACCTGATGCATGCCAAGGCGGCTTTGCAGAAGGCCAAGGCCACGCTTGAGGACGCACAGAGGAATTTAAACCGTCAAAAGTTGCTTTGGGACAGAGATCTTATAGCAAGGAGCGAACTGGACGCGGCTCAGACCAACTACGACCTCGCCCTTGCGGGGGTTAGCGAAGCCGAAGCCAACGTTTATCAGGCGCAGGCCGCTTTAAAGAAGGCGGAGACGGACCTTGGCTATACCAGGATTTACTCTCCCGTGGATGGCATCGTGGTTTCCCGCGACGTGGACGCAGGACAGACGGTGGCCGCAAGCTTTCAAACGCCCACGCTTTTTACGATAGCCCAAGACCTCACCAAAATGCAGATCGAAACAAACGTCGATGAGGCAGACATAGGGGAAGTCAAAGAAGGCCTCAGTGTGACCTTTACCGTCGATGCCTATCCTGAGGCCGTATTTTCGGGCACCATAAAACAAGTTAGGATAGCTTCAAGCGTGGTCGAAAACGTCGTGACCTATCCGGTGATAATAGACGTTGCCAACCCTGACCTGATGTTAAAACCGGGGATGACTGCAAACGTGACCATAATCACCGATAAAAAGGAAGGCGTCCTTGCCGTACCGAGCGCCGCACTGCGATACAGGCCTTCTGATTATTCGGGAGATACCCTGCGGGGCAAGGTCATTTGGGTTTTAGAGGACGGGAAGCCCCTGCCAAAAGAGGTAAAGCTTGGCATAACGGACGGTGCTTACGTGGAGATACTCCAAGGCGATTTGAACGAAGGTCAGCTCGTCGTAATTGGCGAGGAAGCAAATTCCGCTAAGAAATCCAAGGCCAACAGGAGGACGCCCTTCTAGTAGGGGGCGGCGAAAAATGCCATTAATAGAAGTGGAAAACGTGCGAAAGGTCTATAAGATGGACGGCGTAGAATTTGAAGCCTTGAGGGGCGTTTCCTTCACGGTGGAAAAAGAGGAGTTCGTCATAATCATGGGCCCCTCGGGATCGGGGAAGTCAACTCTCATGCACATACTGGGCGCCCTTGACGTTCCTACCTCCGGCAAATACATCTTAAACGGCAAAGATATCACCAGCATGACCAAAGACGAGCTTGCCCGAGTGAGGAACAAAAATATAGGTTTTATCTTCCAGGGCTTTAACCTCCTTCCCAGGATGAGCGCCCTGGAAAACGTGGAACTGCCCATGCTTTACGCGGGCTTGCCCGCCGGTGAGCGAAGGGCCAAGGCCCGCCAGGCTTTGGATTTGGTCGGATTGCTTGAATGGGCCGACCACAGGCCTAATCAGCTGTCAGGAGGTCAGCAGCAGAGAGTTGCCATAGCCCGCGCTCTGGTCAACGATGCCCCCCTTCTTTTGGCCGATGAACCCACGGGAAACCTTGACTCAAAGACGGGAGTCCAAGTAATGGAAACGCTCAAGGTTTTAAATGAAAATCGGGGAATAACCATAGTGCTTGTGACCCACGACAGCGGCATTGCCCGATACGGCAAGAGGATCGTACGGGTGCTTGACGGCATGATCTCAAGCGACACGCCCGAAGAGCAGGTGACCATTCGATGATATCTTTTACGGAGACCTGTCGAGTATCCTTTAGGGCTATAGTTTCCAATAAAATGCGCTCAGGGCTTGCCATGCTCGGCATCGTCATAGGCGTCGGCGCCGTGATAGCGATGCTTGCCCTTGGCGCCGGGGCCACTGTGCAGATAAAAAGCGTCATGTCAAGCATGGGAAGCAATTTGCTCGTCATACGCCCCGGCACGGTTACTTCAGGCGGCATCCGCATTGGCGCCGGAAGCGTACCTTCTTTGACTTTAGATGACGCCAAGGCCATAAAGGCGGAATGTCCGTCGGTCGAAGAGGTCCTGGCGCAATTTAACGGGTCGGCTCAAATCGTTTACGGAAATCAAAACTGGTCCACTCAAGTTGCGGGCGTGACGGTAGGCGTTTTCGTGGTGAACGATTGGAAGTTGACGTCGGGACGTCCCTTTACGGATCAGGACATGAGAAGCGCCACCAAGGTGGCCATATTGGGATCTACCGTGGCGCGCGAGCTCTTCGGTTATTCCGATCCGGTTGGGGAGATAATCAGGATAAAAAAGATTCCCTTTCAGGTGATAGGGGTATTGGAATCAAAGGGGGAATCAAGCTGGGGGAGGGATCAGGACGACATAGTCATGGTACCCGTCACCACTGCGCAAAAGAGGCTATTTGGCATGCCCAGGCCCAACATGGTTTCATCCATAACGGTAAAGGTCAAGTCCGAAGACCTCATGGCCGTGGCGCAGGAAGAGGTAACCCTGCTTTTGAGGCAGCGGCATAAGATAACTTCTTTTCAAGACGACGATTTTACCGTTAGGAACATGGCCCAGGCCATGGAGGCGGCCCAACAGTCCACCAAGGTGATGTCCCTGCTCTTGGGCTCCATAGCCTCGGTCTCACTGCTCGTCGGCGGCATCGGCATAATGAACGTCATGCTCGTCTCGGTCACCGAGCGTACCAGGGAGATAGGCATACGCATGGCCGTTGGCGCGACGTCCAAGGACATAATGCTTCAGTTTTTGGTCGAATCGGGCATGCTTTCCATGACGGGCGGTTTTGCGGGAGTCCTTTTTGGCACCATTTTGTCACGCATCTTATCCGGGGCCTTTGAATGGCAGACGGTCGTGCTCCCCGGTTCCATAGCGTTGGCCTTCGGCTTTTCTGCCCTTGTGGGCATCGTCTTTGGTTTGTACCCGGCATACAAGGCGTCGCTTTTAAATCCCATCGAGGCCCTGCGGTACGAATGATTGTTAATATCCTTTCGCTATTATGAGGCAGCTCATACTCAGCGGGCCGCTTGACCTTTGCTTGTTAGGCTCTATAATAGGAACTAATAATAGTACTATTGATTGGTCCCTATAATAGGGACTTAAAGGAGGGTTATTATGAAACAGGTCAAAATTGGCCTTGACGAATCGCACATCAATTTTCTTGCCCAGTTTAAGCATCTGGGCTTCAGGGATAAAAGCGAAATGGTGCGCTTTGCGTTGGAACGATATTTGACGGAAATGACAGAACAGCGACTGCGGGAGTCGGCATTGCTCTATGCCCAAATTTACGAAGAGGACGTCGAAACCCGCGAGTGGACAGAAGCGGATACGTCCGAGTGGCCGGCATGAGCGCGCTAAAGCGGGGAATGGTGATCGATATAGGCCTAGATCCCACAAAAGGTTCCGAAACTGGAAAAATACGACCCTGTGTGGTCGTTACGAACGATGTTTATAACGAGCGCGTTCCGGTAGTTCAGGTGGTGCCCGTAACGTCATGGAACGAAAAAAAGGCCAGGATCATCACAAATGTCGAAATAAATCCCACTTCCCAAAACGGACTGACTAAAAAATCCGTAGCCGATTGCCTGCAGACAAGGCCCGTGGATTACGGCAAGCGCTTCGTCAAGGTGCGGGGGGAGCTTGAAGAAGACGTATTGTTAAAAATCGACGAAGCCTTAAAAATTGTCTTTGATCTCAAGTAAACTTTCTCTTCTGCGACCTTATTGGCGGGAGGTGTAGTTTATGTTTATAAGCCACGAATTGCGCACGAAGGCTCGCGAGGAGTTCGTGGACATAACGCGAACGATAGAAGAAGACGTCAGGTCGTCAGGCTTAAAAGAAGGCCTTTGCGTGGTTTACGTTCCCCATACCACGGCGGCCGTGACGATAAACGAAGATGCCGACCCAAGCGTCAAAGAAGACGTACTGAGGCAGCTCAAAGTTCTAGTCCCCCGCGACGGCAATTATTCCCACGGGGAGGGCAATTCCGATGCCCACATAAAATCAAGCCTGCTTGGTGTCTCGCAAATCATACCCATTCACGAAGGCCGCCTCGTGCTCGGCACGTGGCAAGGTATATTTTTCTGTGAGTTCGACGGGCCGAGGAACAGGCGCTTTTATGTTTTATTAAAATAATTTTATTAAAATAAAATGTTCACAGATAAAGGACACGTGGTGGACACATATAGTTCCCCTGGATCTAGTTATATGGATCTAGTTATATTGGATATAGTTATGGGGTCACCACGTGTCCCGGGTTGGGTCACCAGGCGTCCCGGTGCGGGTCACCACGTGTCCCGGGGTGGTGCGTCAGGTGACCCGATTGTGCGTTTCCGGCAGAAATGCGTGTAATTTTTTCAGGCAGAAAAATTTTTATTATTTTGAATATTTTGCCTATCATAATGTCTAGTTTTTGATAGAATTTTGTTAATGACCACTTTGGAGGGTCTTGTATGAATAACAGGGAAATGCAGTATGAAAGAAAGCCGCTACTGGGCCAGATACTCGTCGAGCAGGGTTACATTCTGCCCGAACAGTTGGAATTGGCCCTAAAGGAGCAGACCGTGACTAACTTGCGCATCGGCGAAATCCTGGTCAAAAACGGGTGGATCAGCGAGAAGGACTTGGCCGAAGCCATTTCAAAGCAGGCAAATCTGCCCTTCGTGTCCCTGTCCATGTTTCGTCCCATGGAAGAAGCCATAGATGCCATCCCCGAAAATATGTCCAGAAGGCTTGAGGTTGTGCCCCTTTCGATCAATGAAAACTCGAATAAGCTGACCGTAGCCGTCTCCGATCCCTTCAATATTTTGGCCCTTGATGAGATCAGAATGATAACAGGCAAGGACGTGGAAATCGTTATAGCCACTCTTTCCGATATCAAACGCGCCATAGAGACCTTTTACAGCATCAGGTCAACCATTGACGAAGCGCTGGTTGAGGTAGTGGAAGAAGAAAGAGGGGAATTCGACTTATCGAAGGGGGAAGAGGCCGTCTCCATAGACGACGCTCCCGTCGTCAAACTCGTAAACACCATATTGGGACAAGCCGTCGACAGCAGCGCCTCAGACGTGCACGTTGAGCCCTTCGAGACGGAAACCCGCGTCAGATACAGGATCGACGGCGTCTTATTTGACATGCTCACCTTCCCAAAGCACCTTCACCCCCCCGTGTCATCGCGAATAAAGATAATGTCAGGCATGGACATTGCCGAAAAGCGCCACCCCCAGGACGGCAGGATACTCCTTCGCGTGGCCGGCAGACGCATAGACATAAGGGTCTCGAGTTTGCCCGCCATTTACGGCGAAAAGCTGGTCATGCGCTTGCTCGATCAGGCCACCGCCATGGTTGGATTGGAAAGGCTCGGACTGGACCCCGACGAAAGGACTACCCTGGATAAAGTCATAGAAGTTCCTTACGGCATCATATTGGTCACGGGGCCCACGGGAAGCGGAAAATCGACGACTCTTTATTCCGTCATCCAAAACCTTAACTCCTACGAGGTCAACATAACGACTGTAGAAGACCCGGTGGAGTACACCATAGCCGGGGTAAATCAGGTGCAGATAAACGAAAGGGCGGGACTTACCTTCGACACGGTCTTGAGGTCCATCCTGCGCCAGGATCCAGACATAATACTGGTGGGCGAGATGCGCGATACCGAGACGGCCCAGCTTGCCGTCAGGGCAGCCCTAACGGGACATTTGGTGCTGTCAACCCTTCATACGAATGACGCCCCAAGTTCCATCGTAAGGATGATCGATATGGGGATACCTCCCTTCCTGGTGTCTTCATCGGTGGTAGCCGTGATGGCCCAGAGGTTGGTAAGAAAACTTTGTCCTCACTGCAAGGTGCCCTACGAATTGCCCTTGGACGTTGCTGAAAGCCTGGGGCTGAACGGTTTTACGAAGGTTTATAAGCCCCTAGGCTGTGACAAATGCCGCGGAACAGGTTACAGGGGGAGGACGGCAATTTTCGAGATCATGCCCATGTCCGAGGAACTAAGAAGGGCAGTGATGACGGGAGCAACTTCCGATGATCTTCGAACCATGGCCATAAATCAGGGCATGAGGACCCTTCGGGTCTCGGGAGCCAAAAAGGTGACGGAGGGAATAACCAGCGCCGACGAAGTCCTGTCGGTGACGCTTTGATATCTGAGAGGTGAGGAACTTATGGCATTGCAAGTCAGTCTCAGGGAGTTGTTCGGTGAGGCGGTAAAAAGGAATGCCAGCGACGTTCACATCTCGGTTGGCATTCCTCCCGTCCTGCGCGTGGACGAAAAACTGTACCCTCTTAAACATCCCCCTCTTGATCCGGCGGACGTGAGGGACATAATAACTACCCTGCTCACGGAAGAGCAATTGGAAAGTTACCTGACTAAAAAAGAGCTGGACTTCAGTTTACATTACCCCATCTCAAGCGATGGCATGAGCGTTCGCTTAAGGGGTAACTGTTTCTTCGAGCGGGGCAACATGGCCATGGCATTCAGGGTCATACCTAAAACGATACGCCTCATAGAACACCTCATCCTCCCCAAACAGCTCCACGATGTCGCAAGAAGACGTCAGGGCCTTTTTTTGGTGACGGGGCCCACGGGCCACGGAAAATCTACCACCCTGGCCGCCATAATACAGGAAATTAATATATCGAGGAGCTGCCACATCGTCACCATCGAAGACCCCATAGAGTATTTGTTTCACTCGGACAGGTCGATGATACACCAGCGCGAGATAGGCATCGACACCACGAGCTTTGCCGAGGCACTAAAAAGGGTACTTCGTCAGGACCCCGACGTGATAATGATAGGCGAGATGAGGGATTTGGAGACGGTGCGCGCTGCCCTTACGGCGGCCGAAACGGGACACCTGGTTTTGGCGACGCTTCATACGCCCGACGCTCCTCAAAGCATCGATCGGATCTTAGACGTCTTTCCTCCCCATCAACAGGACCAGGTCAAGCTCCAGCTTGCAAACGTCCTGATAGGCATATGTTCACAGCAGCTCTTGCCCCTTCTCGGTGGAGGCAGGATGGTCGCCACGGAGCTCATGTGGGCCGTGCCGGCCGTGCGAAACTGCATAAGGGAAAGGAAAATTCCGGGATTGAAGAGCATCATCCAAACCGGGCTGGACCAGGGTATGCACACCATGGACCAGGATTTGGCCCGCTTGATAAAAGAGGGCAAACTGCCCTACGAACTGGCCGCCTCTTATGCCTTCGACATTAAGGACCTGGACAGGATGGTCTTCGGCGAGGGCACGTCCGCCTTTGCGGGCGAAGGGGTCATGGGGAGGAGGTGAGCGGTAAATGCTTTATCGCTACAAGGCAAGGTCAAGCGACGGCAGGATAGTTTACGGCAGTCAGCAGGCGCAATCCAACGCCCAGGTCCTTCAGTGGCTCCGGGAAAGGTCCCTTTATCCCATAGAAGTTGAGGAGACAAAGGAGCGCGCCGCTAAGTCCCTGAAGGAAAGGCTGGAAACCGTCTCCACCATAAAGCTAAAGGACAAGGCCGTTTTCTTCAGACAGCTGGCCACGATGCTCGAGGCTGGCATCATCTTGGGCAGTGCCCTGGACATGCTTGCCGAACAGACGGAAAACAAGCGCTTTGCCGGGGCCATAAGGGAAGTAAAGACAATGGTGGACAGGGGCACCTCTTTGAGCGCCGCCATGGCGACTAAAAGCGAGTTTTCAAAGCTCATGGTGGCAATAACCAGGGCAGGAGAAGAAGGAGGTGTCTTGGAGTCGAGCCTGGACCGTCTTGCCACCTTCCTCGAGCGGCAGGACGAACTGAGGAAAAAGATCGTGTCAGCTTCGACCTACCCCGCCGTGGTCATGAGCTTTGCCCTGCTCGTTGTATTTCTTTTGGTGACGGTGATAATGCCCCGCTTTGCAGACGTCTTCACCGACATAGGCGTAGAGCTTCCCCTGGTGACGAGGCTTTTGTTCACGGTTTCCGTGTGGTTAAGCCACCACTGGTATTTGCCCGTAGGGCTGGTCTTATTGTTAATTTTAGGAATTTATGCCCTGTCAAAAAATAAGGGGACCAAAAAAAGGCTCGATGCCTTGAAGCTGAAACTTCCCTTGTTCGGCGACATATCGAAGAAGTCGGTCCTTGCCAGGACATTTCGGACCTTTGCCGCCCTTGTCCAGGCGGGCGTTCCCATACTTTCTGCCCTTGAGATGACGGCAGACGTCTCGGGAAATTCCGTAATCGAAGATGCCTTCATTCAAATGTCAGACCAGGCAAAAAGGGGAGCTTCCTTGGGCGAGACGGCAAAAAGGATCATGGTGATCCCCCCGTTGGCGGCTCACATGATCACCATAGGAGAGCAAACGGGCAGGCTTGAAGAGATGGTGGACAAAGTGGCCGACTGGTTCGAATTTGAGCTGGACGAAAAGATCAAACGCCTTACCTCCATACTTGAGCCCGTGCTAATAGTCTTCGTGGGCGGGGTGGTGGCCCTTGTCGTATTTGCCGTATTTACGCCAATCATTGTATCCGTACAGGGTTTGCTAAGTGGATTATGATTTGATAGAATTTTAACCGCAGAAGCGGAGAAAAGATATGCAAAACAGCCTGCCTGCTGTATTACGCTTTATACTTATAGATGTAATGATTTATATGGAAAAATATAATTGTCATCGTTAGAATGGTAAGAGCTAAAAAGATCGAGGGGCTAGTTGTGCAACCAGCACCGCGAACTTGTGCTTCATCTTGCGGTGCTGGTTTTTGTTTGCACATTAAAAGACTATTTATAACTGAAATTAGGAATTTACTGGTAGTCGCAATTTAAATCCTAATATATGGATGAACAGGACAATTTTTAAGAAGGGATGATTCAATTGATTAATGAGATCATAGGAAGATTGCAAACAAAAAATGCAAGAAAAGGCTTTACGTTAGTTGAAGTTTTAATCGTCATAATAATAATTGGAATATTAGCTGGTGGGATGACTTTGGTGGCTGGAAGGAGCAGGGATATTGCTGAAGCGTCAAGGATAATAAGCGACCTCAGGTCCGTAAAGGTGGCAGCATTAATGTGGTTGACCGAAAATCCAGCCGGATGGACTAAAACCGACTGGACAACTCTAAAAACTGACCCGACACCGCTGAATAAGTATCTAGATAAGCCATTGGTTGCAGGCCAGCATCGCTTTAAATTTGAAACGGAAGATAAGGTAGTTGTAGGAACGCAAACCGTTGAAGGGAGTGCGGAAGATGTAAAAGCAACCGTCTGGTTCTTAGGGTATGATCTAGGTGATAGTACAGGAACTCCTCCTGCATACACCAAAGTTAGAGGCGGCGTAAAGAACAATTTGGCTAAGCAGGCTGAATCTGTTGGTTTGTATGGGAAAAAAGATATTGATATGACTGCCGATAACCCAGGATATTTCAAGGATACCGATTCAGTAGTTTACATAGTCATCCAATAACGCAGGTGATCTGACGTGAAGCGGCGCGGCTTCTCCCTGATAGAGGCTCTGGTGGCGCTGATGCTACTCTTAGTGGCGCTCATACCCATGGCGGCCCTTCCTGTGGCCGCAAGCAGGCTTTACATGGCCTCGGCCGCCAGAGAGCAGGCCGCGCTGCTTGCCGTGCAAAAGTTGGACGAGCTCGAGTCGAAGAAGTTTAATGACCTGTCGGGAGGGTCTCAAACTATTGGCGGTTATAAAATGGTTTGGATCGTCGGGGAAGCGGTGGACCAACAAAAGGAAGTAAGGGTCAGCGTTACGTGGAACGACGGAAAAAGCAAGTTCGAAGTTACCAGGCAGGTGAGCGCCGGTGCGCACAGGACGTCAACTTAAATTCCGTAAAGGCTTTTCGCTCGTGGAAGTCCTCATCGCCGTGGTCATCTTGTCTATAGTGAGCATTGCGGCCGAGGGGCTCTTTTTCGCTTTTACAAAGCACTTTGAGCAGTCTACCGACCTCACAACTGCCCGCCAGCGGGGAGAGATGACATTGGCCCGTCTGGAGACGGCCGTCCTTCAGGCGGGGCTTTCCATGCCCAACAGGACTGCCGACTTTGAAGGGGTTTTCGTCGTGGGCACATCACCCCAAATTAACTTGCTTACGCCTTTGAGGAATGTGATCAGCGGGTGGAACAAGCCCGTGTATTTGTGCGAGGTTGCCGGCACCGTCGGGACGACTACTTACTTCAAAAAAATGGGCCTCGTTTACTGCCTTGGCTCCGGCATAGGCGTATTGGAGGAGGGACACGAGGTAGCTGACAATGACCCCATTGTGCTTAAATTATCGGCGGCTTGCCCCGATAACCAGGTAAAGGTGGCAATGGCAGCGTCGACAACCGACGGTTGGGTTACCTTTTCGGGCTGCCAGACACCATTTGTTGTAAGGGAAATTAGCAATGATCGCAAACAGCTTGGCGTAATGGCCTCGAATAGAGACCTGATCCCCTTTTTTGCCGAGCTTCAATACTTGCGGGCTATGTGCGCTTACGTTATCTCTCCTGGCGGTACGTCACCACAATTTTACATTCAAGACGTTACGCGAGGCCCCGCCCAGCCCGTCATGGAGGGCGTGTCTCAGGTGCTTTTTTCATTCAATGAGAACAGCAACCTTTTTACGGTCCATTTGCTCGTGAGAGGAAACCGAAGATTTCCCGGGCAGGTGACTTCTAGTGTACCTGGTTGGCCAGGCGCTATTTCTGATGAGGACAGGCATTACAGGCTTGTCGCCATGTCGGCCTCCTGGAGGGTGAGGAACTGATGAGAAAAAAAAGAAAGGCTATAGCACTGCCTCTGGTGTTGGTGATAGTGCTCGTTGGAGGTGCTTTAGTGGCGGCGGCCTTTTGCATAACTGAAAATTACTATTCCAGCGCCAAGCAGACCGTTACCAACACTCGCCTCTACAACGCCGCCGCGAGCGGCGTCGAGGGAGGCAAAGGGTGGATATATAAAAACATAAAATCGGGAAGGGTTCCGCGCTGGAAAGATAAAAACGGCGACGGCATGCTTTCTGAGGCAGACAGGCCCAATTCTGACGCAAAAATCTACGAGGCTCTCATTGCCAGGGTCGGGACTGGTGATACATTTCCAGTTAAAGGAAAATGGACTACCTCCACGGAAGACGGAATAAGTTTGGACATCGTCGTTTACGACTCGGCCTACGAACCCCACCCGGATTTGACGGATGACTACGAGAAGGGTTTTCCTCCACGAATTCGTCCCCAGCTTGAAGAGGGAAGCTATGTTGTAAGGCCAAGCTACGCCGTGGCCGGAAGGGGCGGAGGGTCAACGGGGGAAGGCGCGCCGGGCACGGACATAGGCGTTTACCTAATTCGATGCACCGCTACCTACAAAGACAGATCGAGCACCGCCGAACAGGCGGTCGCCATGCGGTTTTAGAAACCGCAAACAGGGGTGTAACCTCATGAAAAAGTTTTTATCAAATATTAATGTTATCAAACGCGTCTTTGTTATGGTGGCGGCTTTGGCCGTCATTGCCTTCGTCCCGCTTGGCGTTTTGCCTCAGGCGGCTGGCGAAGCTCCTGTCCTGCCAAGTTGCAACAAGCCCTTGCCCGAAGGCTACGCCCAATTCGTCCAGCCAAATGTATTGCTTCTTTTGGACACCAGCGGGTCGATGACCTTTAGGAGCGCAAGCGATACATCCACTTATGGAGACGGGAGTAAGCCTTATAAGTACGGTGATAAAATATACAGATATTTTGGGCGAGATCTCGATAGCTTGAACAACAACCCTGATGGCCCCTATAATTACCACCCTAATCTCGCATACATCGATGACGCGGATTTAACAGGCATAAGCCAAGGATACCGCGAAGCATACTTTGCCAAATACGGCAATCGGTACCTATATCCCAACGACAGCCGAATGTACAAATTAAAACTGGTGCTGTGGGAGATTTTAAACGGCCCCGGCCTTGTTTCGGGGTTGCGGATGGGGCTGGCCACGTATTATCAGGAAGGATATGAATCTCCACAAGTTCCAAGTGTTGGTGTGTATTACCGATGGCTACCTACAGAAGATGGATCACGACAGGCGCTTTCATGGGAGGGCAGCAGCAGTTGGGACAGGGCATTGCTTAGGAGGTTTTTCAGGTCCACCGACGAGCCGGGAAGCATTGAGGAGATAGCAAAGTGGGTTGACGGCATAGAGACTTTCGACAACCCGGAGCTGCGCGCTCACGGCGCCACGCCTCTTGCGGCATCTATTTACGGCGCGGATGCTCATCCTGACAAGGATAATCCGTACAGGGGCGATGCAAGAGACTTCTTTCTCATGGATGGGGCGATAAACGCCTGGTGTCAGCAGAACTGGCTGATTGTGCTTACAGATGGGAGGGATACTTTAGGGGGTAATCCCGTAACGGCTGTACAAAATCTTTACAAGGCAAAAGATAATCCGCAAGATAAATGGCCTTCTTTTTATGGCAACAAAGCCCAGCCCGTCAAGACCATGGTCATCGGCCTCATAAACCCAAATGCATCAGGGGTTTCGGAATTGAAAAAAACATTGAACCGCATGGCGGACATGGGAGACGACGGTAAGGAAAACACCTCAAGCCATGCCTACTTTGCCACCGATGTGGATGAACTTATGCAGGCCTTTAAGGATATATTCAAACAAATACAGAGCTTCAAATCGACTGCAAGCGCTCCGCTGGTGAGCCCGCCCATTGGAGGCCAGGAAGGTGGGGTTTACGTCCCTAACTTCGTGCCCCACATAGAAAGGCAGTGGACTGGTCATTTATACAAATATAAACTCGATACGGATGGAATCATGTCTGAGCTTCCGGTGTGGGGGATGCCGCTGCAAAGCTTAATACAAAATCTTACAGCGCTCGAAACGTGTTTACCGTGAACTGGAAAGGCGGAAACTGGAAGCTTGACTTCAAAGAAAGCAATGCTTCGACTTTGGCCCCGATGCTTGGGCTTACCCAAGACCAGGCCTCCAAGTTCATAAAATGGGCCCTGGGCAGCGACGAATGGGACGAAGCCACGGGATCCGAGAGATACAAGCTGGGAGACATATACCACAGCGGCTTGGTGGAGATCGGACCCCCAAGGGGAAGCAACCCTCACGGGGATTACTGGACATTTAAGGAAACCCATGCCGGCAGGGAAAAGCTGGTCTACGTTCAGGCCAATGACGGAATGCTTCATGCTTTCAAAGCAGGTAAGAAAAACGCAGAGGGCAAGATAGTAGACGATACGGGAGAGGAAAAGTGGGCCTTCATCCCTCCAAATGTCCTGGCTGAGGGGCGAATGACGGGCATGAAGCAGGATTTAGCGAAAAGCGGGGGTACAATCACTGTGACATGGCTGGATAAGGCGAAATCAAACCCGAGGTATCTGCTAGACGGTGCGATAACGGCAGAAGATGTCCTGCTGAGTGACGGGGAATATCATACTGTTTTGCTCGGGCTTTTAGGTTGCGCGGGGCCAGGATTTTATGCCTTAGACGTCACCAACCCTGGCGACCCGCAATTTATGTGGGCCGTGGAAAACGCTATATACAACCGCAAGGGAGACAAACTGCTTCCGAACGAAAATAATAAAGATTTCTTTGTATCCTATTGGGCGAGAAGTGGGGGTACCGTTACACGTATGGATAAGCCCCATGGCAAGAAAGAGATATCGGATGACAGCGACTTGGACTACAAGGACTTGCGATTTACTCAAAGCACGCCCGGAATTGGTTATGTGATGTTGGATCAAGGGCAAGGCCAACCCTTGAAGACGCACTGGGTAGCAATTATGGGAAATGGCTTTACGATGGGAATTGAAGGTGATGATAATTCCGTGTCCAGTATTTACGTCATAAGCATAGAAAATGGCAAGCTGCTTAAGGTGCTGAAGGATCCTTCAATGAAACAAATTGCGACGCCCGTAACCATACTTTGGGCCGGCTCTAATCATCAAGTCAAGTATTTTTACGTAGGAGGCGACAGCGGCACGATACACGAGGGAGATTTAACCGGTTCGGAACCTGGGAAATGGTCGGTGAACAACGTCTTCACTATAACAGTTGATAACGATATAGTACATCCCCGCATTTCCTATATGTTAGACGCCGCATACATCAATCGCAGCAAGTGGCTTTTCGTCCTTGCGGGAGATTGCGAAAGCTTGACGAGATCAGAAGATGAAAGAAATTACATCATAGCTGCAAACGTCTCTGCAGGATCGAAAAGCACAAACGACCTTGAACAAATAACCTACAAAATGGTCGCTGCTGGCATGAGTGGATGGTATATGGAGCTTGATGCGCTTGAATACGCCACGACACCCCCCGTTTACTACAACGGCCACATCTTCTTTTCCACTTACATAAAGTCGCAAGACCCCTGCAGCGTGGGAAAGAGCCGTCTTTACGTCTTAAATGCAACTACAGGCAAGGGGGCATGGACTGGAGATAATAAATATGTGGAATTAGCGGGCGCAAAGGTCTCGGGCATAGTGATTTCCGAGGGACGTGTTTATGCCGGTGTAACAAAATACCCGCAGGTACAGACTACCATTCCGGACGACCTGAAGGTCGGAGATGAGCCTGCCGTCATCCAAAACGGCCTGCTTGCCTTCGACGTCCCGCCCGAGGTGGCAGAGTGGGATTCTGCCTACCCGAGCGGCGTCATGGTGCCCTCATACTGGAGGAGGTGGATACCGTGAGGATGTCAAAGTTTTTCCTGCTTTTCTTCGCAGCCTTTCTTTTTGTCGTCGTGCCCCTGGCAAAGCCGGGTTTTTGCGAAACGGATATTTACTACGGCATGCTGTCTAAGCTTCAATTAGACCCGCCATACGTTTTTCTGTCCACTGCAGAGGCGCAGGGGCTAAAGAAGTTCACGTGGGCTGTCGACGAGACGCTTTTCATCGGAGCAGACGGCCAGGAGATGACGCCCAGGCAGTTTGCACAGGCTTACCAGGGTAAAAGCGTGGAAGTTACGGCAGAAGGTTCTAAAGTTAAGGTCATAAAAAGGGTCTTTTTCTAAGGAGGTGATCGGGCGTTCAGAAGGAAACGGTACTACGCTGGTCTTTCCATAGAGGGAGGGGCGATCAGGTATCTGGAGCTTATGCCTACGTCACATGGGTTCAGGATAGCGAGAAGCGCAAAGGTTTCGGTTGAAGAGGACGCGATAGCATAGGATAGGATCGTGAACATGGAACGTCTTTCGTTGGTGCTCGGTAGTTTTAGTACAAAATTGGGCAGCAATTTTGTACTTGCAATAGGGCTGGCTGTGAGGGATAAATCATGACTGTCAAAATAGATTTAAGGCC
>ERZ773359.474-NODE-474-length-57454-cov-64.064008_pt1 | contig 57454 bp, 57 predicted proteins | sample MGYA00374955_ERZ773359 | MGnify/ENA primary metagenome ERZ773359 (study PRJEB29098, sample SAMN04486028) | biogas fermenter metagenome | study: EMG produced TPA metagenomics assembly of the Biogas fermentation microbial communities from Germany - Plant 4 DNA1... | reverse complement strand
CACGGTGGTGTGAGAGGACGCTGAATAAAATAATTATTCAGCTCCTACTCGATTTTTAAAAATGATAAAAAACATATTCACAAAAGAATATGGATATGTTATAATGCTTTCTATATTTATGACAACAAAATCCCCATTCTACAATAGAGAGGTAATTTTTATTATAATGAGTTATGAGGGATTTGTCAATAGATAAATTTATTTTTTTAAAATTGGAGGATAATTATGAGTACAAAGTATGTATTTGTTACAGGTGGTGTTGTATCTTCATTAGGAAAAGGTATTACAGCAGCTTCTTTAGGAAGATTATTAAAAAATAGAGGGTTAAAGGTTTCTATACAAAAGTTTGATCCATATTTAAATGTAGATCCTGGTACTATGAGTCCATATCAACATGGAGAGGTATTTGTAACTGAAGATGGTGCAGAAACAGACTTAGATTTAGGACACTATGAAAGATTTATAGATGAAAATTTAAATAAGTATAGTAATGTAACTACAGGTAAGATCTACTGGTCTGTAATATCTAAGGAAAGAAAAGGAGAATATTTAGGAGGTACAGTTCAGGTTATCCCTCATATAACAAATGAAATAAAGAAGATGATTCAAAGAGTTTCTGAGGTTAAGGACGTTGATGTTGTTATAACTGAAATTGGAGGAACAGTTGGAGATATTGAATCCCTGCCATTTTTAGAAGCAATAAGACAAATTAAATATGATGTTGGAATGGAAAATGTGTGCTTTATTCATGTTACATTAGTCCCTTATCTTGGAAAGGCAGGAGAGTTAAAAACTAAACCAACTCAGCATTCTGTAAAAGAATTAAGAAGTATAGGTATTCAGCCGGATATAATAGTTTGCCGTTCTGAAAAGGAAATATCGAATGATTTAAAAAATAAAATCGGCTTGTTCTGTAATATAAATGGAGAAGCAGTAATACAAAATTTAGATGCAGAAAATTTATATGAAGTTCCTCTTATGCTTCATAAGGAAGGTTTAGATACTTTAGTTTGTAAGAAGTTAGGTTTAGAATATAATGAAATAGACAATAGTAAGTGGATTGAAATGGTTAGTAAGCTAAAGACACTATCTGATACTGTAAATATTGCATTGGTAGGCAAGTATGTAGAATTCCATGATGCTTATTTATCAGTTGTAGAGGCTTTAAATCATGGTGGACTACATAATGATGTAAAAGTAAATATAAAATGGGTAGATGCAGAGGAAGTAACCAAAGAAAATGCAGAAGAACTATTAAAAACCGTAGATGGCGTGCTTGTACCTGGTGGTTTTGGTGATAGGGGTGTAGAAGGAAAAATTGAGGCTATAAGATATGCAAGGGAAAATAAGCTTCCTTTCTTAGGAATTTGTCTTGGTATGCAGTGTGCAGTTATAGAGTATTCAAGAAATGTGTTAGGACTTAGAGACGCTAATAGTTCAGAAATAAATCCTAATACAGAATATCCAGTTATAGATCTAATGAATGATCAAAAGGATATTGATAAAATGGGTGGAACTATGAGATTAGGAGCATATCCTTGTAAAATTGAAAAGGGAACTTTTTCAGCAGAAGCTTACAAGGAAGAATTTATTTATGAAAGACATAGACATAGATATGAATTTAATAATGAATTTAGAAGTAAGTTGACTGAAGCTGGAATGGTTCTTTCAGGACTAAGCCCTGATGGTAGATTAGTAGAAATTGTTGAAATAAAAGATCATCCTTGGTTTGTTGGAGCACAATTCCATCCTGAATTAAAGTCAAGACCTAACAGACCACATCCATTATTTAAGGATTTTATAAGGGCTTCTATTAAATACAATAGTAAAAGATAATTAATATTGACATAAGATTATTGTTTGTGATGTAATTGTAGTAAAAAAGAAGAAAGGATAGAATCCAATATGAGGGGAAAGAAATTAGGATTTATCGGATGCGGCAATATGGCAGGGGCTATTTTAGATGGAATATTAGAAAGTGAAGTTTTAAAGCCTTCAGATATTGTTGTATTTGACATTAACACAAAAGTAAGAGAAAGAGTTATAAAAAAAGGAATAGAGGTAAGTGAGAGCATTAAAGATCTCTGCAAGCTATCAGAGAAAGTGCTTCTTGGTGTAAAACCAAATATAATAAAAAATGTTTTGAAGGAAGCAGGAAAGGAACTTAAAGGAAAGGCAATATTATCAATAGTTGCTGGCATTAGTAGTGATACTATAAAGGATTGGGCTGATACAGATGTTAGAGTTTTAAGAATAATGCCTAATACTCCAGCTATGGTTGGAGAAGGGGCTACAGTACTTTGTTCTGATACTACATTTACTGAAGAAGAAAAGGCAGAAGCAGAAAAAATATTTAAATCCATAGGTATTGTAGAATGGCTTCCAGAAAAGATGATTGATACTGTAACTGGGCTTAGTGGTGGAGGACCCGCTTATGTAGCTATGTTTATTGAGGCTTTGGCTGATGGGGCTGTATTGGATGGTTTATCTCGTGCTACAGCTTATCGTTTAGCGGCACAAACAGTACTTGGAAGTGCAAAAATGATTTTAGATGGAGGTATGCATCCAGGAGCATTGAAAGATATGGTGTGCTCACCAGGAGGTACTACTATTGAAGGAGTAAAAGCCTTAGAAGACGGTGGATTACGTTCGGCTGTTATACAATCAGTGATATATAGCAGTAATAAATCTCGTAAATTAAGCGAAAAGTAAAAGACATAATGAATAAAAAACGCAGATAGAATTACTTTTATTAAATTCTATCTGCGTTTTTGCTGCCTTATTTAATATTTTCTTAAATCTCCATTGGAAGCAGGCTCATCAGCTTTAGTTTGATGAATGGTGCCATGAGGGTGTTGAGGTGGTGCATATATGGAATATAATTTAAGAGGTTCATTACCTGTGTTAATTACATTATGCCATGTACCCGCAGGTATCATTATTGCAAAATCATCAGTAACTCTTCTTTCGAAATCTAAGTTATCTCTATCAGTTCCCATTCTAACAATTCCTTCACCTTCTTCAATGCGCAAGAACTGATCAACATCAGGGTGAATCTCTAAGCCTATATCTTCTCCAACATTTAAACTCATTAAAGTTACTTGTAAGTTGTTACCTGTCCATAAGGCAGTACGGAAAGTATTATTTTCTTTAGTAGCTTCATCAATATTAATTACATAAGGAGTTGGACCATGATCTGTAAGCGTATTATTTATCATAAATTCTGAACGATAAAAATAAGGGTTGTACCCAGTAGTCCAATTATTTTTTGGTATATTCGCCCAATAATGATAAGGATCATAAGAATTATACAAGCTTGTCATTCCTTTCAAAAATCTTATAGCACTATAATATAATATGTTTTAGTGATAATATTGTGATATTGCTTATATAAAGTGAATTTTCATATAATGAATGTCATAATTCATTTATATCTTTTGTTGTAAAAAATTTTTTATAAAAATAAAGGAAATTGAGAGAAAAAATATGATTAACAATGATAAGTGACAATAAATTCAATTATATTTGTAAAATGAGAAAATTATTGTAAATTTAAACAAATTGTAAACTTGTATGTTTGTCCGTAAAAATGTAATATTAGTTTAATTGTTTAAATTCATTTATTTAATAATATAAATTATTTCTTCAATAATTAGATATAATAAGAATAAAAAATAATTATTTTAGAGCTTTTAATAAGTAAAGGAGTATTTTACATGAAAGTAATGATAGTAGGTGTAGGAAAGCTAGGTTATAAATTAGCTGAGACTATGATAAGTGAGGGAATTGATGTAACATTAATAGACTTAAATTCTAAGGTCATTGAAAGGATAAATGACCATTTAGATGTTCTTACAGTAAATGCAAATGGACTAGAAATAGATATTTTAAAAGAACTTAATATTGAAGATTATGATTTGTTGATAGCATCTACTAATAGTGATGAAACCAATACTATAATATGTACTTTAGCAAAAAAATTAGGCTGTAAGAAAACTATAGCAAGAATGAGAAATCCAGAGTACACGGAACAGCTAGATTTTATTAAAAATGAACTAGGAATAGATTTAATAGTTAATCCTGATTTAGCTACAGCTAACGAAATAACTAGATATTTGTTAAAAAAATATAGTTTTTACACTGGTGACTTTGCAAAGGGCAAAGTTCAAATGCTTGACTTAAGTGCTAATATTTTACCTGGCTTTGTAGGGAATAGGATTATGGATTTAGACAATATGGACGGAATTCTTATTGCTGCTATAACAAGAGATGGAGATGTAATTATTCCAAATGGCTCTACAGAATTAAATGAAGATGACATAATTCATTTTATAGGAGATACTAGAAGTATTAATAATTTAGTAGATAAATATAAACTTAATACTAATAGAAAACAAATTAAAAGAGCGATGATCTTTGGTGGAGGTAAGCTTGGCTATTATTTAGCCAAAAGACTAATTGAAGCTAATATAAATGTTGTTATAATTGAAGAAGATAGAGAAAGATGCAAGTATTTAAGTAATAATTTAGATAATGTATTAGTAATCCATGGTGATGGAACAGATATAAATATATTAGATGAAGAAGAATTATCAGAAATGGATGCTTTTATAGGGGCAACTGGTTTTGATGAACAGAATATTTTAATGTGCTTAATGGCTAAACAAGCTCATGTTAAAAAGGTTATCGCTAAAATAAGCAGACCAAGTTACTCTCATTTAATAGATAAATTTGGAATAGATGCTGCCTTAAATCCTGTTAATATAACTGTAAGTAATATACTTAAGTTTATACGCGGGGGTAAGGTTGTTTCAGTTTCTTTACTTTTAGGTGAACAGGCAGAAGTAACGGAAGTAATTGTTGACGAAAATTTACACATAGTTGGTAAAAAGGTGTCAGAGTTGGGACTGCCAAAAGGAATAATAATTGGTGCAGCTGTTCAAAAGGGAAAAGTAATTATTCCTAATGGTAATACAATTATCAATGCTAAAGATAGACTGATTATATTTTCTTTAACTGAAGATACAGCGGCAATAGATATATTTTTAAAGCCTAAAAAGGGAGGAGTATTTAGTGAATTATGGCATCGTAATTAAAGTTTTAGGGAAGATATTAAGTCTTGAGGCTTTATTAATGCTTCCATCCCTGCTTATAGCAGTATATTATGGACAATCCGATGTATTAGCTTTTATTAAATGCATAATACTTATTGGTGTTGTAGGCTATCTAATGACTAAGGTAAAATGCAAGAATAATAAAATTAATGGTAAAGAAGGATTAGCTATAGTAACTTTTGGATGGATTTTAGCATCCTTTTTTGGTTCACTTCCCTATGTTTTTTCTGGAAGTATCCCATCTTTAGTAGGTGCATTTTTTGAAACTGTATCTGGATTTACTACAACAGGATCTACAGTGCTTACTGATATAGAAAAAATACCAAAAGGGATTTTATTTTGGCGTAGTTTTACTATATGGTTAGGTGGTATGGGAATATTAGTGTTTGGAGTAGCAGTTTTGCCAAGCATAGGAGCAAGTGGATTTCAAATTTTTAAGGCAGAAAGTCCAGGCCCTATAAAGGATAGAATAGTTCCCAAAATAAAGGAAACAGCAAAAATTTTATACACAACTTATAGTATTATTACCGCAACATTAATGATATTACTTTTAATAGGTGGTATGCCTCTTTATGACTCTATAAATCATGCTTTTTCTACTATTGGTACAGGTGGGTTTTCTATTAAGAATTTAAGTATAGGTGCTTATAACAGCTCTTATATACATATTATTATCTCCATATTTATGATATTATCAGGTATAAATTTTTCTTTATATTATGCTTTATATAAAGGAAAGTGGAGAGATGTATTAAAGAATTCTGAATTGAAGTTTTATCTTGGTTTAGTATTTACGACTGTAGTTTTAATTTCAATTAATTTATTAATTACTTCTTATGATAATATTAGTATTGCCTTAAGGGATTCTTTTTTTCAAATAAGTGCAATTATAACAACTACAGGTTTTTCAACTGTAGATTTTGATCAATGGCCAACTTTTAGTAAAGCTATTTTATTTTTATTAATGTTTGTTGGTGGATGTGCAGGTTCAACAGCAGGAGGTATGAAGAATATTCGTATAGTCGCTTTACTAAAGTTGGTAAAAAGACAAATAGTAAAAACCTTTCATCCAAGAGCAATGATACCTGTAAAGATAGATGGGAGGGCAATTTCAAGTGATACAACTGCAGGAATAACTAGTTTCTTTGTATTATATATAGGTATTTTTGTAGTAGGAACAATAATAATATCTCTTGAAGGCTTTGATTTTATGAGTTCAGCTAGTGCTGTTGCTACTGCTCTAGGCAATGTAGGCCCAGGATTTGGGGTTATAGGGCCTATGTTTAATTTTAGTGTATTTAGTGATTTTAGTATTTTTTTACTTTCTATCCTAATGTTATTAGGAAGATTAGAGTTATTTACAATCATAGCTTTATTTGCACCAAGTAAGTGGAAAAATGAAGTATAATATAATATTTTAAAAGCTGATTTCTGTATTTACGGAAGTCAGTTTTTTATATTTAGCTAAAATTAATATGAATAAATTTACAAATGACTGCAAACTATAAAATTATATGACATAATTAAAAATAAATTGAATATTCTGATAAATTAAAATATAATTATAAATATAAAGGGGGGATATATTATGAATGAATATAGAGGTTATGAAATTGAAGTTATAAAAAACAATGAAAAAGATTACCCTTTTAAAGCTATTGCTAAAAAAGGAGGAAATGAAATTAAACATAAGGGAAGAAGTGAAACAGAAGCAATAGACTTAGTTAAGCAGAGTATAAATATAATTATGGATAAGCTAGAGAAAAATAATTTGCACTAGGGTGTAATATAAATAATATAAGAATCTTCAACTAGTATTGGAGATTCTTTTTTTATAGAAAATAAGTAGAAAAAATTAAAATTTAAAAAATAATATAAAGGAACAGTTTATAAAAACTATTAAGCTCATTCTTCATATTATATCTTATTTGACATTAAATTTTTAATAGTTTAACATTAAAGTATTATTACTTTAACGCTAAAGTATTTGGAGGTAATTATGATTGAGACAGATTTAGCTATGCAATTTAAAAATATTCATCAAAGGGTAACTCAGTTGATGCAGAAAAAAATAGATAAATATGGTTTAACTCTAGGACTCTTACATATTGCAATAATTGTAGAAAGAAATCCTGAGGCAAATCAAAAAGATATTGCTGAAGAGATGAAAGTTACAGAAGGAGCTATTAGTACTTCGATAAAAAGGTTATTAAATTTAAAAGTGCTTAAACAAATACCTTTAGAATCAGATATGAGATATAATAGGTTAGTTTTAACAGAGTTAGGTAAGTCTATAATAGATGATTATAGAGATCATTTGCCAAATATATATAAAGAAATGTTTAATGAATTTAGCCAAGAGGAATTACTAAAATTAAGTTCTTTCTTATCTAAAATAAATAATAATCTAAATAATATGAGAAACTAAAATGATAAAAGTTAGAAGAATAGGAGGGATATTTTGAAAAAATTATTGCCATATATGAAAAAGTATACGGTATTTGCTATTTTAAGCCCTATACTTATGATTTTAGAAGTTTTAGCAGATATAGTTATTCCATATCTTATGTCTTTAATAGTTGATATAGGAATAGTAAACAGAGATATTAACTATATTGTAAGACTTGGGATAATTATGATTATTTCTGCTTTATTAGGCATGACTTTTGGTGTAATGAGTTCTCATTATGGAGCTAGAGCAGGTTATGGTTTTGCTGCAGAAATTAGGGCTGAAATATTTAGAAAAATTCAAGCTTTTTCTTTTGCTAATTTAGATAAATTTTCAGTTTCATCCCTTATAACAAGACTTACCAATGATTGTAATACTCTAGGTCAAGTTGCTATGATGAGTTTACGTATGGCTATAAGGGCGCCTTTTTTACTACTATTTGCACTAATTATGGCTTTTAATATAAATGCGTCTTTAGCAAAAATATTTATGGTTGTATTACCACTTACTGCAATTATTATAGCAGTGGTAATGATAAAAGCACGTCCATTATTTAGAATGCTTCAAACTAAGATTGATAGAGTAAATGCAATTATTCAAGAAAATTTAATAGGAATAAGAGTTGTGAAATCTTTTAATAGACAAAAACATGAAGAAAAAAGATTTAAAGAAAGAAATGATTCTGTAAGGGATACTGCTATTAAAGCTGTTTCTCTAGTTGTTACTTTAATGCCTGCTTTTAATCTTATGGTATTTTCAACTATAATTGCAGTACTTTGGTTTGGTGGACAAAAAGTTACAGCTGGGACTATGGGAAGTGGAGAATTAATTTCTTTTATTACCTATATAATACAAGTTTTAATGGCACTTATGTTAATGTCATTTTTCCTTATGCAATTAATGCGTGGTATAGCATCTGGAGGCAGAATTATAGAGGTATTAGAAACAGAATCAGAAATTAAGGAAATTTTAGAGCCTGTAAAGGAATTAAAAGATGGTGCTATTAGTTTTAAGAATGTAAATTTTGTCTATCCTGGAAGTAAGGAAAGAACATTAAGGGATATAAATTTTAATATAAAATCTGGAGAAGTTCTTGGAATTATTGGTTCTACAGGTTCTTCTAAATCTACTTTAGTACAGCTTATACCAAGGCTTTATGACGTAACAGAAGGAGAAGTTATTGTTGGCGGCTTAAATGTAAAAAATTATGATATTAAGGCCTTACGTAATCAGGTTGCCTTTGTATTACAAAAGAATACCTTATTTTCAGGAACTATTCGTGAAAATATGAAGTGGGGAAATGAAAATGCAACTGATGAAGAAATAATAAATGCCTTGAAACAAGCCCAAGCTTGGGAATTTGTTTCAAAGTATGAGGATGGTTTGGATCATAGAGTTGAACAAGGAGGAGATAATTTCTCTGGTGGTCAAAAGCAAAGATTAAGTATTGCAAGAGCATTATTAAAATCGCCTAAGATATTAATTTTAGATGATTCAACAAGTGCTGTAGATATGACTACTGATGCAAAAATTCAACGTGCATTTAAAGAAGAACTTGGACATATTACTACAATTATTATTGCTCAGAGAATCTCATCAATTCAGCATGCTGATAGAATTATTGTAATGAATGAAGGAGAAATAGAAGCCTTTGGAGATCATGAAACTTTAATGAAAGTATCTCCAATTTATAAAGAAATCTATGAGTCACAAAAGAAAGGGGTGGTTGGGGAATGAGTAAACATCGTCAATTGCGCCCAAATGATCCTAAAAAAACAATAAAAAGATTATTTAAATATTTAAGATACAATAAAGCTTTATTGTGGTGTGGAATAATTTTCATTATATTAAGCTCTATTGCACAAATTGGAACTAATGCTATGCTAAGCCCTATTATAGATACCTTGGTTAAGGGTGATGGTATGAGAATATTTATAAGATACCTTATTATAATGGGAATGCTGGTAATAGTAATTTCTTTATCCGAATATTTGGGAAACTTATTTATGGCAAAGTTAGCACAGAGAACTATTCATAAAATTCGTGAAGATATGTTTTCTCATATGGAAAAACTGCCGATATCTTATTTTGATAGAAATTCTCATGGGGATTTGATGTCTACCTTTACTAATGATGTAGATATGTTAAATCAAGCTTTTGAGCAAGGGATATCACAAATTATAGTATCAGTAATAACAGTTGTTGGAACATTTATTATGATGTTATTCATAAGCCCAATTTTAACTATAATAGTTGTAATTATGTTAGCAGTTATGCTTGCTTTTACAAATTATGTTGGGAAAAAATCAACAAGATATTTCCGTGCTCAACAAGCTGCCTTAGCTGATATGAATGGATATATTGAAGAAATGATGTCAGGGCAAAAAGTAGTTAAAGTATTCAATTATGAGAAAAGAGCTATTAATACTTTTGATAAGAAAAATGAAGAACTTCGTAAGGCGAGCAGCAGTGCAGCTACTTATGGTGTTATGCTTCTCCCTATTATGGGGAACTTATCTTATGTATTATATGCCCTTATATCAATGGGCGGAGCCTTTTTAGTAATGATAAATAAATTAAGTATAGGTAATATTGCGTCTTATTTGCAATACACAAGAACAATTTCTCGACCTATAACCCAAGTTTCCAATCAGCTTAATACTTTATTTGCAGCTCTAGCTGGAGCAGAAAGAATTTTTAAAGTATTAGATGAAAAAGTTGAAATTGATGAGGGAGATGTTACTTTAGTTAGAAGAGAAGATGGTACTGCTTATTGGAAGGTTCCAAATAAAAATGGAGGATATGAAGAAGTAGCTCTTAGGGGTGATATTACCTTTGAAAATGTAGACTTTGGTTATCTTCCAGGACAGAGAGTGCTAAAGAATATAAGTCTATATGCAAAGCCAGGACAAAAAATAGCCTTTGTAGGATCAACTGGTGCTGGTAAAACAACTATAACAAATCTTATAAATAGATTTTATGAAATTAGTGATGGAAAAGTATTATATGATGGAATAGATATTAGACGTATTAATAAGCAAGATTTAAGAAGTACAATGAGTATAGTTCTTCAAGATGTTCATTTGTTTGAGGGAACAATAGCAGATAATATTAGATATGGAAGATTAGATGCTACAGATGAAGAAGTAAAGGAAGCTGCAAAGCTTGCTAATGCTCATTATTTTATAAAAAATTTACCTCAAGGATATGATACAATGCTTACAGAAGATGGTCATAACTTATCACAAGGGGAACGTCAATTATTATCTATAGCTAGAGCAGCAGTAGCTGATCCAACTATACTTATTCTTGATGAGGCTACTTCATCTGTAGATACAAGAACTGAAAAGCTGATTTCAGAAGGTATGGACAAATTAATGGAAGGCAGAACAACCTTTGTAATAGCCCATAGACTGTCAACTGTTCGTGATTCTAATGCAATAATGGTATTAGAACAAGGTAGAATTATAGAACGTGGAAATCATGAAGATTTAATGAAACAAAAAGGACGTTATTATAATTTAAATACAGGAAAAATTGAGTTAGACTAAAAGTAATAAAAAAATAGAATATTAGGTTAGTAATTGTTAATCTTTAATTTTCAATTGTTAACTGTTAATTGAATTTATGGGGGTATATTATGTTTAAAGATTTAGTAATGAAAAATAGAAGTTATAGACGTTTTTATGCTGATAAAAAAATTACAAATGATCAATTAAAAGAGCTTATAGAATTAGTAAGGTTAACACCAAGTGCAGCTAATCTTCAGCCTCTTAAATATATTTTAATATCAGAAGAAGAAATTAATAAAAAAGTATATGATACCTTAAAATGGGCAGGATATTTAAAAGATTGGGATGGACCTATTGAAAGTGAGCGTCCTACAGGATATATTATTATGTTAAGAGATAAAAATATAAGTCAAAAGCAAAGTATAGATGAAGGAATTTCTGCTCAAACTATTTGCCTTGGAGCTGCAGAAAGAGGTCTTGGCTGTTGTATGATAGGGTCAATTAATAAAACTAAGTTAATAGAAATTCTTAATATTCCTGATAATTTTGATATAGTATTGGTTATTGCATTAGGATATCCAAAAGAAAATGTAATAATTGAAGATATAAGTAATAATGGAAGCATTAAATATTATAGAGATGAAGAAGGAAATCACTATGTCCCAAAACGTAGTATTAGTGAATTAATTGTTGAAGAAATATAATTTAAAAAAGGCTATCATTGTAGTATTACAGTTGATAGCCTTTTTTATATCTTGATTTTAGTAAAAATATGGTCATATTTTTGTGAATATTTTGTAAAGATTAAGAATAAATTTAAATTCCGAAAATTTTTTAGCAATAAATATAGTATAATTAAATAAATATTTAAGGAACTATAAATAATACTAAAGTTGGATAAATTAAAATAGAGTAAAGGAGCTGATATTTATTTGAATTTAGTAACAGAAAAATTAAGAGAAGTATTATTATCAGTATTACCAATAACAATAATAGTATTAATATTACATTTTACAATTACACCAATGGAACGACCATTATTACTTAGGTTTTTAATAGGGGCAGTATTAGTTATTATTGGTTTATCAATTTTTTTAGCTGGGGTAGATATTGGAATTACGCCTATAGGAAATATAATGGGGAGTACCCTAGCAAAAACAAATAAATTTTTAATTGTAATAATTGCGGGATTAATACTTGGATTTTTCATTTCAATAGCTGAACCAGATCTTCATATTTTAGGAGCACAAGTCTCCTTTGTAAGTTCGGGAGTCGTATCAAAATGGCTTATAGTAATGATCGTTTCTATAGGAATAGCTTTTATGCTTTCTTTAGGTTTAGGAAGAATATTATATAATTTTCCATTGTATAAATTATTGACCTTTATATATGGTATTATTTTAATACTTTCAATATTTACTTCACCAGAATTTTTAGCAATATCCTTCGATGCTTCTGGTGCCACTACTGGAGCTTTAACAGTTCCTTTTATGTTGGCTCTTGCCATGGGGGTATCACATTTAAAAAAGGATAGTAAATCTTCAGAAAAAGACAGTTTTGGATTAGTTGGAATAGCGTCTTCAGGAGCAATAATAGCAGTTATGATAATGAGTATTTTATCTAAAACAGATAGAATTACTGCAACTCTTGAAGTAGATACAGAAGTATCAGAATCAATAATTGCACCTTTTATTGAGAAGATTCCTCAAATATCATTTGAAATAATATTAGCTTTAGCACCTATATTAATTATTTTTCTTATCTTCCAAAAGATTAGTTTTAAGCTATCTAAAAAATCTGTTAGAAAAATTCTATTTGGAGTTTTATTTACCTTTATAGGATTAGTTATATTTTTAGTTGGAGTAAATGCTGGATTCATGGATTTAGGTACTGTAGTAGGTTATAAAATAGCATCCTTGGATAATAAAGTATATCTTGTTATTGTAGGATTTGCTTTAGGTCTTGTTACAATACTTGCAGAGCCTGCCGTTTATGTATTAACCCATCAAATTGAAGATGTTACAAGTGGATATGTTAAAAGAAAAGTTGTCTTAATTTTCCTTTCAATAGGTGTAGGATTTGCAGTAGCCTTATCTATGATAAGAATAATGGTTCCCGAAATTCAATTATGGCATTATCTATTACCAGGATATATAATTTCTATTATAATGAGCTATTATGTTCCTAAACTATTTGTGGGTATGGCCTTTGATTCGGGAGGTGTTGCATCAGGACCAATGACAGCAACATTTATACTAGCTTTTGCACAGGGAGCAGCAGATGCTATTGAAAGTGCAGATGTATTAATTGACGGTTTTGGAATGATTGCTATGGTTGCTATGGCACCAATAATTGCATTACAAATATTAGGTTTTGTTTTTAAAACTAAATCTAAAAAGGGAGGGGTGGAAAGCGATGTTGCTTAATACCAAGTTAGAGCAGCCAGAACTTATTTGTTTTATAGTAAATTTTGGGTTAGGAAGTAAGATATTAAAGAAGGCTAAACAATACAATGTTTCTGGAGGAACTATTCTCTTAGGTAAGGGAACAGTCAATAGTAAAATCTTAGATTATTTAGGCTTATCTGATGTAAGAAAAGAAATTGTTCTTATGGCAGCAGATAAGGAAATAGCAGAAGCAGCTTTAGAAAAATTAAACAAGGATTTTAAACTTGAAAAACCTAATCATGGAATAGCCTTTACAACATCTATTTGTGGCATTGCTGGAACAAGGAGTTGTAAATGTAATAAAAAGAAAGAAGAAAGAGGGGCAGAGAATACCATGTATCATTCTATAACTGTAATTGTTGATAGAGGGAAAGCAGAAGATGTAATAGATGCAGCTACAAAAGCCGGATCAAAAGGTGGTACAATAATAAATGCAAGAGGATCTGGAATTCATGAAACAAGTAAAGTTTTTGCAATAGAAATTGAACCGGAAAAAGAAATAGTATTAATAATATCAAAAAGTGACAAAACAGAAGATATAATTTCTTCAATAAAAGAAGAACTTGAAATAGAAAAGCCAGGAAATGGAATTATTTTCGTTCAGAATATAAGCGAAGTTTATGGATTATATGAATAATAAAAATTTTGTTGAAAAAAATTAAAAAATATTAAAAATATTAAGATAATAGATAGGTTTTTAGCAATCTATCTATTATTTTTTTGAAAAAAATGTTTTAAAATGTAATAAATCTTTGTTTTTGGTAATTGTCGATAATTTATATTTGATATATAATGTAATTAAATAATGAGAATAGGAGGGGTAGCTTATAACTACGATATTCAGAAATATTCTAGCGAAAGATGAAAATAAAAAAAGAAATAATCTTAAAAGAGGGGAAGTAGAAAAAAGATTAGATATTTTAGAAGAAAATGTTATACATACACAAGGGATTCTTTCTGTAGGTAGTTGGACATATGATATTGAAAATGATGAGCTATTATGTACTGAAGAAATATATAAGATAATAGAAGTTACACCAGAATATATAGATGGAAAATATGAAAGATTTCTTGATTTTATTCATCCCCAGGATAAGGAAGTAGTTATAAAAGCGTATGAAGAGGCTCTTAAAGGTAATAAATATAATATAGAGATTCGTATTATTACAGCCAGTGGTAGAGAGAAATATGTAAAGAAAAAAGCAAAAGTATTATTTAATGAGAATAAAAAACCAATTAAAATAATAGGTACTATTCAAGATATTACTAGAAATAAACTTTTAGAAAAGAATTTAATGGAACTAGGGCAGGATTTAAAAGAGTCACAAAAAGTAGCAGGAGTAGGAAGGTTTAAATATGATGCTATAAAAGATGAGATTTTTATATCTGAGGAAGTTTATAAAATTTATAATATTGATCCTTTAGTATTAAAAAAAGATGTAAAAAGTTATGAGAAAATAATTCATCCGGAAGATAGGAGTCTTTTAGAAGATGTTGGAATTCAGTGTATGGCAGGTAAGGCTTTTAAAATTAAAGTTAGAATACTCCAAGAAAATGGAATGAATAAATATGCCTTACTTAAGGGAGAGCCACTATTTGATAAAGATAATAAGGTAGTTGGAATTATAGGAATAACTCAGGACATAACAGAAAATGAATTATTAAAAATAGACTTGGAAAAAAAGAATAGGGATCTTATTCAAGCCCAACATATATCTAAAATAGGAAGTTGGGAGCTTGATTTAGAGAAGGGAATACAGCATTGGTCTGAAGGAATGTTTGAAATCTATGGTGCTTCAAAAAAGGATTATGATGGTAGCTATGAATATATATCAAAATTTGTTCACCCAGAAGACTCATATAAAATAGTTAATTATTTTATAAATCCCCCTAAAGAAGAGTACATAGCAGATGAATATCGTATTATAAGAGCTGATGGGAAAATAAGAGATATCTACTGCCTAACAGAAACTACCTTTGATAATAAGGGTAAAGCAATTTCAATATGTGGAACAATTCAAGATGTTACTGAAATGAGAGAAATGGCAAGAAAGATAGAAGAAGAAAAGAGAATAATTGAAATTCAAAAAAGAAGATTTGAATTTCTAATTCAAAATTCTAATGACTGTTTCGGAATTATATCACCTGATGGAACTATTTTATATTCTAGTTCTGCAGTTGAAAAAATTGCAGGTTATACTGTGGAAGAAATATTAAAAAGGAATGTATTGGATTTTCTTGAGGGTGAAGAGAAATTAAAATTTAACAAAATGATTAAAGATGTTCTAAAGAATTCAAAGGGGCATATCCAGGGAGAATTAACTACTAAAACAAAGTTTGGTGAAAGAATATCTTTAGAAATTGAATTAGATAATCATATAAAGGAGCCAGCTATTGAAGGGATAGTACTAAATTGGAGGGATATTACAAAGGAAAAGGCAATGTATAAGGAAATTGAATATATTGCTAATCATGATAGCTTAACAAAACTTCCAAATATGTACTGCTACGTAAGACAAATTAAAAACATATATGAAGAAGCTAAGAAAAACAATACTTCCTTTGCAATAATGTTATTAGATCTAGATAGATTTAAGTATATAAATGATGCTCTAGGTTTTGAAAATGGTGATAAGCTCATTATTGAAATCGCTAATAAGCTAAAGTCATTTGTAGGAGAAAAGGGATTCCTTTATCGCAGTAATGGAGATAATTTTATTATTGTGATTCCTAACTTAAGGAATATTGAGGAATATGAAAATGTAGCCAAGGAAATAACCAAATTGTTTTTGGTTCCATTTAAGGTAGATAATTATGAATTAAATATAACAGTAAGCATAGGTGTATCTGTATTTCCTTATGATGGTGAAGATTTAGATATAATAAAAATTCAAGTAGATAATGCCTTGTTAAGGGCAAAATCCAAAGCAATGAATAGTTATGAGTTTTATAGCAATAAAATGAATATTCAAAACTATAAACAATTTATACTTAGAAATGATATGTCTAAAGCTATTGAAAAATGTGAGTTTAGGGTTTATTATCAGCCAGAAGTTGAGATAGAAACTAATAAAATAGTAGGTGCTGAAGCATTAATTAGGTGGGAACATCCAACATGGGGCTTAGTGTCTCCTGGTGAATTTATACCAATTGCAGAAGAAACAGGTTTTATTATTGATATGACAAATTGGATGCTAAGGGAAATATGTAAGACATATAAAAGTTGGCTTGATAAGGGCTTACCAAGTATAAAAATAGCAATTAATTATTCTAGTATAAGCTTTCTTGAAAGTAATTTTGTAGAAGGTATTAAAAGTATAATAGAAGAATTTGAATTAGATCCTAAATTTTTAGTAATAGAAGTTACTGAGGGAATCCTAATTAAGAATAAAGAAATTGTAATGAACAATATAAAGAAGCTTCAAAATTTAGGAATAAAAGTGGCCCTTGATGACTTTGGAACAGGATATTCATCTTTACAGTATTTAAGTGTATTTAATATAGATATCGTAAAAATAGATAGATCATTTATAAAGGGTGTTCTTACAAATAAAGCTAATAATGTACTTACTAGGCATGTAATTGAAATTTCCAATGAACTTGGAATTAAAACTGTTGCAGAAGGAATTGAAACTAAAGAACAGTTAGAATATTTAAGAGAATTAGGCTGCTTTTTAGGTCAGGGGTATTTATTTAGTAAGCCTGTACCAGTTGATGAATTTGAAAAAATCCTAGAAATTAATAAATTTGAAATAAGCAATGATAAATATTATGAAATGAAAGAAGAAAATTCAATAGAATTAACTTCGACAAGTTACTAGAAGGTAAAATGACAATTTTATCAATTGCAGGTAAAGAAATTAAATTAGGATATACAAAGATGCTAATAAAAAATATTAGTAAAGGTGGATTATGCTTTATTTCAAAATCAGCATCAGATTATTTCAAAGAAATTTTAAAGGATAATTAAAAGGTTATACCATGGGTTCAGACCTCTTTACATTATGTAAGTAGGTCTGATTTTGATTTATCGGTCAGGTACCCTATAATATAAGCTAGAGAATAAATAGATAATATGTAAATTTAATGTTTTTTAATTTAAAATAGCCTTACAGAAATGTTATTGAGGTATAATATTATATAAATTAAAGGAGGAATTAATATGGATGATAACCTATTATTAAGGTTTAATGTAAGGAGAGTAAATAGATTTAATGTAACATTTATATGGATTTTTTCGACACTTCTTACGGTACAAGCGTTTTTTACTTCAGGTGTATATTATGGTTTAAAAGTATTAGCTGTAACAGCGGCCGCTTCTATAGCCGCAACTATAGCTAAGTACATTAACTTTAAGTTCAATAAATATGATAATTTAACTGCAATAATTATGGTTTTTTCAGTAGCTTTATCAGGAGGATATCTTAGCTATTTGCAAAAGGGAGCAAATGTGATGATAATAACCTTAGTTTACATAGGAACTGCAGCAATGATTGCCATGTATTTTAGGGTGAATTTACTTTTAACATATAGCCTAATACTAAATATATTTATTATAGTTTTATATGCAATAGAGCCACAAGCGGTCCTAGCCCAAGATTTTTCAATAAGAAATTTTATTAAAACCTTACTTACTATAGATTTTGGCATAAGTATTATTTACTTTCTAACAAAATGGGGAAATGAGTATATTATGACTGCCTTTGATAAGGAGCAGAAGTCAAAAGAATTATTAGAAAAATTGACAGAAACAATGAAGGAAGTTGATAAAAATACTTCTGAATTAAATTCTAGAATATCTCAATCTTTTATATATATACAAAATATTAGGGAAATGAGTAATCAAACTAAAAATTCAGTTGAAGAAATAACAAGAGGAATTGGAGAAAATGCAGATAGCACTGGAAAGATTCTTGAGAAAACAAATGAGTCTAATGATATAATTCAGAAAACTAATCTATTATCAAATGAAGCAAAAGAATACTCAAAAAGTATGAAGGCAATTATCCATGAGAATTCCGATGGAATAGATCAAATGGTTCAGCAAATGAATACAATTGATACTGCTGTTGGAACTGCCCTTTCAGATGTGTCAAACTTAAAGGATAATATGAGTAAAATTAATGATTCTCTTTTAAGCATAACTGAAATTGCAGATCAAACAAATTTACTAGCTCTAAATGCATCTATTGAGGCTGCGCGTGCAGGTGAGTATGGTAGGGGCTTTGCAGTTGTAGCAGAGGAAATAAGCAAATTAGCTGAAATGAGTACTAAAACAGTTAATGAAATAGTTGAGGTAATTAATTTTCTTAACTCTACAACAGCTAATACATTGGATAAAGTATCTAGGGGAAAAGAAGCTGTAGATTTAGGAAATGAAGTTATAATCAATGTTAAAGAAAGTTTTCTTGGTTTAGAAAAATCTGTAGGATCTATTACGGATATAGTAAATAAGGAAGATAAAATGATTCTTGAAATATCATCATCCTTTGAAGTAGTTAGAAGAGAACTTGAAAAAATATCAGCTATATCTGAAGAACATGCTGCCTCAATAGAGGAAATATTTGCTTCTGTAGAGGAACAATATAATCAAATAGACCAAGTCACACAAGAAATATCTTCAATTAGTGATGAAAGTAATAATCTTAGAGAAGTCCTTAATATATAGGAGGATTATAAATGTATAGGATACTTATTGTAGAAGATGACTTAATAATAGCGAAATCAATAAAGAATCATATTAAATCCTGGGGATACGAAGCAGAATGTGTTACTGATTTTAAGAATGTAATTTCTGATTTTGTGTCTTATGATCCACAACTTGTTCTTTTAGATATTTCCCTGCCATTTTTTAATGGATTTCATTGGTGTAGTGAAATTAGGAAACTATCTAAGGTACCTATTATATTTATATCATCGGCATCGGATAATATGAATATTGTAATGGCAATGAATATGGGTGGAGATGATTTTATTGCAAAACCCTTTGACCTCAATGTGCTTACTGCAAAGGTGAAGGCCTTATTAAGACGTACTTATGATTTTGTAGGGCAGACAAATTTGCTTGAGCATAAAGGAGTAATACTTAATACTAGTGATGCCACTTTAATTTACAATAATGAAAAAATACAATTAACAAAGAATGATAATAAAATATTGCAAGTACTAATAGAGAATAAGGGAAAGGCTGTATCAAGGGAAAATATAATGGTAAAACTTTGGGAAACAGACAGCTATGTTGATGATAATACTCTTACTGTTAATATAACCCGCCTTCGTAAAAAGCTTCAGGAGCTAGGTTTAAATAATTTTATTATAACTAAAAAGGGAATAGGCTATATGGTGGAGTAGTATGGAGGAAAGGAGTAATTTTGAGTTAATAATATTCTATTTTAAATTCCGTAGTAAGGAAATAATATTATTCCTTATATTTTCTTTAATATTTGTTACGGTGTTTTTTCTTTATAATCTCCCTATAGAACCTATAGTATATGGTTTTTTATTATGTACTTTCATTGGAATTATTTTTATTGGAGTAGATTTTTTTACTTATTATAATAAGCATAAATTACTTAATGACTTAAAAAGAAATATTATTTTAAATACAGATGGACTACCAGAGGCAAAAAATATAATTGAAGATGATTATAACAAACTAATTTCGATTATTCATAAAGAAAAGATTCGAATTGCTTCAGAGGCAGATATAGCTAGAAGTGATTTAATGGATTACTATACCTTATGGGCACATCAAATTAAAACACCTATTTCTGCTATGAGGCTTCTGCTTCAGGCAGAAGATAATGAACAAAATGCTGAATTATCAATGGAGTTATTTAAAATAGAAGAATATGTTGAATTTGTTTTACAATATTTGCGACTTGAAAGTATATCTTCAGATTTAGTATTGAAACAATATAATCTTGATGATATTGTAAAACAAGCAGTGCGCAAGTACGCTAAAATGTTTATAAGAAAGAGGATTAAACTTAATTTTAATGATTTAAATTGCACCGTATTAACAGATGAAAAGTGGATCTTATTTGTAATAGAGCAAATTTTATCAAATGCCCTTAAGTATACTAAAGAGGGAAGTATTTCAATATATATGGATAAAAAAGCTGAAAAAACATTAGTAATTGAGGATACTGGAATTGGCATAAGACCTGAGGATCTTCCACGTGTTTTTGAGAGAGGATATACAGGATATAACGGCCGTTCCAATAAAAAGTCAACAGGAATAGGACTATACCTTTGCCAAAAAATTTTAAATAAGTTATCTCATAATATAAAGGTAGAATCAGAGCTTGATAAGGGAACTAAGGTAAAAATTGATTTTTCAACAATTGATATTAAGATAGAATAGACCTTACAAAAGTGTAAGGTTGGGAGGGGAAATGTAAGCTAAACTTATGGCAGGGCATTTCCCCTTATTGTTATAATTTGAACATGATAAGAATTGGAGGTTATTTATTATGATTTTAGAGGTTAAAAATTTAAAAAAGATATATACTACACGATTTGGAGGAAATCATGTTCAGGCCTTATCTGATGTTTCTTTTTCTGTAGAAGAGGGTGAGTATGTTGCAGTTATGGGGGAATCTGGATCAGGTAAAACTACATTACTTAATATTCTTGCCTCTCTAGATAAACCTACTAGTGGAGATGTAGTTCTTGAAGGCAAAAGTATGAGTTCAATTAAAGAAAGGGAAATATCTAAGTTTCGCCGCGATAATTTAGGATTCGTATTTCAAGATTTTAATTTGTTAGATACATTTTCTTTGAAAGATAATATTTTCCTACCTCTTGTTTTGTCGGGGAAATCTTATGATGAAATGGATTTAAGATTAAAACCTATAGCTAAAAAACTTGGAATTACAGATATTCTTAGTAAATATCCTTATGAAGTTTCAGGAGGACAAAAGCAAAGAGCTGCAGTTGCCAGGGCTCTAATTACAAATCCAAAACTTATTCTTGCAGATGAGCCTACTGGAGCTTTGGATTCCCATTCAAGTGATGATTTACTTCGTTTGTTTAAGGAAATCAATAAGGAAGGTCAAACAATAATTATGGTTACTCATAGCACAAAGGCAGCAAGCCATGCAAAGCGTGTACTTTTTATTAAGGATGGAGAAGTATTTCATCAACTTTATAAGGGACCTATGTCTGATGAGGAAATGTATCAAAAAATTTCCGATACTTTAACCATAATTGCTACAGGTGGTGCTAAAAATGAGTAAGATCTTTTATGCAAAATTAGCTTTAACAAATATAAAAAAGAATGGAAAGACTTATTTTCCATATATATTTGCAGCTATTAGTACAATTATGATGTTTTATGTAATGCACTTTATATCTATAAATGATGGCTTAAACAATATGTCTGGCGGAGATTCATTGAAAATTATATTATACCTTGGTAATTATGTTATTGGACTATTTTCTATAATATTTCTTTTTTATACCAATAGCTTTTTAATAAAGCGTCGTAAAAATGAAATTGGTTTATATAATATATTAGGAATGGAGAAGAGACATATTGCTAAGGTGATGTTTTGGGAAACATTTTTTATAGCATCTACCAGTATAATACTTGGATTATTAAGTGGTATATTAATAAGCAAATTAATGTTTTTAGTACTTTTAAAGATTTTAGGTTTTGAAGTACCCTTAGGATTTATTATTTCTAAACCATCCATAACTATTACTGTAATATTATTTGGATTAATATTTATTTTAACTCTTTTGAACAACCTTAGGCAAATTCATTTATCCAAGCCTGTTGAGTTATTAAAGGGAGGACAGGTAGGAGAAAAGGAACCTAAGACAAAATGGATTATGACAATAATAGGTATAGTTTGTCTTTCAGCAGGATATTACATTGCCCTTACTACAGAATCACCTCTTACAGCAATATACTTATTCTTTGTAGCAGTTATACTTGTTATTGTAGGAACTTATAGCTTATTTACTGCTGGTAGTATTGCTTTACTGAAAATCCTAAGAAAAAACAAGAAATTTTATTATAAAACTAATAATTTTATAAATGTATCAGGTATGATTTATCGTATGAAACAAAATGCAGTAGGTTTATCTAATATATGTATTCTTTCAACCTGTGTTCTTGTTATGCTTTCTACTACAGTATCCTTATATATTGGAATGGAAGATGTTCTTAGAAATAGGTATCCTCGTGATATTGCTGTAAGGGTAGATAATGTATCTGATGAGATGGAAGAAAAATTAGATAATATCATAATAAAAGAAGCAGAAAAACATAATATTTCTATTAAGGATATAATTAAATATAGATCTATAGAAGTTACTATGTTTCAAAAAAATAATAGTTTTTCTTTGGCCAATAGAGATATAGGAAATTATTCTGATATAAGTTTGCTAAACATAATGCCCTTAGAATCTTATAATAGTCAGGAGAATAAGTCTATAAATTTAGAAGATAATGAGGTACTTTTATATGCTTTTAGAGGAGAAATAAAAGAAGATACCGTAAATATTTTAGGTAATGAATTTAAAGTAAAAGAGCAATTAAAGGATTTTAATTCAGAAGGTATTTTATCAGCAATAGCGGCCAAAAGTTATTATATAGTCGTAAAAGACGTAGAAACTATTGAAAAGTTACTTTTTAATGTAGATATATATGGAGAAAAATTCGAAAATTTATCTTATTATTATGCCTTTGATGTAGAAGGTGAAGCTAAAGATGAAATTGCCTTAACTTATTCTTTAGCAGATAAAATATCAGAAGCTTCTCTTTCAGGATATGCAGAGGGAGCAGAAGAATCTAGAGAATCATTTTTTGCCTTATATGGAGGTCTATTCTTCCTTGGTCTATTTTTAGGATTCTTATTCATTATGGCTACTGTACTTATTATGTACTATAAGCAAGTTTCAGAAGGATATGATGATAAGCAGCGTTTTGAAATAATGCAGAAGGTTGGCTTAAGTAAAGAAGAAGTTAAAAAGACAATTAAAAGCCAAGTTCTTATGGTATTTTTCCTACCTTTATTAATGGCAATTATTCATATTGCTTTTGCATTTAAAGTTATAACAAAATTACTTGCAGTTTTAAATTTAACTAATGTTACATTATTCGCCTTATGTACTGTTGGAACAATTTTAGTCTTTGCAGTATTTTATGGAATTGTATATTCTCTTACTGCCAGGGTATATTATAAACTTGTGAGTTAATTTAACTTATTAATTTTGATTTATAGAGAGAGTATTTAAATGTGTTTTTAAACAATAATTGACAATTGATAATATTTATCAATTGTCAATTTTAATTTTGAATTATTTTTCTTTTATCTTATTTCTTCTTTTTCTCTTTTGCAATTTTTATAAATTGTTGAGTTCTTCCCATATTATAAGCTAACTTTATAATATCTTTTTCTTCTTTAGTCATTTCGCGGCAGTACATTTTTTCAAATTGTTGAATTAGCTTGTAATAGTCTACCTGAACCTTAGGCTTTCTTGTCTTAGCTTTTACCAGATAAGGATCATATATTTGTGGTTTAATTGAAGGATTATATATTTTTTTAAATATTTCAGCTGTATAATGAGCATCATAAAGGGCATTATGAAACTCAAAGGTTATTGGAAGACTTAGTTCTTCAACGGCATTTTGAAGATTAAAAAGCTTTTGGATTGAAAGTCCAAAATGTTTGGAAACATAGGGCTGAATATTTATGTATTTTCTAGGTAAAAGGTTATAATCTAATTTATGATAAAAAACATTTTTAAATAACTCTTGAATATCAGACATACCCCAGATACAAAATATTGCATCTTTATCATTTATGAAATTTATAAAGTTATTAAAAACTTCTGGGAAAGTTTTTTCTGAAATAACTTGCTCGGTATTAATACCTGTTAATTCTTCTATAAAGGGGCTTATTTTTGAATAAATTGTTGGCTTAACATAACTATTGAAGCTTCCTTTATTGTTAAAATCAGCATCCAATTTTACTGCACCAATTTGTATAATTTCAAAGGGATATTTAGATTTTTTTTCTTCTGAATTTGAGTATTTTAAATTAGAAAAATCTTGATTAAATTCTAAATCAAAAATAATGTAGTGCATATTAGAGAACCCCTTATCTTTTATCCTTAAATTTATTTTTGGCTAAATTTTTAATATTATTCTATAAAGGAATAGGACTATATTTGTATTCTATAGTTGACAATAATAATATAAAAATATATAATAGTATCAAATTTAATTGAGTTAAATTGAATTTGTATAAATTAATATGGAGAATGGTGAAATGAGTAAATATGACAAAATTAAATTAGAAAATCAATTATGCTTTCCATTATATGCTTTATCAAGAGAAGTTATAAAGCTATATAAACCATTACTTGATCCTTTTAACTTAACATATACACAATATATAACAATGTTAGTTATATGGGAAGAGGAAAAAATAAATTTTAAGGAACTTGCTAAAAGACTTTATTTAGATTCTGGTACCCTTACCCCTGTAATTAAGAAGTTAGAAGCTATGAATTTAATTATAAAATATAGAAATAAAGAAGATGATAGAGTTGTTACAGTTGAGTTAACAGATAAAGGTAGAGAGCTTAAGGATAAAGTTCTTGAAGTTCCTGATAAGATGCTTTGCAATTTTAAGGGTGATACAGAAAATCTTTTAGCCTTAAAAAATTATTTAGACGAAATGATAGCGTCTTTAGAAAAATAAGTTGAATTCCTTAAAGGGATTTAACTATATTTTTAAACAGATTAATTGAATTAAATTGAATTTAAATAAATCAATAATATTTGAGAGGAGAAATAATTATGAATTTTTATGATTTTTCAGCAAGGGGAATTTATGGGGAAGAGATTAGCATGAAAAAATATAAGGGAAAGGTTGTCTTAGTTGTTAATACAGCAAGTAAATGCGGTTTAACTCCCCAGTTTAAGGAACTAGAAGAACTCTATAGGGAATATAAAGATAAGGGGTTAGAGATATTAGGTTTCCCATGTAATCAGTTTGCAAGTCAAGACCCAGGAACTAATGAAGAAATACAAAACTTTTGCCAGCTGAATTATGGAGTTACATTTACAATGTTTGAAAAGATAGATGTAAATGGGGAAAAGGCACATCCTCTTTATAAATATTTAAAAAGTCAAGGAAAATCAATTTTAGGCAAAGAAATTAAATGGAATTTTACTAAGTTTTTGATAGATTCTGAAGGCAATGTAATTAAAAGATATGCACCAACAACAAAACCCTCAAAGATTAAGGATGATATAGAAATATTGTTAGCAATTAAGAAGTAATCTATTACTTAAAGTAAATGAAATTATAAAAATGCTAGATTGGATTTATATTTATATTTAGATAAATCTGATCTAGTGTTTTTTATTTTAGTAGTATTTAACTTATAAGTCCATTAATTATCAATAAATTACTAAAACATAGCCTAAAAACAAGAGAAAAGATTTATGAAAACTACAATATATGAAATAATATTCGTATTATTACGATTAAAATAATAAAAAATAAAAATAATATTCGACTTTTTTAAAATCTTGTGTTATATTATTTATGAAAACAAAATTATTAAAAATAATTAAATAAAAAATTGGGGAGGCATTATGAATAAGAAATTAACAGTATTGCTATCATCAGTATTAACAGCAGCACTTTTATTAACAGGATGCGCAGGTGCAAGCAATGAAAAACAAACTGGGGGCACAACAGGAACAGAAGCTAATTCAGAAGAATTAAAAGTAGGTTTTGTATATGTAGGACCTATAACTGACCAAGGCTATGTATATGCTCATGATTTAGGAAGACAAGCTGTTGAAAAGGAATTAGGAGTTGAAACTATTTATAAGGAAAATGTTAAAGAAGATAAAGCTGAAGTTAGAGCAGCTATCGATAATTTAATTCAACAAGGAGCTAATGTAATATTTACAACAAGTTTTGGATTTATGGATGCTACAGAAGAAGCTGCAAAAGATTATCCAGAAGTTAAATTCTTACATTGTTCAGGTTACAAATCAAATGGAAGTAATTTTGTTAATTATTTTGGAAAGATGGAAGAACCAAGATATTTAGCAGGTATAGCAGCTGGGCTTAAAAGCAAAACAAATAAGATTGGATTTGTTGGGGCTTTTCCAATTCCGGAAGTTATTAGAGCAGTTGATGCCTTTACTTTAGGAGTTCAATCTGTAAATCCAGATGCAGTTGTTAAAGTTACTTGGACAAATACTTGGTATGATCCAGCTAAAGAAAAAGAAGCTGCAAAAGCATTAATAGACGAAGGCGTAGATGTATTAGCACAACATCAAAATTCAGCAGCAACACAACAAGCAGCAGAAGAAGCTGGCATATATTCAATTGGATATAACCTTAGCATGAAGGAATATGCACCAAATGCATATATGACAGGAGCAGTTTGGAATTGGGGAGCTTATTATGTTGAGGCAGTTAGACAGATAAAAGAAGGTACTTGGAAAGCTGAAAATTATTTAGGCGGATTAAAAGATGGAGTTGTACAACTAGACGAGCTTAATGCAAATGTACCAGATGAAGCTAAAGCTTTAATTGATGAAGCTAAGGCTAAGATAGAAGCAGGAGAATTAAACATATTTGCAGGACCAATAAAGGACCAAACTGGAGCAATTAAAGTAAAAGAAGGACAAGTATTAACAGATGAAGAAATGATACAAATTGATTATTTAATTGAAGGCGTAGAAGGTGTAATTGAACAATAGTATTAGGGGGAAAAATGAATACTAAGGGAATTAAAGTTAAAAATATTACAAAGGTTTTTGGTAAAGTCATTGCCAATAAAAATGTAAACTTTGAAGTAAAACCAGGAGAAATTCATTGCCTTCTAGGAGAAAATGGTGCAGGAAAAAGTACATTAATGAGCATTTTATCAGGAGTTTATACTCCTGATAATGGCTCTATTTTTGTAGATGGTAAAAAGGTTAATTTTAATTCTCCTAGAGATTCAATAAAACATGGTATAGGAATGGTGTACCAACATTTTAAATTAGTAGAGTCAATGACGGCCCTTCAAAATATTTTATTAGGAAATAATAAGGGTATTTTTTCAAGGATTAAAGAGAAAGAAAGAGAAATTAAAGAAATAATTGATAAATATGGTTTTGATGTTGATTTAAATAAACTCGTTCATAATATGTCAGTTGGAGAAAAAGAAAATCTTGAAATTTTAAAGGTTGTATATAGAGGGGCAAGAGTATTAGTTCTTGATGAACCTACAGCGGTATTTACACCTCAAGAGACAGATAGATTATTTTCAGTAATGAGAAAAATGAAAGAAGATGGATGTGCAATTATATTCATTACTCATAAGCTAGATGAAGTTATGAAAGTAGCTGATAGAATTACTATATTAAGAAAAGGGGAAACTGTTGCAACTATAAACAAGGATAAGGCTAACCCTCAGATTTTAACAGAATTAATGGTAGGTAGAAAAGTTAATCTGTCAATTAAGGCAATAAAATCAAAATTAGGAAAAGAAATATTAAAAGTAGAAAATTTAAAAGTAAAAGATAGTGAAGGGGTAGAAGCTGTTAAAGGAATTTCTTTTAGTATTAAGGCTGGTGAAGTTCTTGGTATAGCAGGAATTACTGGAAGTGGGCAAAAGGAATTATGTGAAGCAATAGCTGGAATTACTCCTATAGAAAGTGGAAAGATTATTTTTGAAAATAAAGATATAACTAATATAGATTCAACAAAGTATTTTAAAGAAAATATTAAATTAAGCTATATTCCTGAAGATAGATTAGGTATGGGACTAGTTGGTGATATGGGAATAGCTGATAATTTACTTCTTAAGAATTATAAGAAACAAAAGGGATTATTTATAAATAAAAAGTCTTGCAAAGATGAAGCTAATTTTATAATAAAAGAATTTAATGTAAAAACTGCAGGAGTAGAATACCCAATAAAATATATGTCGGGTGGTAATATACAAAAGATATTACTGGGAAGAGAATTAAATTCAAATCCTAAGCTAATAGTTATGGCTTATCCGGTAAGAGGTTTAGATATTAGTACTTGCTATGCAATATATGACGTTATTTTAAAGGAAAAGCAGAAGGGAAGCGCAATTTTATTTATTGGAGAAGACTTAGATGTACTAATGGCAATAAGTGATAGAATCATGGTTATGTATTCAGGAGAAATAACTGGAATTACTGAAGCAGAAAAGGTAACAAGAGAAGGCATAGGATTAATGATGATGGGTAGGAAGGATATAGGTGAAGAATATGTCAATGAGGTTTGTTAAGCGAGGAGAAATAAGTAAAAAGCAGCAGATAATTACATCAATTATTGCTGTAATTTTAGCATTGGCTGCTTCAGGCATATTTTTATTAGCTTTAAAACTTAACCCTATAGAAGTATATGGTGAAATGATAAAGGGGGCTCTTGGAAATAAAATAAGTTTTAGGCAGACAGTTGTAGAGGCAATTCCACTAGCTATAACTGGATTAGGTATAGCAGTTGCCTTTAAAATGAATTATTCTAACATTGGGGGAGAAGGACAAATTATAATGGGAGCCTTTGGTGCAGCTCTTATAGCATTAAAGCTGCCTAATCTTTCACAGTCCTTAATGCTTATGATGATGTTTTTAAGTGGAATATTTTTTGCTAGTCTTTGGGCCTTAATTCCAGGATTTTTAAAAATTAAGTGGAAGGTAAGTGAAGCAATAACTACTTTAATGATGAATTATATTGCCTTAAAATTTGTTGCTTATTTACAGTATGGTCCTTGGAGAGATAAAAGCGCTCTTGGATTTCCTAAAATAGCAAGCTTCGGGAAAAATGCTCTTTTACCAAAGCTTTTTAATATTAATATAGGATGGCTAATTGCTATAATCCTTTCAATTATAGTTTATATATTTTTAAATAAAACTAAGAAGGGTTTTGAAATTTCAGTTATAGGAAAGGGAGAAAGTACTGCTAAATATGCAGGAATAAATATAAAAAGGACTATGCTTCAGACAATAGTTATAAGTGGAGTAATTTGTGGAATTACTGGAGTGGTACAAGCAGCTGGTGTTAGTGAAACTTTGTCAGTTGAAGTATCTGGAGGTGTAGGTTATACTGCAATAATAATTGCTTGCTTAGCTAAACATAACCCATATATGATAGGAGTAATTTCTTTTCTATTTGCTACCCTTGTACAAGGAGGAACTTATATTCAAACCATTTATAGTGTTCCAGATTCAGTAGCTCTTATTATACAAGCAATGATATTATTCTTTGTACTTGGTAGTGAGATATTTACAAATTATAAAGTTGTAATTAGAAATAGTTCCTTTAACAAGAAAGAGACATCAGTAATTGAGGAGGTAGCATAAATGGAATGGATAACAAATTTTTTGGCAGCAGCAGTGGTAGCTGGTACACCTCTATTATTTGCTACTTTAGGAGAAATAATAACAGAAAAGGCTGGTAATCTTAACCTAGGGGTAGAAGGTATGATGTTAATGGGGGCAGTAATAGGCTTTATTGTAGGATTAAAGACTGAAAGTGCAGTAATGGCTTTATTAGCTGCTATGGCAGCAGGAGCTTTAGGAGCTTTTATATATGCTTTTTTAACAGTTACATTAAAAGCTAATCAAAATGTTACTGGACTTACATTAACTATTTTTGGAAGTGGCTTCTCAAGTTTTGTAGGTAAATCAGTAGTTGGTCAAGCTACTCCTGATAGTATAAAGAGTTTTTTTATCCCAATAGAAATACCTTTATTATCAAATATACCTGTATTAGGTAAGGCTTTATTCAGTCAAGATTTATTTATATATATAGGATATATATGTACTATTTTATTAACAATATATTTATATAAGACCAATATAGGATTAAATTTAACAGCAGTAGGAGAAAATCCTTCTGCAGCAGCTTCTGCAAGTATTAATATAGATTTATATAAATATATTCATATATTGCTTGGAGGAGCTTTATGTGGACTTGGAGGAGCTTATCTTTCCTTAGTACATGTTCCAGCTTGGCAGGAAAATATTACAGCGGGAAGAGGATGGATTGCTGTTGCATTAGTAGTTTTTACAGCTTGGAGACCAAATAAAGCAATTATAGGAGCCTTTTTATTTGGAGGCTTAGATATAATAAGATTTAGAATAACTAATACCCTTATTTCAATATATTTTATGGATATGATCCCATATGTTGTAACAATAGCTATACTTATATTTATAGGAATAAAGAAATCAACTAGAAATGCACCACCGAAGTCATTGGGAATTCCATATTTTAGAGAAGAAAGATAAGGGTAAATAATTAAAAAACAGCACTTTTTTAGTGCTTTTTTTTAATTATTTAAAGAAGAATAGATTAAATTTGTCTGAAACTTAATTTTTTTAATTTTTGTATTCAAAAATAGTTGAAAAAAAGCAAAAATAACTTTATTATATTAAGATATAAAATGTTATAGAATTTTAAGGAAAATAATATCAGGGAATAATTAAAAGTTATATATGAAAAGAGGTGAATGTTAGCATAATAATTATATTAGTGCTAATAAAATATGGATAAGATTGATTTAAAATTAGTAAAACTATTACAAGAAAATTCAAGGTATTCACTTAAACATTTAGCAGAAGAAGTATATTTATCTACTCCAGCTGTTTCTGCCCGTATTTTAAAATTAGAGGAAGAGGGGATTATTACAGGATATACTGCACAAGTTGATTATTTAAAATTAGGATATAATATCAAGGCTTTTATAAATTTGAAGATGACTCCACAGCAAAAACCAGAATTCTATCCTTTTATAAAAGCATGTCCTAATGTTATTGAATGTAATTGTGTAACAGGGGCCTACTCTATGCTTATAGAAGTTGCTTTTCGCACAACTATGGAATTGGATGAATTTATTGGGGTATTACAAAGATTTGGAGATACAGATACTCAAATTGTCTTTTCTACGCCTGTTGAACATAGAAGTATTGATATATCTTTATAAGAATGCTGTGCAGGGTGTTTGTCCAATTTAAGTATTATAAACAACAACCTTGCACAGCTATTATTTAAATTATTATAAAATTTATAGTTTGTGAAGATTTACGGCCATAGGTCCTTTTTTTCCTTCTTGAATATCAAAAGTTACATTTTCCCCTTCATGTAAATCTTTATCTGGACCTTGTTCTTGAATTTGTGAATGATGGATAAATATATCATCTCCATTATCACAAGATATAAATCCATATCCTTTTGTTGCATTATACCACTTAACTACACCAGTTTTTTCAGCCATAAATTAAACCTCCTTAATATTAAGTGTCATTAATATTATTTTCAAAAAATTAAATTTAACACCTTGATAAATAAGGAAAGTATTATAGAGATGATATTTTTAAGCTTTAATTTCAAATTAAGTAAAAAAATAAATACAAGAATTCAGAATAAATACTTATCTTATTTCACAAAATAATTTTGAGGTGATATTTATGGCTAAAGCAGGAATGAGAAGACCAGATCCAAGGGAACCACATGGTACAGAAAGTAATAAAAAATTACACATACCTAAAAATGATCAAGATCCAGTACCTGAAATTCAAGGCAAAGCAAAGGCAGGTCATAAAAAGGCAAAGCCTTTTTAAAATTTAAGGTTCATCTACTTGAATTTTTATTAGTAGATGAACCTTAATTATTTTTTAAAATTATGATTTAATTTACTCTTCCTTTGGTGTTTCTATAGCTATTTTTGCTAATTTCATTATTCCTTCTTTTGTTCCTGTTATGGCAATAAATCTTCCTGTATGACAGAATATTGCATCTTGAACACCTGTTACTGCAGCTAATTCTTCACCTCTTAAACCAGCCCAAGCTTTTGGAAGCTTTTTTTTGTCTATTTTATTTTCATCCCTTATTGATTGAAGGGCATAACTATCTTCTCTGGGATATATTGTATATAAAACTTCTTCCTTTGTATCAATTTCTCTAAGATAAGAGTTGTAAGGACAATATCTATCAAGAACTAATAGTTCTGGAATAGTCCTATTTTTATAAGCTTTTAAAACATGTTCCTTGGCATCAAGCACAGAAAATTTATGTTCTATAGCATTATTTAATATAGTCCTTGCAAGTTCTACAGCTTCATTAAAAGCTTCATTTTCATCTTTATTAGAATTCCAAAGAGGATTAAACTTTTCAATTATAGAACTAATATGTAATAGTGGAATTTCTGTTTTATCTATCCAAATTCCATTATCAAGGGCATCAGCACCTTCAATTATGCTTTTATCAATATAATCAAATATACTTTGAATTTCTTCATTATTTAAGGATTCTCTTTTTAATTTAAGTAAGTCTTTACCGAATTCCTCCCATATAAGTCCACATGCAGCATAAGGAGTTCCATTTTCTCTATATCTTTTATTAATTCCATGATGATCAAATTTTCCTCCACCAACATCATAAACTATATCAAGTTCTTTTAAAACTTTCTCATCTCTAGTCCTTGTTAGTTCGACCTCAAAAAGTTCCTTAAGTATTGCAGTTGCAATGACTTCATCTGCATGAAATTTTCCGTTATGAGTACCAATTCGCTTAAATTTTTTCTGTCTTTTCATTTTAGCACCTTCTTCAAATTTCTTTTATTTTAGTATATACCATTTTTTAATTTGTTATATTGCTAATTGTTTGTTAAATTATGGTTTTGAGAAATTTCAGAAGAAGTTAAGCCTTGTTATTTATTGGGTGTCTAAAGCAGTCAAGCAAATGGTCATTTATAACTCCAGTAGCTTGAAGGTAAGCATAAACTATAGTAGTTCCAAGAAATTTAAAGCCTCTTAATTTTAAATCTTTACTTACCTTATCAGAAAGTTCTGAACTAGCAGGTAGTTCAGAAATAGAATTCCAATTATTGATTACTGGACTATTATCAACAAATTTCCAAATATAATTATCAAAGCTGCCAAATTCCTTTTGAATTTGTAAAAAAGTTTTTGCGTTATTTATAGAAGCATCCATCTTTTTCCTATTTCTTATAATTCCTGGATTTTGTAATAATTCATTGATTTTATTTTCATCGTATTTAGCAACCTTATTAGGCTCAAAATTATCATAGGCTTTCCTATAATTTTCTCTTTTTCTTAATACAGTAAGCCAGCTTAATCTAGCTTGAGCTGACTCAAGAACTAAGAATTCAAAATGTTTATTATCATCATGAACAGGTACACCCCATTCTTCATCATGATATTTTATATATAATTCATCTTTACCACACCAAGGACACCTTTCCAATTTAAACACCTCATTTATTTTAATTTATCTTACTTAAGTTGTATAATAAGTATAAGTTTATATGACTGATTTCTTCTTTGCAATTTCAAAATTCAGAAAAATTTAAGAATAAGTAGATAAAAATTATAGTAATATGGAATAAAATTAATATTAGAAATTTAAAAAGGTATTTTGTTTTAGAGAAGAAAGAAATATAATAAATAAGTATTAATTAATAAACATATTAATTAATATAAATCCTTTAATAAATATACTAAATTATTTTTTAGCTTTATTAAAGAAAATATAAAAAATGGAGGAGAAAAATGTTAATAATTGAATTATTAAAGGCAGCTTTTTTAGGAGTAGTTGAAGGAATAACTGAATGGCTTCCTATAAGCAGTACTGGTCATATGATTTTAGTTGAGGAATTTATTAAGTTAAATGTTTCTGATGCTTTTAAAGAAATGTTTTTTGTTGTTATACAATTAGGAGCTATTTTAGCTGTTGTTCTTTTGTATTTTAACAAACTAAATCCTTTTTCAGTTAATAAGTCTTCAAAAGAAATAAGAGATACTATGCAGATTTGGTATAAGGTAATTGTAGGTGTATTACCGGCTGGAGTTTTAGGTGTATTGTTTGATGATTGGTTAGATGAACATTTATATAATTATCAAACTGTTGCGATAACTCTTATTATTTATGGAATTTTATTTATTATTATTGAAAATCGCAATAAGAATAAAGTTTCTAAGATAAATAGTTTTAAGGAATTATCTTATGCCACAGCTTTTGGAATAGGATTATTCCAAGTATTATCCTTAATTCCTGGTACTTCACGTTCAGGAGCAACAATTCTTGGAGCAATTATACTTGGAACATCACGTTATATTGCTGCTGAATATTCATTTTTCTTATCAATTCCAGTAATGTTTGGGGCAAGTGCTTTAAAACTAATTAAATTTGGATTTGATTTTACAGGTACAGAAATTGCTATTTTATTAGTAGGTATGATTGTTGCTTTTGTTGTTTCTATAATAGCAATAAGATTTTTAATGAAATACATTAAAAACAATGATTTTAAAGCCTTTGGCTGGTATCGTATTATTTTAGGATTATTAGTAATTGGATACTTTGTATTATACTAATACAATGCACTTTTTAGAAAGTACATAAAATTTTAAAATTGTGGTATAATATAAATGCAGCAATAGCTCCGATGACGTAATTTGGGTTATCGGAGCTATTGCTTTATAATAATTTTTGACTTGAAGGGGGGATGCAGAAAAATAAGGATTAAGGAGGAAAAATTTATGTTTAAGATCAATGATTATGTTGTATATGGGACAATAGGTGTATGTAAGATTACTGATATTACTAAGGGAAAATATCTAGGTTCTTTAGAAACTGAATATTATGTTTTACAGCCTGTATTTAATAATAAGATGGTTATTAAAACTCCGGTAGATAATAAAAAAGTTATTATGAGAAGTATTTTAACTAAAAATGATGTTTTAGCATTAATAGATACTATGCCTTACATAGAAGCTGTTCCTGTCGATAATGATAGAGAAAGAAGTGAAATTTGCAAGGCTGCTCTTAAAACAGCAGACAGCCGAGAGTGGTTAAAGGTAATTAAGATTTTAAAGAAAGAAGAAGAGGAAAAAAAGGCAGTTGGTAAAAAATTAAATAGAATTGATGAAGAAATTATGAAGGAAGCAAAAAGACAATTATTTGAAGAATTTGCAATAGCTTTAGATATTTTACCAGAAGAAGTTCATAAATATATTATTAAACATACTTCTTAAAATACAAGTAATGTATAATTAATTATTTTAATAAATAACTAATTATACATTACTTAGTGACTATTAAATAATAAAGAATTATCACCATATAATATAAATTAAAAAAATCTAAAAAATTTTAAAAAGCGTATTTACAAAATCTAATTTATATGTAATACTATTTGCAGGATAATTAAAATCTTTAAAGTGGTGCGAGACACCAGTAAGATTTGAAATATTGTGCAGTAATTATATTAGCTTTTAAGCTGCTAATTTTCGAATCTTGCTATAAGCAAGATTTTTTTTATGATTTTTTTTATCCTTTTAAATTATTTATAAAATTTAGGAGGTATCATTATGACAACAAAATCAACAAAAAATGAAGTATTTGGCTATTTACCAGACGAAAGGCCACCATTCTTTGAACTTATCTTATTTGCATTACAACAAATAGTGGTAATGTTCCCTGCTACAGTTCTAGTAGCATTAATCACAGGATTTCATGTTTCAACAACAATCTTTGCAAGCGGACTTGCAACTTTAGGATTCATATTAATTACAGGAAAGAAACTTCCATTATACTATGGTTCAAGTTTTTCATATATAGCAGCAATAGCTTCAATAATGAGTGCTGATGCCTTTGCTAGTTATACACTAAATGATAAGATTTCAATAGCACAATTTGGTATTGTAATGTCTGGTTTTGTTTCAATAATAGCTGGGTTTATTATAAATAAAAGTGGAAAGAAATTTATAGAAAAAGTACTTCCACCAACAGTAACAGGAAGTATAGCAATTATTATAGGACTATCATTAGCAGCAAATGCTATGGGAAATGCAGCTGCAGTTCCAGCTGGAGTTGCTGAAGCAGATCAAGCTATGGCAGCAGGTTATGCTTGGGTAATAGCTTTAGTAACATTATTATCAACAATAATATATTCAGTTTATCTAAAGGGCAAACTTAGCCAACTTCCAATTTTATTTGGACTTTTAACAGGATATTTAAGTGCTTGGGCAATAGGAGCAGCAACAGGAATACCATTTGTAAACTTTAATACAGTAGAAACAAATAGTATCTTCAGTATGCCAATATTCACATTCCCTAAACCATCATGGGAAGCTTTAATTGCAATAATGCCTATAGCAATAGCAACTATACCTGAATCAACTGCGCACGTATATCAATTACACACATATGTTAATGATTTAGCTAAGAAAAAGGGTTCTAAAAAGGTATATGAAATTGAAGATAAATTAGGATTGAACTTAATTGGGGATGGTATGGGGGATATAATATCAGGATTAATCGGAGGACCAGCTGGTACAAACTATGGTGAAAACATTAGTACAATGGCAATATCAAAGAATTTCTCTGTACCGGTTTTAGCAGCAGCAGCAATAATAACAATGATTATTTCATGTTTCACACCATTAATAAATGTAATTTATTCTATACCAACAGCTGTAATTGGAGGGCTTTCAATATACCTTTATGGAGTTATAGGTGCACAAGGAATAACAATAATGATGGATAAGAAAGTAGATATGTTCAGTTCTAAAAACCTAGCTATTATAGCAGTAATTTTAATAGTAGGATTAGGTGGAAGTTATGCTTTTGAAGGTGGAATGATACCAATGTTCGGAATAGAGCTTCCAGCTTTAGCAACAGCAGCGGTAGTAGGAATAGTTTTAAATCTTATCTTATCAATTGGCAATAAAGAAGAAGTTCTAGTAGGGGAAACAGTAGAAATAATAGATGAAGATGTACAAGCAGACTTAGCCTAGAACAGTTTTCAGTTTTCAGTTTTCAGTTTTCAGTTTTCAAATTTTAGGTGCAGGTGAACAAGTAGTTTGATACATGAAAAGAAGGGTTGCAAATGCAACCCTTTTTCTTTGAATAAAAATAAATATTGAATTCAAGATTTATTTGTTTTATAATTATCTTGAAGTCGAGATAATTATAAGGAATGTTAATTTAATAATGAAGAAAAATATTATAGATAGATTAAAAATATTAATGCAGAGGGTGAATAGTATGGATAATAAAATAAAGAAAATACAAAAAATAGGGTCTCAATGGCCAATGGAAAATCCCTTTATATTTTGTGCACATCATAAAGATGCATATCCAAAGGGGAATGAAGCACAAGGGATAGATAAAGGATTATTAAAAGGAAGGGAAATTGGAAGTGATTTCTCGGGGAAAGATGGATTTAGCATGTATCATGGAGACATAGTTCCAGGATTTCCAGTACATCCTCATAGGGGATTTGAAACTGTAACTATAGTTCTTGATGGATTGGTAGATCATTTTGATTCAAAGGGTTCTTATGGACGTTATGGTAAATCAAGTATGGCTTAACCTTCCTTCAAAAAATAAATTTGTAGAAGCTGATTATAAGATGTTATGGGCAGAAGATATCCCAGTAATAGAGCTTAATAATGAAAAGGGCAGAAAAACAACAATTAGATTAATTACAGGGAAATTAGAGGGAAGAGCAAGTTTAGAACCAAATAAGAATTCATGGGCAGCAGATAAAAATAATAATGTAGGAATATATTTAGTTAAAATGGAACCAGAAGCATCTATGATTTTACCAGCTGTTTCAGAAACATTAATAAGAAACTTATATTTCTATCAAGGTGAAGGTAAGCTTATTATAGAAGGTCAGTCTTTTGAAGCATCAACTCGAATAAAGTTATCTGGAAAAGAAGAAATTTCAATAATTAATGGAGATAAGGAGGCTTATTTTATAGTTTTAGAAGGAGAACCTATAAACGAACCAGTAGTACAATATGGACCTTTTGTTATGAATACAAAGGAAGAAATATATCAAGCTTTTAGAGATTATCAAGAAACCCAATTTGGCGGCTGGCCTTATGATAGAGAAGATCCAGTTAATAAACGTACTTCAGGAAGATTTGCTCATTATGCTGATGGAAGGGAAGAAAAAAGATATGAAGAAAGTAGTAAAAGTTAAAGATCTAGTAATTGGCGAAGGGATACCCAAAATAGTTGTACCTATTGTAGGAAAAAGCATTTCTGAAATTATAGAGGAAGCAAAGGAATTAGAATATATAGATTTTGATATAGTAGAATGGAGAGCAGATTTCTTTAAAAATGTAACTAATATAAATAAAGTTATAGAAGCTTTAGAGAAGATTAGAGAAATTATTCCTGATAAAGCAATTTTATTTACCTTCCGTAGTTTCAATGAAGGTGGAGAAAGAGAAATTGATGAAGACTTTTATTTTGAATTAAATAAGAAAGTTTCTAAAACAAAACTTATTGATATTATAGATATTGAATTATCTAAAGATAATAATAAGATAATAGAATTAATTGATTTAGCTCATAATAATGATCTTCTTGTAATTATTTCGAATCATGATTTTGAAAAGACACCAGCAAAAGATGAAATAATAAAGCGTCTTTGTAAGGCGGTTGAATTGGGTGCAGATATTCCTAAAATTGCAGTTATGCCTAATTCAGCTGAAGATGTAATTACATTATTAGATGCAACGCGTATTGCAAAAGAAAAGTATATAAAAGGTCCAATTATAACAATGTCAATGGCAGGAAAGGGGATAATTAGTAGATTATCTGGAGAATTATTTGGATCCGCAATTACTTTTGGTTCAGCTAAAAAGGCATCTGCTCCAGGACAAATTTCTGTAAAGGAGCTGCGTAAAGTTTTAAATATATTGCATACTAATATGTAATAAATATATTATAAAAATAATAGTAATAAAAATATTTTTGATTATTAGTATTATTATGTAACAACAGATTAATAATAACATATTATAAAATTAAATATAAAAAATATTCATTTGTGTACAAGCAATTATCATGAATAACAAATACTTTTATTACAAAAAATAAATTAGAAAAAAGTATTGACAAGCATAATAAAAGCCTGTACACTAAAGACATAAAATTTAAAACTTAATAAGACCTCACTTTTACAGGTGAGGTAGAGGCGCAATATTTAACAGTCTTTAGTGGAGTTCGAGAAAACGTTGAAGCTAGAGAGAAGGAAATATTGCCGAAGTGTATAATATTTCTCGGTATTATATGCTGGGCTTACAGTTAATAGCTGTAAGACTGTCTCAATAAACTACCCGGTTTATTGAGTTGTGCTATCTCAAATGGGAAAAGATGGGGATGAAGGTGAAGTATATTTATATGCCTGAGTCTATCTCAGGCATTTTTATTTAACTAAATCTCCTGAATTCTTAGATAGCGCAATCCTGACTTTAGAGGATTGTCATTTTTTATTTTAAGAAAAATTAAAAAAGGAGAGATTATCATGAAGAAAAAATTATCAGTATTAGTATCATTAGCATTAACAGCTATGTTAGCATTAACAGGATGTGCATCAGCAAATAATGAAAAGACAGAGGATAGTAATGTGTTTAAAGTAGGAATGGAAGCTGGATATCCACCATTTAACTGGACACAAGGCGATGATTCAAATGGAGCTGTAGCAATTGAAGGAAGTTCAGAATATGCAGGTGGATATGATGTTGAAATAGCTAAGAGAATTGCGGAAGGTTTAGGAAAAGAACTAGTTATTGTTAAAACTGAATGGGATGGATTAGTGCCAGCTTTAACTTCAGGTAAAATAGATGCAATAATTGCAGGTATGTCACCAACTGCAGAACGTAAAGAAACAATAGATTTTTCAGACAATTACTATAATTCACAATTAGTTTTAGTTGTTAAAAATAATGGACCTTATGCAAATGCTAAAACTTTAGCAGATTTCAAAGATGCAAAAGTTACTGCACAGTTAAATACTTTCCACTATTCAGTAATAGATCAAATTGAAGGTGTAAATAAGCAAGAAGCTATGGATAACTTCCCAGCAATGAGAGTTGCTCTTGAATCAGGAGTAATTGATGCTTATGTATCAGAAAGACCAGAAGCAGTAAGTGCTCAATCAGCTAATTCAAACTTTAAAATGATAGAACTTACAGATGGCTTTGAAACAAATCCAGAAGATACTGCAATAGCAGTAGGATTAAGAAAAAATAGTGAGTTAACTGAAAAGATAAATGAAATTTTAGCAGCTATTTCAGAAGAAGAACAAACAGAAATAATGGATAATGCTATTAAAAATCAACCAGCAGCTCAATAATTTATTTTGAATGGGTTATCTTTTAGAGCCCATTCAATTTTATTAATTTAGAGGTTTTAGGAGGCTAATAATGAGTATTGAATCAATAATAAAAATAGTTCAAGAAAATTGGCCAATGTTTCTTCGTGGAGCATGGGTAACAATTTATATTTCAATAATCGGTACTTTAATTGGTACTTTAATTGGGCTATTAGTAGGAGTAATAAGAACTATTCCAGTTCCTGAAAGGGGAATAAAAAAGGTATTTCTTAAAATTATAAATGTTATTCTTTCTGTTTATATAGAGTTCTTTAGAGGAACCCCTATGATAGTACAATCCATGGTTATTTATTATGGATCAGCTCAGTTTTTAGGAATAGATATAAATAGAATAGTAGCAGCTTTATTTATAGTTTCTATTAATACAGGAGCTTATATGTCAGAGATTGTTAGAGGAGGAATTGTTTCTATAGACAAGGGACAATTTGAAGCTGCTCAGGCAATTGGAATGAGCCATGCTCAAACAATGTTTAATGTAATTTTACCACAAGTGATTCGTAATATTTTACCAGCAACAGGTAATGAATTTGTAGTTAATATAAAAGATACTTCAGTGCTTAATGTAATTTCTGTTTCAGAACTATTCTTCCAAACTAAGTCAATAGCAGGTAATAACTTTAAGTATTTTGAATCCTTCTCTGTTGCATGTATTATTTATTTAGTATTAACATTTACAATTACAAGAATTTTAAGAGCAATAGAAAGAAAATTAGATGGACCGGAAAATTATATTATACCTGGCAATCAAATGCAGGTAAAAACTCCAGAAATTGTAGCAGATAAATAATTAAGTAGGAAAGGAGGAAGTTAGAGATGGAAAAAATAATAGAAATTAAACATTTAAGTAAACATTTTGGAGATCATGAAGTATTAAAAGATATTGATTTTTCAGTAAATAAAGGGGAAGTTGTTTGTATAATAGGTTCTTCTGGATCAGGTAAGTCAACTCTTCTTCGTTGCATTAATCTTCTAGAAAAGCCAACTGGTGGAGAGATAATTTATAAGGGAGAAAATATATTAGATGACAAACATGATATTCGTAAATATCGTACAAAGTTAGGCATGGTTTTTCAACAATTTAATTTATTTAATAATCATAATGTCTTAAGTAATTGTGTTGTTGGACAAATGAAGGTTTTAAAGCGTTCTAAAGAAGAAGCTGAAAAAATAGCAATGAAATATTTAAAAGTAGTTGGAATGGAAAAGTATATTAATGCTAAGCCTAAGCAGTTATCAGGAGGGCAAAAACAACGTGTTGCTATTGCAAGAGCACTTTCAATGGAACCAGATGTTATTCTTTTTGATGAGCCAACTTCAGCTTTAGACCCAGAAATGGTAGGAGAAGTTCTTAAAGTTATGAAAGAACTTGCGGGAACTGGTCTTACAATGTTAGTTGTAACTCACGAAATGGAATTTGCACGCGAAGTATCTGACCGTGTAGTATTTATGGACAAGGGAGTTATAGAAGAAGAGGGATCTCCAGAGCAAATATTTAATAATCCAACTAAGGAACGTACACGTGAATTCTTAAAAAGAACACTAGAAAAACTTTAACTTGTAAAAAGTTAAAGTTTTTCAATTTATAAAGAATTTAATATCATTAAATGTAGAAATTATTGTAGATATATAAGAAATAAAAAATATTTCTCGGGAAATGTCGGAATATATATTTATTATAAATTAAAGTTCCTAAGTAATCTAATATAATGATTAGCTTCTCTAAGTACGTGATCAGCTAAAAGAGGAGAAATAATAGCTTTAATTTCGCAATTTAATAAACCCTCCACTCCTTCTTCTTTAAATTCTCTAATTTCTTTTGCAGCATCTAATGATTTATTTGTAACTTCCCTTAGAAGATTTTTAGAAACTTTTATTTTATTTGCTTCTTTTCTTAAGTCTTCAAATTTCTTTCCCAAACTATCAGCTAAATTAAATAAATTTACTTCTGTTGGGTCTAATAAACCTCTGATAAAGAAGGCATGTTCAGACATTATTTTATTCCAAAAAGCTTCTTGAGCGGCTGGGTTTACATTAATACTTATTTCAACTCCGTTTTGTAGTCTTGTTAATAATTCCTTATAAGCCATAGCTTCATAAAGAAGATGCTCTAAAAATTTAGGATAAGCATTTATAAATAAGTTGCATGATAAAACAGCTTTCAGAAGTTTATTTTTAAATTGAATAAGCATCGAAAGTGTTCTTATAATGTTTTTATTTAATATGAAAATTTCATCTGTTAAGTTTCTTAAAGATTTATTGCTAATAGGTAGTAAGGAAAGTTCTCTAGAAGTTATAGAGGTGTCTATTAAAATTCCAGTAGCCATTTGAGTTGCTTTTTCGGCGTCAATTGTATATTTAGTTACAAGCTCTTTTGAATTTATTACAGATGAAGGAAGAAGCCCATCTGCCAATGTTACTGCATGAGATAATAAATGAGAAAATTCATTTTTAAAGGCTTCTGCTTGATTAATTAAGTTTTTATCTTTTGGTAAAAATACTGCTTCTAAAAATATTGAATGTTCTTTCATCAACCTTAAAAAGAATAGATTTACTTCTAATGAATGAACTGTAAAATCATTAAAAGATATCATTTTATGCTCCTAATTATTATTTAAACTATTACTAATATATTCAAATATAAAATTTTTGATATAATCAAAATTTTACAAAATATTAATGCCAGTAGTTGTATAGAATTATATAATAATGTAGTATAAGTCTAATTTGTTTTCTATTTATAATTAATTTATAAATTATATAAAGAGGTGGATTGTGCTATGTATTTATAGTATAAATTTAAGATAAAAAATTATAATATTAACTATTCAATAATTAATATTATAAAATCAAAAGAATAGGAGATATAATATATGAATAATAACTGGAAGAAGAATATTATATTATTTTTGACTACCCAGACAATATCGCTTTTAGGCTCTTCATTAGTTCAATACGCAATTATGTGGTATATTACCCTAGAAACACAATCAGGAACTGCTATGACAATATCTATAATTTGTGGATTTTTACCTACGCTTTTTCTTTCGCCTTTTGGAGGAGTATGGGCAGATAGATATGATAGAAAAAAGCTAATTGCTATTTCGGATTCCTTGTTGGAATGATGCTTGGTGGTGGTATTATGGCTGCTTGGGGTGGTTTTAAAAATAGAGTTTATACAATGGCTTTTTCAACCCTTATTATGGCATTATGCACTATTGCATTAGGAATTGTACCTTCTTTTTGGGTTTATATTTCTCTATTTGGATTATTTGGAATGGTTATGCCAATGTTTAATACACCTTCTACAGTTTTAATACAAGAAAAAGTTGAAGAAGAGTTCTTAGGAAGAGTGTTTAGTGTTTTGAGTATGATAACAAGTGTTATGATGCCTCTTGGAATGTTAGTATTTGGACCAATGGCAGATTATGTTGCAATAGAAAAAATGCTTATAGTAACTGGTATATTAATATTTATAGAAGGTCTTATTATGAGAGGAAGCAAAGTTTTAATTAAGGCAGGAGAAGAGAAAGAGTTGACAACTGATAATTAAGAGTTGTCAACTCTTTCAATTTAAAATTAACCATATTTTAAATTAAATCCAAATTTATTTATTAATTGTTTGGTTAAAAAACCCTAAAAAATAGTTCTTCTGAAAAGCCCGTTTGTAAAAAGCATAAATTAAAATGTGCTGTATACTGTTTGTAAATTAGTCCTATTTAAGAAAGACCACCGATCTTTTTAATTAACAGTTATAGCCTGTCAATTTCGTATATTGTCGGTGGTCTATATTTTTTATAAATTATATTTTAAATATTTATTAAAAATAAATATTTAAAATACACTTATAATATTAGCATTTATCAACGTATTCTGCTGAAACTTTAATTGTAAAATCAAGTGTATGGCAAACTTTATTCTTTGGAAGATCAAATTTTACTTCTTTCTTAAATACGCCACAGCCCTTATCGGAATGTGATTTTTTATTTTTACGCAATATTGCCTTAAATTCTTTAGTTTCAATTACTTTTCCAGATTTATCTAATAAGGCAACTTTTACCTTGAATTTTCTATTAAAGCAAACATTTTTTAGAACTATTTTTGCTTTTAAGTCTCTTTCTAAACAATTACCTAAATCTACAGGTTCTGTATCTACAGCTTTACATAATTCACAAGGATTAAAGTGGATTTTTGTAGAAGATTTACATTTATCCTTATCTTTGTCATCCTTCTTATCATCTTTCCTATTATCTTTTTTGTTATCTTTCTTGCCATCTTTTTTATCATAATCATCTTCATAGTCGTAGTCAAAGTCATAATCATCTTCATAATCGCAATCATAGTCTTTGTCATAATTATCTTCATAATCATCTTCATAATAATCCCAGTCATAATCTCTATCGTCATATCCACATGAATATTCATAATTGACCATATTGTATCTTCTCATATTATCCATATTATCGTTCCTCCCAATAATAAATTATTATCATTTGTTGTTTGGCCTTTATTCTATATATTGAATTCTTATATATAGATTCTTAACATATAAAAACATTTAGTAAATTCAATCTATATATAAAGAACTTTAAATTATTAGAATAAAGGATTATTGTTTTATCTATAATCATATTATGCCTTTAATATAATATGTGTTACAGCTTTATTAAAATGATTTAATTAATAATAAAATAAGTTCATATTTTCACATTTAAACAGAAAAGAAAGATTATAGTAAACGGTTAAAGAAAAAAATATAAATATATATAATTAAATTATAAGAAGGAGTGATAAGTATGGAGCTTAATAAGGATTGCGTGGAGATACTTCAATATATGATTAAAAATAATAATTATATAAAAGTTGAAGAATTAGCGAAAAAATATAATCTTACAGATAGAGCTATAAGATACAAAATAGATAAAATAGAAAAATTTTTAATTAAAAATGGATTTGGATATTTTGATAAAAAGTATGGTAAAGGTATTAAGGTAACTAATAGTAAAGAACTTAAAGCTTATATAGATAAATTTGTATCAGAAGACACTCCATATAAATATGCATATTCAAAAGAAGAAAGAGAGCTGTTTATAACTTTAAAACTTCTTCAGGCAAATGATAATATGAAACTTAAATATTTTGAAGAAAAGCTTTGTATTTCCAAGAATACTCTTTTAAAAGAAATAGATGATGTAGAAGAATTTTTAAGCAGATATAATCTTAAATTAATAAGAAAATCTAAAGTAGGACTTTATATTGAAGGTAATGAAAATTATAAAAGAAAGGCAATATTGGATATTATATCTCAAAGTGTTTCAGCTGAGGATTTTGTGAAATATGTTTCTAAAAAATCAAGTGAATCTAAAATTAATAAACTTCAATTTGATACTTTATTTACTGATATAGATATAGATTTTATCGATAGTTTAATAAAAGAAGCTGAACAAAAATTAAAAAGAGAGTTTAGTGATGAGGCTTATGGAGGGTTAATGACCCATTTAGCAATTATGATAAAAAGAGTTCAAATAGATAAGGTTATAAGTAAACTTGAATTTAATAATGACTTTGTAGAAAATACCTTGGAATATGAAGTAGCATTAGAAATTATTAAGAAAATAGAAGATAAATATAAAATAGAGGTTCCAAAGGATGAGATTTCTTATATAGTAATTCATCTTTTAGGAGCTAAAGTTGTTAATAATAGTTATCAAGTTGACAGTAAGGAAGATAATAAACTTTTGCATATTATAGATTTTATGACTAAATATGTAGAGTCTTATTACAAAATTAATCTAGATGAAGAAAGGGAGTCTTTATACCAGGGCTTATTATTACATTTGAGACCAAGTTTATATAGGATAAAATATGGTTCTAAAATTGTAAATCCACTTATTGAAAGAATAAAATCTGAGCAATCTCAATTATTTAAAGTAGTAACTTTAGCCTGCAAATATCTTGAGGAGTATATAGATAATCAATTGGGAGAACATGAAATATCATATATAGCACTTCATTATGCAGCTGCAATTGCTAGATATAAGCAGAAAAATAATAGAAGAGCAAGATTAATAGTTGTTTGTGGGTCGGGAGTAGGTTCATCTAAATTAATTGCATCTAAGATTATAGAAAAATTTAATGTAGAAATATTAGGTACTTATGGCAGTAGAAGTGTTACAAGTGAAATGAAGAATAATTGCGATTTTATTATAAGTACTTTAGATATTCCTAGTTTAAATAAAGATGAATATATAAAGGTTTCTCCATTAATTACAAATGAAGATTTAAAGAAACTTGAGAAATATATTATACCCATTGCAAAGCCTAAAAAAGATAATGGGGAAATTTCTTTGCTTAATAGAATTTTAGATAAAGTTAAAAAGTACTGTGAGATTAATGATGAAGAACAATTAAGATATGAAATACTATATGAAATGAAAAAACAAGAAGAACTAGATGAAGAAATAGATAATGATTTTAAAGAAAAGTATTTTTTAAGAGATTTTATAAAAAGAGAAAATATTGAATTAAAAGTAAACTGCAAGGATTGGAAAGATGCTATATCTAAAGGGGTAGATATTTTAATAAGAAAAAATAATGTAACAGAAGCATATAAGAGTGAAATAATTAAAAAATTAGAAGAACTTGGACCATATATGGTTATAGCTCCAGGAATATGCTTATCTCATATTGATATGGTAGATGAAATTGATAAAACATCAATGAGCCTTATAAATTTGAAATATCCAGTTAAATTCAATAGTGAGTTTAATGATCCTGTAAGGTTGATTTTAACCTTTGCATCTAAGGATAAAGAATCTCATCTTAATGCTTTGTTGGGATTTATGAATTTAATAAATAATCCTGAGGACAGAAATAAATTGTTTTTTGCCTCATCTAAAGATGAAGTTATAGATGTAATTAAAAAATATTAATAAAAGTCTATTAAAGGAGGAAGAAGTTATGAAAAAGCAAGAAATTAGTTTTCTTGAAGAAAAATGTAAAGAAGTGAGAAGACTTATATTAAAAGAAATTCATAGTATTGGAAAGGGTCATTATGGTGGTTCTCTTTCAATAGTAGAAGCTCTAGTTCTTCTTTATAATAAAGAAATGAATATTAATGTAGAAAATCCTAAAATGGAAGGAAGAGATAGATTAGTTTTATCTAAGGGACATGCAGGCCCAGCTCTTTATGCAGTATTAGCAGATAAAGGATATATATCAAAAGAAGAATTATTAACATTAAATAAGGGAAATACCAATTTACCAAGTCATTGCGATATGAATAAAACTAACGGAGTAGATATGACAACAGGATCTTTAGGACAAGGAATAAGTTGTGCTGTTGGTATGGCAAAGGCCTCCAAGATAAAGAAAGATAATGCATATATTTATTGTATTGTAGGAGATGGAGAATGTGATGAAGGAGAGGTTTGGGAAGCAGCATTGGCGGCTAGTTCTTTTAATCTAAATAATTTAATTGTTTTTGTTGATTATAATAAAATGCAATTAGATGGGAAGCTAGAAGATATAATAAGAATGGATAATATGGATAAAAAGTGGGAGGCTTTTGGGTTTTTTGTTCAAAATATTAAAAATGGCCACGATATAGAGGAAATTCATGAAGCAATAGAAAAAGGTAAAAAGCAGGATAAGCCAGTTGCAATTATATTAAATACAGTAAAAGGAAAAGGCATATCTGTAATTGAAAGTGCAGGATATAAAAATCATAGTATGGGATTAACTGATGAGCAATTTAAAAAAGCATTAGAAGAGTTGAAATAGGAGGATAAAACTATGGAAATGAGAAAAGTCTTATGTAGTGTTATAGAAGAATTAATGCATAAAGATGAAAGTATAGTATTTATGGATGCAGACTTAGCAGAAGCAAATGGCACAATGCCATTAAGAACTATTTTTCCAGAAAGAGCTTTTGATGTTGGAATAAGTGAACAAAATATGGCAGGAATGGCAGCCGGAATGAGTGCTTATGGAATGAAACCATATATTTGCACCTTTACTTCATTTGCATCAAGGAGAATATGTGATCAAATAGCTATTTCTATGGCCTATGCGAAACAAAATGTGAAAATTATAGCTACGGATGCTGGTATAGCAGCTGAAACAAATGGTGGAACCCATATGAGCTTTGAAGATATTGGAGTATTAAGAAGTATTCCAGGTATTACTATTATAGATGTTGCAGATGAATTTCAACTAAGGGAAGTATTATATAAAACTGTTGATTATAAGGGAGTTGTTTATATAAGAATAACTAGAAAAGAGATTCCAAAAGTTTATGATGAAAATTATAAATTTAATTTATTAAAGGCTGATGTTTTAAAAGAAGGAAAAGATATAACTATATTTTCAACAGGATTAATGACAAGTTTTGCATTAGAAGCAGCAAGTCTTTTGAAAGATGAAGGTATAGATGTTGAAGTTATTTCTGTTCCTACTATTAAGCCTATAGATAGGGATACAATAGTAAATTCTCTTAAAAAAACAAAAAAAGCAGTTACAATTGAAAATCATAATGTAATAGGTGGATTATATAGCGCTATTGCAGAAGTTTCTTGTAGGGAATTTCCTAGTTATATAAGAGCTTTAGGAGTACAAGATCACTTTGGTGAAGTTGGAACCATGAATTTTTTAAGAGAAAAATATAACATGACCGTTCAAGATATAGTTAATGAATGTAAAAAGATGTTAAGTTTAAATTAATATAAAGTTCAATTTTTCAAAATTTATTTGAATGTAATAGTGCTGTAAACATATTCATTGTTAGGATGGAAGTTAATATAATAAAAATATGCAGAAGGTCAAAGAAATGGGAGATATGAATATATGTTAATAGATATACTAAGAGAAGAACTAATAAAATTAAATGTAAAATGTAATGATTGGAAGGAGGCGATAGAGGAAGGTGCTTATTTATTAGAAAAGGAAGGCATAGTAAATAAAAATTATAAAGAAGCAATAATAAATAATTTTTATGAATTAGGACCATATATGGTAATAGCCCCAGGAATTGTATTATCCCATGCAAGACCGGAAGCTGGAGTAAATAAGAATGGAATTAGTATTCTGACATTAGAGAGTCCTATAGAATTTGGAAGTGAGTTGAATGATCCAGTTAAATTAATAATTACGCTAGCAGCCAAGGATAATACAAGTCATTTAAGTTCTTTATCGAAATTAATGGAAATTCTAATGAATAGTGACCATTTAAACTCTATAATCAATGCAAAGAAAGTTCAAGAAGTAGTAGAAATTATTAAAAGGTATAATTAGGAGGGATTAATTATGAAAATTTTAGTTTGTTGTGGATCAGGGTTAGGAAGCAGTTTTATGATTGAAATGAATATTAAAAATGTGTTGAAATCTTTAGGAATAGACGGAGTAACTGTGGAACATTCAGATTTGTCATCAGCAAAAGGTATTAAGGCAGATATTTATGTAGGTACAAGAGATATAGCTGTTAGACTTGAAGGATTAGGTGGAGAAGTAGTATCTCTAAACAATATGATAGATAAAAAAGAATTAGAAGATAAGTTAGTAGAAGTATTAAAAAAATTAAATTATATTTAAATATAAAAATTATTAATTAATAGGGGGATAAAATATGTTAGATTTTATAGTTGATATACTTAGTGAACCATCTGTATTGGTTGGATTAGTTGCACTTATAGGATTAATATTACAAAAAAAGTCTGTTACTGATTGTATTACAGGAACAGTAAAAACAATAATGGGATTTTTAGTTTTAAGTGGTGGAGCTGCATTAGTACAAGGAGCACTTGGTTATTTTGGACAGATGTTTGAGTATGGATTTGGAATGACTGGTATAGTTCCAAATAATGAAGCAATAGTAAGTGTTGCTCTTAATGATTTAGGAAGAGAAACAGCTTTAATTATGGCTTTAGGTATGGTAGTTAATATTTTAATTGCAAGATTTACAAAGATGAAATATATATTCTTAACAGGTCATCATTCATTATATATGGCTTGTATGTTAGCAGCAATTTTATTTGCAGGGGGAATTAAAGGAACAGCTGCAATAGTTGTAGGTGCATTATTATTAGGATTTATTATGGCAGCAATGCCTGCAATGATTCAACCTTTCATGAAAAAGCTTACAGGATCAGATGATGTTGCATTTGGACACTTTGGTACTTTTGGATATCTTGTAGCAGCATTAGTTGGAAAGGTTGTTGGTAAAGACTCTAAATCAACAGAAGAAATAAATTTCCCACAAGGTTTAACATTCTTAAGAGATACATCAGTTGCAATTTCCTTAACTATGTTAGTTTTATTCTTAGTTGTAGCAATAGCAGCAGGTCCAGAATATGTAGCAGAAATTAGTGGTGGACAAAACCTTTTAGTATTTTCTTTAATTCAAGCTATAACATTTGCTGGTGGGGTTTATGTTATACTAGCTGGTGTTAGATTAATTCTTGCAGAAATAGTTCCAGCATTTAGAGGAATTGCTATGAAGTTAGTTCCTAATGCTAAACCAGCATTAGACTGTCCAGTAGTTTTCCCTTATGCACCAAATGCAGTTTTAATAGGATTTTTATCAAGCTTTGTTGGTGGTATTGTTGGCTTATTTATACTATTAGCATTAGGTGCACCAGCAATTTTACCAGGTGTTGTTCCTCATTTCTTCTGTGGAGCTACTGCAGGCGTATTTGGTAATACTACAGGTGGTAGAAGAGGAGCTATAATAGGAGCTTTTGTTCATGGATTATTAATAACATTCTTACCAGCATTATTGATGCCAGTGCTAGGAGATTTCGGATTTGCAGGCTCAACATTTAGTGATGCAGATTTTGGAGTATTTGGAATATTAATAGGAAAGATATTAACATTATTCCAATAATGCTGTTTTAACTTAGGAGGTAAATTATGAAGTTATTTTTAGATACAGCAATAGTTGATGAAATAAAAAGAGCTAATGATATGGGAGTGATTAGTGGAGTTACAACAAATCCTACTCTTATAGCTAAGTCAGGAAGAGATTTTATAGAAGTAATAAAAGAAATTACATCCATTGTAGATGGACCTATAAGTGCAGAAGTTATGGGAAATACTGCAGAAGAAATGATAAAGGAAGGATTAGAACTTTCAAAAATTCATGATAATATAGTTATTAAAATTCCTATGTGTGAAGAAGGTTTAAAAGCAACAAAGGAATTAAGTAAAAAAGGAATTAAAGTAAATGTAACACTTATATTCTCATCAGGACAAGCTTTATTAGCTGCAAGAGCAGGTGCCAGCTTTGTAAGTCCATTCTTAGGAAGACTTGACGATATTGGATTTGATGGAATGTATTTAATAGAAGAAGTTGCTAATATTTTTAAAGTTCAAGGAATTAAAACTGAAATAATAGCAGCAAGTATAAGAAATCCAATTCATGTTTCAAAAGCAGCTATGCTTGGCGCAGACATTGCCACAATTCCTATGTCAGTATTAAATCAAATGATGAAACATCCTCTTACTGATTCAGGAATTGCAAAATTTATTGCTGATTGGAACAGTGTAAACAATATATAAAATTAAACAAGAATCTACATTATAGAACAATAAAACAATGTCTATATGTAGATTCTTTTTTATATAAATAGAACAAATAAAGATTCAGCTAACACTATTATAAATAATTTATTATATATAAATAATCTTTCGACTAAGTATACACAAATCACTACTCATAATAGTACTTCGCTCCACCATATAAGATATTTACACAACCTTATTTAACCTCACAGCCAAATAACATCATTACAACACCTTATATGATGTTATCTCAACTATATATGATAGATTGGAATATTATTATAGTAAAAGAATATTAATAAATCTTCGACCATAATAACACTTTTCTCCACCATATATAATCTACTAAAAGGAACCAAATCATTCTTCTGAAGCCAAGAATAGTTTAGTTCGTGATGAATCTTTATTTGTTCCACAATAATATATTTACCAATTTTCTTATTAGTATTCTGGTAATTTATTCTTAAGAATGATATTATTTTAATATAGAGATATAATAGTTAGAGTATTATATTTTTAAAATTAAAGGATAGGAGGATTTATGATGAAATTTTTTCTGGATACAGCAAATGTAAAGGATATCAAGGAAATTAATAGCTTGGGTGTTATAGCTGGGGTTACTACAAATCCATCATTGATTGCAAAGGAAAAGAAAGGGTTAGTTGAAACTTTAAAGGAAATAGCTTCGATAGTAGATGGTCCAATAAGCGGTGAGGTTATTAGCTTAGAATATGAAAATATGATAAAGGAAGCAGAAGATTTAGCATCTATTCATCCTAATATAGTAGTTAAAATACCTATGACTTACGATGGATTGAAATCGGTTTCTTATTTATCAAAAAAAGGAATTAAAACAAATGTTACTTTAATTTTTTCTGCATCACAAGCATTGCTTGCAGCTAGAGCAGGAGCTACTTATGTTTCACCATTTTTGGGAAGATTAGATGATATTGGTTCTAATGGATTAATATTAATTAAAGATATTAGTGAAATATTTAATATTCACGGAATAAAAACAGAAATAATTGCTGCATCAATAAGAAATCCAATTCATGTAATTGAGGCTGCAAAACTAGGAGCTCATATAGGAACAGTTCCTCCATCAGTAATAAGAACTTTATTAAAGCATCCGTTAACTGATATAGGAATAGAAAAATTTATGGCAGATTGGAAGTCTGTGAATAATTAAAAATATAAGAAGTTTTATATTAAAAGGCTGTTTTTACAGCCTTTTTTAGTTAAAAAATTTATAGCATACTATTATACTTTATTGGAAAAATAATTTATAAAAGAAGATTTATATTTTACTAAAGATAATCGACAGGAGATGCTATGAATATAATAGAATTTTATAATAGTTTAAATATAATTGATCCCAAAGAAGCAATAGAAAGATTTTTATTATTTTATAGTTCTTTAGTTATTGTAGGAATAAAGCCTTCTGTAACAGTTGCTATTAAAAAAACAACCCTAATTTTTATAAGAGCTGGCTTAAATATGGGAATAAGTTTTTAAATAAATTAAACTTAGAGTTTATAATTTTAAGAGAAAGCAATAACTCCATAATATTATTAATTTTTGATAGAGAAATTTTAAATAAATATCTTTTTAAAAAGAGAAATATTAAGTTTTTGAAGAAGATAGGCTATCGAGAAAATAGAGATTTAGATTATTATCTAAGAAAATTAAAGAATAGATATCATCAATATAACTGTCCTCATGAATTAGGAATTTTTTTAGGAATACCAGTTGAAGATGTTATTGATTTTATAGAAAATAATAAAAAATGTTTAGGAGTTGGCTACTGGAAAATATATAATAATTATGATAAAGCAATTGAAATTTTTAAAAAATATGATGAAGTAAGGAATAAAACAATAAATTATCTAATGAAAGGGCTTCCTTTAGAAAGGATAATAAGAAATATTAGTGTTCTATAATTAAAAATAAGGAGAATAGAATGGATAATAAGGTTATAGACCATAAAATTATTTTAAAAAGATATATTAGTGAAATAGACTATGAAATAATTAATAAATTAAAAATAAATGGAATGGTTCATCCTATATGGAGAAGAAGAGAATCTTTACAAAGCTTTGTTCTTTGGCTATTGAGGAAAGTAAAAGAAGAAAGCAAAGCTTTTATAACAGGTTTTGGAATTGTACCTGATTTTAGAGCTAATGGGTATGGAAGACAAGCGTTATATACTATGTTTAAACATGTTGAATAAAGAAAATATATTTAATGTTGAATTAGATGTAGAAGTTAAAAATAAAAGAGCTCTTAATTTATATATATATATTGTGGCTTCAAAGAGGAATCGGTTATGAATTATTATGAATATAGGGGTTAGCCTATATATGCTTTGGGTAAATAATTAATATATCCTCTAAAAAATCCTTGATTTGTGTAAGGTATAAAAGAGAATAATTTACACAATATAATATTGGAGGTGTTTATTATGAATTTTACTTTAACTCAAAAAGAAAGAATGTTACTTGAAGATCAAAAAACTCATGAGCAAATTTGTATAGAGAAATATAGTAAGTATGCATGTGAAGCTCAGGATCCACAATTAAAACAAATACTTAAGGAAAATGAGCAGGCAGAAAGAACCCACCTTGCTACTATTAATCAATTATTAAATGGAACAATCCCTCAAATGAATCAACAGCAAGGACAACAAAATCAGGGTATGCAACAAGTTCAAGGAGCTAATATACAGCAAAATCAAACTTCTCCTCAAGGAAAATTATCTGATAAGGATATATGTACAGATTTATTAATGACAGAAAAATATGTTTCTGGAACTTATGATGTTGCAATTTTTGAATTTGCAAATCCTCAAGTGCGTGATGTTTTAAATCATATACAAAAAGAAGAGCAACAACATGGAGAAAAAATATTTAATTATATGCAAAGCAAAGGATTATATAATATTCAGTAAATAAAAGCTGGCTTTTTAAGTCAGCTTTTTATTTATTTAAAGATATCTATAATTTTAAATAATAAGTTAAAAACTTTATATAAAATAAAGGTATTTACAACTGAACATATGTTTGTTACTATAAAAGGAGAATATACGTTTGGAGTTGATATAATGAATGAGAATCGAATAATCTTTCATATTGATGTTAATTCTGCATATTTATCTTGGACAGCAGTAAAGTTTTTACAATACGGTGGGGAGGTTGATATTAGGAATTTACCCTCTGTTATTGGGGGAAGTGAAAAAAATAGACATGGAATAGTTTTAGCAGCTTCAATACCTGCAAAACAATTAGGAATAAAAACTGGAGAAACTATTCATTCAGCTAGACAGAAATGTAGTAACTTAAAAATATATCCTCCAGATTATAGTTGGTATTTAAAAAGCAGCAATGCATTATATGAGCTTCTAAAATCTTATTCTCCATTTACTGAAAGGTATAGTATAGATGAATGTTTTATGGATGTAACCCATTTTAAAGATAACTATCTAAAAACAGCTGAAGAAGTAAAAGGTAGAATATCAAAAGAACTTGGATTTAATTGTAATATAGGCATTTCAAGTAATAAATTATTAGCTAAAATGGCAAGTGATTTAAAGCCTAAAAACAGTATTCATACTTTATTTAAATTTGAAATAAGAGATAAGATGTGGCCTCTTCCAGTTGAAAATTTGTTTATGGTAGGAAAAGCAACAGAAAGAAAATTAAAAGATTTAAATATTAATACTATTGGAGAATTAGCAAATTATGATGATAATATTTTAAGAGATAAGTTTAAATCTTATGGAAAGATAATAAAGGATTATGCAAATGGAATTGATAATTCTCAAATTAGAAAATCTTATAATTTAGATATTAAAGGAATAGGAAACTCAACAACAATAGCTTATGATATTATAAACGAAAAAGAAGCCTTTAACATATTATTATCTTTAACAGAAAGCGTTGCTTTAAGGCTTAGAGAAAGTAAAAAATTATGTTCTGTAGTTGTAGTTAGTATAAAAACAAGTAATTTTATACATTATTCTCATCAAAAAAAAATTGCAACTTCTACAGATTCTACTAATTTAATATTTAATGAAGTTAAAAGTTGTTTTAGAGAAATGTGGAATAAAGAAAGTATAAGGAGTTTAGGAGTAAGGGTAACAAATCTTTCAGATTTAGAGTATTATCAAGAAGATTTATTTAACTATAAGAAAGTAGAAAAAGAAGCTAAGCTAGATAGAGCTATAGATTGTATAAGAAAAAAATATGGAAATGAAGCTGTGATAAGATCAAATTTTTTACATTCTGGAGTAAGACCTTTAAGTGGAGGAACAGGATCATTTTATGATTATCCTATGATGAGAAGTATATTATAATAAAACAAATAGTAATTGAAGTAAAGATAATATATAATTAGATATAAATTAGAATACAAAAATAGGTGATGAGTATGATAAGTGGATTTTGTTATGAAACAGTAATAGGTGAAATAACAATTATAGATAATGGAGAGGCAATTATAGAACTTGATTTTGGAAATAACTTAAATAAAGATATAGAAATAAAGGAAACTGAATTAATAAAGAAAGCGAAAAAACAATTAGATGAATATTTTAATGGAGAAAGAAAAGAATTTAATTTACCTTTGGAGCTAAAAGGAACAGAGTTCCAAAGAAAAGTTTGGAAGGCATTAATTAATATACCTTATGGAAGAACAAAAACATATAAGGAAATAGCTATTGAAGTTGGCAATGAAAAGGCATGCCGAGCTGTAGGAATGGCAAATAATAAAAATCCAATAGCAATAATAATTCCATGCCATAGAGTTATTGGATCTAATAATAAATTAGTAGGCTATGCTGGAGGATTAGAATTAAAAGAAAAACTTTTAAGTTTAGAAAAAACAACTGTTAAAACATTGTAATATATTAAATTTGGAAATAAGGGTTATAGTTTGTAACCTTTATTTTTTTATAATATGTTTATAAATATTTATAATATAACTTACTAAAATATTACAAATAAAAATATTGACAAAAGTTTTAAATATAAAATCGAATTATGTACAAAAATATCTATTTTTGTTTTAAATTACATTGTATAATGATTAAATAAAACAAATAAAAAATAAATTAGGGGGTATATATATGAAAAAAGAAAAATTAGTAAATATGCAGCA